>Ga0123337_10001521_pt1 | contig 29360 bp, 22 predicted proteins | sample frozenSSSSmetaG_FD_89792 | JGI IMG/M metagenome (GOLD analysis project Ga0123337, IMG submission 89792) | Glacier valley bacterial and archeal communities from Borup Fiord, Nunavut, Canada, to study Microbial Dark Matter (Phase II) -... | ecosystem: Environmental > Aquatic > Freshwater > Ice >...
AACAGGAGAAGCTGCTGCCAATGACAATCGTTTTGCATTTGGAGCATTCCTTCCACAGCTCAATGCAAACGGAGCGTATATCAAAACAACAAATGCTTCACGCAACGTTACTTTTGCCGATGTCGAGACAATTCGTGAAGGGGCAAAATCGACCAATACACAGGGGCAGGTCCAGCTATTGTGGACATTGTTTGATGGAACAAAAATGTTCGCTACCCGCAAAAGGATTGGAGAACTGGCAGCACTGGGTGAAATAAATGTTCGCAATCAACTGATCAATTCTACCGCCGCTATCATTATTAATTATTACAACATCATTCGGCAGAAGCAACAGTTGAAAGCCATTCGGGAGTTAATGAAAGTTAGCGAAGAGCGTGTGAAGCTTGCTGAGAAAAAACTTCAGGTTGGAACTGGCGGCAAACCTGAATTACTCCAGGCTAAGGTTGATTTAAATGCACAACGCACTGCAATCCTCAGCCAGGAAACAGTTATTCAGCAATTGAAAGACCAGTTGAACGGCCTGGTTGGCATGGATCTTCCCGAAGTGTATGATGTAGCTGATACAATTCCTATCAATCTCTTTCTTACAAAAGAAGAAGTACTTACCGATATCGATAAAACAAATCAGACGATTGTAGCGGCGAGAAAAAATATTGATGTTGCGCAACTTGTTGTACGGGAAAATCGTGCCTTGCGGTCGCCCATTTTTAATTTCACATCGGCTTATAATTACAACCAGACAGAAAATGAATTAGCAACCACTCCAGTCGCTCAAAAGTTTACCCGTAATCAGGGATTGAATTATGGATTAACCGTTTCTATTCCGATCATTAATTTTTTAAATGTTAATAGTACCATTGCCGCATCAAAAATTAATTTGGAACGTCAGAAAATAGTGTATGATCAGCAATTGATGATCGCCGTTGTTGGCGTTCGGAATGCCTATATCAATTATGACAACGCAAAGAAAACGTTGTTGATCAACGAAGAAAATATAATCCTTGCGAAGGAAAATGTCTACATCGCTCTCGAAGGATTTAAAAGAGGGATAACAACAGCCCTTGATTTGCGCACAGCGCAACAAAGTCTTGCTGATGCTTACAATCTGCTCATCGCAGCGCGATACAATGCAAAGGTCTCTGAAACAGAGTTATTGAGATTGAAGGGCGCATTGTTGAATTAAATTTCTTTTGTTGACACGAAACTATCGCAGCGTTTTTCTTTTTGATAAGAAACATCCAATTTAGCTCTCTATAAACTCCATACAAGATGAAAAAATTTCTGTTTCTCTCTCTATTCTTTGTTTTTGCTTTCGCTGTTAAAGGCTTCAGTCAAACGGTATATGCATCAGACAAAGGTGAAAAGTATCACACTGCAGATTGCCGCCTTTCCGGAGACGCTAAAGACATGACACTTGCATCCGCAAAGAAAGCTGGTAAAAGTGCATGTGGAATCTGTAAACCGGATGAGCACTTCAAAGACAAAGCAACTCAGTGCTCAGGTAAGACCGCTGATGGTACTCAGTGCAAGCGAATGACTTCAAGTAAGGGCGGAAAGTGTTATCAACACACTGGCGCTTGATCGCTCAGGAAAAAATTCATCCAGACGGACCGACCTTCTCCCGCATTATAGCAGGTGTATGGCGGTGGCATACAGTTTCATCATCTGCTGTAGAGCAATTAATCAACACCGCAATTGATAATAGCATAACTACATTTGATCATGCCGACATTTATGGTGACCATGGCAATGAAGAAATTTTTGGTAAGTTTTTAAAAAAAGATCCTGCACTTCGTTCAAAAATGCAATTGATCACGAAGTGTGGGATTAAATTTCCTTCATCCAGAAGACCTGAGACATGGGTTAAGCATTATGATACTTCCAAAGATCACATTATCTGGTCCGTTGAGAATTCCTTGAAAATGCTTGGTACGGATCATCTGGATCTTTTGCTGATTCATCGTCCTGATCCATTATTTAATCCAATCGAAGCTGCAGAAGCTTTTGATGAATTGAAGAAAGCTGGAAAAGTTTTACATATCGGAGTTTCCAATTTTTCTCCATCACAATTTAGAATGCTCCAACATTACCTGCCGTATCCAATCGTTACAAATCAGATTGAAATTTCTCTTTCGAAGATTGATTCTCTTTTCAATGGTGATCTCGACACGTTAATGGAATTCAATGCGTCACCGATGGCATGGTCACCACTTGGTGGTGGTAAAACGCTTGACATAAGTGAGCGTGAAGTTTTTAATAAAGCCGCAAAATACAATGCTTCGTATAGTCAGCTTTCACTTTCATGGCTGATGAAACATCCATCAAACATTTTCCCGATCATAGGAACAACGCAATCCGATCGCATAAAAGAAGCAGCTCAATCAGTTGATATCACGCTGGATCGCCAGGATTGGTTCGAGATGTTAAAATGGGTGATGAAGAAGGAGGTGCCGTAAACAAGAGGTCAGAAAACCTGAGTCAGGAGTTAAATCGTTGCTTTCTTCTGACCATCGTAATTACAAAAGCACCAATACCCACTACCAAAAGAATTATTGCCATTGTCATTTGTATTGTCATTGATTGATATGTCGATGCCAATACATTCGATACAATAGTGATCATTAGGAAAAGCACTCCGGCAATTGTCCAGACAGGGTCTGTCATAAATCTGTCTTCTGGCTCTTTCGTCAGGTCCAAATGAATATTATGGTCTTTTTGAAATAAGATCTTATACTTTTTATAATCCCAGACCAGAAGATAGATCGTACCCATTAACATCAATCCCGTAATAACAGGAGTACCGCTTCCAAAATTCACAGAAGTAGTGATCATGAAAATATTTACAATTATCGGAAAGAATGCAGCGGCACCGATCGTTGAAAATCGTTGTGACATAAGCAATGCTCCGGCAACAAACTGGCTCACCCCTAAAAAATTCCAGTAGAAACCACTTTGGTACATTGCCTCAAAAAAAAATCCAATAGGCTCCGTCACAGGGATCGTGGTAAATCTTTCTCCACGGATTTTAATAATAGAGGCAAAAACAAATGCAAACCCGATTATGTAGCGGAGATAGATCGTTGCCAGTTTGAAGAATAATAGTTTTTTAAGAGAATCAATGAGGCTTGCCATGAAGCATCGACGCTTTTGAAAACAGAATGTTACATAAGGATAAGGAAATTTATAATTTACAAATTAGCAATTATAAACTTTGTATTACTAAAAACTGAGTTGGAATTGGATTACTGATCGATCAGATCAGACATCTTAAATTTCTCGATGATATAATAAATGAAATTAAAGGACAGCGCGTCTTCATCTTCCTTAACCGTATTTTTGTGTGCATCCGGCTTTGCAGATTTTAATTGCTGAGAAGGCATTATACGTGACATTGATTGTAATGAATCACGGCTTGATGAATGCGTTGGATGGTCGTAGATAAGTGTTTTATCATCGTCAAGATTAAATTCGCGGTGTGATGGATCCTGGATCTCAAGCAATGGCTGCTCTTGTGCTTGCGCAGAAAGCACAAACAAGATTACTGTTACGATGGAGGCTAAAAGATGGGAAACCTTTACTTTCATGTTTCTACCGGAATAAAATAGCTTTTGCTGAATTGCGAATATATAAAATTTAATGAGATGATCACATGGGATGACTTTAACAAAGTAGACATACGGGCGGGAACCATCATTAGAGCGGAGCCCTTTCCTGAGGCTAAAAAACCAGCTTTTAAGCTTTGGATTGATCTGGGACCGCTCATTGGGGTAAAAAAAAGCAGTGCCCAGATCACTACGCTTTATAAGATAGAAGGCCTTCCAGGTCGCCAGGTGGCCTGCGTGGTAAACTTTCCACCCAAGCAAATTGCCAGTTTTTTATCGGAAGTCCTTGTTACCGGTTTCCCTGATGAAGAGGGAAATGTAGTTTTGACCTCTATCGACAAAACAGTACCCAATGGAGGACGATTTTTTTAATACGAACTTTAGAAATGAGTTTCAGCGAATTGAATAAGTTATTGGGAGGCACTTTTCTTCTCCTTTCACACGACAGACCGGTCGAAAATTTATTGATTGACAGTCGAAAAGCGGTGGTAGGCGAAGGCTCTGTCTTTTTTGCAATTTCCGGTGAACGTCATGATGGACATATCTTCTTACACGAATTGTATAAACTTGGTGTGCGGCAATTCATCATTGAAAAAGATGTTGATATTAAATTATTTGAAAACTCTAATATCTTAAAAGTTGAATCATCGATAGCAGCCCTTCAAACGGTCGCTGCTGTTCACAGAAAGCAATTTTATCTTCCTGTTATTGGCATTACAGGAAGTAATGGAAAAACCATTGTAAAGGAATGGCTGTATCAAGTATTATCATTTGACCTGCAGATCGTAAAAAATCCCAGAAGTTACAATTCACAGGTAGGGGTTCCAATTTCTGTGTGGCAAATCCAAAAAAATCACGCGTTAGGAATTTTTGAAGCTGGAATTTCACAACCTGGTGAAATGGAAAAACTTCAAAAAGTAATTCAACCAACGATTGGAATTTTTACAAATCTTGGAAGCGCTCACGATGAAGGTTTTAAATCACCTCGGGAAAAGGCAGGTGAAAAAGCAAAACTATTTATTGATTGTGAAATTATAATCTATTGCAGAGATCATACGATCGTTCATGAAACGATTTACAAGCTAAACAGACCAGTGCTTTCGTGGGGATTTTCTAAGGAAGCAGATATTCATATTTCATCCTCCGGCGCAAAGGAATTTACTGTCATTTATAAAAATGAAAAATTCTTTCTTACGCTTCTTTTTGCAGATGCAGCCTCCCAGGAAAATACATTTCAGGTAATGGCGATTATGCTTTTGAAAAATTATACAAGTAGTATAATCCAGGAACGATTACATCAACTGCAGTCAATATCAATGCGTCTTGAACTAAAACAAGGCATTAATCGCAGTATTCTCATTGACGATTCATACAATAATGATCTTGCAGGGCTTCAAATCAGTTTAGACTTTTTAAAGAATCAACAAAAAACAAAAAAGACTTTAATCCTTTCCGATATTCTCCAGTCAGGCCTTCAGCAAACCGACCTTATCAAGGAAATACAGAAACGCATATCATCGGGTAATGTAAAAAAGCTGGTTGCTATCGGACCCGTTTTATTTGAAAACAGGGCTCTGTTCCAATTTGGAACTTTTTATAAATCAACAGCCGACTTCCTGGAAAAATTTCAATCTGAATCTTTTGCTGATGAAGTGATACTTATTAAAGGTGCGCGACCTTTTCAATTTGAAAAGATTGTGCAGCGATTACAACGTAAAGTCCATGGCACAATCATGGAAATTGATATGAATGCAATGGTGCATAATCTTAACTTTTTTAAATCAAGATTAAAGCCAGGAACAAAAGTGATGGCAATGATCAAAGCCTTTGCGTATGGAAGCGGAAGCGAAGAGGTAGCCAATATGTTACAATATCATCGAATTGATTATCTCGGTGTTGCGTATGCTGATGAAGGTGTGGAATTAAGAAAGAACAACATAACACTTCCTATCATGGTGATGAATCCTTCCGAAGAAAGTTTCCCGTCATTACTTGAATACCAACTGGAACCGGAGATCTATAACATAAGAATTTTAAAATCACTTATTGATTTTCTGAATGGCCAGTCGTGTATTGTTCATTTGAAGATTGATACCGGGATGCATCGTTTGGGCTTTGAAAAGAGTGATTTGAGAGAAGCAATTGATCTTTTGAAAGCAAATAAAAATATTGTAATTGCATCTGTATTTTCCCATCTCTCAGGTGCCGATGAAAGTACGCACGATGATTTTTCTTCCAACCAGGCAAAATCATTTCTAGAGATGTCTGATCTGGTTGAGAAGATGTTGGATAACCATCTGCTAAAACACCTGCTGAATTCTTCAGGCATTTTGCGACTACCGCAATATCAATTCGATATGGTTCGTCTTGGGATAGGTCTTTATGGTGTTGATCCTACCGAAGAAGGAAATAATAACCTTAAGCCCGTCGCATGTATTAAAACAGTGATCTCTCAGATCAAAATAGTAAACGAGGGAGAGACAATCGGCTACGGACGAAAAGGCAAAGCAGAAAAGCGTATGACACTGGCCACACTTGCCATAGGCTATGCCGATGGATTCAGCCGAAGTTTCAGTCGTGGAAAAGGAAAAGTATTAATCCATGGAAAGCTCGCTCCGGTAATTGGAAATGTTTGCATGGACATGACAATGGTTGACATCACGGATATTTCAGCAGCAGAAGGTGATGAAGCAATTATTTTTGGACCAGGCTTATCTATTCAACAGGTCGCAAAATGGGGAGATACGATTCCTTATGAAATCCTGACAAACACAAGCGAGCGAGTAAAGCGTATCTATTACGCTGAGCCTTTTTAAAATATCAACCAGACGCAACCAATCCTGATTACTCAGAGCAAGTTTACCTTCAAATCGCTCAATTATATTTCACGTAGTGCTCCCACTTCTCCATCACTTCCTTAAAATCTGACGGTAACTCTGAATCGAATTGTATATATTCCTTTGTAGCAGGATGAATGAATCCAAGTGTTTTTGCATGAAGCGCCTGACGTGGAATAACTTTAAAACAATTATCCACGAACTGTTTATACTTTGAGAAGGTCGTTCCTTTCAAAACCTGATCACCACCATACGTCACATCATTAAATATCGGGTGACCAATATATTTCATGTGAGCACGTATCTGATGAGTTCTGCCTGTTTCGAGTTTACATTCAATCAGAGAAACATAACGCAATGTTTCCAATACTTTATAATGAGTAATTGCCGTACGACCCCAATCACCTTCCGGAAATGCTGCCGTTACTCTTCTGTCTTTTAAGCTTCTTCCAACATTGATATTGATCGTACCCGTTGGATTGGTAAGTTCTCCCCACACAAGCGCCCAATATGTTCTTTCAATGCTATGATCAAAAAACTGTTTGGCGAGTTGCGTTAATGCAATTTCAGTTTTAGCAATTACTAATAACCCTGAAGTATCTTTATCAATACGATGGACTAATCCTGGTCTGCCGTTATTACCAGGCATCTCCGGAAGGTTTTGAAAATGATATGTTAACGCATTAACAAGAGTCCCTGTCCAATTCTGATGAGCAGGATGTACTACCATTCCCGCCACCTTATTTACAACAAGTAAGTGTTCGTCTTCGTAAACAATGTTCAATGGAATATTTTCCGGCTTTATATCTGTATCTCTTGGAGGTTCTGGAAATGAAACAGTAATTATATCTCCGGGATGAATCTTATGGTTGGGTTTGATCGGATTGCCATTGACCAAAACAAATCCGTCATGGATACCTTCCTGTATTTTGGTGCGTGTTGCATTCGAAAGACGGTCCATCAAAAATTTGTCAATCCGTAAAAGACCCTGACCTGGATCTACTATTATTCGATGATGCTCGAATAATTCATCGTCTTGCTCTTCTTCCGGATCATCGTATTCATTTTTCACGGTGCAAAAGTAGAAGAAAATAAACAGATAGCTCCATCTTTTATTCTGAACACTTTTCATTAAGAGCGCAGAGTTCATAAAGGAATACTACGCAACTTTTATATAAACCATATTTATGCTTCTGAACTTCTTACATGTCTTCAGCAAACGCAAGAAAATATCCATTCAGGTCCTGTGCCATTGAATGATCATAGTTATCTATACCATAAGCCTGGTCAGTAAAGCTATCAAGAAAATTTTTGATGACATTGTTCATCATCCCTGGCTTAAACCGAATTCCAAAAATATCCTGATTGCCATCGGACTCAATGGCCATAGCCGTTGTCATTATTCCAACTACGAACACAGGCGATGGAGACATCCCATTTCTAAAATTGAAGATAATATCAGTGCATCCGTCAAGAAATATAATTTGCTTGCTGCTATCCGATAATTCAACAGACCAATAGCATTCCGTCAAAGAATTTAGCAAAGCATGCGGTGCGTGTTCACAATAGACCATTATCAACGCTATAAATCTATTAGGAAAGTCATTCGCAATATTTAAACTTGCTTCATGTTCAAATACATTCGTTTTCTAACAATTTTTTTATCTGCGGCAATGGTGAGCTGTCAGAAAAAACCGAATGAAAAATCACTATTTGAAAAAGGAGTTGCTCATGGAACAAATAAAAACGGAAAACTGGAAGAAGCATCAGGTTTAGTTGAAAGTGCCAGGCAACCGGGTTATTTCTGGGTAATCAACGACAGTGGAAACCCAGCCGATATCTTTCTTATTGATAAACAGGCTAAAACAAAAAAAGTATTTCATCTGACCAACATTGAAAACAGGGATTGGGAAGATATTACAATCAGCACCGAAGGAAATACTTCATACTTATATATCGCTGATATTGGAGATAATAATGCAAGGTATACCTACAAATATATTTACAAGATAAAAGAGCCATCTATTGAAGACGATGAATTGATCAGTCACGTAGACAAGCTCACCGTCAAACTTGAAGATAAAAAGCGCGACTCAGAAACATTGATGTTTGACCCAACCTCAAAAAATCTTTATTTGATTTCTAAACGAGAATCAAATGTAATCGTATATGAAATTGCTCATCCTTTTAAAGTTGACACAATCATCGCGAAAAATATAGGAGCATTACCATTTGAATTTATTAATGGAGGAGCTATCTCGCCCGAGGGTAATGAGTTACTTCTTAGAACGTATACCGATATTTATTACTGGAAGAAGAAAAATAATGAATCGATACCAGATCTTTTAAAGACTGCAGCAATTGAACTCCCGTATAATCGTGAACCACAGGGTGAATCGATTGCATGGGCAAGAGATAGCACAGGATATTACACCTTGTCGGAAAATGCAAAAGGTGAAAGAGGGAAGTTATATTTCTATAAGAGAAATTAGGTCTGGATTGATTGTCAATAATTATCGGGCATATTTTTTCACGGATTCCAATGTATTGTATTCCGTATTGTCTGTGAAAATCTGACTTACCTTTGCCGAAGCGACTTCGCGCAGACAAGTAGCTAAAAAATTCGGACAGAATTACCGCAGAAATACAAATTTTAATTCCAAAATTATTGATGTGCAATGAGGAGGTCATTATTCCATGTCCATTGGTTCGAGTCACTTCTGCCGATCCGCCAGATCTTTGGCAAAAGAAATCAATGGCTTAGCCGCTTCTTTCACTGAAAGATTATTCAATCCGGCAAATCCTTTTTCAAAATATTCTTCGATCTTTTTTTCAGTCAACGACTTGATTGAAAGAGTATCATATAACGCCGTTATCGCTTTCACTTTTTTTACAGCATCAAATTTTTCGACCTTAAGCCATTTTTGAAGTTCTGCCTTATCTTTTCCTTTTGATTTTTCCAATGCATTGATAAGAAGGAATGTCTTCTTGTTGGCAATGATATCTCCACCGACTTGCTTGCCGAATTTTTTCTTATCAGCATATACATCGAGTAAATCATCTTTTAACTGAAATCCAATTCCAAGATTAATACCGGCATCATACAAAATTTTTCTATCCGCCAACGATGCCTCTGCGAGCAATGCGCCAAGCTCGAGGCTAAATCCCAACAACACCGCAGTCTTCAACCGGATCATCTCTATGTATTGAGCCTCGGTAACTTTTGCCTTGGACTCAAAGTCCATATCCCATTGCTGGCCTTCGCAGACTCCTGCAGCGCAGTGATTAAACAACGTGAGCACTTCTTTTAACTTATCTTTTCCAAGATCAAGGAACATGTTATACACTTTCACAAGCATCACATCGCCTGAAAGGATGGCCGTATTTACGTTCCATTTTTCATGCACCGTTGCTTTGCCTCTTCGCAACGGAGCATTGTCCATTATATCATCATGCAAAAGCGTGAAGTTATGAAAAGCTTCAACGGCGACAGCGTATTGAATGATCTTTTCAGTATCCGAACGATACATAGAATACGATAACATTGTAAGCACTGGGCGAAGGCGTTTGCCTCCAAGGGACATTATATATCGGATTGGCTCGTAAAGTGACATTGGCTTTTCGCCAAATCGCTGTCTCTTGATTTCAGTATCAAGTAATAAAAGATATTTCTCCATTGCAGCTACCTTCTTTTCTTATTTTTTGATTTGGAGGAGCTTCCTGAACCAAAAGAATCAGGACCTTTCGATCGTTTTCCTTTTGAACCAGAACCTTTTGAATCCTTGCGGGATGAACCAAATCCCTGTCCGCCGCCGCGAGGACCACCGGAGCGTAGAATGTCATCGTCATCAAACTTACTTGCTGGAGCACCCGGAACCTGTTCAAATTCAAGATCCATTGTGCGCCTGTCAACATCCGTTTTCTTTATACGCACCTCCACCTCATCACCAAGTCGATATGACTTCTTGGTTTTTCTTCCAACGACTCGATAATTCTTTTCATCATAATCATAGTAATCATCTTTCATATCCGACATGCGGACCATGCCTTCACATTTCGTTTCGATGATCTCAATAAAAATTCCAAACTCCTGAACACCGGTAATAATTCCTCTGTAAAGTTTGTCCTCAGCAAGACTCATAAACTCTACCTGCTTGTATTTGATCGAGGCACGTTCGGCATCTGCGGCACGTTTTTCCCTTTCGGAAGAATGAATGCATTTCGCTTCATATTCTGTTTTACTTACAGACTTTCCTTTATCTAGATAGTGTTGCAGCAGCCGATGCACCATCATATCAGGATAACGACGAATCGGGGAGGTGAAATGTGTGTAATGATCAAACGCTAAACCAAAATGACCTTTCGGATCTGTAGTATACTTTGCTTTCGCCATTGCACGAACCGCTAATGATTGCAGCACACCTTGTTCAGGCTTGCCTTCAATTTCATCCATGAGCTTATTCAACGACTTTGATACAACATTTTCTTCCGTTTGAAGAGTGTGACCAAACTGTTTTGCAAACAATGCGAAGTCATTTACTTTTTCAGGATTCGGAAAATCATGAGTACGATAAACGAATGTGTTTTGCTCACTACCCTTTTTAAGCTTAAAAATATAAGTCGCCACCGCTTTATTCGCCAGCAACATATATTCTTCAATCAGCTTATGGGCATCTTTCCGAACTTTAGGAACAACCGCTAACGGCTTTCCTTTTTCATCCAGTTTGAATTTTACTTCAGTTGTCTCAAAATTTACAGCGCCGCGAACGAATCTTTCCTTGCGAAGCTTTTTTGCAATATCATTCAGGATCTTTATTTCTTTAGCAAATTTTCCATCACCAGCTTCAATAACTTCCTGAGCCCCTTCATACGAGAAGCGATGATCAGAATGAATTACAGTTCTTCCAAACCATTCACTTTGCACTTTTCCCGTGTCATCTATCTGAAACACCGCCGCAAATGTGAGCTTCGTCTCATCGGGACGAAGTGAGCACAATCCATTGGATAGTCGCTCTGGCAACATCGGAACGGTGCGATCAACAAGATACACCGACGTTGCACGATCAAATGCATCTTCATCAAGAGTTGTACCTGGAATTACGTAATGCGTAACATCAGCAATATGAACTCCAACTTCATACAAGCCATTACCCACGTCTTTGAATGAAATTGCATCATCAAAATCCTTGGCATCTTCCGGATCAATTGTAAAGGTCAGTGTGTCCCTGAAATCACGACGTTTTTTTATCTCATCAATGGAAATCGTATCATCAATTTTTTCAGATTCACTCAGAACCTTTTCAGGAAAGCGGAATGGCAAATCAAATTCAGCCATGATAGAATGTATCTCAGCTTCGTTGTCACCTGTCTGACCCAGGATCTCAATTACTTTTGCTTCCGGATTTTTATCTCCGTCGCCCCAGCGCGTGACCTCAAATAAAACCTTGTCGTTGTTTTTTGCCTCCCCGATATTTTCCTGGTAGATATAAAAATCCTGATATACTTTTTTGAAATCAGGAACAATGAATGCAAACCGGTTCGGTGACATTTCAAGCCGGCCCACAAACCTCGTTCGATTTCTTTTTATAATTTCTTCAACCCGTCCTTCGGGTTTTTCACCGGTACGTTTGTTCAGCAATGATATCCTTACGGTGTCCCCATGCAAAGCAGACCCCAAATCACGGTCACGCACATAGACATCTGACTCACCACCAGTGTTTATGTAAGCAAAACGCGCATTGACATGATCGACAACACCTTCGAGTGATTCCATTTTCTTACTGGAAGAAAAACTCCCATCTGCCAATACCTGTATTTTTCCTGATGCTTCGAGTTCTTCAAGGACTGCAAACAGATCCTTGTTGTTTGCTTTATTTTTCGGGCCAAGTTGCTGTGCAAGTTTTTTGAAGTCGTATGATACTCCGGGGCTTTGATCGAAAAAGGAGAGAATTATTTGTCTTAGTGACGTACCCCTGTTCTTCTGTTTTTTTTCTTTTTGTTCTTTGAATTTCTTTTTAAACATAAATTATTTTATCCACTCCATGGCGGAATAAAAATTAAGAGTTAATAATATTTTCGACAGAGATCAGGCTCTGTGCTTTCATTTTTAAGAATAATTGCGCTACAACAATAACATCATTCGCACAGTATTCTGAGATTTTTTTCAAGTCCTTATCACGGTAATAGACTTCATTCACTTTCGAACCATCAATATCACTTTTGCTACTTGGAATATTGAATATCGCTGCCAGTAAGTCCAGCGAAGTGTAGTGCTTATAATCCCCGAATTTCCAAAGCTCCAGTGTATCAAGATGAGGAATTTCCCACGATTTTTTGCCTGACATATCAAGACAGGGTGGTAACGAAATTCCATTTATCAGCATTCGGCGACTGATGTATGGAAAATCAAACTCCTTACCGTTGTGGGCACATAATTTTAGCTGCGGCTGATCCATCTTTTCAAGTGCTGATTTGAATTCCTGGAGTAAAATGGCTTCATCGTGATTAACGAAGCGCTTCGTTTTTAAACCGCGCTCGTTGGTTTCATTTTCTGTAAACTTACCAATGGCGATAGTGACAATCTTTCCAAACTCTGAGTAGATTCCGGCGCGTTCATGAAACAAATCTTCGTCACTTAGTGCATCATTTCGCTGTCGAAAAAAGTTGGCTTTACGGGCCCATTGAACTTTCATTCGTTCTTCCAGCATTTCGTAACGTTCAGTGCATGCTACCGTTTCGATATCCAGAAATAAAATGTTTTTAAACTCATCCATTTAAACTGCAAGGTAGCTTAAAACAAGCTTTGAAAATTCCTCCGGCTTCTCTGCCTGGACCCAATGACCGGTATCAATAACTGCAAACTCGGCCTTTGGAAAAAGTGTTTTGATCAATGCTTCATCTCCCTCGGCGTAATAATTGGACTTTTTTCCCCTAATGAAAAGAGAAGGGCCGTCATATTTTCCAGAGTAAATTATTCCTTCCCCCATTTTCTCGATATTTTGATCAATTGCAGCGACATTGATCTTCCACTCAAAGGCTACTTCGCTTTTTCCTTCATGGCCGGTAGGTAAGCGCGAGAGATTTTTTAGCAAAAACTGACGAACGTCCGGTTCTGGAACATATTTCGACAGGATCGTATCGGCTTCCTTTCTTGAGGTCATTGTAGCGAGTGGGATCGCTTTGAGTCCAGCAAGAATTGCATCGTGATGAACAGGATAGTATTTCGGTACGATATCAACAACAATGAGATTGCTCAATTGACCGGGATATTTCAACGCAAAGTTCATCGCTGCCTTTCCTCCCATTGAATGCCCCATGATCACCGGCTGTTTTATGTAATGTTCTGCTATAAAATCTTTTAGATCTTCCGTTAACAAATCATAATTCATCCCATCACTATGGGGAGACTGACCATGGTTCCGTTGATCAACGAGGTAAACACTGAAATGGTCAGCAAATACTTTTGCCAGTGAATACCAGTTATCGGACGATCCAAACAATCCGTGCAAAATAATAAGAGGCTGACCCTGACCTGATGAGCGATAGAATAATTTCATTTTAATAGTTCTTATTTAAAATAAGCCGTAGGCAAAGTTTGATTTTTTCTGTTTACACTTAATCTCTGAAGGTAGATTGATCTTTGCCTGCTATTTTTATTGCTTACTGCATACTTCACTTCTCACATTCTCAATTGTAAGTTTCCTCATCTTATATTTGCATCCATATCACTATGGAAACACCCAACATTCAAGGAATCTCTTTCGACTCACTTGCAAAGGAATTCGGAACACCTCTTTATATCTATGATGCCTCCATCATCACGAGACAAGTAAACCATCTTAAACAGGCATTTTCTGGTGCTGATCTTAAAATCAAATTTGCCGCCAAAGCACTTACAAACCTATCTATTCTTAAGCTTATGCGAAAAAATGGTGTTGGGGTTGATGTTGTTTCTGGTGAAGAAGCGCAGATCGCAATGAAAGCCGGATTTCTTCCGAATGAAATTATGTTTACTCCAAGCGGGGTTGATTTCGAAGAACTTATTCAGGCTGTTTCATGGGGTTTGAATATAAATCTTGATAGTCTTTCCGTTCTTGAAAGATTCGGAAAAAAATATGGCGATTCGTATCCATGTGGCATTCGGCTAAACCCGAATATCATGGCGGGAGGCAATATTAAGATCTCCACAGGCCATAGTAACTCAAAATTTGGAATTTCAGTTCAACAGCTTCCCGAAATTCTGGATATCGTCAGGAAATACAACATCAATTTGAATGGGTTATTGATTCACACCGGATCAGAAATTCTCGAGATTGACATATTTCTTAAGATGGGTGAAATACTTTTTACAATTGCACGCGATGTGCCTTCAATTAAATCAATAGACTTTGGCGGCGGATTTAAAGTTGCTTATAAAAAAGGTGACAAGACAACGGATGTTGATGCACTTGGCGTACGGCTCAGCAAATTATTTTCTAAGTTTGAAAAAGAGAATAAGAGAAAGCTTGAGCTGTGGATCGAACCGGGAAAATACCTTGTAAGTGAATCTGGTTTTCTTTTAGTGAAAGCAAATGTTGTGAAGCAAACCCCAACGATCACATTCGTTGGCGTCAATTCAGGATTGAATCATCTCATCAGACCAATGATGTATAATTCATATCATGAGATTGTGAATGTTTCAAATTCAACAGGGGAATTAAAAACCTATGACGTTGTAGGAAATATTTGTGAAACAGACACATTTGCATCTGATCGCAAACTCAATGAGGTCCGTGAAAACGATTTATTAGTTATGGAAAATGCTGGCGCTTACGGCTATACCATGGCATCGAATTACAATTCACGTCCTCGTCCCGCTGAAGTTATGGTTGTTGACGGAAAAGCAAAACTGATCCGTCATCGTGATACGCTTGAACAAATTCTGCAAGGACAGGTAGATATTTTCTGATGAGATATGATCTGATTGTAGTCGGAGGTGGGGCAGCAGGTTTTTTTGCTGCTATTGAGACTGCAGGAAGAGATCCAAGGCTAAAAATCGTAATCCTGGAAAAATCAACGAAACTTTTATCCAAAGTCAGGATCTCGGGCGGTGGTCGTTGTAATGTTACTCATAATTGTTTTGAACCATCCCCGCTTTCAAAACATTATCCACGGGGACAAAAAGAATTCAAGCAGATCTTCAGAGTATTTCAGGCTTCTGATACCGTCAAGTGGTTTCAGAAACGTGGCGTAGAATTAATCACTGAGGAAGATGGTCGTATGTTTCCTGTTACAGAAAATTCGGAAACGATCATTGAATGTTTCTTAAAAGAAGCCCAGAAGTATAAAATAGAAATTCTTATCTCAACAGAAGTCTCTGGTGTTAAAAAAGAGAATGATGAAATCTCAGTACGAACAAGAGATGGAAGAACGCTTTTGACAAACAACATTCTCATTGCAATTGGGGGGCATCCTATGCCGAACGCCTACGAGTGGATCAATAAAATTGGTCATCATATCATTGCTCCCATTCCATCATTATTTACCTTCAATGAACCATCAAAAGAATTTGTTGACTTGATGGGTGTTGCTGTGCAAGATGCCGATGTAAAAATTGCGGGAACAAAATTTTCATCACGAGGTCCGGTGCTTATTACGCATTGGGGATTGAGCGGACCAGGAGTCATCCGACTTTCAGCGTGGGCTGCTGAATATCTTCATGAAATTAACTATCACTTTATGGCATTGGTTAATTGGACGGGAGAAGAAACAGAAGAATCTGTGAGAATATTATTGAAAGAAAAAATCAGAACAGAAGGTAAAAAGCAAATCGCATCTCATCCATTGTTTGGAATTCCTCAGCGGTTGTGGGATAAGCTTTGCTCAAAAGCAGAAGTCGGAGAAAAGCTAACGTGGTCTGAATCCTCTTCAAAAATTCAAAACCGATTAATTGAATTTTTGGTCAGATGTCCTTTTCAAATCCAGGGAAAGACAACTTTTAAGGAAGAATTTGTTACCTGTGGTGGTGTTGATTTAAAGGAAATTGATCTGGAAACAATGCAAAGTCAGAAAATGAAGGGACTTTATTTTGCCGGAGAAGTCCTCAATGTTGACGGGGAGACAGGAGGATTTAATTTTCAGTCAGCATGGACAACTGCATGGGTGGCAGCAAAAAGTATTGCGTCCTAACACGTCAGCTTTATATATAGTTTGACTTATAAGATAAAAAGCCCTTTCACCAAGAGGAGAAAGGGCTTTTTGTGTGGTGACGGAGGGAGTTGAACCCCCGACACAAGGATTTTCAGTCCTTTGCTCTACCAACTGAGCTACGTCACCGTTCAACGCCGTGACATGAGCGAGGGCGATTTTTTGACCGTCATAGCCTTTCAGCCAAGGCGGTTTTCACGTGCATCTTGCTAAAGCTTCGACGCACGAGGGGCACAAAAGTATATAAAATTAGAAACGGTACAAATTGCGGACTGTTTTAAACCATTAAAATGATTTTACACTTTTTGTTGGTTAATTTGAATCTGCGATCATTTAAGCTATGACCTATCTTCAGCAAGTTCTCTTCTTTATCATAATTACTATTGCCGTATATCTCATTCGTAAGCGTGTAATAAGAATCAAAAGCAACATTCTTCTCGGTAAACCGAATGTCATTACAGACCGAAAAGAGGAAAGATTTAAGAATGTGCTATTCGTTGCCTTTGGACAAAAGAAAATGTTCAAACGTATTGTCCCAGCAACGCTTCACTTCTTTATTTACGCAGGATTTTTAATAATTAATCTGGAAGTTCTTGAGTTTGTTATCGATGGGCTTGCCGGAACGCACAGAATCTTCGCACCATTCATAGGTAGTCTCTATACAACATTGATGAACTTCTTCGAGTTTCTCGCTGTTGCAGTACTCGTGTCATGCGTAGTATTCCTGATCCGAAGAAACATTGTAAAGATTCAACGCTTCAGGTCGATTGAATTGAATGGCTGGCCGCGCATGGATGCCAATATCATTCTATATATTGAGATTGTATTGATGTTTGCCATTCTTACAATGAATGCAACGGATCAATTGCTACAAATACGTGATCCGCATTTCGCACGAACCGGGAGCTTATTCTTCAGTTCATTCTTTATCCCAGCATTCCGAAACTTCGACACATCAACACTTGAATTCATTGAACGCTTCGCATGGTGGTTTCATATCATTGGCATACTTGCATTCGCGGTATACGTGACCTATTCTAAGCACCTCCACATATTTCTTGCTTTCCCAAATACCTATTACGCACACCTTGAATCAAAAGGCGAGATCATTAACATGCCGGTTGTCACCCGTGAAGTAAAGTCAATGCTTGGCCTACCCGTTGAAGAAAAAGCTGTTGTGACCTCTGCAGAACCCGGTCGCTTTGGTGCAAAAGATGTTAACGATCTTACGTGGAATAATCTCATGGCAGCCTACGCGTGTACAGAATGTGGACGCTGCACTTCAGAATGCCCGGCGAATATCACTGGTAAAAAGCTTTCTCCACGAAAAATTATGATGGATGTCCGCGATCGCATGGAAGAAATAGGGGAAAGTATTGCAACAGGAGGAGCTGGTCTTGCTGATGGAAAATCCTTATTGGGTGATTACATCACGAAAGAAGAGATAAATGCCTGCACGAGCTGCAATGCATGCGTTGAATCATGCCCTGTAATGATCAATCCCTTGGAAATCATTCTTGAAATGAGACGTTACGTTTCAATGGAAGAATCCGGCGCACCAGCGCAATGGAATTCAATGTTTCAGAATATCGAAACAAGCTTCGCCCCATGGAAATTTTCTCCATCCGATCGATTCAACTGGGCAAAGGACTTGAAATGATAGAAATCCTGGTGATCAATGAGTGCCCTAGCTATAAGCCTTCAGTTTTAATTTTCTAACAAATGAACGTACCAACAGTAGCAGATTTAATAGCAAAAGGTGAGTCGCCAGAAGTATTATTCTGGGTGGGATGCGCTGGTTCATTCGATGACCGGGCAAAGCGTGTAACCAAAGCATTTGTAAAAATCCTTAATGCTGTTGGAACAAAGTTCGCAGTGCTTGGAAACGAAGAAACGTGTACCGGAGATCCTGCACGCAGAGCCGGTAATGAATTTCTTTTTCAAATGCAGGCAATGAATAATATTTCTGTGTTGAATGGCTATGGTATTAAAAAGATTGTCACAGCGTGTCCTCATTGTTTTAATACATTAAAAAATGAGTATCCCGAATTGGGAGGAAACTATGAAGTCATCCATCATTCTACATTTATCAATCAGTTGATACATGACGGCAAAATCAAAATGATGGAAGGCGGATCTTTCAAAGGAAAAAAAATAACATATCACGACTCATGCTACTTAGGTCGTGCTAATAACATTTATGAAGCGCCAAGAGAAGTACTTGAAACACTTGACGCCGATCTTGTAGAAATGAAACGTTGTCGCACAACCGGACTTTGCTGTGGAGCAGGTGGAGGGCAAATGTTTAAGGAACCTGAAAAAGGAAATAAAGACATCAACATTGAACGTGCTGAAGAAGCCATTGCAACCGGCGCTACAACAATTGCAGTTGCATGTCCGTTTTGCATGACAATGATGAGTGATGGTGTGAAGAACAAAGAAAAAGAAGGACAAGTAAACGTGAAAGATTTGGCTGAACTAATAGCCGAAGCACAGGGACTATAAAATAATGAGGACTACAATTCGAGGGGCATGGGTGTTGTTTTTTGTATTAGCAGCGTGTGCACAAGAGAAACAATCAACAGATAAATTCTTTGACTTTCAGGGATTCATAGACGAACAAATTAGTCAGCTGAGCCAACATGGCCGCGCGCTCGAGAAAACGTCTAATGTAAAAAACATCCAATCAGACTCTGCGTATGTACCGTCTCTGGATGGTTGGGCTGCCGAACTGGAGCTATTCCGACAACTTGAAAACATCAATAAGCCAACATTAAAAAGCAAGTATCATGTGGAAGATGCTATGAAGGACACTAAAAGCAATCTTAAGATCCGCCAATACACCTCAGCAACTGCTCCCATACGATCAATAAAGTTCTATTATCAGGGGAGCTTCACGCAATTGAAAAAAATTGAGGCAACTGTTCAAGAAGATAACATGCTATATGCAAATGGTCGCGTGCTTACCATGGAGTTTGAAGAAGAAGATAGAAAACCATTGCTTCATTATTATACCATGACAGGCTTTCAGAAAATGATCCTGCGTGACACTGTTAACTTTTCACTGCAAGGACAAATAGATTTATAGCCTTAAACATAAAGAACTAATCTATCCGTCTTATAAAGATTACCCCGATTTACCATTCTCTTATTTTTAATTTTTCATTTATACCGTGGCGAGACGATCATTTCTGGAAGAAGGCGAAAAAAAATCAATCAATAAATCCTCCTTGCGAAAACTGTTGGGGATTTTCCGGTTTGTACTTCCTTATAAAGGGATATTTGTGACCGGCCTTATAGCTCTTGTTTTTTCAAGCGCTACGACTCTTACATTTCCCTTCCTCGCGGGAAAACTTATCGACGTAGCCAGCGGAAAGGGCGGGTTCTTTCTTTCAAGCATCAATCAAATTGCTCTGGCATTAATTGGCGTTTTACTCTTTCAAAGTGTATTCTCTTTCATTCGGGCGTATACCTTCTCCGTGGTAAGTGAGAAGACCCTCGCCGATCTCCGTCTGTCTGTTTATCAAAAGATCATCTGGCTGCCAATGACATTCTTCGACAATCGAAGAGTTGGTGAGTTATTAAGCCGCATTAGCTCTGATGTCGGCACACTACAAGACACGTTCACTACAACACTTGCCGAGCTGCTTCGCCAGATACTCACCCTTGTAATCGGTGTCACAATCATCTTGATTCTCACACCGAAACTTACTGTTTTCATGGTGCTCACTTTTCCTGTCTTGGTTATTGGGGCATTGATCTTTGGAAAATTTATTCGAAAGCTTTCAAAAAAGACACAAGATCAACTTGCCAACACAAATGTTATCGTTGAAGAGACGATGCAATCCATTGCAGTTGTGAAATCATTCACCAACGAAATCTTTGAAGTTGGTCGTTATAAAAAATCATTAATGGAGGTTGTAAAAACAGCTATTTATGGAGCTAAGTACCGCAGCTTCTTCATATCATTTATTATCCTCGCCATCTTTGGTGGAATTGTTGGCGTGATCTGGTATGGTGGAGTGCTTGTTGAAACCGGCGAGATCTCAGTTGGTAAGTTGATATCATTTGTTTTATATACAACGTTCATCGGGGCCTCTATTGCCGGTCTTGGAGATATTTATAGCCAATTGCAGCGATCAATAGGTTCTTCTGAACGGATTCTTGAAATTCTTGATCAACCAGATGAAAGTAACGCATCTCATCGTTCTTTAAAATTAACGGGAGCCGTTTCCTATGAGAGTGTAGAGTTCTCTTATCCAACTCGTTCTGATATTACAGTATTGAAATCTATTTCCATTTCAATAAAACCGGGTGAAAAAATAGCATTAGTAGGCCCAAGCGGTTCAGGTAAATCAACTATAGCAAGCTTGTTGATGCGTTTTTATGATCCCAATAAAGGGACTATTCTCGTTGATGGGAAAGATATTTCATCGTATGGCCTTTCCGCTTACCGTGAAAATATTGGAATTGTCCCCCAGGAAGTAATCCTGTTTGGAGGTACTATTCGCGAGAACATTGCTTATGGAAATCCAACAGCCACTGAACAAGAAATATTCGACGCTGCGCAACAAGCAAACGCATTGGAATTCATTGAAAGCTTTCCGGAAAAATTTGAAACGCTTGTCGGTGATCGCGGCGTTAAGCTTTCGGGCGGTCAACGTCAACGCATTGCGATAGCACGAGCAATATTAAAGAATCCATCAATATTGATTCTCGATGAAGCAACGAGTTCGCTCGACGCTAAATCGGAACAGTTAGTACAAAGTGCATTGGAAAAATTGATGGAAAACAGGACCACCATTGTAATCGCTCACAGGTTAAGCACGATAAGAAAGGCGGATCGAATCTTAGTTATCAAAGACGGTCAGATCTCCGAATCCGGCTCACACGAAGAACTTTCAATTCTTGCTAATGGTATTTATCGTAGCTTACTTATGCTTCAATGGGAGAAAGAGTTGTGAGAAAGTTGGAATGAAGAAACGGTTTCCTTTAAATGATAATCAGCATATACACTTGTAAGGTTTCAGGTTTTAAGATTAATTTTTAGCTTTGGTGATTAATTGAGGTGATTATGGGCCAATTGACCGGTAATCACCTCTTTTTTACCCAAAAACGCTGATTAAACTGGCAATGCTCCTTTTCTCTCTGTTTAGAAACAACAGTTCTGCAGAAACTATCTTGTTCGGAGTCTTCGCCGTAATAATCGTAGTTTTTCTATTTCTGGATCTTGGCCTCCTTAACAAGAAGGCTCATAAGATCAGTACCAAGACTGCGCTTTATCAATCCATTTTCTGGGTATTGGTAAGCACTCTGTTTGGGTATCTAGTATATCATTTTGACGATAGCGCTGATGGCGGTGCGGATGCATTGCTTGAATATTTCTCCGCCTATCTGACAGAATACGCCTTATCCGTAGACAACATATTTGTCATCCTGCTTATTCTTAAATATTTCACAGTTAAAGAAGAATATTATCACAAGGTTTTATTCTGGGGAATTCTTGGCGCGGTAGTTTTCAGAGGTATTTTCATTTTCGTTGGAGCGTATGTTATTGCTCAGATTCATGAAATATTATATGTATTCGGTGTATTCCTTATATACTCTGGTATCAAGATATACTTTGAGGACAGCGATGAAAAGATCGATCCTGAAAAGAATCCTGTCATGCGCCTCTGCCGTAAGTTCCTTCCTATCAGCAAAGATGAAAAAGGAGGTCAGTTCCTTGTTCGCGAAAACGGAAAAATCTTCTTTACTCCATTGTTCCTTGTCGTTGTCTTAATTGAAACAACTGACTTGATTTTCGCAGTCGATTCTATTCCTGCAGCCTTTGCGATCACTCAAAACGAGTTTTTGATCTATACATCAAACATTTTTGCAGTTCTTGGACTTCGTGCAATGTTTTTCCTGTTAGCAGGCATCATTGACAAATTTTATTTGTTACAAAAAGGCCTTTCTGTTATTCTTTTCTTCATTGGAGCCAAGATGCTATTGGAGATTATAGATTTCGAAATCCCCGTGATGCTATCATTCGTAGTGATCATCGCGACACTTACGCTGTCAATTGTATTCTCTATGCTGGTTCCTAAGAAGGAGAAAGAAGAAGCATAGATTACCCTGCGAGCAAGTTTTTTAAACTTCGATCTTGCATTCAAATTCCTTTCTGTAATTTCCCTTCCTAACAAACTGGAATGAGATCGCCGTTAACTGTTTTTTTCTCACTCTTATTTTTCGACGTCTGCAGCCAGACATCACTCGGTATTGGAATTGTATGGATTGACTTTGATGATAAAACGGTGGTTGAACTGTATGATACCCCAACCGACCGGAATCCGGTCAGGAAAATAGTATTCTTCTATGACATTCAGGCAAACAGCAGCAGCATTCGTGATTTCAACAAAGATAAGAAATGGCTTAAGCCGGAATTGATCTGGCTTGAATATTCGCAATTTAACTTTCGATGTAAATCGCAAAATGAAAATTGGTTTGAGGTGATTGTGAATAATGAAGATGGATCAACCCTTTGGATCAAGCGCAATGATGAATCAAAATTTGAACGATGGGATGAGTATCTTAAACACATGTATGCTGTAACACGATTGAACAACAAAACGCAATCAATCTATGAATCACTTTCTGAGGATTCCAAGAAAATAGAATATGAAGGCCGCGATTGTTTTAAAGTACGCAACGTGAAGGATGAATGGATAGAAATTTACTCTGCTGATTACTGTGATCAGAAAGGCAGAACGATTGTGAAGTCAGGATGGGTAAAGTGGAGGAGCGGCGATGCGTTGTTGATAAAGTATTATACAACGAGTTAAAAGGTTTAAGTTCATAATTCAGGTATCTGATCGATAGTAACACGACACACTAAACAATAGAAAGATGAGTTTAGGGATAGAATACGATTCGAATAACGATCTTGTTTTCTGTGGACCTTCGATGTAATCAAAATATTACACCAGGTCCATCACTCCCTTTCCTTTTGCCGGCAAACTCGTTACTCCCATCAAAAACTCATCCACTACTCGCGCAGCTTCTCTTCCTTCTGAGATAGCCCACACCACAAGCGATTGTCCACGACGCATATCACCGGCAGAAAAAATAGTGTCAACGGAAGTTTTATAATTGTGAGCAAGCACATTTCCGCGCTCATCATAATCAACGCCAAGCTGATTTAACAAACCATTTTTTTGTGGATGCAAAAATCCAAGAGCAAGCAATGCAAGCTCACACGGGACTGTCTTTTCTGTTCCGACAATTTCTTTTAAGTGTAGTGGTTTGTCAGGATCCACCTTCACCCATTCCACTTCAACAACTTTTATTGCCTTTAGATTACCAGCATCATCGCCAATAAATTCTTTTGTAACGATCGCCCATTGCCGTTCACAGCCTTCTTCATGAGAAGTAGATGATCTTAAAACCATAGGCCAGTTCGGCCAGGGAGTGGATTCGTGACGGGAATCCGGTGGACGATTTAAAATTTCGATCTGGGAAACGGACTTCGCCTCATGGCGGTTTGAAGTACCTACACAGTCAGAACCCGTATCACCACCACCAATCACCATCACATTTTTTCCAGTAGCAAAAATGTCTTCCACTAAAACTTTTTTGCTGCTAACGCGTCTGTTTTGTTGTGTGAGAAAATCCATTGCAAAGTGAATGCCCTTAAGATTTCTTCCGGGAATCTGAAGATCGCGAGGGACTGTTGAACCACCACACAATACAATTGCATCAAACTCTTCTTGCAATTGTTCAACCTTTACATTCTCACCAATATTTGATTTCGTTTTGAATATGATCCCTTCTTCTTTCAGGATGTTCACACGACGCTCAAGTACGCCCTTGTCAAGCTTGAAATCGGGAATACCATAGCGAAGCAGTCCACCAACTTCATCAGAGCTTTCAAATACAGTTACTAAATGCCCTGCAGAATTTAATTGAACAGCTGTTGCCAGTCCGCTCGGACCAGAACCAATGACAGCAACTTTTTTTCCTGTACGTAATACCGGGATTTTTGGAACAACCAACCCTAACTCAAATGCCTTTTCAATAATTGATTTCTCAATATATTCGATAGCTACCGCCGGCTTATTGATCGCGAGCACGCATGACGATTCACATGGGGCTGGACAAATCCTTCCGGTGAATTCAGGGAAGTTATTTGTTGAAACCAGTATATCATACGCCTGTTTCCAGTTGCCATGATACGCTGCATCATTAAATTCCGGAATATTATTTCCAAGTGGACAGCCACTGTGACAAAATGGAACGCCGCAATCCATGCAACGCGCCGCCTGTCGCGCAGTCAATACACCATCAACGCTCCCTTCCACTTCTTTATAATCATGAAGTCTTTCCTTGATATCTCTCTTCTTCGGAACTTCTCTCTCGACTTCTATGAATCCTGTTGGCTTGCCCATTTGAAAACTGGTTGTTGGTAATAGTCGTTGGTTTTTTGTCGTTAACTAAAAATTAATCTTGCCATTCATGCAGCATGTTGTCGACTGCTTTATTGTTAATTGTTAATTAACGCACTTTCATACTTTTAATTTGGAACACCTATGCCTGTTATTTAATTGCTTACTGCCTATTTATTAATTCACGCTTTCACCGCCATTTGCTTCTTCATCGCTTTACGTTTCTCAAGCACCGCCTTGTACTCCACCGGCATCACCTTCATAAATTTCACAAATGAATTTCCCCAATTTTTAATAAGGTCATGTGCTATTTCACTTCCTGTAGTAGTGAAATGATCCATGATCATTGTGCGAAGTGTTTGCACATCGTCAAGGTCCATTTTATCAAACATCACCATTTCCATATTGACGTTCTTTGCAAATGTTTTCTTTGGATCGTACACGTAAGCAACTCCCCCACTCATACCTGCAGCAAAATTTCTTCCTGTTTCGCCAAGTACAATAACAGTTCCTCCCGTCATGTATTCACATCCGTGATCACCAACGCCTTCAACAACTGCATTGACACCCGAATTTCTCACAGCAAATCGTTCCCCTGCTCTTCCGCGAATAAATACATCGCCGGAAGTTCCTCCATACAATGCTGTATTTCCAATAATAATATTTTTTGATGGATCGTACGTAATGCGCTTGTCAGGATACACAATGATGCGTGCGCCGGAAATTCCTTTTCCGAAATAATCATTGCTATCGCCTTCTAATTCAAACGTAATTCCTTTCGCAGCAAATGCACCGAAACTCTGTCCAGCAGTGCCATGAAACTTATAATGAATTCCACTGCGTTCGGCCAAAGCCATTTCTGAATTCTTATATTGCTTTGTGATCTCGTTGGATAACATTGCTCCTACTGCACGATCTTCATTTGTAATGGCGAACACACCATGAACCGGGTCACCATCGGTTAGGAAGGGTTTTGCAATCTTGATCATCTGACGATCAAGCACGCTCTCAATATCATGGTCCTGATTTTCCTGGTGGAACAATGCTGTATCAAGACTGATTGGTTCTTTGTAAAGTATCGGTGAAAGATCAAGGTTACCAAACTTCCAACGATCGTCTTCTGCTTCGCTAAATTCGAGATAATCGCTTTGTCCAACCATTTCATTGATCGTATGGAAACCAAGTTCTGCCATGATCTCACGCAACTCTTCGGCCAGGAAGGTAAATAAATTGACAACGTATTCAGGCTTACCGGTAAACAAGGCACGCAATTCTTTATTTTGTGTTGCAACCCCAACCGGACATGTATTCAAATGACATTTGCGCATCATGATACAACCTGTTGTTACCAATGCTGCTGTTGCAACTCCCCACTCTTCTGCGCCCAGCATTGCCGCGATAGCAAGATCACGACCCGTTCGTATTTGTCCGTCGGTTTGCAATACCACGCGACCGCGTAATTTATTCCTGACTAATGTCTGATGTGCTTCCGCTAAACCAAGTTCCCATGGCAAACCAGCATGACGAATTGAACTTAATGGCGATGCACCCGTTCCGCCATCGTGCCCTGAGATCAAAATTACATCAGCATGTGCTTTCGCAACACCGGATGCGATGGTGCCGACGCCCGCTTCTGAAACAAGCTTCACACTGATACGAGCTGCACGATTTGCATTCTTTAAATCAAAGATCAATTGAGCAAGATCTTCGATCGAATAAATATCATGATGCGGAGGTGGGGAAATCAAACCAACACCCGGCGTGGAATGACGCACACGTCCAATCCATTCATCAACTTTATGACCAGGAAGCTGACCTCCTTCACCAGGCTTTGCACCTTGTGCCATTTTTATTTGAAGCTCCTGTGCATTTGATAAATAATAGCTTGTGACACCAAAGCGCCCTGAAGCAACCTGCTTAATAGCTGAATTTTCCCAATCACCATTTTCTTTTCTATGAAATCGCGCTTCGTCTTCACCGCCTTCACCACAATTACTTTTTCCACCGATACGATTCATTGCGACAGCAAGCGTGCTGTGCGCTTCATACGATATTGACCCGAACGACATCGCTCCTGTTGCAAAGCGTTTGAAAATAGTTGACGCTGGCTCAACTTCACTTAACGGTATTGATTTTCCCTTACGGAATTTTAATAAGCTGCGAAGTGTGATTGCTTTTTCACTCTGCTCGTTAATGATCGAAGAGTATTTTTTATAAACCTTATAATCATTTGTCTTGGTTGCATGCTGAAGCAAATGAATTGTTTGTGGATTGAATAAATGTGCCTCACCGCGTTGCTTCCACTGATATACACCGCCCACCTCAAGCTTGATATCTTCCGGTACAGTTTTTCTAAATGCAAGACTGTGCTTTGCCAATGCTTCTTTCGCAATGTCATCCAATGTTAATCCACCGATGCGTGATACTGTTCCTGTGAAATAGCGATCAACAACTTCTTTGCTGATACCAAGTGCTTCGAAGATCTGAGCGCCGTGATATGACTGAAGTGTGCTGATACCCATTTTGCTCATGATCTTGAGCAACTCACCACACACAGCTTTTTTATAGTTGCAAAGAGCTTGTTCTTCTGTAAGTTTCTCGCTGAGCAAGCCTTTGTTCTTCATGTCCCAGATGGTTTGGAAAACCAAATAAGGATTAACGCCTGAAGCACCATAACCAATCAGCGTTGCGTAATGATGTGTTTCCCATACGTCACCAGCCTCCACTAATATTCCAACTTTACCACGAAGTCCTTTGCGAATAAGGTCATGATGAACAGCGGATACAGCAAGTAATGACGGGATCTGAGCATGACCGCTGTCAAAACTGCGATCCGAAAGAACAATAATTGTGAAGCCGTCTTCAATTGCGTCTGTTACATACTGACAAACACGATTCAAGCCTTTCTCCAATGAATCAGGTTCACCGCCGGATTTAAAATACGTGTAGATCGTTTTTGTTTGTAAGTGACGATGATCGATATGACGAATCTTTTCAAGATCACTATTGGATAAAATTGGAATCGGTAACTCAAGTGTGATACAATGCTCAGGAGTTTCTTCCAGTAAGTTCAGTGAACCACCTACATGAGTTAAAAGTGACATCACCAAACGTTCACGCGTTGAATCTATCGGAGGATTTGTTACCTGTGCAAACAGTTGTTTGAAATAACTTGATAAATGTTGTGCCTGGTTGGATAACACTGCCAACGGAATATCAACACCCATTGAACCCAAGGCTTCTTTACCGGTCTCACACATCTGTGAAAGAATGACACGAATATCTTCCGTTGTATAACCAAAAGAAACCTGGCGCATGATAAACGTGCGTGGATCATACTTGTGAAAGCTTCCGCCTGGTTCAGGAAGATCTTGTAATTTAATTTTATTCGCGCGCACCCATTCGCCGTAAGGCTGACGGGTACAAATATTTTTCTTTAGCTCATCATCGCTTATGATACGACCTTGTTCAAGATCAACGACAAACATTTTTCCTGGTTGAAGTCTTCCCTTCGTAACGATCTTTGCCGGGTCAATGTCAAGCACACCAACTTCTGATGCCATGATGATACGATCGTCATCCGTTACAACATAACGTGATGGACGTAATCCATTTCTGTCAAGGGTAGCGCCAACGATTTTCCCATCGGTGAATGTTATTGATGCAGGGCCATCCCATGGTTCCATGAGATTGGCGTGGTATTCATAAAAATCTTTTTTCTCCTGGCCCATCTGCTCGTTGCCATCCCATGCTTCTGGAATGAGCATCATCATTACATGTGGTAATGAGCGACCAGAATGTAAAAGCAATTCGATTACATTATCAAGATTGGATGAATCCGATTGAGCAGGATTGCATATAGGAAGAATCATGTCAAGCTCTTCCCGTGTAAAAGAATTAGAGGAAAAGAATGCTTCTTTTGATTTTAACCAATTAATATTTCCCTGGATCGTATTGATCTCACCGTTGTGCGCGATGTATCGGAACGGCTGGGCCAATCTCCAGGAAGGAAATGTGTTTGTTGAAAAGCGTGAATGAATAACAGCCAATGCAGAAACGACTTCTTCATGTTCAAGGTCAGCGAAATAATGTTTCAACTGACGGGAAGTTAACATGCCTTTGTAGGCGATCGTCTTGTATGAAAGCGAAGAGAAATAGAATTGATTATTCACACCTTGCACCGATTCAGTTACGATTCGGGTCGTGTACATTCTTAGAACGAAAAGCTTTCTTTCAAATTCATCGGTGTCGCTTATTCCCTCAGGTCGTTTGATGAAAATCTGCTCCATTACCGGCTCTGCGCGGAGGGCGGT
>Ga0123337_10001524_pt1 | contig 29276 bp, 19 predicted proteins | sample frozenSSSSmetaG_FD_89792 | JGI IMG/M metagenome (GOLD analysis project Ga0123337, IMG submission 89792) | Glacier valley bacterial and archeal communities from Borup Fiord, Nunavut, Canada, to study Microbial Dark Matter (Phase II) -... | ecosystem: Environmental > Aquatic > Freshwater > Ice >...
AATGCTGGCATCCGCGCCACTGGTGGGCAGGTCGACCGCGATGCGGATTACGCCCTTGCTACCCTTTTCGCCAGCGACAACAGCGGCTGCCGTTGGGGTCATCATCCCAGTGCCGGTCATTGGGGTCATACCCATCATCGGGGTAGACATCATGGTGCCGGTCATCATTGGGGTCATGCCCATCATCGGGGTAGACATCATGGTGCCAGTCATCATTGGGGTCATACCCATCATCGGGGTAGACATCATGGTGCCGGTCATCATTGGGGTCATACCCATCATCATGGTGCCGGTCATCATCGGGGTCATGCCCATCATTGGGGTGGACATCATGGTGCCGGTCATCATCGGGGTCATGCCCATCATTGGGGTCATGCCCATCATCGGGGTCATGCCCATCATCGGGGTCATGCCCATCATCGGGGTGGCCATCATGGTGGCCGCAGCCATCACGGTGGTGTTGGTAGCCGCAGCCACCATCGAGGTACCAGTCGCAACGGCTGCCGGAGCCGGAGTCGCGGTAGTGTTGTTGTCGCAGGCGGCCAATACCATGCTCAACATCAGCACGGCGACCAACAGCGAACCAGCCTTAGAAAATGACTTCATACTAAACAGTTCCTCCTTGAGGGTATCCTATGCGCTTGCGCGCCGAAAGAACAAGCCGATCTCCTTGTTTGCCCATAGCTGCCAACTGAGGGACAAGCGCGAAGCTCACCCGCAACCGGCTGCACAGAGATAGACTCTCGCCACCAACCAATAGTGGCGTAGTCAGCATTATAGTTACCCCCTCCCAATTTGTCAAATTAGCGGTGGAAGTTTTTAGGATTGCAGAAGCAGATGCAGCCCGCCATATGTTGCCAGCTGGCTGGCAGCCTTGCCAGCTGTGGTACAATAGAGTAATCGATCAGGAGGTGCTGCTGCCCAGATGCGCTGTCCAAACTGCCAGAGTGCTAACAACATCGCCTTCAAGTTTTGCGCCAATTGTGGGGCAAAGCTACCCGTCAGTCCGAGCGACGAGCGGCGGGTAGTGACGACCCTTTTCGCCAACGTTGCGGGCCTCAACGTTATCAGCGAACAGCGCGACCCAGAACACGTTAGTGCATTGCTGGGAGAGGTATTTGGTGTGCTGGAGCAAGCGGTTAGCCTCTATGATGGCACGATTGACAAGCACATTGGCGATGCGATCATGGTGCTGTTTGGCGCGCCGCTGGCCCATGAGGACGACCCCGCCCGCGCCCTGCGTTGTGCGCTGTCGATGCAGAGCCGCCTTGCTGAGTACAACGCTAGCCACGCCGCTGAGTTGCCACAGTTGCTAAACCTGCACATCGGTATCAACACGGGCTTGGTGCTGGCTGGGCAGGTGGGGGCAACGAATAAGAGCTACAGTGTGATGGGCGACGCGGTGAACCTGGCTGCCCGCCTGGAGGGACTGTCGGGGCCGGGTGAAATCCTGGTTGGTGAGGCGACCTGGCAGCTAACTGGGTCGCTGTTCGAGTGGGTCGACCTGGGCAGCGTAAAGATTCGGGGTAAGGCCGAGCCAGTGATCCTCTACCGCCTGCTGGGGGCAAAAGGGCTGACCAATCAGCTACGTGGCACATGGTTGCACAGCCCGCTGGTGGGGCGATCTGCTGAACTGGCGACGCTCAGGAGGGCGATAGCGGGGGCGCAGGCGCGCAAGGGCAGCTTCGTTGCCGTGTTTGGCGAGGCGGGTTTGGGTAAGAGCCGACTGATAGAAGAAGCAGTGGATGAGGCAGTATCACAGCTACCCACTGCTCCTGCCTTTGGCCGCTGCCTCAGCTACGGGGCCAACCTCGACTACCAACCCTGGCAGGAGGTCCTGCGCGCCCTGCTAGGGGTGGAGGCAGAGGGTAGTGTAGGAGCGCAGGAGCAGCTTGATCGCTCGCTGGATGCAGTTGGCTTTGGTGAGGATGCGCGGGATCGCCAGCAGATCGGCCACATCCTCGGCCTGGCGGCAAGTGAGGGTGACCCTAGCCAGCAGGCTGCTGCTGCCGCCAGCGCGATTGCTGCCCTCTGCCGCACTCTTACAGCTAGCCACCCCCTGGTGATCGTGCTAGAAGACCTGCACTGGGCCGATGGGCCTTCGCTGCGCCTGCTGCAAGCGGTGGTGCCTCTGCTGGCCGACCTGCCCTTGCTGCTGGTCGTCATCTGCCGCCCACAAGGGGAGGCCGCCGACCTCCTGCGCGGGTTGATCGCTGACGACGGGGGAGGACGGTGGGAGGCGATCAACCTGCAACCGCTGGGCAACGCTGCTAGCGAGGAGCTGGTCGCCAACCTGCTGGGTAGCGCAGAGTTGCCGGAGGCTGTGCGCCTGCTGGTAGAGGAACGGGCGGACGGCAACCCCTTCTATGTGGAGGAGTGCGTGCGAACCCTGATCGACCGTGGCTGGCTAGTACGCGGCGTGGATGGCTGGGCTGTAGCGAGCAGCGACGTGCCGCCGGAGGTACCAGCCACCTTGCAGGGTATTATTGGGGCGCGCATTGACGGCTTGCCAGAGGCAGCCCGCCGCTCCTTGCAGGTGGCGAGTGTGCTGGGCCGTCGCTTCCGCCCGCTGGTACTGGGCGCGCTGGATGGAGCAGCGGCGCAGGAGAGCAACCTGCTGCTGCTGACGGAACGCGAGATGGTGCTGGTGGAGCGCGACGAGTACCTCTTTCGCCACTCCCTGACTCAGGAGGTGGCCTACGGCACCCTGTTGCTCGAACGTCGCCGCCTCTACCACATTGCCGCCGCCGAATATTACCGCCGCAGCTTCGCACTCACCTTGAGGCCCGGCGGTGTGCGCGCTCTGGCAGACCTGGCTAGCCTGCTCAATGCCGCCTACCACTACGCGGCAGCGGGCAGCTATGTGGCTGCCTACGACCTCCTGGAGGAGCCACTTGGCCCAGCAGCGGATGGCAATGCAGACGACAGCCTCTACCAGCGGCTCTACCTCTGGGGCGAGTATGCGACGCTGGCGGAGTTGCTCGGCAGGCTAATCAGTCTTCCAGCCCAGGCTGCGTTGGAAAGCACAGCGCAGGTGAAGGTCTTGAGCAATCTTGGCCTGGCCTACAACTATCTGGGTGAGGGGGAGCGCGCCCTGGCCTGCTACAACCAGGCGATGGCCCTGGCGCGGGAACTGGGCGACTCGGCACGGGTTAGCAATATATATAATAGGATGGGCATTGTCTACGCCATGCGCGGCGATCTGGCCCAGGCGATGGTCTACTACCAGGGTGCGCTAGCGGCGGCGGAGCAGGCAGGCGATGCTGTGGCTGTCTCGCGCGCCCTCACCAATCTTGGCCGCTCGTCGCTGATGCTAGGCAGGTTGATGCCCGCCCGCGAGTATGGCGAACGCGCCCTGGCCCTGGCCGAAGCGGGCGGTGACCCAGGGGTGCAGGAGGGTGCGCTCAACAACCTGGGGGTGATCTGCGCCGCTCTTGGGCAGACCGAGGCAGCGGTGGTATACTACCATCGTGCGTTGGCGATTGCTGAGGAGCGCGGCCACCAACGCGGGCAGGTGGCGGTGTTGAACGATCTTGGCGCGGCCCGCCTGAGCCTGGGCGACGTGGCCGCTGCTACGGCCATGCACCAGCGCGCTTTGCAGATCGCGGTGGAGTGTGATGACCGCGATGGCCGCGTCTCCGCCCTTTCCCACCTGGGCGAAGACTACACTGCCAGCCATGACTATCCACTAGCCCTTGATTACCACGCTGGGGCGCAGGCATTGGTCGAAGACAGCGACCAGTTTGAGCGGGGGGCCGTTGCCAGTGCTTTGGGTAGCACCTACCTGGCTCTGGGTCGGGCCGAGGAAGCCCTGGCCCAGCATCAGGTAGCGTTGGCCTGGTTCGAGCAGGTGCAGAACAAGCCACGGCTGGCTCGCACGCACTCCACCCTCGCCACTGACTACCTGGCCCTTGACCAGCCCGCCGCAGCCCTCGCCCAAGCCGAGCAGGCCGCTGAGATCAGCGCGGAACTTGGCGCACCGCTGATGCTGGCCTCCGCGCAGCACCTGATCGGCATTGCGCAGCAGCGGGCTGGTAACCTGCCTGCTGCCCGCGCCGCCTACGCCACCGCCCACGACCTCCGTACCCTCCACACTGACCCATACGCCGAGGAGAGCCTGGCTGCCCTCCATGCACTGGATGCACTGCCCTGACTTTTGGCGGGGACAAGTGCAACCCAGGGTTTGGCACAGCGCAAAGGAGAGCTAGAAGCTGGCTGGTCGCGCTGGTTTCTATGGACTCGCTGGCTGTTCCTCGCAACCCTGAACAGTTACCTACCCCTACTGGTTTGCGAAAAGCGCGCAGATGTAGTAGAATGTAACAGCCCCACCCGCGTGAGGTTAGGTTTGCTATGCCTGACAAATGTAAGGTCGCGTGATGCGCCTTTGAGGAGTAGATAATGGCTGATGAGGTAATTAAGGTGAAGTCTAGCGACATTGAGAAGCTGATCGAGTGGCTGCGTCGTGGCGGCCAGCCGCAGTCTCTGGAGGAGATGAGCCGCCATCTGGTCGAGATCATGCGCGAAGAAGCCACCAGCAAGGGACGTTAGGGGAAAGCGAAGAATGACGAAGACTATTAGTAAGGTAATAGCGGCGGATGTGGGTCTGGTCGAGCGGACAATTGCCGCCATGCTCAAGCGGGCCACCCTGCTGCCAATCGGCGCGAAAGTGACCGCCGAACTGGGCCAGTTGGCCGCCGCCCTGGGGGTGGAGCCTGCCAACTTGGCTGCTACCCTGACCGCCGACGACCGCTTCCAGCACGGGGAGCGGGGCGGCACTGTCTACTTCAGCACCGAGAAGCCGGGCCGCACCGCCCCACCGGTGGCCGACTGGAAGCCCACCCACAACTTTGCCAGCCGCATGAGTACCACCGCCACCGACGTTTCTAGCGAGCAGCGGCAGGAGATCAGCGAGCAGTATGCGGCCCGCGCCTCGGCCAACCGCGCCGCTCGGTTGCGCGCCCGCGAGGATGCGCTGCGTGCCGAGCAGGAGAGCCTGCGCCTTGCCACCGCTGCCGCCGCTGAGATGCTGGCCGGACAGAGCCAGTCTAGCGGGATGGATGATGACCTGCTGGGCAACGACTTCTACGCATCCATTGCCTCTATCGAGGCCGATGCGGGCGACCTCACCGCCGACTCTTTCATCCCAACTGCTGCCACACCTTCGCTAGCTGCCAGCCCGGTTGAGCAGGCTACGCCAGTGGAGCAGGCTACGCCAGTGGAGCAGGCCAGCCCGGTCGAGCAGGCCAGCCCGGTTGAGCAGGCTACGCCAGTGGAGCAGGCCACGCCAGTGGAGCAGGCCACGCCAGTTGCGCCAACCCCGGTTGTCGCCGTCCCACTCACGCCGCCGACCGTGCCAACCGCCCCGGTTGTACCATTGGTCGAGGTGCCACCCGCGCCCGCTCGCAACCTCACCTACTTGCTGGACACTGCCAACGGTCAACAGACGTTGGACTTTGCCAACAATGCCGACGGCATCTTTGCCCAGTATGGCTCCGAGTTCACTAACCTCTTGCGCCGCAGCATCAGCGACGACTTCCGCTTCGTCAGCTTCGCTGGGCAGTGGTACCTGGAGGATATGGTCGAACGCTTCAGCAAGGGCGATCTCCGTAAGATCAAGGACTACCTGGCTGAAACCAACGATGCGCTCTCCGACCGCGCCTTCCTTGCCGACCTGTTCGGTAAGCGACCAGAGCAGGCCGATTATGAGGTCTGGCGGTTTAGCCTCAACTACCGTCTGCTGAAGGAGAAGAAGGAGTTCGAGTTCGTGGGCGTGGCCGATGAGCGGCTCTGGCTGGCGAATGGGGCCACCCTCTTTCCCCAGAAGCGCAAAGCCAGCGAACTCGGCCAGGATTACCGCTTCCTTGAGGAACCTAGCCTCAGCGGCGATGGCTTCAACGTGGTAGAGGAGGTCGGTGGCAAGCAACGTCTGCGCCACACCCTCACCTACTACGAATACGAGAACGGGCTGATCCCCTATGACGAGGCGGCCAAGCAGTTCTTCCCTGGCCCAGTGATGGACGATCAGCGGGCGGCAGTCTTCCGCTTCGAGTCGCCCCAACTCTACCTCAGCTTCCTCACCGAACTGCGCTTCAGCAGCGGCAACCGTGGCGGCTACATTGTTGGCCTGGACGAGTTCTACCAGAACCTGGTTCCTGGTGCTACCTTCGTGCTAGAAGCTACTGGCCGAGCCAACGTCTACACCCTGACCTACGAGCGGCTGAAGGGATCGCAGGAGGAGCGGCTGTTGCAGTACGACGAGCGGCGCGCCCGCTACATCTTCCGCCCAGTTGTCTTCAACGTGCAAACCGACCCGGCAGCCCTGATCACCGAGGCGAAGTATCCCCGGCTTGAGAGTTCGCACAAGTTGGAGGAGGCCGAGCGCAAGAAGCCCGAACTGATCCTAGCCAATGCATTCGAGAGCATCGGTGAGACGGTAGAGCGTGACGGCCATTCGGCCTTGATGACCCTGCTAGATGACCTGCTTCCGGTGGTCAACATCGAACGCCCCTTCAGCCGCGCCTACCTGCGCGCCTTGATGAGCAGCAGCCAGTACCCCGCCTTCAGCGCAGACAGCGAGAACGAAGGGGTCTACTACTACAACCCAGGCAAGAAGTAGCAACGAACAACAGGCAAGCAGGGGGCGGGTGTCTGCCCGCCCCCTCTCTACAGGACTTCTAGATCATTCGTTGTATTACCCAATACCAATCGGCAAAGAGAAGAAAATGGACGAACGCGAACTAAAAGAATACTATGAGGCACTACAAGACGAGCCTTCGGCAGAGGAGTTGGTCGTCAAGGGGATGCACCTAGTTGGTGACGACGAGGAGGAATTGGAGAGTGAACGCTTGCGGGCGCAACTGGCTGCCGACGGTGAAGCCCGTGATGGGCGGTCGGCCCGCTTTACCAGCCTGCTGACTGACCTGATCGGTGGCAACAAGGAGCCTGCTGCTCGCGAGTTGATCGGCCTGTCCGACCTCAGCCGTGCCGAGGCAAGTGAACTGGCCCGCGCCTGGAACCGGATCGCCCCCGCTCGCCGCCGCCGCATGGTGGACATCCTTACCCAGCTTGAAGAAGATAATGTCGAGTACAACTTTCGCAATCTCTACCTCCAATCCATTACTGACACTGACCCTGTGGTGCGCCGCAAGTCTATCGAGGGCTTGTGGGAAGATGAGAGCAGTGAAGTGCTGGCGGCGATTAGCGACCGCACGGTGGATGCGAAGCCCGAAGTACGAGCCGCCGCCGCTGCTGCCCTGGGCCGCTTCGTCTACCGGGCCGAGACTGGCAAGCTGCGGCCTAGCCAGTGCGAGGAACTGCGGGCCGCCCTGCTGAAGCTGGCCGAGGACGCAGACCAGCCCCTCGATGTGTCACGCCGCGCCCTAGAATCGGTGGCTTATTTGAGCAACGACCCGTCGGTGACAAAGCTGATCGCTGCTGCTTATGCTGACAGCAACCCGCGCCAGAAAGCCAGTGCGGTGTTGGCGATGGGCCGCAATCTCGACCAACGCTGGCTGGAGTCGGTGCTAGACGAGCTTGCTAGCGATGCCGCTGAGATGCGCTACGAGGCTGCTCGCGCCAGCGGTGAACTCGGCAGCCCCCAGGCAGTGCCACAGCTTGTGGGCCTGATCGAGGACGAGGACAGTGAAGTGCGACTGATGGCGATCTGGGCGTTGGGGCAGATCGGTGGCCCCACTGCTAACAATGCCTTGCGCCAAGCGGCCACCAGCCCCGACGAAGCGACCAGTGCAGCCGCCCAAGAGGCGATCTCTGAAGCGCGCCTGACCAGTGATCCGCTCAACCCTTTGTAGAGGTAGCTTGCAACCGCGAGTGAGTGCGAGGTTCTGCGCCCGCCTGCCTACGAAAGCCTAAATTATGCTGGATACTAACCCGCTCTACGAGCAGCTATGGTCGGCGCAGGCCCGCAGTTGGGGCAACCGTACTGATTGGGGGACCACTCCGCGCACAGCTAGCATGATCAGCCTGGCCTGGGGTCTCCCTGACCCAGCTACTTTCCCAGCTAACCAGCTAACCGCCGCTACCGAACTGGTGCTGCGCGACCATGCCGCTACTGCCCTGCAATATGGCAACGTGCAGGGCTATCGCCGCCTGATCGAGGTACTGTGCAAGAAGTTTAAGGATGATGAAGGGCTGACCGTCACGCCAGAGCAGGTGTTGATCACCAACGGCTCGTCGCACGCCCTCAGCCTGATCGCACGCGTGCTGCTTGACCCTGGCGACCCGATTGTGGTCGAAGCCCCTACCTTCGTTGGCGCAGTAAACACCTTCCTGCGCGCCCTGGCTGCCCCCTACGAGGTGCTGCTGGATGAGGAGGGAATTGGCTTTGCCGACCTGGATCGCACCCTCGGCCACTTGCAGGCGGAGGGCCGAGCTGCCAAGTTCATCTACACCATCCCCAGCTTCCAGAACCCCACTGGCCTTACCATGGCCTTCGCCCGCCGCCACGAGCTGCTCGACCTGGCGGTAGAACATGGTGCGCTGATCGTAGAGGACGATGCTTACCGCGACATCTGCTTTGAGGGCGAAGTGCCACCCTCGCTGTTCGCTATTGATAGCACGGGCGACATTCGCGGCCACGTGATCCGCACCGGCACCTTCTCCAAGATACTGGCCGCCGGGTTGCGCCTGGGCTGGGTGGTCGCCCCAGCGGAGATGATCGAGAAGCTAACTGCCTTCAAGGATGATGGTGGCACAAACCCCTTTGCCGCGCATGTGGCCGCCACCTTCGCCGAAGCGGGCGAACTGGCCTTGCATATCACCGACCTGCGCCAGCACTATCGGCGCAAGCGCGACATCATGCTGCGGGCAATGCGGGCCTACTTCCCGCGTAGTGTGCAGTGGACTGAACCGACAGGCGGCTTCTTCATCTGGGTGACGCTGCCAGAGCGGGTAGACACCACTGCCCTCCAGCAAAGGGCCTGGGAGGAGGGGGTAGACTTCGTGCCAGGCGCACGTTGCTTCGCCAGTGGGGAAGGTAGCCGCTACCTACGCCTCGCCTTCAGCTACAATACGCCCGACGAGATTGAGGAAGGGATCAAGCGGTTGGGCCGCACCCTCGCCACTGTGCTGTAGCGATGCTAGTTTGAGCGGCGCAAAACGTAGTACATCTGGGCCAAAGTAGGTTATAATAAGCGACAGCGAAGACCCCTGTGCCAAATGTACCATCACCGACTGCTAGCCTATTGCGCTGTTCGTTGGTCATAATAGAAGGTAGATAGATGTATACACAAGAAGCTGGTCACTGTTGCCTGAATGTTGGCGTGTTCGTGGATGTGTCCAACCTCTTTTACTCGGCCAAGAGTTTTGGTGTGGAGGTCAACTATTGCCGCCTGCTAGATTACGCGGTGCGTAATCGCAACCTGATCCGCGCCTACTCCTACACTGGCATTGACCCAGACAACCCCAACCAGCGCAAGTTCATTGACTTTCTTTGCGCCAACGGCTACAAGGTAATTTGCAAGGACATCCACAAGTATGATAGCGGGCGGGTCAAGGCTAATCTGGACATCGAAATGGCGGTGGACATCCTCACTATGTCCGACAACCTAGACGTGGTGGTGTTGGTTAGCGGCGACGGTGACTTTGTGCGCCTGGTGCAGGCAGTGCAGAGCAAGGGAGTGCGCTTCGAGCTAATCAGCTTCCGCTCTAGTACAGCCAACGACCTGATCGCGGCGGCAGATCACTTCACCGAGATCACGACTATCCCCGAAATCTTCCGCAACTACCCCGTCAACTGGGTGCCAGCCCAGCCGCCAGTGAACAATGAGCCTCGTTACTAACCCCCGCCTGCAACCCGTGATCCTCACTGCCCGCGACGCTGGCCGTTGGGACAGCTTCGTGCGCGAGCAAGGCGGCAGCGTGCTACAGTCCTCCGGTTGGGCCGAACTCAAGCAGCAGCACGGCTGGCGACCGCTCATGCTTGCCCTGACTGACCCTCCCGCTGCTAACGACGGTGGGAGGATCAGGGCGGCGGCATTGCTGCTACTACGGCGAGTGGGGCCGTTCAGTGTAGCCTACATCCCGCGTGGGCCAGTAGTAGATTGGGGAGACTTTGGGCTGGTGCGCCAGTTGTTCAAGCAGGTACACGCGGTCGCCCGCCGCCACCGGGCTATCGCTCTGACCCTTGAACCGAACGTGGCGGAGGCTGCAACGATGCAGCAGCGATTGACTGCTCTCGGCTTCAGCCCCTCGCCGCCGCTCCAGCCACGCAACACAATCGCGGTAGACATATCGGCCAAAGCTGAGGCAGTGCTAGCAGCGATGAAGCCTAAGACGCGCTACAACATCCGCCTCGCGGCCAAGCGTGGGGTACAGGTGCGCCAGGCTACTACCGAAGCTGACTTGGATGGCTTCTACGCTCTGATGCAAGAGACGGCTAGCCGTGACAGTTTCGGCATTCACGCCCTAGAATACTACCGCGACTGCTTCCGCATCTTCGGGCCGGGGGGCAGCGGTGATTGTGGCCTCTTTCTTGCTCACCTGCCCACTGAGGGTGATGCGCCAATAGCGGGGCTGCTCGCCTTCGCTCTGCCGCCCGAAGGCATTTATATGTACGGCGCAAGTGGCGAACGCGGGCGAGCCGCCATGCCCAACCACCTGTTGCAGTGGGAGGCGATCCAGTGGTGCAAGGGGCGCAGTTGTACCCGCTATGATATGTGGGGGGTGCCAGCCAACATCGTTGCTGCCGAAGCCGCCCACGCTGGCGACGAGGAGCAGAACGTGCGCGACGGCTTGTGGGGGGTCTACCGCTTCAAGCAAGGCTTCGGCGGCCAACTCTACACCTTCGTCGGAGCGTGGGACTACGACTACTTCGCGCCGCTGGCAAGGCTCTACCGCAGCAGGCGGCCCCAGGAGTTAGTAGCTTGTAGTCGATACTTTGTGCATCTGCAATCTACACTTAGGAGCTTAGCAACCATGACCGAGCAACCGAAGCAGAACCCGAACATTGCCGACCAGTCCACCGGCCCTGGCGCACAGGCTAGCAAGGCCACTGAGGCTGGCAACTTCCAGACGATGGCCGACCTTGACTTCCGCGAACCGACAACCCAGGCCGATAGCAGCGCAGCGGTGGCCGCTCCCCTTGCTAGCCACCAGGTGGCAGTGATGCTCAAGCTGGCTGCCCCGCACGGTAGTGAGCGGCTGCTGGATATCGCCACCGAGCATGGGCGAGCGGCAGCCGCCTTTGCGCCGAAGGTGGCCGAGGTGATCGCTGTTGATCGCGACCCCGCAGCGGAGGCAGAGGTGCAGCAGGTGGCGGGTGGCGGCCACATCTACTTCCAACAGGCTGAGGCCGATGACCTGCCCTTCGACGCAGCGGAGTTCGACCTGGTGACCATCCACCGCCCCCTGCACAAGTTTGGCAGCGACTTGCTGGCTGTGCTGAAGGAGGCTCGCCGCGTTCTCCGCACGCCCAACGGCCAGTTGCTCGTCTTCGACGTGGTACGGCGCGGGGAAGATAATTCGAACACGCGGGGGGTGGATGCCAGCCCAGTGAGCGAGCCAAGCATAGGCGCAGGTGAGAGCGAGGCCGCCGTTGCTAGCTACACCGCCGAGCAACTAAAGACCCTGCTGAGCGATGCCGACCTGTTCGCGGTCGCGCAGGAGCAGCTAACCCGTCCTGGGATGCCAGAGGAGCAGTCGCCTGACGTGATGGCCTTCGTCATCTTGGCGAAGCCACGCCAGAATGCAGGACAGAACTCCAACTCATAGCCTGTCCTGGGGTTTAAGGGCTATTGCGGGTGACTACCAGCTGGCTTTGCTGGCGGGTGTCTGCTGCTGGCGGTCAGCGGGCCTGCTACTCTTGGACGTGTGGCTGACCAGGCCTGCGGGTGCCGCTTGCCCCCTTCCGTCGTGGGCTTGGTGCTGGCCCTGGTTCAGCAATGAGGTTGATAATGAGTGAAGCAGTACAAGTAGATGCGCCGGTCGTCCTGCTGCTGGTTAGCGACCTGATGTTCTCGATCAAGCTGACCAATGACCTCAAGCGGCTTGGCTATGCCCCTCAGACGGTGACGGTGAAGAAGCTGAACGACGCGCTAGCCAGCCATCCGCCCTTGCTGTTGCTAGACCTGATGGTGCGCGGGCAGGACTGGGAGGGGGCGATTGCGGTGGCGCAGGCGGCGGGGCTGCTAGCGGGCGTGACGGTGGTTGCCTTTGGGCCACACACCGACACCTCCCTGCTGCGGCGTGCAAAGGCAGCGGGCATAAGGGCTGTGCTTGCCAACCGCAAGGTGATGACCGACCTGCCCAGCGTGTTGCGCCGCTACCTGGGCGCAACGACGGTGGATGCAGAGGAGGATGACGATGGCGAAGGCTAAGAAGCTGGCAGTTGGCCTGGGCCTTGCGCTGGTCGGTATGGCGGCCAGCAATGCGATTATTGCGGCGATGACCCCAGAGCTAGACAGCGTGATCGCAGGTGACAACCTCTACTACTCCTGGCGCGGCCACGATATCTTCTACAAGCGGCGCGGGCTGGCAGGCGCAACCCCCATGCTGTTGCTGCACGGCATCAACGCGGCGGCTAGCAGCTATGAGATGCGAAAGCTAGTCGATTGCTTTAGCAGCGATCACGAGGTCTACGCTCCTGACCTGCTCGGCTACGGCCAGAGCGACCGTCCCGCCATCGAGTACACGGCAGAGATTTACGTGCAACTGCTGATCGACTTTGCCCGCGAGGTAGTCGGCAGCGGACGCGGCACAGTGGTGGTCGCCAGTTCGCTGACCAGCGCACACCTGATCGAGGCGGCGGCGCGGGAGCCGCAGTTGTTCGCCCACCTGGTGCTGATCCAGCCTACCGGCATCGAGGCTCTGGTAGACCAGCCCGCCGCGATCAATAACCTCCTCTACACCCTCTTGCGTGCGCCAATCTTCGGCCAGTGGCTGTTCAACCTGCTGGTTTCGCAAAGTAGCCTGCGGAACTTTCTCAAGCGGGACGGCTACATGGACGCGGAGCAGATCAGCGACGACTTGGTGGATGACTACCACATCGCCACCCACCAGCCTGGCGCACGCTATGCCCCCGCCAGCTTCCTCGGTGCGCGCTTCAACCTCAACATCCGGGCTAACTTTGCCCGCCTGGGCCAGCCGCTGCTGGTAGCCTGGGGCCGCGCGGCACGCATCACCCCAGTCTGGCAAGCCGAAGCCTTCGCCGACGCAAACCCCCACGCCCGTATCCACCTGTTCAACCACAGCAACCTGCTCCCCCACGATGAGGAGGCGGCTGAGTTCGAGCGTGTCGTGCGCGAGTGGCTGACCGCTACCGTTTAGCGCGCCTTGAGGATCAGCACCGATTGGGGCTTGAGGTTGAAGGTGAGCAGGCCGTTGCTATCGGCGGTAATGCTGGTAGCGTACTGAAGTTCATCGCTACCTCCCGCCGCCGGGTTGCTATGATCAGGGTCGAGCAGGTAGAGATCGTAGCTGCGTGGCAGGCCAGTGGCGAGCGCAAGGCTGAGGCGACCGGCTGCGTCGCTGTCGAACCAGGCGACGATTGTTTGACCGCCCAGCCCAGCGATAGCCCCCGCCCGGTCGCTGCTGGTCTGCACCACCAGCCGCTCGTTGCCCAGTGCCTGGTAGGCTTGTAGCGCGTGGTAGATCGGCTTGCGCCCTCCTCCTTCGCTCATCACCCCCCAGCGGCCCCAGTATGGCTTGCCCTCACGGTAGCCGTCCTTCAACTCAAACAGCAGCCCCCAGTCCAATCCCCCCCGCTCCATGCCATTGAGGACGGAGAGGGCGTGGACGGCTGCCGCCGCAGTGTCGCTCAGGTTGTTGAGGCTGGTGTCGTCCGCTCCGCCGGTTGCCACGTTCCACTCGCTGATCATCAGCTCTGGGTGCAGGCTGGGGTGGCGGGCCAGCAGCTTGCGAGCCGCTTCTACCTCGCGGCGCACCTGCTCCCCTGAGCGACCGTAGGCGTGCCAGTCGAGAAAATCGAGCCTTGCACCAGTGGCAGTGCAGTGTTGCAGGAAGTCGTCCAGCAGGTTGGGGATAAAGCTAGTCAGCCCCGGCCCACCTAGCTTGATCGTCGGGTCGGCAGCAGTCGCCCCGCGGTAGCTAGCGTCGTAGAGCAAGAAGTAGTCGGCGTAAGTGCCACGCCAGAAGCCGGGCGAGTCTGGCTCGTTCCACACTGCGAGGTAGTGGACGGGGGTTAGCCGCTCCACGTTGAAGTGGTGGACGGTGTCGTAGATCAGTTGTTGCCAGCGGGCGTAATCAGCCGGTGGGCTGATATGCTGGTTGCTGCCGCCAGTCTTGGGGGCGAAGCTGGGCGGCATATAGCTGAGGGCGAACATCGGCTCGGCCCCCATCTTGTAGATCGCATCCACCAATGCATCCAGCCCCGTCCAGTTGTAGTAGATGTTGCCCTGCTTATCGAAGTTGACAACGTTGTAGTAGTTGAAGATGTTGTCGAGGCGGATCAAGCGGGGGTGGAGGTCGCTGCTACGCTCAATTACGTTGTTGAAGAAGCGCGGGTCGTAGCTCTCGCCTCCCTCGCTAAAGCCAAACTTGAGGCTACGCGATGGGGCAAGCTGGCTGCTGATCCGCACTGTCGCCTGTGGCCCACCAGCATAGGGCAAGGCGGCACGACCAAGTTGGCCCAGGGTTACGCGGTAGGCAGTGGGCAATTCGGGATGCAACTCGAAGCGCGCCCGCTCAAACCACTGCACGGTGAAGCCCCCTTCGAGGTATGTCTCGCTGAGCGGGTAGCCGAAGATCGCCAGCCCACCATGCTGCCGCCAGTAGTCGCGGAAGTCTCCGCCCAGGTTGTGGCCGACTTCGGCGAAGTAGTCGCTGTCCACCTGCGCTGTTGTTGCTCGAAAGGAGGCCTCTGCGCTGCGGAAGGCTGTCTGTTCACGGCCCAGCAGCCCCAGGCTGACGCGATACTCTGGCGGCAGGTTGGGATGCAACTCAAGCCGTTGCCGCTCAAAATACTGGGTGCGGTAGCCACCCTCCATGCGCCCCTCAGTCAGCGGATAGCCAAAGAGGTCTAGGCCGCCATGCGCGTCGTAGTAGCCGATGAACTCAGCCGCCAGGGTGTGACCACTGGGTGGATAGAAGCGGCCAGCCACCTCCTGCCCGCGCGCAGGGCCACTGCCCAGGGCAAGAGCCAGCAAACAAACGAGGCTGACCATGCTCTGCGCCCCGCGCCCTCTGGGTTCAGTCACCATTGACCTCCTGCCCCGCGAAACAACCTTTGCGCCGCCCTTCCAGGGAGCGGTTACACCTGCTCAGCTACTACAATGGCATTGTACCACAGCCACTTGGGCGACACAAAAAGCCGCCCACCAATACAACGGTGGGCAGGTGGTAGAGGTTGCAGCAACGCCAGTGCAGGCAGCCTGCTGCTCTAGCCATGAGGCTGACCGCCACTCAGCGGTTGAGGGCAGGCAGCACCTCGCCGATCAGCAGTTCCAGGGTCGTCAGTTCTGGAAAACCGCCGCAGCCGAGCATGAAGCAGTCCACCCCCAGTTCGACGAAGGGGCGCATTTGTTCTACGACTTGTGGGGGGGTGCCGATGAAGGCGGTCTCGCTGGTAATACCCAGGCACGCATTCAGCCGCTCAACCTCGGCCTCATCCTTGCCGACTATGCAGCCGCCAAACCAGGTGCGGCGCAAGCTAGCGGGGTCGCGGCCCAGTTCGGCGCAGGCGCGCTCTAGCTGCTCGCTCTGAGCGCGGAAGTCGGCAATCCCTGTCCAACTAACGTTCCACCAGTCGGCGTATTGGGCGACGAGGCGCAGCATCCTGGGCTTGCTCCCCCCGATCATGATCGGTGGCAGCGGCTCTGGTTTCGGCTCGCACCATGCCTGCTCTACGCTGTAATACTTGCCGCTGAAACTGGCGCGCTCCTCCGTCCAGAGTGCCTTAACCACTTGCAGGTACTCCGCCAACTCGTCTACCCGCTGACCGGCTGGCGGAAAGTCGTAGCCGTAGGCAGCATACTCGTCCTCCTTCCAGCCTGCACCAATGCCGAGGATGAAGCGACCGCCGCTCAACACCTGCGCGCTAGCCGCCATCTTCGCGGTCAGGCCAGGATTGCGGAACGATTGGCAGAGGACAGCGTGGCCGAACTGCAACTGTGGATACTGGCCCATCAGGTAGCTGAGGCCGACCCAGCCCTCAAGCAGTAGGCGGTCATCGAACTGCAAGTGGTCAATAATCCAGGCCGAGGCACAATGGCCGCTGGCGAGGTCGAGGGCGCGGTGGAGAGCAGGCAGCCACTCCGACTGCCTGCTCTTGTCGCGCAAGCTGCCAGGCATCGCAAATCCAAGTTCTATCTTCGTCATAATCTTCTCCTTTGGACTAAACTAAACGACGGGCAGTACCAAAGCCGAGGGGTGGGCTGCATCGTGGTAGATCGTCTGGTCGGCAGTCAGCAGGCGGGTGGCGGTTAGCACCGACTCTGCTGTGCCAAGATTGCGATTGATGCGCGGGTGTGCGCCGCTGGAGACTTGCAGGCGCAGGCGGTGGCCTGCGGCAAAGCGTTGAGCGGTGGCCCACATCTCAACTACAATGCGGCGGCTACCGTCGGGTTGCACTTCACCTACGCTCGGTCGCACACGCAGCAGGCCATCGCAGATGTTGATCGAGCGGCCATCAGGTTGCACGTCGCAGAGGCGCGCGAAGAAGTCGGCGTAGTCCAGGCTGGATCGGCAATACAGTTCCAGGCGCACCGGGCCAATTACCTCTATCGCCTGTGTCAGGGGGGCAGTGGTGTAGGTAAGCACATCGGGCCTGGCCTCCAACGGGCGGTTGTCCACCGGCCCTGCATCGCTGGTGAGCAGGGGGCCACCCAGCGACGGGGTGGGGTCGGCGGGGTCGTAGCGATAGTGGTCGGCCCGGCTATCCGCTGGTGGTTCACTGGCCGCCAACCCGCCTGCGGCTTGCAGATAGTAGCGATTGAGGCTCGCAGGCGGCGGCCACGCGTCATAGCTGCGCCACTCGTCGGCCCCCATCACGTAGATGCTGACTGGCTGGGCGCGCAGGTTGCCAGCCTCGCCCTTCAAGTACCTTTCATACCAGGGCAGCCCCTCGCGCACGCTAGCCATCACCGCCTGGAGGTCGTGACCGTAAGGGCCGATGGTCAGGTAGGGTTGCTGGCCGCCGTGCCGCAGGGTGGCATAATCGGCTAGCACGTCGTAGAGGAAGATGTCGTACCAGCCGCCGATCAGGTTGACTGGCACGGTCAGCCCCGCCAGCTTCTCGCGCACGCTGAACTCCCAGAAGTGGTCTTCGGAGCGCGGGTGCAGCAGCCACTTGCGGAAGTAGTGTAGCGGGCGACCAACAGCGATCTCGTCGGCTTGGCCGAGTGGTAGGTGGTTGGTAGCTTTGCTGAAGCGGGCCGCCGCTTGCTTCGAGCGCACCTGGTTCAGGATGCGGCGCGGCGACCAGCCATTCGCCCCCGCCTCCAGGCTCATCAGCCAACTGAGCAGCCCACCAGTGGCGAACGCCCCCTCTGCGCCGTAGACATAGGAGTAGGAGTAGGCACTGGTGATCGAGGGAACCATAGCCTTGAGGTAGGGCGGCAGCTTGCGGGTCAACGTCCACTGCGTCCAGCCATTGTAGCTTTCACCCCAGGTGCCAAGTGCGCCGTTAAACCAGGGCTGCTGGCTGATCCACTCAAGGGTAGCGTAGCCGTCCTCACCCTCGTTCTCGAACGGTAGGAAGTGGCCGCCAGAGTCGAAGCGGCCTCGCACATCCTGCATGATGAAGTGGTAGCCACGCTCAGCAAAGAGGTAAGCGATGGTAGCAGCAAACACGCCCAACGGTCCGCTCTTGTTGTCGCGCCCATAGGGGGTGCGGCGGACGAGGGTGGGGTAGTCGCCGGGGGTGCTGGGGTAGTAGTGGTCGGCGGCAAGGATCACGCCATCAGCCATCGGCACACGCAGGTTGCGCTCGATCTTCACCCCGAACCTGGCTGGCGGCAGACCAAAGCGGTCAGCGACCACCTTGTAGCGTTGGCCGTAGGCCAGCCCACCTGCCAGAGCCATGGTTGCCCCAGCCGCCGCCGCCGCAATCTTCAGTTTCGTCATCGGTTCTCCTTCTCAGAAGCCTTGTTGGAACCATTGTGTATTGAGCAATTAGATTTGCGTGTCGCTGGTATTCTGCCAACCGCAGCTAGCAATGCGCAGCAGTGGTTGTCAGCCAACCCAGCCTGGTGCTATACTTCCTCCTCGGAGGGATTGTTGATGGCAATAGAGCAAGTTATGGGCCGACTAGCAGCAGCGATGCGCCCGATAGTTGGTGAGCAGCAGGTTAGTACAGGCGACCTGGCCGCCTGGGGTGGGGACGCTTCGCAGGAGTTTGCTTTGCCTGGCCTGGTGGTCGCCCCTGGCAGTGTGGCGGAGGTGGCGGCTGTCGTTCGGCTGGCAACCAGGGCGGGCGTGGCAGTGACGACGCGGGGTGCAGGTAGTGGGCTGGCTGGCGGTGCGGTGCCGCAGCCTGGTGGTCTCGTCCTCAGCATGGCCCGCCTCAGCCGCATCGTCGAGCTTGACGCAGCGGCCATGACCGCAACTGTAGAAGCGGGGGTGGTCACTGGCGACCTGCAAGCGATGGTTGAGGCCCAAAATCTGTTCTACCCCCCCGACCCGGCTAGCCTCAGTTGGTGTACCATCGGCGGCAATGTCGCCTGCAATGCTGGCGGCCCACGAGCCTTCAAGTACGGCATGACCCGCAACTACGTGCTGGGCCTGACGGTGGTGCTGGCCGACGGGCAGATCGTGCGCCTGGGTAGCAAGACTCACAAGCAGTCCTCTGGCTACAACCTCAGCCAGTTGTTCGTTGGCTCAGAGGGTACATTGGGGGTGATCTGCGAGGCTACCCTGCGCCTGATCCCACGCCCTGCCGCCCGCGCCACCCTCACCGCCCTCTTTCCCACCCTGCTGGCCGCCAGCGAAGCAGTGACGGCGGTGCTACACAGTGGTTGCCAGCCCTGCGCGGTCGAGTTGATGGATCAGGCGACGATCCGCGCGGTAGAGAGCGTCGTTCACCTGGGTTTGCCCCTTGAGGCGGGCGCACTGCTGCTGGTCGAGGTAGACGGTGCCTTCAGTGATGCGTTGGCCGCTGAACTGGTGGGCATTCAGCACATCTGCGAGAGCTTTGGCGCGAGTGCGCTGGCGGTAGCCACTGGTGACGAGGAGCGCGCGCGCCTGTGGTTGGCCCGCCGCAATGTCTACCACGGCATGGTCGCTGCTGCGCCGAACTTCTATCTGGAGGATGTGGTGGTTCCCCGCTCGGTGATCCCCCAGTTGGTAGGGCGGGTGGCAGCGATAGCGGTAGAGACGGGCGTGCAGATCGCGGTGGCTGGTCACGCAGGCGATGGCAATCTCCACCCCTGCATCCTGTTCGATGGCAGTGACCTCGCCCAGGCAGCGGCGGCTAAGCGAGCAGAGAGCGCGATAGTAGAGGCGGCCCTTGCCCTCGGTGGCATGGTTTCTGGCGAACATGGGGTGGGCAGCCGCAAGCAACCGTATCTGGCAGCGGGGGTGGGCGACCCTGCCTACGCCCTGATGCGGGCGGTCAAGCGCACCCTCGACCCCCACAATCTGCTCAACCCTGGCAAGGTAGTGACCTTTGAGCAGTAAGTAGCTGCTCTCTGCCAGCCTATTACCGCAAGCTGCTGCAACCTGGCTTTCGTCCAAACCCACTGGCAGTTAGCGAGTCAGGCCGCCCGACCAGCGATCTAGCAACCTGGGCCGAAATGAAGGGCTGGAAAGGCACATTCGGCTAGCCATCTCCCCCCCTATTTGGTAGAATCACAGCAGCAAACCCTTACTGCCCGCTCGCCTGGAGGAGTTACCCCTTGACTGAAATCACTAAGATTGTGGGCCTCAACCCTGCCCAGCAGGCTGCTGTCGAAGTTGGCGACGGCCCAGTGCTGATCCTCGCTGGCCCTGGCAGCGGCAAAACCCGCGTTCTCACTCAGCGCATCGCCTACCTGATCGGCGAGCGCGCTGTTGATCCATACAATATCATGGCTGTCACCTTTACTAACAAGGCGGCGAAGGAGATGAAGGAGCGGTTGGAGCGGCTGATCGGCGACCAGGTGCGCCAGCTTACGGTTGGCACCTTCCATAGCATCTGCGTCCGCATCCTGCGCCGCGAAGCCGCCCAGCTTGGCTTCGACAACGAGTTCGCGATCTACGACGACGATGATCAGATCGGCGCGGTCAAGTCGGCCCTCAAAGCCCTGAACATGGATGACAAGCAGCACACCCCGCGCAGCTTCCTCAGTGTGATCAGCAAGGCCAAGAGCGAACTGGTCAGCCCATCCGCCTACGCCGAGGCTGTTGGCACCTACTGGGAGGAACTGGCCGCCCGCGTCTACAAGAAGTACAACGAGACCTTGCGCGTCAACCACGCCTTCGACTTTGACGACCTGATCTACGTCACCGTGCAACTGTTCGAGCAGAAGCCTGCCGTGCTAGAACGCTATCAGCAACGCTACAGGCACCTGTTGGTAGATGAATATCAGGATACCAACCACGCGCAGTACGTCTTCGCCAAGCAGCTTGCCGACAAGTACCGCAACATCCTTGTCGTCGGCGACAGCGACCAGGCGATTTACTCCTGGCGGTCAGCAGACATCCGCAACATCCTCAACTTCGAGCAAGATTACCCGGAGGCGAAGGTGGTGATGCTAGAGCAGAACTATCGCTCCTCCTCCAACATCGTCGAGGTGGCCCAGCACGTAATCCAGCAGAACAGCCAGCGCAAAGAGAAGCAACTGTGGACTGAGAACGATGCTGGCAGCCAGATCAGCGTCTACGAGGCATTCAACGAGGAGGATGAGGCCCGCTACGTGGTCTCCGAAATCCAAAGGTTGGTGGCAGCCCGCAAAGTCCGCAACCGCGACTGCGCCGTGATGTATCGCACCAACAGCCAGTCCCGCGCCCTGGAAGAAGCCTTCGTACGCTACAACGTGGCTTACCAATTGGTTGGCGGCATCCGCTTCTACGAGCGGCGTGAGGTGAAGGACGTACTTGCCTTCCTACGGCTGCTGGGTAATCCCTTCGACGGCATCAGCCTGGCTCGCGTGGTTAGCAATACCCCCTTCGGTAAGGGCATTGGGCAGCGCACCTGGGGTGAGCTTGACCGTTGGGCAGGCGAGATTGGCTTGCCAGTCTACTCTGCCCTGCAACTGCTGGCCGAGCGTGACGACCTGCCACCAGAACATGAGGCGGCAGCGGGCCAGTTGCCGCTGGAAGAAGGTTCGCGGATGCGCCGTGACGAGATTGAGCGGCTGACTGGCAGCCTTGCCTTGCCAGTGCGCAGCCTGCGACCGCTACTCGACCTCTACCGCATCCTTAACGACTTCATTCGCGCGAAGGACGAACTGCCGCTGCAACGCTTGGTTTCGATGGTTTTGGATCGCGGCAACTTCGCCGAAGCCCTGCGCGACGGCACCGAGGAAGGAGCCGACCGCTGGCGCAATGTGGAGGAACTGCTGACCGTCGCCCAGGGCTACCACCACCTTGAGCCAGCCGAGGGCTTGCGTACCTTCCTCGAAGATGTAGCCTTGATCAGCGATATTGACAAGCTGCAAGAGGAGAAAGACGCGGTGACGCTAATTACCCTGCACGCCGCGAAGGGTCTGGAGTACAAGACCGTCTTCCTCGTCGGGCTGGAGGAGGGCATCCTGCCGCACTCGCGCTCCTTGGAAGACAACAACCAGCTTGAGGAGGAACGCCGCCTGACCTACGTTGGCATTACGCGGGCGATGGAGTACCTCTACCTGCTCTACACCTTCAAGCGTACCATCTTCGGCAACACCAAGACCAGCACGCCATCGCGCTTCCTGCTCGACATCCCCACCCACCTGCTGAAGGGCAGCCTCACCTTCCGCCGCGACCAGCAGGCCGAGGATGAGTACCTGGACGGCGACCACCCAGACATTGACATCCCCACCAGCGGGCAGGTGATCGGTGGCAGTGGGCGGAGCAGCAGTGCGTACTCAGCCCGGCCTGGCGTGTCGCGCATCGCGGGGGCGGGTGGGCCGAACAAGGCGGGCGGTACCCATAGCCGTACCAACGGCAACTTCCGCACCGAGACTGGTCGCTCGACCTACCAGCAGAGCAAGAGCCAGCCGCCCGCCACGCCTGGTAGTAGCCGCAGCAGCCTGACCCCCGGCCCTGGCAGCCAGCAGTTCAAGACGGGCGACAAGGTGCGCCATAGCATCTTTGGCGAGGGCATGGTTGTCAGCAGCAAGCTGGTCAGCAGCGACGAGGAAGTGACGGTCGCCTTCCCTGGCAACGGGGTGAAGCGGCTGTTGCAGAGCATTGCCAAGTTGGAGAAGGTTTAGCCCGGCTCGCAATTGATCGGGCTGTGCTATAATGGCCGCGCAATTCGGCAGCCTCCCCTCAGCAGACGCAGAAAGGATCGTTAGCCCACCATATGGCAGACGCAATCACCGGCGCACCAGCCGCCGACCAACCTCAGGTCTCCACCCCCGACTGGGTGAAGGACGCTGTTTTCTACCAGATTTTCCCCGACCGCTTTGCCAAGAGCGACCAGATCGGCCACCCTAATATCCTTGAGCCGTGGGATAGCGAACCGACCGTCCTCGGCTACAAGGGCGGCGACCTGCGTGGCGTGCAGGAGAAGCTCGACTACCTGCTCGACCTCGGCATCAACGCTATCTACTTCAACCCGATCTTCCAGTCCGCCAGCAACCACCGTTACCACACCCATGACTACTACCAGATCGACCCGGTGCTAGGCGATAATGCGATATTCAAGGAGATGCTCGACGCTTGTCACGCGAAGGGGATCAAGGTCGTCCTCGACGGCGTATTCAACCACGCTAGCCGCGGCTTCTACCAGTTCAACTCGATCCTCGAACTGGGTGAGGCTTCCCCCTACCGCGATTGGTTCACCGTCCACGGCTATCCCATGCGCGCTTACGAGAAGAACCACCAGTATGCTGCCTGGTGGGGTTTGGCGGCTCTGCCCAAGTTCAACACCGATGTGCAGGCCGTGCGCGACTTCCTGCTGGGGGTGGGTCGCTACTGGATGGAGCAGGGCATTGACGGCTGGCGGCTTGACGTGCCGAACGAGATCAACGACGACGAGTTCTGGCGCGAGTTCCGCCGCATCGTCAAGGGGGTCAACCCTGAAGGCTATATTACCGGCGAAATCTGGTTCGATGCCAGTCATTGGCTGCAAGGCGACCAGTACGACTCGGTAATGAACTACATCTTCACCAAGCACTGCCTCGGCTTCTTCAGCCAGAGCCTCAACCATGACCTGGTGAGCAGGATGTCGTACTCGCCGATCCGCAAGCTCAGTGCCAGCGGCTTCGCCAAGAACATCAACGCGCTGCTGCACCTCTACCCTCGCGAAGTGACCCTTGCGCAACTCAACCTGCTAGACAGTCACGACACCCCCCGCTTCCTCAGCCAGGTCAACGAGGACGAGTCGGCCCTACGCCTCGCCACCCTCTACCAGATGTGCTATCCCGGTGCGCCAAGCGTCTACTATGGTGATGAGATCGGGATGCTGGGTGGCCGCGACCCAGAGTGCCGCCGCTCCTTCCCCTGGGACGAGAGCAAGTGGAACAAGGGGTTGCGCGACTTCTTTAAGCAGACGATTGCCCTGCGTAAGGCGCACTCCGCCTTGCGACGCGGAGAGTACAGCACGCTCTATGCTGAAGGCAGCCTCTACGTCTTCGCCCGCCATGACGCGAACGAGACGGTAATCGTAGCCCTCAACATCGGCACTGCTCCCCTCAACCTCAGTATCGGCCTGCAAGGGTTGGTGCCGAACGGCGCAACTGTCAGGGCGATCTTTGGCGGCGAAGGCAGGGCGCAGGCGGCGGGCGGTCGTCTGCGCGGCCTGACCGTCGAACCACGCAGCGGTCTAGTGCTGCAAGTAGAGAAGTAGCCAAGAGGAGATGGGCGGGGCCGTTGTACTGGCTGCCGCCCCCACTACTTGATAACAAGGGGGATTTATGGCTGAAGATGAGGAGATTTGGGCGACCTTGCATCGCCACCTGCGGAGCATCTTTGAGGGTGACACTGATACCTACAGTGCAACCACCGCCAGCGACCTTTCGCTCTACGAGTGGTTCGTCACCCCTCACCGCCAGGACGGGCTGGACTTCCACCTGTTCATGCTAACCCACAAGGCTCTGAACCAGAGTGCGGATTACCGCTATGACCTGCTAGAGCCACGTCTGCAACGCTATGGCGATACTGCTATCGTCTGCTACACCTTCATGCGAAGCTGGGCCGAGGGGGGTGGTGTTCATCACCACAGCCACAACGAGAGTCGCGTACTGGTCAAGCAAGCGGATGGCTGGCGGGTCGTCCACGTCCACAAATCCCCAGCAGAGTCATAGTCGCTGCTGACAGGTTTGGGGTGGCACTTCAGCGAATACCCGTCATCTCTCGGCCCAACAAGCCGAGATTGATGCTGGCACACTCGTTTGCGCCGTCGGCTACGCACTCCATGCGAGCGCGCTCGAACCACTGCACCCGCGTCACGGTACCAGGGGTGATCACCGCCATTATCTGCTCGCTGATCGGATAGCCGAAGCTAGTAAGGCCGCCGCCCGCCTTCCAGTAGCTGAAGAAGGTGCCGCTCAGGGTGTGGTCGGTCACGTCGAAGTAGCGGCTGGCGGCGGTGCTGTTGCGTTGGTCGCTGGCAGGGGCAATAAACACCTTACCCTGGGTCGCCTCCCTACCGATCCTACCGAGGGTAATTTCGCCCGGCTGCCCAGCCAGGGCGGGGTGGTATTCTAGCCGCGCCCGCTCGAACCACTGTACCCGCACCGCCTGCCCCTCGCTGCTCGCGTCTTGCGCTTCGGTGATCGGGAAGCCAAACAAGCCCTCGGCCCCATGCGTCTCCCAGTACTTGCGGAATGGACCGCTCAGGCTCACCCCCGTCTGGGCGAAGAAGATCGCGCTGGGGTCGCCAGCCTGCCGCAAATCGAATAGGGCAAAGAGGCGGTCGGCCCGCACTAGCTTGAAGCTGGTGATCAGGTTCTTGAAGAAGTCTGCTGGCAGGCGCGGGTCGCCTACGTTGGTCACCAGGAAGCTAGCCCGCCCGCCGCTCACCTGCTGGATCGTCTGTGGGGCAAAGTTCGCCAGGCTAGCACTGGGTATTACCCAGCCGCGGCGGTCGGCATAGTAGAAAATCTGGCGGTAGTTCGCACTGGTCACTACGATGCGCTCGCTAGCCGTTGCGGTTGCCCGCACTTGGGCTGCAACCTCTAGCAGTGGGGCATTGGCCGCGTAGTCATAGAGCGGCTTGATCTGGGCATAGCTGACAGGGGCGATCAGTAGGTAGATCGCCAGCACCGCCACGGCCAGGGCGGGCGATACCTGCCCCGGCGCGAACTGTGCTTCGTCGCGGTCGCTAGCCAGGTAGTCAAGCAGCAGTTGCAGCCAGGCGGCCAGTTGCGCGGCTCCCATGCCGACCACCGCCGCTGCTGGGGGCGCGAACAGCAGTAGCCGTTCACCGTTCAGGGCTAGATCACCGAGCAGCAGGTAGAGCAGGTCTGCGGCCAGCCAGACGTGGAAGAACCAGCGGTAGGGGCGGCGGGCGTGCCGTACCAGCCCTACCACCAGCAGGAACAGCCCTGGTAGGGTTAGCACCCCGCTCAAGGTTGCGCCAAGCACGCCTGGCAATGCAGCAGGGTCGAGGTTGATCGCTGTCCCCCCACCGCCACTGTACCACCGCCAGCCGAGCAGGCCAACGATGGCAAGGTAGGCGGCAAGGGTCAGGCCGTAGCTGCGCCGCTGGCGGTCGCCCAGTTCGCGTAGCCGCATGGCAGCCAGATAGCCGAGGGGAAAGATCAGCAGCAGATAGCCAGCGTCGGCCAGCACTGCGAGTGCGGCGCAGAGAGTGGCGAGGCCAGCGAAGAAGGAGCGGGCGCGCAGGCTGGCGGAGCCGTCGGCAGCATCGGCCCAGCGCAGGAAGAAGTGAACAGCAGCCAGCGCGAGGGCCATGTTCGTGGCCGAAGGCAGGAAGCTGCGCCCAAGATAGACGGCCAGTGGTGAGATAGAGAGAAACAGCGCGGCGTAGAGACCAGTTAGCGACCCACTCAAGCGGTTGACGATGCGGTAGAGGAGCAGGACGGCGCAAATGCTGGCAACCACGCTGACGGTGCGGCCTAGCCACTCGTTCACCTGCAAGGGGCCGTAGAGCAGGGCAACCAACCAGTGGTAGAGTGGTAGGCCGCTAATGATGGGCTGATCGCTCCAATCTACTACTGGCTGAAAGAGATTGAAGCCTGCCCGGTAGCTGTTGCGGGCTATGCTGGCAGCGGTGGCCTGCGCTGCCGAACCAGAGTCGAGCAGCGGCGCATTGAGGGCAATCAGGCGCACAACGGCGGCCAGCACAAGGATTACTAGCAGGTAGGGGCGGGCATCAAAGGCAGCCAGCATTGGCGGCACGCCCAATTGTGGCTTGAGGGGGCTAAGGGGGTTGGCGTAATTAGTAGCTGACCGTCGCTGCATTGCTGCCTCGTCCATGCTGATTATGTCTAGTGACATTATAGCGGATTCGGCTGGCAGCGGCAAGATCGCTGTGGACTTTGATCAGCTTGCCCGAACTGGCTTCAGCTATTTAGGCCATTGGCGGCGTTGCTGAAGGCATTCTGCACCTTGCTGCCCACCAGCGCAACTGCGGCCATCGCCACCAGCGCGACCAGGGTGAGGATCAGGGCGTACTCCACCAACCCTTGCCCCTTGTGGCGTAGTTGCTTCATCGCTCGCTGCTTGTTTGTCTGCTTCATCTTAGACTCCTTTTGCGCACCAAACACGGGCCAATTGCAGCCCTCAACTTATTATACCGTCTATCCACCCTCTTGGGCAATGGGAAAAAGGTACCGACTCGTCCCCTTGGTCGCTGAGGTCTGGCCCTACCAGTTGGCTGGCTAGCCGCAGGGCGGGTGGTTGTGTGCGCTGGTGCGGCTAGTGCAGTGGTAGCAACAGCCTTGCAGACCGCTATTGCTCGTGGCTACCGCTACGCAATCCTGCAATCGTCGGATATGGGTGTCCATGTTTATGAGCGGCTCGGCTTCCGCACGGTTGGCACACTGGTTGTCTACAGCAGTAGCGCAGAGATCACACCAGGGCCGCAGCTAGCTACATAGTTTCCACCTGCTTGCCGAACATGACGACTCTGCTACATGACGTTCTTAGCGCAAGGGGTAATGGTAGGGGCAGAGACAACTGTCAGATAGTTATTGAAGAACTTGTCCACCCGCTGGAGATATTCCTCTGGATAGAGCATCCCCGCCTCAACGTGGTGCGCGCCGTCTACCAGCCATTGCTCCTTCGGCCCAGCGTAGGAGTCGTACATCTGGATCGAGTCGGCGGAACGGATCACCTCGTCGGCCAGGCCGTGGATGAACATGATCGGGCGGGGGGCGATCTTGCTTACTATGTCTATCGGGCGAATCTTCTTGGCGTTGATGCCAGAGAACATCTCGGAGAAGCGCAGCAGCGGGGTAGCGACCAGGTTAGCTCCCATGCCGCTGTAGAAGCTGCGGAAGCCGTAGTAGAAGGTGTCGTGCAGACTGGCATAGGGGCTGTCGGCAACAACAGCGCGGATATCATCACACTCGGCGGCGGCGAACAGGGCGGTGGCTGCGCCCATGCTCAGGCCGATCACGCCGATGCGATGCGGGTCAACCCCCTTGCGCCGCTTGAGGTACTGCACTGCCGCGCACACATCCTGCCGCTCGTGGTAGCCGATGGAGCTACCGCGCTTGCTGGCGGCACTGCGGCCATGATTGCGGAAGTCGAACAGCAGCACGCTGTGGCCGAGAGCTTGTAGGCGGGCGGCGACCTCCATCAACTCCTCCTGGCAGGCGGTGAAGCCGTGGCAGATGATGATCGCATCACCCTTCGTCCCCGCGAAGTAGCGACCAAAGAGGCGCAGGCTATCCCCGCTGCGAAAGCGCACGATGCGGGGTGGCTTCGTCCAGTTCTTGCGGGCGTTGCGGCGGCTGGTGGTGTGTAGATGATGGAACATACAGGTGGTAGGGTGGGTGAGGCGGTAGGCAGCGAGTGCAGAGAGGGCGGTGAATGCAGTGCCGCAGAGGGTGAACAAACCACCCAGGGCGATGCTGGCGGTCAGCAGCACGCGTGGCTGCTTCTGCAAGGCGGCAGGCGTAACCGCCAGCGTGCGAGACAGCACAGGCTGCTGCTCGGTGGATATGGTCAGGGAAGTAGCCATCTTCAACACCTCAACTTCTTTGCCCAGCACGGCGGATCGGGTGACAGGTTCCCGCTCTAGCCCTGCAAATGTTATGCCATCCATGCCCCTGCCACACCCACCGCAATGCTGATCTTTGCCTCCTCCTTTCGGGCAGGTAGGTGGGCCACTCCCTACCTGCCTCCGCCTCGCCAACCGCCCAGCGTGCAGCCCCCGCCCCCAGCACCCCCCAGCAACCGAACACAAATTGGCAACTACCCCCCACAATTTGGTATATTAACTTGTCTATGAGGCGTTTGTGGTTTTAGCAGATGGGGGTGAGAGCCGTGGCAGAGACGGTGGTAGTGGCGATGAGCGGCGGGGTGGATAGCAGCCTGGCAGTGGCTTTGCTCAAGGAGCAGGGCTACGATGTGGTGGGCGTACATATGCGCCTCTCTAGCTATGACGACGATAGCACAGGGCTGAACGTCAGCGCGGGTGGGATTGGGATGCTGAACAAGCAGTGCTGCTCGATTGACGCAGCCAACGATGCCCGTGCCGTTTGCGCCCGCCTGGATGTGCCGTTCTACGTGCTGAACTTTGAGAAGGAGTTTCAGGAGTCGGTGATCGACTACTTCGCCGCCGAGTACGCGGTCGGGCGCACGCCCAACCCCTGCGTGGCCTGCAACCGCTACATGAAGTTCAACTTCTTGATGCGGAAGGCAATGGCTATTGGTGGCGACTATCTGGCTACCGGTCACTACGCCCGTGTGACGCGTAACGCTGCTGGTGAGGCGGAGTTGCTGAAGGCCAACGACCCGAACAAGGATCAGTCTTACGCTCTCTATATGCTCGACCAGCCGACCCTGCGCCAGACCATGCTGCCGATTGGCGACTACCCGAAGCCGCTGGTGCGCGAGTTGGCCGCGAAGTACGGCCTGCTCACTGCCAACAAGCCAGAGAGCATGGACATCTGCTTTATCCCCAGCGGCAACTACCGTGCCTTCCTCGACAAGCATGGCGACCGCTCGGCTGTCGTGCCTGGCCCGATCTACGACACCGCTGGCACCCTGCTCGGCCAGCACAGCGGCCTCCCCTACTACACCGTCGGCCAGCGGCGCGGCCTGGG
>Ga0123337_10001525_pt1 | contig 29271 bp, 23 predicted proteins | sample frozenSSSSmetaG_FD_89792 | JGI IMG/M metagenome (GOLD analysis project Ga0123337, IMG submission 89792) | Glacier valley bacterial and archeal communities from Borup Fiord, Nunavut, Canada, to study Microbial Dark Matter (Phase II) -... | ecosystem: Environmental > Aquatic > Freshwater > Ice >...
CGGTGGTCCCCATACCATTAAAAAAAGCCCGGCTTTCGCCCAGGGTGGCCACCGAGTCATGGTTGCCGCCCAGCAGCAGCAGGGCCACGCCAGCACTGTGCAGCCGCACCACCAGCTGGCTGTAGAGCTCACGGGCGTAGCTGGGGGGCGATGCGGTGTCAAAGATGTCGCCGGCGACCAGCACCGCATCCACCACCTGGTCCTCGACCTGCGTCAAGAGCCAGTCGATCAAGGCCTGGTGCTCGGCCTGGCGGCTCTTGCCCATGAAGTGCTGGCCCAAGTGCCAGTCGGAAGTGTGGAGGATGCGCATGGTTGAAGAGGTAGATGGCGTCGTGGCGCAGGTGGTGGAGCGGGTTAGCTTACAGGGTCACTGCCAGCCCGTGAAATGATCGGCGGCTTGGGCCAGACCGGCTTTGACCCGCCATCAAGTAACATGAGCCCGCGAACCCCCTTCGCCCGCTTGCGGGCCCCCAACGGAGAAAACAATGTTCAGTCATGTGATGCTTGGTGTTAATGATCTTGAGGCCTCAAAAAAGTTTTACGACGCGCTGCTTGGCACGCTGGGCCTCGCCCCGGGGGTGGGCAACCAGAACCGGTATTTCTACCGGAGCCCGACCGGCACATTCGCGATCTCCACGCCCATCAATGGCGACTCCGCTTGCCACAGCAACGGCAGCACCATCGGGTTTGCAGTGCAGTCCACCGAGCAAGGTGACGCCTTCCATGCGGCCGGGGTCGCCAACGGCGGCACCACCTGCGAAGACGCCCCGGGGTTTCGTGACAGCCCGATGGGCAAGATCTACCTGGCGTATCTGCGCGATCCGGACGGCCACAAGATCTGCGCGTTGCACCGCCCGGCCCAATAGGGCGCGTGGCGGGTGCGTGGTTGCAAGAACTGGCCCCGCACTTTCCCTACTTCTGGCGGCAGGCAAACTCCCCTTCGTCCCGCACGGCGTTGTCAATGTCAATAAACCGCCACTTGGCATTGCCTGCCGACAGCGACAACCGCATCACGCCGTAGGCGACGACCTGGTTTTGGCTGCCTGGGCGTGGTACGGCAGCGTGCGCGTAAGTTTGCGCGCCGCCAGTGCCCACGACGAATGAGCGCATGCCGCCGGTGACGGACAGGGTGCCGTCTGCGGTCATGGGGGCAAAGCGCTCGTAATGGTGTTCGTGGCCTTGCAGCACCACGTCGGCCTTGGCCCGGTCCAGGATGTCCCACAGGGCGGTCATGGTGGTGTTGTCGCCCCCAGGGGCAGGGGCAGAGCTGAATCGGGGGTGGTGCCACGCCGCCGCCACGCAGGGCTGCGCGGTGGCCAGTTCCTGCTTGAGCCACTGGGCCTGGACTGAAGCGGCTGTCGCATCGATGTTGCTGTTCAGCGTCAACACGGTCCAGCCGCTTTGGTCAATGCGGTAGTAGCCGGTGCCTTTGCCATCCGGGCTGGCCTTGGCACCAAAGTAATCGTAGTAATTACTTTTGCCATTTTCATAGTCGTGGTTGCCTGGAATGGCGAAGGTCTTGTCGATAAACCGGCCCCAGGTTTTGTCATAGCAATCGGTGTAGCCAAGGCTGGCGCCGGCCAGATAGGCATTGTCTCCAAGGGTCAGGACGTTGGCATTGCTGCCGGCGCCGGCCAGTTGGCGCTCGACCAGCTGTGCTGTTTTTTCGGCTTTGCTGTCGGAAGCAAATCCAGGAACGCACTGCGCAATATCGCCTGCAGTTATCAGCTCCCACGGCGTCGTGGGGTTGCTCTGCAAGACCGTAGGCGTGGAGCCGTCACCGCCGCCACAGGCCGCCAGCGCGGCGCCCACCAGCGCAGCAAGCAAACCCGATCGAGTAGCGCGCGCGGCGCCCGGCGAAAAAATCTTGTGCATACAGTGCTCTTTCCAAAGGTCTAACTTGTGTGATGGGTTGTATGTTAACCGGCATGTCCATTAAATCAATTGCTATTTAATTAATAGCAACTATGGGCGCACGGCTAGCGGGCCGCACGTCGCGCGCGCCCCGCTGCTACAGTCCCCCGATGTCCAGCCAAGCCGCCTTCCCTCCCTGTGAATTGACCCACGACCTGCCGCATGCCGTTCATCGCCTGCGCACCGCCCGCGTGGCGCGCAGTTCCAAACCCTTTCTTGCCCGTGGCGGCCCGCGTGGCGAACGCTGCCCCGGTTGTCGCCTGATTCCCAGCCACTGCCTGTGCGCCTTGCGTCCGGCCGTGTCGGTGCGTGCAGGCGTGTGCCTGGTCATGGCCGACATCGAGGCGCTCAAGCCCAGCAACACCGGCTGGCTGATTGCCGATGTGGTGGCCGACACCTTTGCCTTTGGCTGGGCCCGCACCGAGGTGGACCCGGCGCTGCTGGCCCTGCTGGCCGATCCGCAGTGGCAGCCCTACCTGGTGTTTCCGGGCGAGTTTGTAGCGGACGGGCGCGTCGTGGCGGACGTGCAACCGACCGGGCCCGACAACGGCAAGCGGCCGCTGTTTGTGTTGCTGGATGCCACCTGGCCCGAGGCACGCAAGATGTTTCGCAAGAGCCCCTATCTGGACCACCTGCCGGTGCTCAGCCTGCAGACCGAGCAGCTTTCCAGCTACCGCCTGCGCCGGTCCAAACGCGCGGACCATTTCTGCACCTCGGAGGTGGCCGCCCTGTGCCTGGCGTTGGCCGGCGAGCCGCATGCGGCGCAGACGCTGGAGGCCTACCTCGATGTGTTCACCGACCACTACCTGAAGGCCAAGCAGCAGTTGCCCGTGGACGGGGAAGACGCGGCGCACCAGCGTTTGCACAGCCTGCGTTTGCCTGGCGGAAGCGGCGTTGGCGCCTGACGGGAAGGTGGCGTCAGCGCGGATGACCGAAGAGCGACAATCGACCCCAACACCCAAGGCAACCTCGCCCCACCTGAAAAGCAACACCATGACCGAAGACCTGAACCGAAAGAACGAACTGAAAAAAATGGAGCTGTGCGAATCGTGCGCCGGCATCCAGCGCAACTGGCGCAAGGCGCCCGGCCACCCCGAGCTGGTGCAGGGCGACAACCGCCAGGAAAAGCGCGGCAACCACTTCGCCACCGTCACCAAGTACCGCTGCGACCGCTGCGGCACCCGGTGGGAGTACGAGAACGACAAGCCTAACCTGCATGCGGGCTGGTCGGTGGTGGGGCGCTAGGCCGCACCCCAGCAGTCCTGAATTGATAGCTACTCACGCCCGCAGGACGTGCGCTGGAGGCTGATTTTTCTTGGATTTTATTCCCCGGGCCGTCAGGCCGCAGGCCACGTGCGCCGCGGTTTGACGTGGCGGCAGATGCCATGCGGAACTGACCGACTGGAGAACGGCGCCTTGTCTGACGCACCCGCTTGGCCTGAAATGCCAGCCTGTGGTTTGGATAAAAAACACCGCTGAACATAAAAAGCATTGGCCCCAAAATCTGTTGGTGCTTCAATGGCCAGCGGCCATTCAATCTTCAAGGGAAAACACATGGCCTCCCAAATCTACGTGAACCTTCCCGTTAAAAACCTTGACAAGTCAGTGCGTTTTTTCACCCGGCTCGGCTTCACCTTCGACCCCCAGTACACCGACGAGAATGCCACCTGCATGATCGTGGGCGACAACATTTACGTGATGCTGCTGGTGGAGGCGTTTTTCAAGACCTTCACGCCCAACCCGGTCTGCGACGCAACCAAAAGCACCGAGGTGATCGTGTGCCTTTCCAGCGACAACCGGGAGACGGTTGACGAGATGGTCCGCAACGCGGTGAAAGCGGGCGCAAAGACGCCCAACCCGCCCAGGGACCATGACTTTATGTACCAGCATGGTTTTCAGGACCTCGACGGGCACCTGTGGGAAATCATGTGCATGAAGCACGCCGTCGTCAGCGTAGGGCCCGACGGTTAGGGCCAGTGCGGGCACGGGGTAAACAGCCAAGCGGCCTTGGGGTCAAAATGGCTGCATCAGGGCGCTGGCCGCCCGACGCCCATCCAAGGAACCCCCATGACCGATCTCTCTGCCTTCCCCATCACCCGTAAATGGCCGGCCCAGTACCCTGAGCTGCTGCAGCTTTACGCGCGGCCCACGCCCAACGGTGTGAAGGCGTCGATCATGCTGGAGGAAACCGGCCTGCCCTACGAGGCGCATTTGATCAACTTTGAAACCCGGGACCAGCTGTCGCCGGAATTCCTGTCGCTCAACCCCAACAACAAGATCCCGGCCATCCTGGACCCGCACGGCCCGGGCAACAAGCCGCTGGCGCTGTTTGAGTCGGGGGCGATTCTGCTTTACCTGGCCGACAAGACCGGGCAGTTCATGCCGCAGGATGCGGCGCAGCGCTACGAGACGATCCAGTGGCTGATGTGGCAGGTGGGCGGCGTGGGCCCGATGTTTGGGCAGCTGGGGTTTTTCCACAAGTTCGCCGGCAAGGACTATGAAGACAAGCGCCCACGTGACCGCTATGCGGCTGAAGCCAAACGCCTGCTGGGCGTGCTGAACCAGCGGCTGGCTACCCGCGCCTGGATCATGGGTGACGCCTACACGATTGCCGACATCGCCGTCTTCCCGTGGGTGCGCGGCCTGGTGGCGTTTTACGAGGCGGGCGAACTGGTGGGCATGCAGGATTTTGCGCATGTGACGCGGGCGCTGGCGGCGTTTGTGGCGCGGCCAGCGGTGGTGCGCGGGCTGGGGATTCCGGCGCGGTCCTGATTTGATAGCTGCTCGCGCAGGTGGGACGGGCGCTAAAGGCCTATTTGCTCAACGCATAGCCTGTACTGCGTCCCCCACCTTCGAGTTTGCGCAACACGCCCCACGCCAGCAAATCGCTGTTGTCGCGCAGCGCGGTGCCGGCCCAGGGAAGCGCTCACCGTCTCCAGGTTAAGGCGTTCGCCTTCAATCCCGCAGGTCTTGATGACTTCTTGCGTCAGCACCTGCAGGGTGGCTTGCGCACGCTGCGCCCGCCCCAGTCCGGCCATGTGCCCCATCAAGTGGCGCGGTGCACTTGTGCCAGCGGCGCGACCAGGGCCGTTGCGTCAAAGCGCCAGTGCTGCCAGTCGGGTTGCTGCCAGAGGTAGCGGGGCTCGGTGTCGTGGGGCATGAACCGACCATGTGATAAATCACCGCCTGGTCCTACAGCGCGGCAATGGCTTATCCGATAGCCGCAGCCAAGCGGCTTGGTAACCTTTCGGGGTGACTGGCCGCAACGCAATGGCCGCGAAACCAGTCGCCAACCCGGCCGCGTCGGTACCCTGAACTGCCGGCTATTTACGGCCATCAGGAGCCATTTTTACGCTTCACGAAAGACACACCATGGGCATTCTCTGGACCATCCTCATTGGCCTGGTCGTCGGCATCGTTGCCAAGTTCTTGATGCCCGGGCGCGACCCTGCGGGCTTCATCGTCACGGTCATCATCGGCATCGTCGGTTCAGTCATCGCCACGTTTTTGGGCAGAACCCTCGGCTTCTACCAGGTCGGTGAATCAGCGGGCTTTATCGCTGCCGTGCTGGGCGCGATCATTCTGCTGTTCCTTTACCGCATGGTCACCGGCAAGCGGGACTGAGTTGCTGCACCGGAGGCGCCATCGGGCGCCTGGCCGGGGTGCCGCCTAGCGGTAGCGCGGATCGTTGGGCCGGCGGTCCGAGCGGTTGCGCGTGCCGTCGCCATCACGGTCACGGTCCAGACGGTTGGGGACGCCGTCCCCATCGCGGTCGCGATCTACCCGGTCGGGGATGCCGTCGCGATCCCGGTCGCGCTCGCGATGGCCGGGACCATGACCGGGGCGCGGCACCAGCACCTGGGGCCGCGGCGCAGGTTGCAGAATGATGCGGGGGGGCGGCGGGCGAACGTAGACCGGGGGAGGACCGTCGGGGTAGCCTCCCTGCCGGTACACACCGCTGCCATAAATGACCGCCGGCGGCGGTGCCCCATAAACCGGGCCCGCGCCATAGGGCTGCTCATAGGCCGGCACCGGATACACCGCGCAGCCGGACAAACCGGCCACGGCCAACACCGTAAGAATCGTTTTCATAAAGTAATCCTGACACCCGTCAAAAACTGACGGGCTTGATCATTAAACCTGCGGCAGGTATCGCGGGTGTGTCGCACTGTGGAAGGGGTGTGTAGGCACGTAACCAGATGTGCTCGCGCACAATGACGGCTCCAGCAAAGGACATGAATGAAACGCAGACTTCTGTTGACGATGACCGGCGCGATGGCGCTGGGCGGAGCCGCACTGGCCTCGCCAGACACGCGCGGCCAGCCCGGCTACACCGTGTCGGCCGATCAATTGCAGCGGGCGGTGGCCGAGCGTTTCCCGTTGCGGTATCCGCTCGGTGGGCTGCTGGACCTGAGCGTGCAGGCGCCGCGCCTGCGCCTGCTGCCCGCGCTGAACCGCCTGGGAACCGAGATGGCGGTGCAAGCCGCCGGTTTGGCGCTGGGGCGCAGTTACGCGGGCGCGTTCGATCTGGATTTCGGGCTGCGCTACGAAGCCAGTGACCGGTCGATACGCGCCCATCAGCTGCGCGTCAACTCCCTGCGCTTTTCCGACCTCCCGCCTGGCCCGTCGGAGCTGCTTGCTGCCTACGGGCCGGCGCTGGCCGAGCAGACCCTGCGCGACGTCGTGCTGCACCAGCTGCGCCCGCAGGACCTGACGCTGCCCGATGGCCTGGGGCTGCAGCCCGACAGCATCACGGTGACGCCCCAAGGGCTGCTGATCGGCTTTGTGGCCAAGCCGCTGCGCTGACGCTGCCGCACCAGCCGCCTGAACCGGGCGGAGCGCATCACGGCTCAGCGCCCGGCGCCGCCGGCTTCGCGCAGCAGCCGCATGCCGACCAGCGTGTAGCGGGTCTGGGCGGAATTCCAGTTGCGGTAGCTGCAGCGCGCATACAGCGGCCAGGTGTGCCAGGAGCCGCCACGGCGCACGCGCACGCTGCCGTCGTCGGGCCCGGGCGGATCGCTGGCGGGCGACTTGGCGTAATAGGCTTCGTCGTGCCAGTCGGCCACCCATTCCCAGGCGTTGCCCAGCATGTCGTGCAGCCCGAAGGCGTTGGCCTGGAAGCTGCCGACCGGCGCGGTGAAGGCATAGCCGTCGCGGCCTTCAAGCGCATAAGGCTGCCAGGCCGGCCAGTGTTGGGCGGCGTCGGCATCGAAGGTGTTGGCTATTTTCAGCAGCGACCGGGGCTGGTTGGCGCTGCCGTAGCGCGCCGTGCTGCCAGCGCGGCAGGCGTATTCCCATTCGGCCTCGGTGGGCAGGCGATAGGTGTGGCCTTCGTGCTGGCTCAGCCAGCGGGCCAGGGCCATGGCGTCGTTCCACGTGACGTTGAGTACCGGGTGGGTGTCGTCTTGCGCAAAGCCGGGATCGCGCCACGAATACCGGGGGTTGCGGCCTTCAAAGGCGTCGCCACGCTGTGTCTTGGACGGGTCGTAGTCGGCGTTGTAGCCGTAGCCACCGGTGCCATCGGCCACCGATTCGGGCGTGTAGCCCGAGGCTTCAAGAAACCTGCGGAACTGGCCCACCGTGACTTCATGCTGGCCCAGAAAAAAGGGCCGCGAGATGCGCACGCGGTGCACCGGCGCTTCGTCAACGAGTTCCAGCAGGCGCTGGCGCTCGTAGCGCGGGTAATCCTGGGCCAGGACATCGGGCGATTCGTCGCTGCCCATCAGGAATTCGCCGGCGGGAATCAGCACGAATTTCATGCCCAGCGCGTTTTCCATCGCTTGGGGCACGGGCGCGTTTGGCAGCAAGGCGCAGGCCGGCAACAGCAGCGTGAAGGCCAGCAAAGCAGGCAGGGAAAATCGGCGCATGGCGGTGACCGGAAGTCAGTGTGGCGACACTGTAGCGCAGCGGCTTGGCCCGCGGCGTCCGGGGCCGCAAGGCAGCGGTTGGTGCGGGTCAGCGGATGCTACTGAATCAATAGCTGCTTGTGCCCGTAGAACATGCGCCAGAGGTCGATTTGACCATGAAAAATGCGCCTTCCCCATGAAAAGGGAAAGGCGCATCCGGTGTGGCCGTCAGCAACGGCCTGTGAGGCTTCACAGCCGTTGCCGCAACAGCAATTACTTGGCCGGAACGATCACCATGGTGTCGCCGGTTTTGCCGGTGGCGCCGGTGCTGCCCGTGTCGCCGGTGGCGCCCGTGGAGCCGGTGTAGCCTGTGGAACCCGTGGCGCCGGTTGCGCCGGTGGCACCGGTTGCGCCCGGCGTGCCGGTGCTGGCACCGGTTTCACCGGTAGCACCCGTGGCGCCGGTGGCGCCGGATTCGCCTGCAGGGCCTGCAGGACCTGGAACCGTGACGACAGCCGGAGTCGGGGTTGGCACGACCGTGGTTTTTTCGCAGGCGGTCAGGCCCAGGGTAGCGATCAGTGCGGCTAAAAGAATTGAATATTTCATGGTGATCCTTGAATGGTGTGAGGAAAATTTGCACAACATTTGTGCGCAGGCAGTTTTTCTGCCTCGGTCATGAACTGCCTGGAAATTATTTCTGGGTCGGTTCAATAGAACGATGCACGAAGATACCAAGGGCGCGCCGGGTGCGCTGTAGGACGGCCCCACGCCTGCCTGTCCGGATAAGCGGGTATTCAGGGGTATCAACGCGTCAGTGCGCGCGCCCTTGAAAGCGCTGCGCGCCAGCCTCAGGTGTGTCTTTTGAAAGCGCCGCCATGTCCACCCACCCCCTCCTCCAGATCAAACCCTTGGGCTTTCCGTGGGAAACACTGGACCCCTTCCTGTTTTGTGTCTACCACGACGACGCCTATCCGCAGGGCAACGCGCAGATGGGGCCGAACGCGTCGCTGGCGGACCGCGACATCGGCCAGGACTTCAGCCGCAAGGACGGCTGGAGCATGTACCACGGCGCAGAAGTGCCGGGCTTTCCGGCGCACCCACACCGCGGCTTTGAAACCGTGACGATTGTGCGCAAGGGCCTGATTGACCATTCCGATTCACTGGGCGCCACGGCGCGCTTTGGCCGGGGCGACGTGCAGTGGCTCACGGCGGGCCAGGGCGTGGTGCATTCGGAAATGTTCCCCTTGCTCGACCCGGCAGCGCCGAATCCGCTGGAGCTGTTCCAGATCTGGCTGAACCTGCCGGCGTGCAACAAGATGGCGGCGCCCCACTTCACCATGCTGTGGGCGCCCGACATTCCGCGGCTGACCGTGACCGACGAGCAGGGCCGCAGCACCGAGGTGGCCGTGGTGGCCGGCCGGCTGAACGCCGACACCGTGGGCGCGCCGCTGCCGCCGCCGCCCGACTCGTGGGCCGCGCAGGCGGATGCCGATGTGGCGATCTGGACGATTCGCATGGCGCCGGGCGCGCGCTGGACGCTGCCGGCCGCCACCGGCGCGGGCACGCAGCGCCAGCTGTATTTTTTCAAGGGCGCGTCCATCACGGCGGCAGGCCAGACGGTGCCTGCGGCCAGCACGCTCACGCTGCGCGCAGATGCGGAGGTGGAACTGGTCAACGGCGAGGAAACCGCTGAATTCCTGCTGCTGCAGGGCCGCCCGATTGGCGAGCCGGTGGCGCAGCACGGCCCGTTCGTGATGAACACGCGGGCCGAGATCACCCAGGCCATGGACGACTACCGGCGCACCCAGTTTGGCGGCTGGCCCTGGCCCGACAGCGCGCCGGTGCACGGGCGCGACCCGGCGCGCTTTGCGCGGCACCCGGACGGACGCGAGGAACGGCCGGCGGACGGCGAGGCGCCAGCCGCCAGCGCGGCCACCTGAAGCGGGTTTAGCGGGTTTCAGCGCACAGGCGCTGGAGCTGGCGCAGGTTCGACGAGAAACCGACCGCGTCGTACCACTGCTCGGATTCGTAGACGCGCCAATGGCGCGCCTGGGTGCCGTCCTGATGCCGTATCGTCACGCCTATCGTGCCCGAGATCGGGTTGCTTGCGCTGTCCACCTGCACCTTGAGCAAGGGCAGGACGGTGCTGGTCTTGCGGCCGGCGTCGGTGCGTCCGCGCAGCCTCAGCTCACAGGGCGCCATCAGGTCAAAACGCCAGTTTTCCGGCAGCCCCGCCTCCTCGCTCAGAACCTTGAGGTTGTGGAGCAGTGCTGTGGCCGTCGGCGGACGGTCGGCATGGACCAGGTCCTCGGTCGGATAGCCTGGATGGCACCCCGGGACCAGCAGCACGCAGACCCCCAGCGTTGCCGCTTGGGCTGCGCGGCGCAGGGTGGTACGACCATGGGGTTGCATCACAGCGGGCTCAGCAGCTGCGCCTGCAGCAGGCCAAACACCAGAACGCCCAGCGCGATCCGGTAGTAGACAAACGGCAGGTAGCCCCGGGTGGACACAAAGCGCAGAAACACCGCGATGGCCCCGTAGCCGACGACAAAGGCAATCAGCGTCGCCAGCACCGTGGGCCCGGCCGCCACCGGGCCGCTTTGCCCCCAGCTCTTGGCGAGCTGGTAAAGCCCCGAGGCCAGCACGGCCGGTATTGCCAGCAAGAACGAATAGCGCGCGGCGGCTTCACGGGTGTAGCCCATCAGCAGCCCGGCCGTGATGGTGCCGCCCGATCGCGACACGCCGGGAATCAGCGCCATCGCCTGCGCCAGCCCGAACAGCGCGCCGTGCCGCCAGGTCAGGCGGTCCAGCGTGCGCGCCTTGCGCCCGTAGCGGTCGGCCGCCGCCAGCACCAGCGCGAACAGGATCAGCATGGCCGCCGTGATGTTCAGGTTGCGCAAAGAGCCTTCAATCGCATCCTTGAACAGCAGGCCGAGCACGGAAATCGGCAGCGTGCCCAAAATCACCAGCCAGGCCATGCGCGCGTCGGGATCACCACGCGGGCCGCGCCCCACCAGCGAAGCGCCCCAGGCGCAGGCCATGCGCACGATGTCGCGGCGGAAGTACAGCAGCACGGCGGCCTCGGTGCCCAGCTGGGTGATGGCCGTGAAGGCTGCCCCGGGATCGCCACCCGAGGGCAGCAGCGGCCCGATGATGCGCAGGTGCGCGCTGGAAGAGACCGGCAGGAACTCGGTCAGCCCCTGCACCAGGCCTAAAAAAGCGGCTTCCAGCCAGGCGCCAGCGCCCACTGCCGGGTCATTGAGCCCTTGAAAAATCATGGTGGTCTGTTCAATCGTGAAGGCATTGATTCGTCGATGCCTGTCTGTGTCGACGGTGTGTCGAAAAAAAGGGGGCGCTGGCGCGCCGCGAAGAAAACGCCCGGGGCCAAACGCTAGCCGCACAGCCAGAGGGGGCGGGCGGGTATAGGAACAAGCCGGGTTTTCAGGCGAGATCTGCCCAAATGGGCCAACCCAGTTTAGCAATTGTGAAACCCCTGGCATTTCAGTCACTCGGCCCGGCACCCTGACAGCGAACCCTGAACGGCGCCCGGGCACGCGCTGAATTCGTGTCCAATAGGGCCATGGAACACCCGAACACCGACCAGCGCCTGATCGATCTGGAAATCAAGGCCAGCTTTACCGAAGACCTGGTGGACCAGCTCAACGAAATCATCGTGCGGCAGCAGCAGCAAATCGACCTGCTGGTGCGCGAGGTTGGCGCGCTCAGGCAGCAGCAGCCCGAAGGCGGCGCCCGCGCCTTGAGCCAGCCCGGCGACGACCTGCCGCCACATTACTGACACGGCGCGGTGCCCCCTTCGCCATGAATACGCTTGAGCAACTGCGCGCCGGCGCGCTGGCGGGAAGCCAGCGGCTGCGTTTGTCGTGTGGCCTGCAGACTTTTCCGCCCGAGATTTTTGAGCTCGCCGATACGCTGGAAATCCTCGACCTGTCGGGCAACGCCCTGTCGTCGCTGCCCGACGAGCTGCCCCGGCTGCACAAGCTGCGGATTCTTTTCTGCTCCGACAACCTGTTCACCCACCTGCCCGAGGTGCTGGGGCAATGCCCGCAGCTCAGCATGGTGGGCTTCAAGGCCAACCAGATCAAGAGCGTGCCCGCCGCCGCGCTGCCGCCCGCGCTGCGCTGGCTGATCCTGACCGACAACCAGATCAGCGAACTGCCGGCCGGGATCGGGCGCTGCACCGAGCTGCAAAAACTGATGCTGTCAGGCAACCAGCTGCAGGCCTTGCCGCCCGAGCTGGCCGCGTGCCGCCAGCTCGAACTGCTGCGCGTGGCCGCCAACCGCCTGACCGCGCTGCCCGACTGGCTGCTGGCGCTGCCGCGCCTGTCCTGGCTGGCTTACGCGGGCAACCCGTTGAGTGAAAACCGTGAGGCCGCCGCACTAACGCAGAGTCCGCTCCCCGGCATCGCCTGGGGCCGGCTGCAGCTGCAGCAGATGCTGGGCGAAGGCGCGTCGGGTGTGATTCACCAGGCGGCATGGCAGCGCGGCGACCGCGTGCTCCCGGTGGCCGTCAAGCTGTTCAAGGGCGCCGTGACCAGCGACGGCCTGCCGCACAGCGAAATGGCCGCCAGCATCAGCGCGGGCGCGCATCCGCAGCTGATCGCGGTGCACGGCCAAATCGCCGGCCACCCGGCCGGCGCGCCCGGCCTGGTGATGGCGCTGGTGGAGCCGGGCTTTCGCACCCTGGCCGGGCCGCCCAGCCTGGACTCGTGCACGCGCGACTGCTATGCCGAAGGCACCCGCTTCACGCTGGCCAACGCGCTGCGCATCGCCTTGGGCATGGCCTCAGCCGCGCAGCACCTGCACGCGCAGGGCATTAGCCACGGCGACTTGTACGCGCACAACATCCTGCACTGCGAGGACGGCCAGGCCTTGCTCGGCGACTTTGGCGCGGCGTCGTTTTTTGCCCCGGACGACCTGCCGCTGGCATGCGCGCTGCAGCGCCTGGAAGTGCGCGCATTTTCGTGTCTGCTGGAAGAACTGCTGGAACGCTGCAGCGCGCCCGCCAGCGCGCAGCACACGCTGCAGGCGCTCACTGAATTGCAGTCACGCTGCGGCCAGCCCAACGCGGCTGCACGCCCGCTGTTTGATGAAATCACGCAAGCGCTGATGGCCCTATTGCGCCACGACACCAGCGCTTGAGCACGGGGCAACGCATCACAGAAGCTGCGCCACTTTGGGCGCCATGCCGACGGCAACCCCTTCGCGGGCACCCAGGCGGCCGATCCGGAAGGTAAGCGCCAAAGCCCGACTGCTGCAGATGGGTGCCAGAAACGTGAAAGGGATGAAGGAGCCGCCGCAGCCCACGGCCGTGGTCGCGTAGACCAGTCGCAGGCGCGGCTGGGCCAGCGCCTTGAACTGCTGCGCCAGCGACGCGGGCGGCGTGCGCTGGATGCTGGATGCTGGATGCTGGATGCTGCGCAGAACACCTTGTAAAGATCCACCGTTCTCGGTTCAGTTTTCTTGCGTGCGCGCTCCAGCAAGGGCTGGACCTGCTCAAACGGCTCTCGACTGATGCCACTCGGGTACGTCGTTTTCCTCATCCGCCTATTTTCACGGGAGCGACGATCTTGAACAGGTGGCGGCCTGAATTTACGTCAACCAGTCAACAGCGCTTTGAAATAGTGCCGTTCGCGACTGATGCTTGTTTTGTGTCAGTTCATCAATTGAGCCATAACGCATTGGTCATGACTGACTTTGGCTTGAATAGCCATCTGGCAGGGTTCGTCTCGGGAAAGATGTGTATCGGTCATCCCAGGCAACCTTGACGTGGCGGTCGAGGGGCACGGATCCTCTCACATCTCGCCGACCCAACCGGTTAATTACAAAGTTGTACTTCAGAACTTATAAAGACCCGTGCGTTATTTGTCAGATGGTTTAATGGCCGCCATGACTAGTCACAAAATTTTGTTGATTGACGACTACGCCGTATTCAGGGCCGGCCTGAGTACCGCGATCAATACCGCGATATCTGGTACAACGATCTTTGAAGCGGGCTCCGTGAACGACGCGATAAGCCATACCCCGGATGCTATTGATGTGGTGTTGCTGGACATCGAGCTCAATGACTTGAGTGGACTCGACGGCATTGAGCTGCTCAAGCGCAAATGGCCATTTACTCCAATTTTGATTTTGTCGTCGCATGATGCGCCGGAAACTGTGCGCGGGGCACTGGCACGCGGGGCAGCCGGTTTTGTATCCAAGGCGGTGCCCGCCGAAAGGATTATTGAAGCTATCCAGCTCGTTTTACGTGGCAGCTTTCCCAAGCTGTCGCCTGCTACCGGCAGTTCGGCACTGCGGCGGTTGACGTCGCATCAATGCGATGTGCTCAATCTGTTGCACAAAGGACTCTCGAGTAAGATCATTGCGCGTCAGCTTGCGCTTTCGGAGAACACGGTGCGCCTGCACGTGCAGGACATCCTCGAGTTCTTCCAGGTGGTGAGTCGGGCCGAGGCTATGTATGAGGCACACCGTCAAGGCCTCGTTGGCTGAAAGGCATGAATTATCGGGGGAGGCCTTGCCCACCCTACTGATTAGGGGCGGCACCAGACCGGATCGACGGCCCGAAGCACGGGCGAATGGCATACCCTTGTTGCACAAACCTGAGTCGCCCAGCCCGTTGCCCCGTGGACTCGCAGGCTTTTCCTGCTGCACCAGATGAACGGGTCTTACTTTATTCAGGCGGTTTCATGACCCTTCTTTTGCGTCAACCGGCGCAGTTCTTCGGCTTTCTCAGGAAACTCTTCAGCAGTATTGGGGTCATTCCGTTGGCTGTGCTGCCGATCGTCGGCGTCACGCTTAGCCTGGTCGCCTTTCAGGAGTATCAACTGGCGCAGTTGTCGGAATACCGACTACTCGAAGCCTACGCTCGGAATGCAGACATACAGATTGCCGGCGCACTGACCAAGATAGACCACCAGCTCCATCAGATGGCCAACGAGCAGCTGAAAAACCGCTCAGTCAAAGACGCGTCGGTGTTTGGCAGGGAGCTTCGGGCTATTCCTGAAATCGGCACCTGGCTGGTGACCGATGCCACGGGGCGCATCCGTGTTTCCAGCGATCCGGCGATTGTCGGCCGAGACGTTTCACAGGAGCCGTACTTCACGGCTCACCTCGACCATGAGCAGGCGCCGGAGATGTTCACATCACGCCCCGACAAGCGTCTTCTCGGCGTCACCTCCGTTGCCTTCACCTTGCCCATCGTGGGTGCCAATGGCCAATTTTCCGGTATCGTCGGCGTCACCACCGGGTTCAGGTTTTTCCCAAGGGTCTTGCTGGCGATCAATTCCGAAGACTCCGCCAGCATGTCCGTGATATACAACCGCGAGGGCGACCTGCTGTTTCGCCGCAGCGAACCAGAAAAGTTCTTCGGCACCAACATCGTCGCGATCAGCAAGGTCTTTCACTGGCATGTCGATGCAGGCCGTCAGGTGACGCGCCACATCGGCCCCTCTGCCCAAGACGGCAAGACCCGGCTGTTCCTCGTGCGGGATGTCGGCAACACCGGGCTGGGCCTGATTATTTCGCGCCAGCTGGACGAGGTTCTCGCCGTCTGGAGGCGCAGTGTTGCGATCTATATCCTGATCTTTACCTTGACCGCCGTGGGGGTGATCTATCTCGCCATCGTCGCCACGCGCCGCAAGCGCCAGGTTTTGGCCAGCAAGGCCTTTTCAGACCAGTTGATAGCGACTGCCAACGTCATGGTGGTTGGCCTGGACGCTGACGGTCGCATCACCCTATTCAACCAGACGGCCGAGCGCCTTTCCGGCTATCGCCACGATGAAGTGCTGGGCCACCGCTGGTTCGACTTCGTACTGCCCCCGAACGCGCCCCCTGAAGTGATGGAGATGGTTGGCCGGTTCCGAGAGGGCGGCGACCTGCCTCGCACCGCCGAACATGCCATCAAGGACAAAAGCGGGCAGAAACACATCATCTCCTGGCAGAACAGTGTGATCCAGACCCCTCGCGCAACCATTTCCTTCGGCATCGACGTGACCCAACGAAAACGGATGGAAGAGGACCTGGTCGCGTCAATGCGGCGGGCAGAAAACAGCAATTCAGCCAAGTCCAAATTTCTTGCCGCGATCAGTCATGATGTGCGCCAGCCGCTTCATGCCCAGGCGTTGTTTCTGGACGTGCTTGCGCGCACAGAACTCAGCACACACCAGCGCGATCTGCTGGACAGTGCAAACGCCGCCGCAAAATCTTGCGGGGAGATGCTCAATACACTTCTCGACTTTTCGCGTGTCGAGGCGGGCATCATGACGCCGCGCCAGCAATCGTTTCGCTTGCAGCCTTTGCTCAACAAAATAGAAAGAGAGTTTGGACCACAATCAGATGCAAAGGGCATCGTGTATCGCTCGCGCGAGACTGATCTGCTCGCACAGTCAGACCCCATGTTGGTGGAACTGATTCTGCGTAACCTGGTATCCAATGCGATTCGCTACACCGAGCGCGGCGGTCTGCTGGTGACCTGCCGCAAGCGTGGCGCTGAAGTACTGCTGGAGGTCTGGGACACGGGCATCGGCATTTCCACCGCTCATCAGCAAGCGGTGTTTCGCGAGTTTTTCCAATTGAATAATCCGGAACGGGATCGCCAGAGGGGCCTGGGCTTGGGTCTCGCCATTGTGGACAGCTTGGCTCGTTCGCTCAACCATCGCTTGTCATTGGCTTCCACACCTGGGCGTGGAAGTGTGTTTCGACTGTCAATGCCGATAGCCACTGGAAATGATCTAGCCACCGTATTTCCGGACACCGTCCCGGAGTCAGGGAGGCAGAGCGATTTGACATTACAACCGGGTCGGCCAACGGGGTAAATGCCGCAGCAAGCGGCCTTCCGGTTGTCTTGTTGTAGCGGGACCCGTTCACCCGGGACGGATTGGAGCAGGTTGCTTCGCCCACGGGCAAGTTGTGCCGTGGATGGCATGGCGGGGCATCCAGGTTTGAGCGGTTACACCCATCGCCACTCTGGCACATAGATGCCGTCGCTGCGAGGCCCCGCCCTTGAATGGTTTAGTGCCTCGCATCAACCGTAGCGGCGCAGGGGGAGTGAGCATGCCGCCTGATCCAGAGTGCCAGGCTCAATGGGCATGTTCCCCATGCCTGCCTGAAAGATGTGCTGACCCGGCTGCCTGCGCACAAGCACAGCCAGATCGCAGAATTTGGCCGCAATGAAATTTTGCCTGCATAATTTTTCGGAAATAGCGAAAAAGATGACCCCATGGAAATGATAGGCAAGGCCACCCGAGATACCCTTGGCCCGCTCGCTACCCTTTTAAAGGCTGAGGGGAGGAAAACTGGAGGTGTGCCAGTACGCCCTGATTTGCTGCAGCATGTCGTCAAATTCGCGGCAGTCAAGCGGCTTGCTCAAGTAACTATTGAGCCCGCCTTTGAAGGCGAGTATGGACGGCGACTGTTCGCTTGCGGAAGTCAGCATGACCACCGGTACAAAAAATGTACGGAAGTCGTCGCGCATACGACTCAAGACTTCCAGTCCGTTCATGCCGGGCATTCCGAGGTCGAGTAATACCAATTCGGGTTGATCGTCGGTGGAGCGGCCTTGGTGAACTTCTTCACCAAACAGATAATCCAATGCCTCCCGTCCATTGCGGGCTATGACGATTTTGTGGGAAGAATTACATTCTTCCAACGCGCTTAAGGTCCATTCGAGATGGTCGAGGTCATCTTCCACCACCAAGATGATTGGCTTGTTCATGAGATTTTCCTCATATGTTAGGTTTTAACATGCAGCTACCCGCGCCCTGAATTACGGGTCAAGCCTGGAATGACATGGGGAAAATGAATCCGCTTCAATAACCCCCTGAGCAGCGCGCATTTTTGTGATGTCACGGCCGATTCCGCGGTAGCCCGTGAACTTCCCGAGCTCGTCAAAAATCGGCACGCCGCTGATGCTCCAGCTACGAACGTGCCCCTGGGCGTCAAGACGGGTGGTTATAAAGTCGCGGAAGACTTCGTGGCGTTCAAGCTGGGCCTTGTGGGCGGCCCAGACGCTGTCATCCATGTTGACATGGTCGAGCTCCCATCGCGTCTTGCCGTAAGCGCTGTTTCTGTTCACGCCCGCGACATGGGTCGCGTCCCCGGAAACCAGGACGTAGCGGAAATTTTCATCCTGCTCCCAGAACCAGTCGGAGGACAACTCGGTGAGCGCGCGAAAGCGATCTTCGTTGTCCCGCAAAACCTGCTCGGCCTGCTTGCGCTCAGTAATGTCCTGGATCTGCGAGATGAAGTGAAGCGGCCTGCGGTTGGCGTCGCGTACCAGGGAGCAACTGAGATGAGCCCAGACAATGCGGCCCGACTGGTGGATGTAGCGCTTTTCCCGCTGGAAGGCTTCAATCTCGCCGGCGACAGCCCGTTGGCTCTGCAGCACATCCCATTCAACGTCGTCCGGATGGGAGATGTCCTGAACGGTGCGTGCCAGCAGCTCGGCCTCGGAGTAACCCAGCATGCTGCAAAAAGCCCTGTTGACCTTGAGTCGGCGCTTGTCGAGGGCCAGCAGCGTCATGCCGATCGCCGCATGCTCGAACGCACTGCGAAACTGCTCGTCGCTGGCCGTGACGGCGGGGGCATCTGCGGTATCCTTGAGCAGATGGTGGACACGGGGAAGCTGGGTCAGCGCCATGCCCGGGTCACGTTCATGCTGACCCTCGCCAGGAACGGCCCTGGCCTGATCGCTGCCCAGTGTGAAGTAAAAAGTACTACCCTCGTCCACCGATGAGCGGGCCCAGATCTTTCCGCCGTGCCGGGTAATGATGCGTTTGACCGTGGCCAGGCCAATGCCGCTGCCGGAAAATTCCTCGGGCGAATGCAGGCGTTGGAAGGTGCCGAACAGCTTGTCCCCGTACGCCATGTCAAATCCTGCGCCGTTGTCCTTGACAAAATACACGGACTGCCCGTCGGCGCCCACCTCCTGCCCGACTGAAATTTGGGCGCAGGACTTTTTCGAGCTGAACTTCCATGCATTGGCGATCAGGTTCTCCAGCACCTGGCGCAGCAGCGCATGGTCCGCCCGCACCAGCAGGCCCGGCTCAACCGCTGCGTGCACCACGCGCCCGGCCTCGTTTTCCGAGCAGCGCTTGATGATTCCGGCCGCCTCTTCGCTCATGTCCACGGTGACCCATTTTAGGTGGGTGCGCGACAGCTGGGCCAGGGACAGCAGCCCGTCCGTCAGCTCGCCCATGTGCTGCGCCCCGCTTCGTATCCGGGCGAGGTAGTGGCGGGCCCGCTCCCCGGATTCGGGTGACAGCGTTTTTTGCAGCATTGCACTGTAGCCGTCGATGGCGCTCAGCGGAGAGCGCAGATCGTGGGCCACGGAATACGAAAATGTTTCCAGTTCTGTATTGGCCTCCTCCAGCTGGGCCGTCCTGCGCAGAACGCGGTTTTCCAGGTTGACATTGAGCCTGACGATTTCCATCTTGGCGCGCCTGCGCGTGGTGATGTCCGTGATGGTGCTGACGAAGCCTGACGGGGTGCTGGCGGCCCCTTCAAACAGGGGCCGCATGTTGTGCAGCACCCACAAAGCGCTGCCGTCGGGCTTGCGGTAGCAGGCCACATGGTCTGATGGAGGCAAGCCGGTATGCTCGGCGATGACACTCGGCCGCTCCTCACTGGGCATCACTGAACCATCTTCGCGCAGCACCTGCCAATCCGGCGCGATCGACGTCTGCCCCATCATCTGGAGCCGGGTCTTGCCAAGGATGCGCTCTGCACTGGCATTGCAGTCAACGATTCGCCCGTCTGCGTCGCGCAGTATGACCCCTTCGGCGAGCGCTGCCACGACACCGCGAAACCGGGCTTCGCTTGCCAGAAGCGCCGTCTCGGTCTGTCTGCGTGCGCTGACGTCGGTGCCTACGCCGCGATAACCGGCGAAACGTCCGTTGACGTCGAAGATGGGCTCGCCACTGATGCAGAGCACCACCAGCTTGCCATCCTTGTCCACGCGCTCATACTCCAAATTGCGGAAAGTCTCTCGCCGTTCGAGTTGGGCACGGTGAAGTGCCCAGACCGCCTGGTTGCGGGAGGTGTCATCGATTTCCCAGCGGGTCCTGCCCCTGTATTCGCCAGCCAGACCGTCTAGCTGATTCGACCAGCCTGCGGAAACCTCGGTAAAGCGAAATTGATCGTCGATTTCCCAGTACCAGTCAGAAGAAAGGCTGGTCAGGCTCTGAAATATCGCCCGGCTGTGGCGCAGGCTGGCCACGTCCGCCAGGCGATCGGTGATGTCTTCGGCCGTGATCAGAATATGGGTCACCGCACCGCTGGCATCTTTCAGCGCAAGCTTGCGCATATGGACGTGGATGGCCCCCCGGTTTTTTGTCAGGACGGCACGATCCGGGAAGTCCTGCATGACGCCGGACGCGACCAGGTCAAGATTGGCGGCGTGCATGCGGTCTGCGTCTGCTTTCGGCCAGAGATCGTGCACGGTGCGGCCAATCGTCTCTTCACGCGTCAGCCCGTACAACATTTCGGCGGCCTTGTTCCACATCACCACCCGGTACCCGTCCTGAACCGACGTCAGGTGAAAAGCAGTCGGGATGTTGTCGACAATATGGTCGAGAAAGCGGAAGGCCTCCTGCAGCCCTTCTTTGGCGCACTTGCGCGCACTGATGTCGCGCGTCGTGCCCAAATACCCCGTGAACTGGTTTTGGCGGTCAAAGACCGGTACACCGCTGGCCGAAAAATAGCGCGGCAGCTCGTCACCCAGCACCTGACTATATTCAAAATTTTGAAAAGGCTGGCGTGCATCCAGTACGGCGCGGTGCGCAGCCCACGAAGTGCCTAGTGGCGCGACTCCGGGCATTTCCCAGTGGCACTTGCCGATAGCGTCAACCAGCCTGGAGCCGGATTTTCCGGTAACTTGCCCGACGTCATACTGTATGAACCGGTACTCGGCGTCCTGTTCCCAGTTCAAGTTGGGCAGGCCATGCAAGTTGTCTTGAACCGTCTCAATGGCCCGCTTTTGTTCGGCCAGTTCCCGGCCAGGGCAGCGGCAGTATTGACTATTTTTCATGAAAGCCTCCTGGGAGGTGCTGGAACCATGACACTGAAAACGACATAAAAAGTTACTTGAGAAACGAAATAAAAAAACAATTCGATCGCCTTCCTTCAGCGCCAGCGGTACGCCAGCGCAGCGGGCAGGCCCGGCCTTCATGGCAGTCATGGTTGCAGCAGGCTTTGGGCACCAGCGGCTCCGGGCCAGGGGGTAGCGGGCCCGGAGCAGGCAAATGGGGGGGTTGGTAAATAGTCTGCTTAAAGGTATTTCTTGAATGGTTCATGGGTTCCTGCACGCTTTCCACTGCACTATTTATTTAATAGCAGTCAATGCCCGCGCCCTATGCGCAGAACATCTATTGAATCTAAAACCTTGAAAAATCCAGCAGACCTTGTGGGCCAGGCGACGGCGGCACCGTGCCACCCGCCCACGCGGTAAAAAAAAAGCCCGTGCTGCAAAAAGCGGCACGGGCTGAAATTCTGGCAGGAGGAGGTCCCGCCAGAAGAGAGGTGCTTAACGTGCCAGGATGGACGACACTGCCGAGTTACCGACGGCCGTGGCCGTGATCTGGTTGCCCGTGGTGCGCACCGTGCTGCCCGTCACTGCGGTGGCACCGGTGATGCCGACGCCGTAGTAAACGCCGTTGACCGCTGCCGTGATGCCGCCGTCGTTGCGCTGGTAGTTGGCCACCGCCGCTGTCGACGAACCGGTGTTCAGCGCATCCAGCGTCATGCGGTTGGTGGCGCTGTTGCCGTAGGCTTCAGCGGCCACGCGGTTACCCGCCAGACTCACGCTGCTGTTGGACACACCCGAGTTGAGCGCCACCTGGTAGGTCGCGTCCGTGCTGCTTGCCGACACAGCGCCGCCATTGCTCTGGCGGTTCAGGATGCCGGCGTTGGCGTTGACAAACAAGCCACCCGTCAGGTCAACCGTTCCGCCGGAAGCCGCGCCGTAGGCGTTGCTGGCCAGCGAATTGAGCGCGTTGTCGGCGTAATTGCCCGCTGCAAGTGCCGTCGTGTTGTTGCCGCCCAGCAGCACGCTGCTGTTGTTCAACGCCACTGGGCCGCCTACGAGGCCATCACCGCGCAGCACCACATTGGTCGTGGTGGTGGCCATGGCCGTCACCGTTTCAATGCTGTCCTGGCTGTTGCTCAGCGCCACGCTGGCCGCCTGCTTGCCACCGCTGACCGTCGCGATGTTGAGCGCCTGGTTGGCCAATGCCACGGCCTGGGTGGTGTTGCCCGTCAGGGTCAGCGTGCTGTCTACCAGGCTGGCTGGCACATTGGTGTACTGCCCCTGGTTGTACAGGGTTGTCACCGCCTCGCTGCTGACCGCACCGGTGGCCGTCTGGCGGTTGGCCAGCACCTGTTCTGCGGAAATGCTGGACACCACCGGGCTCAGATCTACGCTGATGCTTGGCAGACCGTTGCCGACATTGGTGCCCGACACGACCAGGCTGTTGCTGGCGTTGTTCAGCACCGCCCGCGCGGTGTTCACGTTGTCCGACAGCGTCACGCTGGAGTTCGTGACGGCAGCCGGTGCGAACAGGTCCAGCGTGGACCGGGCGTCTACCGCCGTGCTGCCGACCTGGGTCGATTGCAGGGCCAGCACCGCCGTCAGGCTGTTTCCGTCAAGCGCCAGCGCGTTGGTCGCTGTGTTGCCACGGGCGGTTGCCGTCTGGCTGTTGCCCGACACCCGCAGGGTAGCGCCGCTGATGGCAACACCCGGCTGCGCGTCGATGGCAAAAGCGCCTGTCACATCACTGGCGATGGTGTTACCCGTCGCCGTTTGCAGGTTGGACAGGGTGTGGTCAGCCGATGCGGTGGCCTGCGTGCCGTCCAGTACCGTCGTCGCGCTGGTCAGCGTGCTGCCCGTCAAGACGTCGTTGCCCTTCAGAACGCTAGTATTGACCGCCCGGTTGCCCGCGGCTGAGCCGTTGGTCACGTTGCCAGCGACCGACAGCGTCGAGTCGATGACATCGGCGCCGACGGCCAGCATGACGCCGCCGAGGTTGGGGGTGCCAGCTGTGGCAGCCATACCAGCAACGGTGAAGCCCTCAAAACTCAAGGCGTTATTAGCCAGTTGGCGAGTCGTGAGACTACTCAAGTTATAGGTTTGCCCCATGGCAGCTGTCGCAGTGTTGCCAATAACTGAAAAGCCAAGCGAATCGAGAAGTCCCAGAAGCGCGTTTCTTTCAGTAGTTGGCAACCCGCTCAAGTCAAACGTCACATCGTTATCGGCAACAGTTAGCATACCGCCACCACTCAAGGTAGTGTTCTGGCTTACGTTTGAAGATGCTCCGACATCGTAGCTGGCAGCAAAAGTTTCAGGCGAGCCCGCAAGACCCGCCTGCCCAATCAACGCATTCACAGCTGCGCTGGTGGTCTGCACGTTCTGCACCGCGCTGCTGCTGGCCAGGCTGCCGGCATCCAGACCCAGCGTGTTGAACGCGCTGTTGCTGGTGGCCGATGCCGTGGCGCTGTTGCGGTCCGCAAACACGCTGGAGTTGGTCACGGTGTTACCGATGTCCACCCGCACTTCCGTCGACAAGTTCAGGTCTTGATGCGTCGCCGTCACCGAACCCAAGCCCGACTGGACGTTTTGCACGCTGAACGAGGCGTTGGTGCGCAGGTCCGTCGCGTCAGCCACGGTGCCGGTCGCCGCCTGGACGGCGGTAGTGATGTTGCTGGACTTGGCGTTCAACAGGTTGTCGGCCAGGTTGCCGATGGCCTGCGCATTGACGCTGTTGCCCGAGGTGGACACGGTGGCATCTTCCAGCCTGCCGCCGATCGCCGTCGAGGCAGCAGCCTGGCCGTCGGCCGTGGCGCTGATGCCGGCGTTCACGGCCTGCGTGCTGGTGATGTTGGCCACCGGCGCAAAGCCTGTTGCTGCCGCGCCTGCACTGATGCTGCTGGCGTCCAGCAGGTTGAGGCTGCTCTTGCTTTCATTGCCATAAGCAGCGGCCACCAAGGCGTTGCCCTCGTTCAGCAGGTTGCTTCTGAGAACATTGTCGCCACTGCCACCGTCGCCCACGTTGATTTTCGAGGCGCCCAAGCCTGCGGCGCTGGTCGCCGTGGCGCTCACATCGGACAGCACGGACTGGGCGTTCAGGACGCCATAGCTGGCAAGCACCATGGGCGCTGCGTCCGAAGAGGCCGCGCTGACCACTGAAGGCGTGATCAGCGTGCGGTCAACGCTGATGGCGTTGGCGGTAACGCTCAGCGCGTTGGTGGCCGAGTTGCCGTAGCCGATGGCGCGCTGCAGGTTGTTGCTCACTGACAGGGTGCTGTCCTCGACGTCATCATTGATGACGTTCACCGCGACTTGCGCATTCTTCAAGGTAGCCGTCACCGTGGACGCATCGTCACCGCGCTGGGCGTTGACCATGCCGGCGCCGGCGCCGACCGTGGTGCCTATCAGCTTCAGCGCGTTGCTGGCGCTGCTGCCCAGCGCCATGGCTTCCTGGGTGTTGCCTGCGACGGTCACCGTGCTCCGCTCGATATCTGAATCAACCGCCAGCCCAGTGAAGGAACCGGTGTTGTCTGCCAATACCGATGCGCCTGTCTGCTGCTGCAGGTTGCTCAGCGTGGCGGCGCCGGTGGCCGCTACGCTGCTGCCGATCACCGAGAGGTCGGCGGCGCTGCTGCCGGCGGCGAAGTCGTTGCCTGCAACGGTCAGCGCGTTGCTGGCCGAATTGCCATAGCCCATGGCGCGCTGGGCGTTGTTGCTCACGGACGCCGTGCTGCCCAAAATGTCATTGTCGTCATACACCCGGGTTTGCGCACCGGAAAGCGTGGCCGTGACGGGAGCGCCCGTGTTGGACTGGGCACTGACCAGGCCCACGCCGGCACCCAGGGTGGTGCCCTTGAGGGACAGCGCGTTGCTGGCACTGTTGCCCAGCGCCATGGCTTCCTGCGTGTTGCCTGCGACGGCCAGCGTGCTGTCGACAACGTTATTGCCAACGGACAACTCGATGTTTGAACCGATGTTGTCTGCGGCAACCGAGGCAGCTTGCGTCTGCAGGTTGCTGAGTGTGGCGGCGCCGATGGCCGCTACGTTGGTGGCGGTTCCCGACAGTGTGGCGGCGCTGCCGGCGAAGTCGTTGGCCTCAATGCTCAGCGTGTTGCTGGCTGAGTTGCCGTAGCCCATGGCGCGCTGTGCGTTGTTGCTCACGTCCAGGGTGCCTTGGCCAGAGTTAAATGCAGCTTGCAGACGGGCAGAAGCGTACTCAAGGTTGGCGGCCACCGTGGAATCCACGTTACCGACCTGAGCGCTGACAATGCCTGCGCCTGCAGCCACGGAAGTGCCCGTGACAGTGACTGTGTTGCTGGCGCTGTTGCGCAATGCCATCGCTTCCTGACTGTTGCCGGTCACGGACAGCGTGCTGGTATCGACACCGTCGCCCCCCAAATAGTAATCCGAGCTCAGGTTGCTCGCAGACACCGATGCACCTTGCGTCTGCAGGTTGCTGACGACGGCGGCGCCTGTGGCCAGGACTCCCGTGCTGGCATCACCCGACAGGTCGCCAGCAGCGCTGCCGGCAAAGTCGTTGGCCGCCACGCTCAGCGCGTTGCTGGCCGAGTTGCCGTAGCTGATGGCGCGCTGCGCGTTGCCGGTCATGGACAGGGTGCTGCCCGTGACATCATAGGCAGTCAAATGGTTATTTGTACTGATCACCGTAGCGGCGACCGTGGAAGCGGCATCACCCGACTGGACGCTGACAATGCCAGCGCCTGCACCAACGGTGGTGCCGGTAAGCGCCATCGCGTTGCTGGCGCTGTTGCCCAGCGCCCTGGCCTCTTGCAGGTTGCCGGCATTGGACAGCGTGCTGTCCATGACATAGCCTGCCTTCAGTTCTTGATATGAATTTGTGACATCGGCGGACACCGGCGCGAAGATGTTGCTTTGCAGGTTGCTGACGGTAGCGGCGCCCAGGGCGACCACACCGGCATTACCCGTCAAGTCGGCTGCCGTGACGCCGCCGAGTGGCAGCGTATTGGCGTTGAGCACCAGGCTCTGGCTGGTCTGGTTGCCGCGCGCGGCGGCTACGGTGCTGTTGCCCGCGAGCGAGAGCGTGGCGGCGTTGGCACCGCCGTAGGACTCCACAACCAACCTTGCACCATTGTTGGTGGCCGTGATGCCGACGCCGTTGTTGGTCTGTTGGCTGGCCAGCGCAACGCTGCCGACAAAAGACGCGACATTGGCGCCGTTGTCCAGCGCGCTGGCGGCTGCGTTACCGGTAGCGCTGGCGGAGATGCGGTTGCCCGACAGGTCAATGCTGCCGCCGTCAATGGCATCAACCGTGGCCCGAACTTGGCCGTTGTCGGTGGTGCTGGCAATGGCGCTTTCGCTCGTGCTCTGGAGGTTATGGATCACCAGATCGGCGGTGCTGACAGAGCCGGAACTGCCCAGTGCGCTGCCTGGCGCTGTGGCGCCGGCGCCGGCAAACGACATGCCGTCGGCAATCACAATGCGGTTGCCGGGCGCAGTGCTGCTGCCCAGCGCGTCGTTGCCGGTGGCCGCGCTGCTGATGGTGTTGTTCTTGACCGCGAGCGCGCCCTGCAGGGTGTTGAGGCCAAGGCCTGTGCTGTCGACCACCGCGTTGATGGTGGAGTCGAGGTTGTCGGCGGTGGCATCGGCGAGGTTGCCGGACTGCAGGTTGCTGACCACGGCCGAGCCGGTGAACGAAGGCGCACCGCCGGACTCGATGGCGATGGCGTTGCTGGCGCGGTTGCCCTTGACAGTGGCGGAAATCGTGTTGCCGGTGAGCGCAGCGCCCGAATTTTGGACGTTGGCGGCGGTAACGTCGGTAGAGGTCAGGCGCAATTCGATGGTGTTGGCCTGAGCGCTTGCCAGGGCGGCGGCTGTGGTTTCCTGCACCGAGGTCACGACGATGCCACCTGCTGCGGTAAAACCGCCAACCGACAAGGCGGACCTGCCGTCGATATCGGAGGTGAAGCTGTTGGGCACCGTGCCGGCGATCAGGGACACGCCGCGGTTGCCAAAGGAGTCGGCGGAAATGGTGTTGTTGGTGATGGCGAAGCTGCTGGTCGCGCTGTCCGTGCCGTCGTCCCAGATGTTCAGCGTGTTGCCAGACACCAGCGTGTTAATCGTGCCGGAGTTGATGGCGCGAGCCAGGATGGCGGAACCGGTCTGTTCACCACCGCCTGTAGTGGAGTTGATCAGCGCCAGGCCGATCGAATTGTCAAAATCATTGCCGATGGCGCGGGCGCCCACCGTGTTGCCGTCGACGAGGCTGGAGTTGCCCCCTGAGGTGGGCGTGTTGGCTTCATAGGTTTGGCCGACCGCCGAACTGTTGCCTTCGGCAGAGACAGCCGCTGTATTTTGTTGCAGCAGGGCCAGGCCTTGTCCGCTATTCACGACTTCATTCCCGGGGACAGCCCCGAAAGAGGTGTCGGCAGCTTGGGCGCCGCTGGCGATCAGCGTGGCGACAACGGCCAGGCCGATGCTGCTTAGCAGTGGTTTGCGGCTGGCGCGGTTGCGGGATTGACTATTTTTCATAAAAAACTCCTTGGGCTAAATGCCAGTAACAGCGAAGAAACTAACGAAAGAACTACTTGGAAACTACTTGGAAACTACGTTCAACCGCGTAATTCAAAGGATTGAAATGCTTCAAACGATTGCGATCAACCGCCTATGCGCAGCTTGGCGATCTCCTGCAGGCCCGGGCCATCCCGGTGAATCGAGCTGTCGGCCGCGTCAGGCCGCCAGGTCACGCTGATGGCGGCCAGTGCAATGCCCCGATTGGCGAGTGCCGAGGTCAAGGCGGCAATGCGCTGATTGGTCAGGTCGTCGCGTTTGCGGCCGTCCCAGCTCTCGGTGTCGCGCGCCACCAGCATCACCTCGGTCGGGCCTTTTTTGGCGGCCGCCGCGATCTGGTCGATCAGCGCCAGGGCGCTGCCGCCCAGCGCCGTCGCGCCGAACTCGAAAGGCAACTGCAGGACACCGCCGGTCAGCAGCGCACCCGTCTGGCTGGCGGCATTGACGGCCGTGCCGCTCTGGCCGGCCTGCACCGGCGTGCCCGAAACATCGACCAATGGGTTGTCGACCTTGCGCAGCTGTGCGGCCGGTGTGGTCTGGATTTTTTCGCCCGCGCCGGGGCGCATCGCCATGCAGGGCTGGTAGTCGACCTGGGTGACAGCGCCAATCAGCCGGACCACGCCTTCTTCGAGCGCGGCGCGCACGCCGAGCTGCACCGGCTCCTGGCCCTTGGCGCCAATGTCGATGTCAAACAGCTTGCTGTTGAAAAAGCGGAACACGTTGAAGCCGACCTCGTAGCCGTTGAACTGCTTGGTCAGGCTGACGGTGCGCACGACCATCAGCGTTTTGGTGTCGACGATGCGCAAGTCCACACCGACCGACTGGCTGAAGGTGCGCGCCTTGGCGGAGACCTGGTTGACGCCGACTTCGGCGCCGCCGGAGTTGATGTTGTAGTTCAGCTCGGTGATGCCGCCGACGATGAAGTAGTCGGACTTGTTAATGGTGCCGCCAAAGTAAGGCAGCCACGGCACGTTCTGGCCGGCAGCGCCGTTGGGGCCGGCCAGCGCGTGGTTGCGGCCGTCGCCCAGCTGGCGACGGTCGGCATAGCCCAGCTCGCGCTCGGCAATGACCGGGTCAAAGCGTTCGGCAATGCGCACGGCGCCGCTGAGCTTGCCCAGCGCCGAATACACCATGAGCGCGCCGCCCTGGGTGATGGCGTTGCCTTCGTTGATGCTGTATTTGCCGGTGTAGTCTTTGACGTCACCCACGGCGACAACGACCGGGGCGCGCCCGGTGGCGGCCACATGGTCGGCAAAGCAGGCCATCAAGGGCTCCATGGGCGTGACGTTGTCGCGCACCGAGGGGCCCAGCACGGTAGGCGCTTCCATCGGCCCAAAATATTGCACGGGTGCGGACACGCAGCCGGCGAGCAGGGCGGCGGTGGCCACGGCCGACAGCACGCGCAGGCCGGACGCGGCAGTGGGAACGACAAGGGGGTTCGGTTTGATGATCATTTGCTGGGTCCGCCGCTTAATTGAGTACGCCAAAGGTGCAGCCGGTGCTGCCGGCCACGCTGGCGGTTTGGGTGCCGCTGTTGTTCTGCTTGTTGTTCAGCGCCTGGTCGGCCGAGCCACTCACCCCGGTGGTGGTGTTGCCGTTGATGTGGGAGCCCACGCTGCCGCTGTTGCCCTGGTCGCTGCTGGAGGTGCTGCCATCAACGCCGCTGCTGTTGGTGTTGGCGTTGCCGGTGGCGGTGCCGCTGGCGCCGCTGTTGGACGGGGACAGGGCGGCGGCGCCCTGGTTGCTGTCATTGCCGGTGGCGTTGGCAGACTGGTTGCAGTTGATCTGGCGGTCGATGTAGGTGGTGTAGACCGGCGCGGTGTAGTAGCCCATGTTGCGTTTCTGGATCATGTCCTGCACGGCGGCCTGGTTGACCTTGTCGGAACTGGTCTGGAACTGCCAGGCGGCGCTTTCGCCAGCGCC
>Ga0123337_10001526_pt1 | contig 29267 bp, 36 predicted proteins | sample frozenSSSSmetaG_FD_89792 | JGI IMG/M metagenome (GOLD analysis project Ga0123337, IMG submission 89792) | Glacier valley bacterial and archeal communities from Borup Fiord, Nunavut, Canada, to study Microbial Dark Matter (Phase II) -... | ecosystem: Environmental > Aquatic > Freshwater > Ice >...
GAAGAGGAAGAGGAAGAGGAAGAGGAAGAGGAAGAGGAAGAGGAAGAGGAAGAGGAAGAGGAAGAGGAAGAGGAAGAGGAAGAGGAAGAGGAAGAGGAAGAGGTCTGAGTGGGTAGGAGAGGGAACGATTGCATGGGGGGTTGTGTGGAGCTTGCGCTGCCGTGCCTTGTCGTCTTGCCCTGCTCTGCCCTGTCTTGCGCGCTCGGGTTTGCGGAGGCGGCCTGGATGGATGGACAGATACAAGGAAGGAAGGAAGGAAGGAAAGAAGGAAGGAAGGAAGGAAGGGAAAATGCAGAGTACGGCGAGTCTATCTATCATCTACGCACACAGTGTCCCTCCGTCCATCTGCCATCTCATCTAAAGACCCCTTCTGCAACTACAAGCCGTGGAAAAAGATGTCTGTGCATGTGTCAACGATATAGTTGTGTTGTGTTGTGCGAGCAATTCGCAGATACGACTGCTTTCCTCTGCGCTAGACGCATGTGTGGAGGTTCGAGGACAGCTATCGTATCATATCATATCATATCATTATCATCCATCACCTCTCTCTCCCCCCTCCATGGGGAAATCCAGATGAAGCCATGCCACGCCATGCCCTAACCGCAGCGCCCCAAGATCCCATTTCCATTTCCCGTGCTCCCGCACTTTCATGTCCTCATATCCTCATATCCCGATCCCCATTCCTCAGAGTAAATGCTTCTTCCTCTCCGAGCGCCCTATAAGTCGCCCCATCGCATGTATCGCATCGTATGGTATAGTATAGTATAATATAGCACAAAACAGGGGTATCCCCCCAACCCCACACACACCTACCGCCCCTCCCACACCGGCTTCCTCGCCATATTCACCACCGGCGGCCTCTCCTCCTCATCCAGCGGATACGGCGGCAGCGGCAGCGGCAGCGGCACCCTCCTGCCCTCCCTCTCCCTCCCCGCCCCCGGAACCGGCGTCTTCGGCGGCACCGGCGGCGGCTCCACCGGCCACTGCACCACTACGCCCACGCCCTCCGCGCGCGCATACCCGTCGCGGCCCACGAGCGCGACCTTGTCCCCCCCGCCCCCGCCCGCCGCGCGGTACTGGCCCAGCGTCGGCGCGTGGCTCGTGAACCGGTCCGCAGCCGCGCTGGCGCGCGGCGACCCGGACAGCGGGCTGGGGTTCGACGAGAGCCGCCGCGACTCGTCGCTCGTGCGCAGGGTGTCCGGGGGCGCGTTGAGGTCGTAGCTGGGCCGTGACGCCGCCGACGGCGTCGCGACGACGGGCTCGGCGGGGAGCTCGGCGGCGAAGGCCGGGTAGGGGGTTGGGGATTCGGCGACGTCGTCGAGGGGTCGTGGTCGCGGGGGCCGCGCGGCTCTGGCTGAGCCGTCCGCGCGGGCCTTGGCGAGGTGGATGCGGCCCAGCTTCGCGGCGGCGCTGTGGTTCATCCTCTGCACGTCGGGCTTGGCGAGGTAGCGGCGCGTGGAGGTGCTGATGTCGGCGAGGCGGTGCCACTCGTTCATGCCGAAGTCGCCGACGCCGACCTCGACGTTGAGGCGGAAGTAGTTGTCGGCGTCGACGTTGCGGCGCGCCAGGTGCTCGCGCAGCATGGCCTGGTGCGTCTCCTCGCAGCCCTCGATCTTGGCCACCAGGCGCCGGCGCGCCTCCACGAACTCGCCGCCGAGGAAGTCCTCGTACCACAGGTTCTGGGTGCTGTCGGTGCCGCTGGGACGGCGCCCGGTGCCCACGGACACGAAGACGCCGACTTCGCGGCCGGGCCACTCGTTCACGGTCGCTTCGTCGAGGGTGATGGGCGCGGGGTTGAATTTGCCGTGGCCCTCGTCGATGAATTGCGATTGGCCGATCTGGATGGGCTTGAATGCCAGGCCGGTGGCGGAGGTCGCGCGGCCGGCCTGCCAGATCGTGCAGGTGACTTCGGGGGCGGGTTCTTTGCGGGAGTCGTAGGAGCGGAGGAGGGCGGGGGCGCCGCCTTTGGGGGTCCCTTTGTAGACGGCTGTTACGGCACTGTGGATTTTATTTTAGCAGGGGTCTTGGGAGGAGTGGAAGGGGCCCTTACGTTTTTGTGCGGTTCTCGCGCGTGTCGTAGAGCAGAGCGTTTGGGTTTCCCCAGCGTGAAGGGGATGAATAGGGACGACTCGAGTATGACGCTGCGGGACTGCGCGCCGAGAAACTCACCATGCTGGCATTGCTCTGGTGCCGCTGTACCCCTGGTCCGCCTCCAAGCTGATATCCGACGGCGTCGTCGAACGCATCGCCGTCATTCCCCTCGCTCTGCAAAATCGTGTGCTCCCTCACACACTCCTTAATAGCCTCCTCGAGCTTGCTGGCCTTGAACAAGGTGCTCTTGTACGGGATGCCCTTGATCGTCTTGTCCGTCTCAAACACCTTCCTTGTCATCCTCACATACACCTCCTTGCACGTCTCGAGATCGAGGCGCAGGCGCCCCAGCATGATCGCGATCAGGCCGCCCGTGCCCGTGCCCACGATCAGGTCGAAGTGGTCGGCCGGCTTGGGGATCTCGCTGCGGCGCGGCGCGCGGCCTTCGACCTCGACGAACGTGCGGTGCATGAGCTCCTGCAGGATGATGAAGACGGAGTAGCCGCGCACCCCGCCGCCATCTGGGCGCGTTAGCTGTGAGCGCGCAGATGAAGCGATGGGAGGTAGACTTGCCTATGGATAGTATTCGTAATGGAGGCCCTTTCGTGGTGTCTTTCCGCCGTAGACCCTTGCTGCCCTCCATCTTGCTCAGAACGTGGCGAGTCGCCGCCTCTGCTGGCGCCTTGTGAGGTCGTCTTCGTCCGCTATGCCCCGCAATGCGCTCTTCCGCTCTGAACTCGGCGTCGCCGTCAGATCTCGTTCGTATATCTGGTGTCGCAGTAGTAGCTGGGAAGCGTAGGAGGATTAATAGACGTTGCAGCGATATGAATGATTCAGAAGCAAGATCACGGAGGAAGATGAGGGTGTTGATTATAGTGGGCTGGCCAGTGGCGGCAACTGCAGTTCCAAGAGCTCCAAGAGCTTGGGTTGCTGGGATGATGGGTGACGACTAGACGAGGCTGTGCATGTCAGACTCACAGACTCACAGTAGCCGATCGTATCTTATTGTACTGGTACAATACAATAAGTTATAAGTACAATAACACATTAGAATATCATATAATATTAGATCATATCAATGACCGGTAACACTTGAATCCGGCCGCCTTCATTCACAAAGTCTATCTCGACGTCTCTTCTTTTCTTTTCGACATAGGTACTCACAGTTCCGTACGAGGTGATCTTCGCCATCTCCATTGTCTACGGCGCACGTTGTGTCGATCATGACGAGGCGGTCGAAAACTGCCCTGCGAAACCGGAACTATATCCGGACCACATCTGTGGCTATGCAGATCCCACTTCTCAACAGATCCGGAGATCTCTCTCGGGCCTTTGAAGGTTACAAGAGAGAGAGACGAGGCTTTTGATGTTGCTGGTGAAATGTGATGATGGGGAGTGAATAGTCCTGTTGAACCTGAATCCCTGAATCCAGAGTTAAAGTTGTGCTTGGGGGATGTTGTATTCAGGGGCGGGGAGGAGCGGAGGGGAACGGCTAAGTGCATCATCGTCAGCGTCAACGTCGGTATATGTGTTTGTTTCCAGCTACTACTGATCTACTGATATAAGCCGCCATGTACTACTCGAATAGGAGTAATCTTGGTGACCTTGGTAATCAAGGGGGGGTCATTGTGGTGCTGCGGTTTTGACGGCATCTCCTTATTCTTGACAGCGTGAGATGGGAAGTCGAGATGCATGAAAACCTCCTTTATATTCTTAAAAGAGGCCGTTTCTCTATGTGACTCTGGATCCTCTTCTTGATATTCCATAACGTCAAGTTCGTTCTTTATCGGGAAGCACTTCGCCCATCTGTAGCCGTCGTTTCCACGTCTTCTCATTCTTCATACGGCACACTTCGGAGGTCCCTGCAATTCCCAACAGAGCCTGCTCGTCTCTTGTCCCATATCACATCCCATCCGCCCCTCCCAAACTTCCCCTCCCCCGCCCTCCTCACACACTCACAACTTCGCCTTCCCCTCCCCCTTCCCCTCCTCCACCGTATTAACCAACCTCTCCAAGCCCGTCCTCAACGCCTCCCCCATCCCCATCCTCGCCGGCCTCCCCGTCTCCCTGTCCACAAAAACATGCACGAACCGCCCCACCGCCTTCACCCCCTCGACCCCCCTCTCAAACAGCCCGATCTCATACGTCACCGAGCTCTTCCCCAGCTTCGCCACGCGCAGCCCCAGCTCGGCGACCGCAGGGAAGGCGATCGAGGAGAAGTAGTCGGACGACGAGGACACCACCAGGCCGTACTGCGGGGACGTGGGCGGCTGCAGGGCGCAGTGCGTTATGAGGTAGGTGTTTACGACGCTGTCGTAGCTGGGAGGGGGTTAGCGGTGCGGGGATGGAGGCGGAATCGAGCAGGGCAAGGGAGGGGGGAACGGAGGGGGGAGCGCACAGGAAGTTGTAGATCGAGTTGTTCATGTGGTCGTACATGTCGTTGTCGCTCCAGCGCGTGCGATAGTCGAGGATGTACGGGTAGTCGCTGCGCTGGCGTTTCTTGAGCGCGGCGGTCGCCATTTGAGCGAGCGGAGAGGAGAACGGAAGACGGAAAGGGAAATTGAAAATTGGAGTTCGTTGACTCTCGTCGAGTTTCTCACATCGTAGGATAGCAGTTGCGGACAGAGGGCCGAATGTTTATGAATGCCCCTTGGAGAGTCTGGGGAAAGGCCGAGACCGAGGCACAACTGGGCGAGCAGGGGTGTCGCAAGCTTTACTCTTCTCGGCGCCACAGCCGATTCTGCCGCGGAAAGCCGCCCGGGAACGGATTATTTTCCTCAGCCTTCTCCCCCGAGGCTCTCGCAGCTCCAAGCAGCCTTCCAGTCCTCTCACCTCACTACACTACGCCCCGCAACTCCCTCCTATACGCAGACACCTCAGCTCTAGCCAGTCCCTCAACATCAGCCCAGCGCCATCCAACAGACCTGGCGCCCTCCCCGCGCATCCTCGAATTCCTGCTCCAGCGCGGCCTCTACACCCGCTCTCTCGCCCTCGTCGCCGTGCCGCAGCCCGTGGGCATGCTCAGGCCGCTCGTGGAGCAGCACCCCATGGCGGCGCCGCCTGCGACGGTCACGACGCCCGCGGACCCGTGGCCGCGGCCGTACTTCTTCGAGGGCGGGCTGAGGCGCGTCGCCCCGTACCATTTCACGTACAACACGAATTGCAAGATGAGGTGGCGGGGGAGAGAGCTGTTGGATATCTTCGAGAGCGAGTTTCGCGATCGGCCGGTGGAGTATTATGTGAGTGTTACCGATTCCGTTTGGGGGGGAGGAAAGATGTCGGCGAGGGGCATGGACTGATGGATATGTAGAAAGCGGCGATTGAATCGGGCATGGTTGTCGTGAATGGCAAGCGAGCATCTCTCAACCACATTGTCAAGAACGGTGATATCATCTCACATACTCTGCATCGACACGAGCCCCCCGTTACGGGCTCACCAATCGGCATCATCCACGAAGACGACGACATGATCGTCATCTCCAAGCCGGCCGGCGTCCCCGTGCACCCCGCCGGCCGCTACAACTACAACTCCGTCATCGAGATCATGCGCTCCGAGCGCGGCGGCGCCTGGAACCCGCTACCGTGCAACCGGCTCGACCGACTCACATCGGGCGTCATGTTCATCGGCAAGCACCCGAAAGCAGCCGAGGAGCTGTCGAACCAGATCTCGGGCCGCACCGTCCGCAAGGAATACGTGGCGCGCGTGAAGGGCGAGTTCCCAGACGGCGACGTGGTGTGCGAAATGCCGATCCTGCAGATCTCGCCGAAGCTCGGGCTGAACCGGGTGCGCGCGAACGGCAAGGCGGCGCGGACGGTGTTCAAGAAGCTGGCGTACTATCCGCCGGCCGCGGACCACGCGAGGGACGGGATCGTGAGCGGCGCGGGCGACGGCGACGAGGGCAGGCCGTGGATGAAGAAGGAGGGATATTCGATCGTGCGCTGCCTGCCGATCACGGGCCGCACGCATCAGCTGCGTGTGCACCTGCAGTTCCTGGGCCACCCGATCACGAACGACCCGATCTACTGCAACCAGCGGGTGTGGGGCCAGGACCTGGGGGTGGGGGACGCGGACGGGCAGCAGAGCGACGAGGACGTGATCACGCGGCTGGCGCGGATGGGCAAGGAGGAGGTCGCGGACGCGGTGGCGTACCACGACGAGATGGTCGACGAGTACAACAAGCGCAAGGCGGAGAAGATGTCGGGGGAGCTGTGCGAGGTCTGCCAGACGCCGCTGTACACAGATCCGGGGGTGCAGGAGCTGGGGATCTACCTGCACAGCCTGCGGTACGAGGACAAGGACATGAAGTGGAGCTACCGGAGCCAGCTGCCGCAGTGGGCGCTGCCGCCGCAGGGGTACGAGGGGCCGCAGGACGTGGGCGGGCTGGAGGAGGTGGTGGACCTGGGGAAGCTGGAGGAGCTGGAGGGGGTGGAGGACGAGGTTAGGGGGGTGGAGAGGGAGGTGGTGGCGCGGGCGGCGGAGGAGAGGAGGATGTCGAAACGGCAGGCCAGGAAGGCAGCGGAGCGCGACGAGGCCAGAGCGCAGCCGGTGGTGCTCGGGCCGGAAGTGGTGCTTGAGGAGAGGAATGAGACGCTGTAGATAAGGAGCATGCATACCATCATAATGCCGATCTTTCAATTGAACCAGACTGCGGCGTGTCTCAGTTGGTCAGTTTCCAAGCGTGACTTCTGATGGTGTTTTATTACTGTCGTAAGGGAGGTGTCTTGCAGAATTCGAATCCTCGCAGGATTTCGAGGTCTCTGCAGAAATGGAGGCCTGGCCTCGAGGGGCAGAAGTATGAATTCTGCGCTCAAAACCTTAGAAATATCATTGACGCGGAGAAGGCGGAGAAAATGCATTTATTGCTATAGAATAGCTGTAAATGTACGACATATCAGCTCCTCCGTTTCCTATATGTAGCGTTTTAGAATTGTACAAATCATTTGGGTATCATGCATGATGTTAGTTTACCACTTGGGGAGTTACGACATCTAGAGATGGTTATATAAAGCTGTAATGATTATTTAGAATTAAATGTAGTTTCTGGGATCTCTTCTTATATATCTGTCTTATAAATGAAGTATGAAATAGGTAATTAATATTTTAATAGGGTTAATAGTTTATATAGTATTTTATAGTATTTTATACCTTTGCCCTTTATTTTCAATAATTTTTATAATTTCTTAATGCGTTATATCAGCATTTAAAGAAGAGATAATCAACAAGCTAGTTAAAAGAAACATCGCAATAAGTACTTGATTTAAACCTAGAGAAATCCCTCATTTCGACGCTAGTCTAGTCTGTCTTTTCAGATCGGCATTTCTGGCAATTGGCACGATTGATACGAGGTACTATTGGCCTTATCGGCATTTCACGGCAGCTTCCTCTCGATCGGCGCGCGTCTTCCTGTGTTTATCCCGCACGAGATACTGCACAGGTACCTATCTAATCATGGTAACGTTCTTCGAAGTCGGGAATCGTTAGCAGAGTCACGTTATCACGGCGAGGACCGCGAGGACGGCGAGAACGGCGAGAACGGCGAGAACGGCGATGTCGTTGCTGCGCTCTGACGGTCTAACCTGTGGCGGAAATGGTCCGCCACAGACGCGGAATGCCATTGCGTGGAGCAGAACGTTTGCAGGTGCGAGGAGACGTCAGCCGTTTTGGTGCGGATATACCGTCATCGTCATCGTCATCATCATGAAGCGCTTCTTCCATCTGATGCGCTCTTTGCTAGTGTTTGCATTTGGGATTGCATTTGAGAGATAGAGACGAGGATGAGACGATGAGAGGAGAGGAGAGGAGAGGAGATGAGAGACGTGCATACCTCGTACACATTCCAGGGACTGGATGCAGATGCGTTCGATGTTCGATGGTCGATGAGGATGCTGCTAAGGGGACCAAGATGGCCCGAAGTGGAGACATGGTGGAGTGATGATGGCTTGATGGGCTGGAGCTCCTTCGCCCTTCTCCTCGCACTACTGATCATTGCGGCGATTCTGCCTCTAGAGCATGTCTTGGTGTGTCTCATTCCATGTTGATATGTACTGTACATCGACTGTACATCCACTGTATCATGATTGTATGGATTCTTGCGCTTGCCACTTTCACTTTATATGTTTGTATATGCTATATATGCTATGCTCTATTTCTTTATGCTTCATGATGTATGCTATGCTATCTACTATACGTCGTTCATTCTCTACTTTCTTCCTCGGCATTCATTGCCACCCTCTCCTTATTCTTGCGCTTTGCAGGGTTGCTGCGCCCCGAAACGGCAAACCCGGTGCTCGGAAACAAGACCGAGATCGATGAGATCTCGGTCACGGAGCATTTGCAATGATGGGCTCGGCCGAGATGTATAGGGCAGGGGCGAGCAGTGCCTCTCATGAGACATGAGTACATGAGTACATGTATCTGCCATGTTCATTCGTATTCACATACATATACTATACACATGCACATATACATATACATGCTTTCCATATACATGATTTCCCATGTATATGCAACATCTGCAGAAGCCTTCTCCTCTGCACGTCAGAGGCGTCGCGGGCTGGCTGGCTGGCTGCAGGGCGCTCCATGCGGAGGAGTATGCGCATTAAGGCATAGAAACATTCCCTCGCCACACTCTCCGCCTGAGCTCGGACAAGTCTCGGGCAACTAGATGATCTAATAAGCTATCTAGACAAAAAGAAAACAGTGCTCTAAGGGTCTAGCTCCCCCTTAAGCTTAAGTCGGAAGCACTAGACCATGGGCAACTTCCGGACTATATGTGCGGAGCATCGCCCCCCTTAGCATCTCCTCTTGGCATCATTTAGCACCACTTAGTATCGCCTCTTAGCATCACCTAGCATCTCTTCGGACTCTACTCCATATTATACTATATCCTATCCTCGGAGACTGCTCAGCACAAACACTCTCTCTACTGTAAGCCACCGCACGTCACTATGGTGTTCAAGAGCAACGACGTTCCCATCGCGACTGCAAGTTCGAACGTTAATGTTAATGGGAGGCACAGAATTCGGAATCCAGGTGGCATGGCCAATGGCAATAATGTCAAGATGAACGGTGCGAATGGCAACCCTGCGAATCCGCCGCGGCAAACAGCCGAGTCCGAGGAGGATAGGAAGGCCGAGGCGGCCAAGCGGAGAGGATCGACGTCGCAGACACAGGCCGGGAATAATGGACAGGCAAGGCATCGCGGTACGTAGACATCTTTACACCTTCCTCCCACTCCATCATCTGCAACGCCACTGACGCCCCCAAGCTTCTCGCGCAGGCACTCGCTGTGTCTCGAAACTCTCCGCCGCCCAGCTGGCGCGCAAGCGGGCAAATGATCGGGAGGCCCAGCGCGCCATCAGGCAACGGACGAAAGACCACATCGAGAACCTCGAGCGGCGGATAGAAGAACTCTCCGACCCGTCGAAGGAGCTCAAGATCGTATGGGAGATGCAGCAGCGGAATCGAGAGCTGGAAGAAGAGCTGAGGGTCTTGAAGCAGCGGATGGCGTCGATGCAAATGCAGAATGCGGCGTTAACCAACACCAACGGGCTGGGAATGACGATGGGCATGGGGCAAGATACGACGCAGAATATGAACAACATGCAGTGGCCGATGGATATCAATTTCAATGATACAAATGGAATGGGAGGTTTTGGGACGCAGACATTAGGGGTACCGAAACAAGAGAGACCTGGACCCACGCCAGGAATGACGACTTCTTTCTCTTCATCCGACGGACTCCTGTCGCCGTACGCATCAGAGTCGCCGACCGCCCCAAGCTTTCCGGATCTCGACACTGGAGGCATAGATTTCGGAGCGCCGATCCCTGGGTCGACGGATGACTTGGGCCTCGGCAGCGACCTGACCACACGTCAGTACTTCCCTCATACGCGTTACCGCAACTGGATGCCATTGACCAGAAGAGGCTGACAATTGGATAGAACGATCTTGGACGACGCAGTCGCCTTTCGACCTCAAGGACTCAAGCATGTTCACGCCACCGGACTCCTACATTCCGCCGAGTAATATGTCATACACGTTCACAGCGCCACCGGGTGCGTCCCAAACAGTGCCAGGAGGTGCGCCGAGGAACGTTTCATATAATATCGCACCTGCGCCACCCTCGCAACCACAGCAGCAGACGCAGCAACCACTGCGACCACGAGCACATTCCCAAGCTCAAAGGCAGCAACAGCAACAGCAGCAGCAGCAGCAGCAGCAACAACAACAACAACAACAACGGCAGCAACAGCAACAACAACCACCACAAGGCGGCGTCCCCATCCAACCCGCCCCCACCCTCCCCGCCTGGGCACAAACCCCGCGCTTCCTCCCCCCAGCATCCATGATCGACTCCATCCTTCAAGACGCGCTGCACGTGCACCGCACCTCGGTGCTCTCCGGCTCGCCCAACCCCAGCACGCCGGACTACACGTCTCTCCTCTCGCTCCCGTCGTCCTCCCCGTCCCCCCTCTCCGCCGCCATCAACCGCGCCATCCAGCTCGCCGGCTTCAAGACCATCGCCGTCCAGGCCGCCGTGCTGTACACGACGCACGCGCTGCTGCGCTGGCAGACGAACCCGCTGCCGGACACGTACGCGCACGTGCCCGTGTGGCTCAGCCCGGGGGCGCGGCAGCTCGAGGTCCCGCATGCGCTGTGGGCTGCGCAGCTGGTGTGGCCGCGGCTGAGGGATAGGGTTGTGGGGGAGCCGCAGCGGTATGCGAGGGATGAGCTGGCGTTCTGCTACGCGAGGTGCTTGAGGATCGAGTGGAAGGGGGAGGCGGCGGAGCCGGGGATGGGGATGGGGCCGGGGTTTGATGATGGGATTTTTGAGATCAAGCAGGGGGGTGAGATTGGACTGACGCAGAGGTTTGAGGCGACGGTTAGGGAGTTGGGGGCGTGGGGGTTGGAGAGGGAGTTTACGACGAGGTGGCCGGAGTTGGGGGATGTGGTGAGGACGGAGAAGGAGTGAGGGGATGGATGTTTCGTGTTTTAAACGAGTAGGAATGGGATAGGCAAGGATATGGAAGGAAAGGCTATAGAAAGGAAGGATATGGAAGGGAAGGATGGATGGCATGGGCATGGAAAGGAGTCGGCGGGCATATTGAATTTGGATTCGGATCTGGGAACGGAGGGGCATTGGCATCGGGCAAGGAAAGGGGGTTGGTTTGGCCGGCATGGATATGATAGACATGATGATATAATCTCAACCATATGAACGCAATATACCAAAAAAAAAAAAAAGTAATTATGCAATTATGTAATCAAGTAATTTCCTCTTCATGCAATCACATGTCATATTGAGTAGTCCGTAGTAGTAGAGCAGTAGTGAATCACCAAGTCTGTGCCTGGGGCGGCCGGGCCAGGGCGCGAGGAGCAGAAGGGCGGAAGGTGGATTAACCATTTTCCTCGCTCCGGCAGATCAGACCCCCGTCACTTACATCACTTATCGCAGCGCAAGGCTGAAGCTCCGAAGCTCTCACTCTCGCGAAACGCCGCAAGAAAGAAGACAGACGGCGAGGAAAAGGAAGACTCCAACGATGCGAAGATGACGCGAAAAACTCTCCTGCTGTGCTTCATCCACGGCTTCAAGGTGCGTTTGTCTCCATCCCTTGCCATCCGCCCTCCGCCCTTCTTTCTTCCTCCCCCCTCTCACCCACGCCCAATCCCTTCAGTCCGGCGAATAGACCGAGACAAACGAGGCATAGCTGACCATCCCAGGGCGATGACAATACCTTTGGCGCCTTCCCACAGCACCTGCGCGCTCTGCTCGCGCACGAACTGCCGCATGTAGACGTCAAGGCGATCGTGTATCCGAAGTTCGACACCAGAGGGGAACTGGCGGACTGCGTCGCGCGCTTCCGCGACTGGTACTCCCCCCCCCCAAAACACCTCCTCCTCCACAGCTAACCCCCCGCAGGCTCCAAGACCGCGTCATCGACCTCGAGGTCGCCGCCCACACCCCCAGCCCCACCATCTCCCCCTCCGTCCACGTCGTCCTCCTGGGCCACTCCATGGGCGGCATCGTCGCCGCCGACGCGCTGCTAGCGATCTCCTCCGACGGCGTCGTCCCGCACTCGCACGCAGACATCGCGTCCTCGGCCCCCCCCTTCCCCGCCGTCGCCGGCCTCCTCGCCTTCGACACCCCGTACCTGGGCGTCGCGCCCGCGGTCCTGGCTTACGGCGCAGAGGCGCACTACCAGGCGGCGTCGGCGCTCGTGTCGAAGCTGGGGATCTTTTCCAAACCGTCGCCGCCGCCGGCGGGAGCAGCGCCGCTGTCGCAGCCGCAGCTTGCGCTGCCGGCGCCGGAGACGGCGGGGGGTGCGGGCTGGAGGTGGGGCAGGGTGGCGGCGTTCGCGGGGGCGGCGGCGGCGGTGGCTGTCGCGGGCGGGGCGGCGTATGTGTCGCGCAGGGATATTGGGGAGGGGGTGGGGTGGGCGACGAGTCATCTGGAGTTTGTGGGGTGTCTGATGCGCGGGGAGGAGCTGAGGCGGAGGGCTGCGGCGGTGCAGGCGCTGTCGGGTGGAGGGAGTGGGGTGGGGTGGGTGAATCTGTATACGAAGCTTGGGCAGCGGGCGGCGCGGGAGGCGCGGGAGGCCGGGAGGACGGGGGAGTGGGAGAGGGAGAGGACGTTTTGCAATTTGCCCAAGGGGAGTGTGGGGACGCATTGGAGGGAGGAGGTTAACGATGCGGCGGGGGATGAGGTGGGGGCGCATATGAGTGGGTCTTTTCCTCCCCCTTCCAACCCTGTGGCGATTGGTGATGGAAAATGAGAAGAGAGGCTGATGATGCTGTGCTAGACATGTTCTTCCCTTTGCAGAACCCGGGGTACGCGGCTATGGGCGAGCACGCGCGGGATTACATCCTGGAGTGGACTCGGGGGCTGTTTGTGGAAGAGGAACGGGGGATGGCTGCGTAGCACTCACGCGCGGCTCATGGATAGGGTGTTTTGGCGTACGGGCGGTAAAGGGGTTTAGAGGCGCACGTCTGACTGGGGAAATCGCTCATCCACGTCGACGTCCACACAATACGGACGCGGATATCCAACGCGAGAGAATTGAATCCATCCAATATCTACACACGCACACTAGAGGCACGAGTAGGGAGGGGGTGCCAGCCGCCGGGTACATGCCTCGGTCTGTAGTCTTCAGCCTCACTTGCTCGAGCCGTTCTGTGAGCCGATGACAGACGTCCGAGAAGTCTTGCCCCCTGGACAACGGCCCAAATCGGTGCTATTATCATAATAGTCGTGTCACTATACTATGCGATATCCCACATGCAGAATGCCCTACTACCTGTAAATCGGAATGAGAATCGAAACACCAGAGCCTCGATGCTGCAAGTTCGTGCGTGACAGCACTACCCCGAAGGCCGCCTTTCAACGCTTTTATCATCCTTATCGTCATCCCAACCTACTCGTGTACAACACCATACCATACCACCTATGCAGCCAACCGCCAGCCGCCAGCCACCGCCGTTCGCTCCTCCGGTCCCGAACAGCCCTAGATATCTCCCTCCTGCGGTGGACTCACGCACAGCCCGGCCTCGGCATTTTCTCTCTGTCCTCCCACGCATCATACCATCACATACATCCGACTCCTCAGATCCTGCCTTCCCTTCTGCAGTTGCCAAATTCATACGTAGTGGTGGTGCAGTGATGGGTCCTGGCTTGTCTCTGCCATACATAGCGGCTAAGCAGGAGGGGACGCCCTTCGAGGACCCCCTGAGGCAATACGCTATCGCACAGGCCACACACAGCGTCGCAATCACCATGGCAAAAATGGCGGCAACCAAGCCCTGGGATTTTAGTAATATTAGTTTTGGCTTTGAAGTACTCCTGCACATCCCTTCATCTCCAGGTCCATAGCAGCAAGGATCCCCGTACCTCTCCGCAAAAGAATCGCGAACGGAGGACAACCAGATCGATCCATAAATCAGGCTCTAAGACCTCCTGTTGAGACTCTCAGACATCCCGCAGACAAAACGCCCTCCATGTATCGTGTTGTATACTGACAATACCCAAACACCTATTCCAACACCTCCAACTCAATTTCCAACTCCATTTAACCTCCCTCCTTCCCATCTACTCATCCTCCCTCACCAACCCCTTACTCACCACCGCACTCCCCCACTTACTCCCCCTCCACCTCCCCTCTCCCTCCCTCTCAGGCCACGCACCCACCCGCATCGCCCCATCCCCAAACCCCTCAAACGGCCTGTACGCCGGCTCCTCCACGCCCTCATCATCCAGCACCACGTGATTGCGCGACTCGAACGTATCCACGTCGATCGTCTTCAGCGACAGGAAGTGGTACGTGTGCACCGGCTTGCACTGTCCGTAGCGGCGCGCACGCCCCACCGCCTGCGTCATCGCCGCCTTGTACGTCTGCTCGCGATCGGTCAGGTAGGGCGAGACGAAGATGACGTGGTTGGCGTTCGTGAGGTTGCTGCGGGGGTGTTAGCTGTGTCAGTTACGAGATTTGGCGGGATATGTTTACCTTCCAGCTGCAGACGCATCGCCGATGTTCAGGATCAGAACTCGGGATGCTTTGGCGCCGGTCTCGGTTTGGAACTTGGTCAGGGTCTCGGCGGGATCGCCCTTGTTGAGAGACAGATAGGTGATATTCTTGTCCTTGAATGCGCCAACGATCTTGTCCAGGAGATCAGTGAATTGAACGAACAGGAGGATTTGCTCATCGCTGGGAATGTTATGGATTAATTCGATGATGTCCTCGATCTTCTTGCCATAATGGCGACCCGTGCGCGTACTGTCGTCCTCAACGCCGAGTTCTGGAGCCTTGATGACTTGCCATTGCTTGTTGATGGCATTGCAGCCCTGAACAAGGCATTCTTCCTTGACAGCGAGATTATTATAGTGAGTCTCTTCATGCTTCTGGAGACAAGTATCACAGGCAGTGTGACCACACTGTGAAAGGATAGAAATCTCGTCTGGAGAAAGACCGGATTCGCCGCATTTAGAGCAATCGCTGCTTCCCGTTGACGCGCCATTGACTCTCAGGTCCGTGTAGTGCTTCTGCAGCTCTCTGACGCAGTCGAAGAAGCGCAGACATCTCTTTCTGCTGACATACTCGATGATGATTTTACGCAAAGTATTAGTTACGTCGCGAAGCGCACTGTGGGCGAGTTCGACATTGCCATTCCGACCCTCTGGGACTAAAGGCAGCAACTTCTCGGATTTAGGCTCATCCTCGTCGTTCTCAGATATGAAATCATCAGATTCTAAATCTGCGACCTTACGCTTCCTGCTTGCGGCCTTTTTCGGGGCTGACTTGGCCTTTGCCTTCTTCTCCAAGGCTTTATCGCGCTGTTCCTGCGTCATATAAAACTGAGACCAATGGTGATCGCTACGCTTCTTGAACGCCTTCAACATCATCGCACTTACCTCCTCTGAGGCATCGACATCACCGAAATGATTCATCTCAACCTGTCGCTTCACACCGACGTATTGCTCGCATGTGGTTTCGCACGTCAGATGGAGAAACTCGGCCTGCCTCAGTGTCTTTGCCAAGTCAATTTTGAGAGCCTCCAGCTGCCTCTTTCTAATAGCGACAATGACATCGCAGGCAGCTGGCGCATTATTGAGTTCGTCGTGCAATTCATCGAGGGTGAAATGAGAAGCACACTTCATCAATGCCTCGCCTACACTTTCACTCTGACCGAGGAGCTCTCGAATACGCTTCATACGATCATTCTCCAGCCCCTTCTTTCCCTTCATCATCTTGAAGTCAGAAGCAGCCAGAAGCTGTTGCAGCTCAAGATAGATTGCACGCTCAGCAGCAGGAAGAATAACAGGCATGTGATGCGTAGATCCCTTAATAGCCTCAATGTCGGCGATGTTCTGGCGGACAAACTTGTCGAGGAATCGTTGTGCGTGAGCGTGACGGTTCTGATGCCACGCAAAAGACTGCTTTTGCTTGAAGGTACGGAATTCTTCTCCAGATGTCAGGTTCTTGGTCATCATCTTAATATTCGTAGCGTTCATCACTCCACTGGTAAAGTCGTCGATACCAAGGTTGATGCCAAGGAACTTCGACATGGTTTTGACGTCGAGGAAGTCTTGCAGTGGCGGTGTTCCAGAAAGAACCCACTTGGCTCTAGCCTTGAGATTGGCAATCGTCAAGCTTTCTTCGCCCGCTACATAGGCATATTCGTCAACCACCACACGACCAAATCTGAAGATCTCGAAGATAGGACTCTTCATAGACTTATAGTCGTCGCTCTTCGAGAATTTTCTCAGGCCAAATACATCACTGCGAGGCTTCTTGATGAACGCCTTCTTGTCTTCAGATTTCTTCCCCTGCTTCTCCTTCGGTTGTGGTGCATCTTGACCAAAAAGGTCTGCGGCAATCTTCTGACGCGTCTTTTGCAGCTGCAATTTCTCTTTATAATCTTGATAAGCCTGGCCGCGAAGTCGCTTGGATGGCACATAGGTTTCCGCGTCCGAAGCAATGCTGCCTTCGGTGGCTAAGTTTGATGCAATATGAGCGTTCAGAGTTGAAGGCTCCCTCTTCAAGATCTCCACATTCTCAGATATCTTTTTCACAGCGTTGGCATACCAAGCGGCTTGAGCTCTAGCAGGAGCTTTCTCAGGCAGCTCAAGTACTCCTGCAAACTGAGCAAGCTTAAACAAATAAGCATCGCCCTCGAGAATATTCCACGAGACAATGATAATATCAGCCTTCGTAAAGGCTTTGACGTCATATTTTTCCAGCATACCGAGGGTTTTCAGGACGATTACTCTATAATCTTTCGGCAAGAACTTCTTAATCTCGCTATACCATTGATCAGGAAGCTGCGATGGAACGAGGATGAGCGTCGCCTTGATGGGAATCAGGCCCTTCACTGTCTCTTTCGCAGAGATCTCATCAACATCTCGCTGACTGTCAACAAGTGCCAAGGTGGTGACTGTCTTCCCATAACCGACTTGATCAGCAAGAACACCGCCGCGAATGATCTTTTCCTTATGTGCACGGCCTTCAGCACGCCAACCCAAGGGTGGGATCGAGGCTTCTTCCACCTCTTCTTCGACAAAAGGAGTAATATCATCAGCCTCTTGTGCAATCATCCAGTGCAAGGATCTACGCTGTTCAGGACGAAGAGTGTGCAGAAATCCTGGCGGATTTGGTGCTTGCGTGTCTTCATCGTTGTTCTTCAGAGTGAAAGGTGGGAATGAAATCTTCGAAGGAACAACGTAGTCCGTGATGAGGCGCCATTGGAGTAAAGCTTCTCCGGCGTTATCTCCCAAGAGCTTGGCAGCTGCTCTATGAAGAAGTGTTTGTGGGTTGATAGCGAGTTTCAAGTTGATTGCGCCATCCTGATCGATGCACATTTGCGTCAACAAGGCCGAAGGTCTATCCTTCATAGCTTGCTCAAATGGAGCTGCCTGAGTCGGATCCTCGAAAGGAACGATCTTGCTCTTTTCATCGAGCTTCCACTTCATGTTGGGGACTGCTGGAGCACAAGTAGGGCATTGGCACTTCAATTTGTTCTCAACGTCACGCCACGTATCGAGGCCGGGGATGACTCGAACTTTCTCGGTCAGCCAAGCGTACTCAGAAAAGAATTCCTTTTGCTCCAGTTCGTCGATCTCAATCCAATAACCCTTCTGGTACTTGGAAAGCTCTCCTTCGGGAAGGGTGGCTTCGCATCGAAGCACAACGTGAGCTTGATGACAATCCGTAAGCGACAGGCTTACCGCGAAGTCTTCAGCTGCCCGACTAAACGAGCCGGTGACAGTGTCGAGATCTGAATTGAAACGTGCCTTTGGAATGTCAAGCCATTGGCCATCGACGTAACATGTCATCGGATCCAGATTGCGCATCTCAGATAGGGCATATGTCTTCTTTCCCACCTTGACAGTCTCTGAGTCTACACCGTCAATCATATCAAACTTCAATGGCGTCCATTTCTTGTCGACTCTGGCAATGCGGGATCGGACTTCTCCATGCTGCAAGCGCCTCTTGTCCTCTGAAAAGACAAAGAAATCATTGGCTGGGTCTCCAAGGCGATCTGGGTCGTGGAATAAGAATGTCTTCTTGCTAGGATCAACGGCATTTGTCTTGACATGTAAAGATCCAAAGGATGTCCCGCACTGTTGTTGCAGGGTATAGACTCCGCTGAGATCCACATCAAGATAGTTGGAAACGTCCTCTGGGACAGAGATTGCATATTGCGGAAATACCATCTCATCAGAGGCAGCCGTAATCCCAACTACATTGAAAAAGGACGGGACAGGTGTCCCAAGGCCCTCAACTGAAACATCAAACTTGTATGTCTTCTGAACCCAAACCTGCCATTGGCCAGTGATGAGATCCGTTCGGACAGGACGCATACGGGCAATAGGATGCTGCAACGCCTCACGAAGAGAGTCATTGACAGCTAATTCGACATCAGGCTTGGCGTAGAGGCGCCATTCTGCGTGTCTCCCGAAAAAGACAAGGTCGAGCCGAGCGAAGGTGGACTGATATGATGCAGTCCAAGTCTCCGTACGTCTCACTGAATGGAAGCGCAATTCGGACTTCAAAGCCTTTGAAACAGACTCAAGAGAAAGCTTATACTTCGCCTCGTCAGACTTATCGAGTGCAATGTCACTATCTCTCCGAGCTTCAGTGATATCATCAACCGATATTCCGCTAACCATAATTTTCATAGGAAGCGCATTCTTTAACAGCTGCTCAAAATCGGTGGGTGGGATACGATCTGGTGAGAACTTGACATACTCATGCTTCGGCGACATTCCACATTTGACGCAAGTTGTATGGCCGCAGGCCGTGCACTTCTGCAGAGGCACTTCAGTCACACCGGAGCGACCCTCACAATAACAGGCCCTGAAGCTTTCATTGGCGGCACGTATAGCGGCAGCGGGTGAAAGAGGTTGACGGGAGTCGAAATTCATGTTGAAGCGATGGACGTGGTCATCGTCTACGGTTGGACTGATTGTCGGAGGTGAATCTGCCTTTTTGATGCCATTGCCACGCTCAAATACATGGTATCTAGCGATTAAGGCTGAAAGAATGGCCGCACCGACAACTGTGGACGACATGGCGTTTCCGGCCAGATCTTGAAGCTTTGCCTGTGACTCACGAGTCAATGTCAACGTATCGACTGGTAAGCCTTGCATTGCAAGTGCCTCGAGACCAATGAGAGGTCCTCCTCGCATCGTGCTGTATGGGATGCCAGTTGGAGTCACACAGCCTGTGAGGCCGGAGCCTCCAGTATCCAAAGATCTATCGATATTTTGAGAGAAATCGATGATGCGGAACTTATACTCGATATCGTATCCTCTGATGAGAGCTCTCAAGTAGCACATCTCCATATGATCCCAGATACGCTCGACTTGTGACGGCCACCAATCAGGCCACCAATAGTCCCTCGGCGTCATGGATCCGCCATCCTCCCAGTTGGTGAGAAAGCGTCGACCACCCAGACCCATATGGAAACGGTAGTCTTCATGACGGCCTTGGCAGCGAGTCCACTCAACAACTCTCCGCTTTCCTTCGGAAGAGTTCTTAGACATCTCAGCACGTCCCGCGAGAACACGAGGATCATCCTCCTCGAGCAGGAACGCCTCTACTGACGAACTGGCTGGGCGCTCGAAGAACTCCATTCTGCGTTCATAAGTGCTGAGACAAGCTTCCTCGTCAAACTTTTTGATGTATTCTGCAAATTCCAGATTTTTGATGAGGGCCTTGTCCTCATCATCTCGCTCGTCGTTCTTAATCTCGTCAAACATATCAACGCACATCATATATCCACGTTGGCGTGTATGTGGAACGTAGTAGTGCTTGGTATCAACAATCATACGTTTACAGGCATAACCGATGGCCGCCATGTAATCGCTGATTCTAGCCCATGGAGCGCCTTGAACGTTCTCCAGGATAATAATCTTCGGACGAAAGATTCTAGCATAGTCCCGCATTGCGAAGAAGGTATCACCAGATTCACCATACTCCTCGATGACTTTCTTGGCAGAGTTAAGTCCCGAGAAGTCGACGCACGAGAATCCGGTAACCAGAATGTCAATATCGCCAGGGATCTTGGCTTTGCTACCGTAGGCAGTTGTGGCGTGGGTCGCTCCAGGAATGGAGAGCTCCTTGATGTCCCGAAAGATGATCGGTGGGGAGAAGTTTCGCTCAATGTAGGCTTGCTTGTATGGCACGATTTCGGCACTAAACTGGTGATCGAACTCGAAAATGTGGCCACGTGCCTTGAGAGCTTCAGAGATCAGATTGAGGGCCAAGATGGGACTCTCTGTACCAGAACACATGGTTGCGATGCGTAATTTTCTGCCATTAAGATGGTTGAGGAAGTCAAGAAACGTCTTGCCATCAGATCTGTCGATATGACTTTGCTTTTTCTTCCCAAAGCCGTTGCCGATCTTCTGAAGAGCTCTATCAGTCATGTCGGCAAAGATATCATCAATCTTGCAGATAGGCTTCAAATGAGAAGCGAGACCATTCTTATAGGACCAGTTGTCTGGCTTGACTTGCGGTCCAGTGTCCTTCTTCTTTGTGATCTTGGCAGGCTTTGATTGCACAGCAGATGAAGATAAATCGGCCTCAGAGTCGCTGTTGCTTTCGGCATTGCTGGTAGCTTCTCTGAAGAGATCTGGATAGAGAGCTTCATGTGCCCCCTTGAGATTTGATCCACCGTTGATAGCCTTCCTCACTAAATATAAGTCAGTGATATAATCCTAAACACAGATATTGCTCAATACTTACAGGCTTGACGTGAGATTTTGGTAGGGAGAGACGAGGCAGTTGATGCTCTCGCTTTCTTCGCAGGACGTGAAGATCGAATGGGCGGCTCGATGTCTGAATGTTCCTCAGCAGATGAATCTTGGGATCCGTCAGAATCGAGAGGAGATGATCCTCCCTCTGACGATTCCGCATCATCGTCATCGTCATCAACAAAATCAGATGTGTCACTTTTAACATCAGATTTATCATCCAATGTCTCGCTTTCAACATCTGATTCATCATCCATCTCAAGATCACTAGGAGGCTCAGGCATTGATATCTTGCGTCTCTTGGACACCTGCCTAACAGGTCGTCCACCTGCCATGACAGGCGGTGAGCTAGGAGTACGCACTGTTGACGTTGGCAAGGTCGAGGTCAGAGGTGTTTTGGTAACGTTGTTGTCGCTGGCAGGGCTTGAAAATATGCTGCGAGCAGTCTTGGTTGTCTGCTTGGCTGGAGTAGCAGATCCTTTCAGAGCTGAGGGCGGTTTGAAGAAGTCCGATATCGAGGATTGCTTCTTGGGCGTAAATAGGGGGACTATACAATTATCAGCTGATCTTCCATGAAAACTAAGTTCTCATACATTGCTTGAATTTGGCAATTGGTGCAGTGATTGCATATAACGAATATATACGGTGAGGAGGAAGGCGGTAGAGAGAAGAAAGATTTACGCGTTCAAGGAATTTGGAGGTGCAAGGTGGGTGGTGTATTATAACTCGCTGACAACTTGTGTTGGACGAGGTGAGAAAAAAACCTAAAAGTAGGTGGACTTCCATCAACTTCCCCCCTGATAATCCACGATTGAAAGGATTCACCTAGTGACATAAACATGCCAAGTGAGCAATAGCCAAGGAGGCTTATGTAGAAATCCTATTTGCAAAGGCTTTATGCGAAAAGCCCCTTTGAATATGATTTGTAGTTGATATAAGAGCAAACACCAGTGTGGGATAGGGCAAGTTGAGAGTCCTGGACGATTTCGAGGCCGTGAGGCCACGAGACCGCCCAACGCAATCTCCAAGCTTGGAGTCAGGAGCAACAGATATATTTTCCTTCGCCATTGACTTCAACCAGAAGAACCACAAAACTGATTCACCGGCGGACTTCCAGAAGACTTCCCATCAACGTCGACGACACACTTGTGCACTGCATTGAGTAAGTTGTCCACGGCCATGCTCTGGTACCCACATGGCGGCAGGCCCTGCACTGAAGCTTTCGTTGACAAAAGATAGAGTTGAGCACACAGGTGGCATCAGTATAACAAAGAGAGACCACGTACTTTGAACACTGTGGAGCCATAGCCTGTCTTCTGGCAGACCAGGAACAACTTCGTCGTCCTCCTCCACTCCCGAATTACCAGAAGCTTTCCTCTTCACACCTGCTTGGGGCTTGCCATGGCTGAGAGACTTCCCCTTCAGAGATGTCCTTTTACCAGCATCTTCGGCACTACTCTTGCTCCTGACTGGTGTGTTACCTTGCGAGACTTCTACTTCCAAGGTCCCGCTGATATTCCTGATATTCCTGCTGGCTCTGGCATTCCGAGTGCTCAGGGACTGGGGAGCCAGCACGGCCTTATCCTCTACATTTTCACTTTCATCTGCGTTCTCGAGCTCCTCCGAAGACTCAACGACTTGCACATGTTTCACTGGTTTATCAGAATGCTCTTCGGCTTTCGTGTGGCATTTTTTTGATGGGCTGTTGGTAGTCGATCGAGTTGATCGTCGGCGTCTGGATACTATGACGGCGTCTTCATCCGAGTCGACAGGGGCAGGATTGGCGGGTAGGACAATTGGTTGAGGCATGATGCAGATATATGGTGCCGGAAGACAGCTCGACCGGAAGAAGCTCAATTGGGGATGGCTGTGGTGCAAAGGGTATAGGCAATGACTATGCGGCATGTCAGCAATGGTTTCGTGTGCCCCGTGAGAATGATCTGTGCGAAGAGGGGAAGAAAGGGATATGCATAATATGTGATATATGGCGGAAGAGCAAGGTGCTTACTATCATAGATTCAGAAAAAGAGGGAGCGCAATGACAGAGGTCTGTTCCAGTCTACAATGGATGGTGAGCTATGAGAGCTGATCAGCACATGGTTCGAGAAGATCTTGGAGTTGAGGTATGTAGAAATCGGAGGGCATTCGACATTATGAGTACTAACACTTTATATATATATATATACTCAAGAATCTGCTGAACCAAGAGTACACGGTGGGATAATCCAATGGCAATCTGCAGCACTATCGGATCCCATCAGCAAAAATGTCCAGAATATGTTCAGAAGATGTGCTCTGAGTGCCCTAGTATTGTATATCCAGTTATGGAAGGCGAGACAGCAGAGGATGAAGGCTCACCGTTGTTGAGAAAAGAAAGCCAAAAATAATTCGGGATCAAGGGGAATCAAGAGGAATCAAAATGAAGCCATGGCAACACAACGCTGATGGCGCTTGTTAAATGTTCAAGTACAAGACGAAGACAAGACACGCTCGACGGCGTCCGTGTCCAGGGGAAACGCGACGCGACTTGGTCCGTGCATAGCACGTCTAAAGCTGTCGTGTTGTCTGGCCTCAGGAATAAGGCGACAACACCTCCTATGTACAGGTCAAGACATAATCGTCGACGATTATACTTTATACTTCGGTTTCGCATCTAGGAGAGCAGCCCAATCAACATACTGGTCAAATCAGGAGCAATGGTTGGGGATAATATTTTGCACAGTATTAAAGCAAAGCTAAAGGCTTTAAGGTACATTTAAGGTACTACTGTATTGAATCATCGAGTCTGAAGCTCCAATCTACTAAGCAAAAGACATTTCAGATCTTCCCCTGCATTTAATCAAGTACATTTAATCAAGTACTGTATCAGATGTGTAGGATATGTAGGTGCGCGGAGAATGCTGCTCGGTCAGGGGCGATGTCATGAAAAGCCCTCGACAGCTCTCTTCCGGTGAGCTGCAGGGTGGCGTTCGGACTCCTTCCCCCTCCCCCCTGTGTCGATTAGTCTTTAAGGAAGACTAAAGACTACACACCTTCAAATCGATCGTCATCGTCACGCGATCCGGAGCCAACGTTCGCCATGTCTGAGGATGAAGAAATGGACGTGCTCGTATATCATCAATATTATCCTTCAGGTGTAAAGCAGGTCCTAGCCTCTGGGACGAGCGCCTTTATTGGAGAAGTCGACGAGTCCACAATCTTCAAATATCCCTTGATAGCAGAGGGCGAGAAGCTGGATATGAGTCGGATTGAGACCGAGAAACGGCTACTCGAGATTGTCGGCCCCCATGAACGCATCATAGCCCTGAAGGGCTCCAACGACGCAGGACTCTTCCTGGAACGCGCGGTGAATGGGAATGTGTATAACTATCTTAGCAACTCAGCTCCAACGCTTTCTATACAGCAACGCCTGTGTTGGTGTCAAGAGACTGCTGAGGCTGTTGGTCACGTCCATTCTCGACGTGTCCTTCATTGTGACATCCAGCCTCAGAACCTAGTTCTCGATGATAAGCTGCATCTCAAATTGTGCGATTTTCAAGGCAAGCATCTTGCGGAAGATGGGACGGTACTCCTTGATGGTGGGAGCGCCGAGCCTTGCAGATTCCACTGTCCTCGAGGTGATGATGCATGGCATGCGGATATCAAGACGGACCTTTTTGCTCTAGGATGTACCATCTACTTCTTTATGATGGGCCATCCTGTATTCCCTGACATCGCCGATGGGAGCGATGAATGGCACGAAAGGGTCGAGAAAAGATTTGCGGACAAGCAATTCCCTCAAGATGTACATGCATGCAGTACGATCACCTCAAAGTGCTGGCTATTGGAATATGAGTCTGCCGAGGAAGTCCTTCGAGATGTGGAAGCTGTCAGAAAGAAGTTCAACAATGCCGAGATCATCAACAATAAGAAAGGTGTCAAAGAAACTTTCTCAGTTTCAGAAACAGCTGGAGTCGTGCAATGTGGCGAGGGTGGCAGCTTGACAGAGCTCGCAAAAGTGTACTGGCAAAAGATTCAGGGAGTTTTTGTTGCTCTTCTACGCTGAACTCAATGGCGAGTTTTACGTATCGCAGCATTTGGCAGCCTCAGAGATTTATTGCAAATACATAAAGTCAACCGTTGACCAGAAAAGTCTCCCGTCGTGATCACATCTCAGCTGGCCTTACGTCCAAAAGGGGCGTCAAGGAGAACTTCCCCAAATTGAAAGGGAGCTTTAATCGACTTCCATAGATGCATCTATTGTTGTCAGATTCAGAATTACAATCTGTCGTGGCTCTTCAGTCCCCAAGCTGCACTGATGTCGAACACAATGGGATGAGAGGTCTGTTCAACAATTCTGAGCCCTAATTCTGAAGGTAGCATGAAGGGGTTAGCAGTTGGTGAGGATTGTCGGTATTTGGCAGAGATTGTTGGCTATTACAGAAAGAAGGGGGTGGGGGGGTAGGGGTTATGGACGGTTGCAGTAAGTGATGAGCTAGCTCAGACCTCCTTTCAATCTGTCATGCATCCGATCACCACCTTGCCCAGTATTAGCATGGGTGCTTAAGGAGAACACATTGGAATTGATGCACGCCTTCGTCCTATTCCGTCCTTCGAGTATCCTCTGAACCAAATCAAGTCACATTGCAAAGCGAACGACATTATGACATCTCAAGCTTGAGAAGCGATTGTATGGGGGAGGAAGTTGCTTGTATTATTTCGACAGTACGCATACTGACATACATCCCTCAGCCAGCTAGTGCAGGACTTCCCTAAGCCATCATCTCTGCACACAGGGATCCGTGCATGTTCGAGGCGAGGTGGTCTCTGGCCTATGTACAAAGCCCGGCTCGTTGACGATTAATCTGTGTGCCAATGTGACAGAGAGCTATGAGCGAGCTCAAAGGGTACAGTAATCTTCCTCTGCCGCAGCATCCAACGTTTCGAAGATCTCATCGGCAGTATGTATGCTCCCATTACGATGCAGGTGATGCAAGCCCAGCCCCCGTCTCCGTGGGTATATGTTACCCCTGCTCTGGATTGCTCGAAGTGTTTAATCTTGCCTTCAACCACCTCTTCTCGCACTCACTCACCCACTCGCTCACTCTCGACTTTCCAGTTCCGACATCTCAATCTGCGATCTCGCTGTGACACTGAACTCGTCGCCTATCTACGCAATCTCGAAACGAGGTTTCCAATTTGCCTTTATCATTATAGACTGTGCCAGGAAAAGAATTAGCAGTTGCCGATGGCCTATCAATAATTGTAGGACCTCCCTCGTATAATCGTCCAGCGCTCGCATATCGTATTCTCGTTGCCTCTTTCCAACTTCTTCGCCTGCTGTGCTCGGTGCTTTCCTTCTTGGAGAACGTCCAGTTTTCGTGTTTGTAAACAACGCCTTTCGTGAGGTTCAGAATGCTGAAAGGTAGAACTGAATGACGTCCCCTAAGTTCTCGACTTCTTCCTGTTCTAAGGTTGATGTAAAGGCTTCGTCTTATTCAAGGGAAAGTTGACCTCTCTGCTCCTGGGACAGAGCGGACCCCGAGGCAGACTTCTACAATGCAGTAGTTTATTTCCCAGACGAGGCGGATTACGACGACGAAGAAGATGCACCACAGAGAAAACCGGTGGATCTCACCCGAGACGAATAACATCGAAACTTGAGATCTTCTTTCCAGTCTGCCTTCGGGAAGCAGAGCAAAGCATTACTTCCTATGACTGGCGTGGGCCAGGTCGCCTTAAATCCAAAGAAAGCATTCTTCTTTATAGAGGAAGTGAGATGTCTGGGATTCCGCAAAACACCAGGAGTATTGCGACCATCAGCCTCTTTTCCAAGTCTGGCAATGATGGCAATGATTTTTCCTCTCTCTTCATCCCCCACCATGTCGCATATAGAGGCCATTCTTTTTCTTTCATCTTCGTGAGGAATTCCGCATCCGTCGTACGGGTTCTGGTCGCGGAAATCTGTCAAATAGATGTTTCTTAAGGTCTCCGTAGTCATGTCATCCGTGACATCGACTTCTCTTGCAAATTCGGCTGCCCCAGCAAGGAGGGTCAGGGCCTCTTCAAAGCTCCTCCTTGTTACTTCTTTTAATTCTCTCTTTCTCTCCTGAATGGCTCTTCGTTTCAGCTTCTCAGCTTTATTTCGCTGTTTCTTGTTCAGCTCCTCCCATTTCAACTCCTCATCTCTCCTCGCCTAACCCCCCTTCTTCTTCTTTGCTCCCGTTGTTTCCACCTGATCTGCACTTGATCTGCACTTACTCCATCCTCGAGAGTCTGAACATTGCTCTCCTCCAGCTCACCAGCTTTTATTTTCCTCAGAAGTGCTCCGTTCTAGTATCTGCTAGCCTCGCTTTCTGGCACAATCCCTTCTTCCACACCATTCCTAACTCGTATTGTTGCATAGGAGGGTTTTCTCGGAGCTGTCGCTAAGCTTTCTCGGTATGCAGCTATAATCCGTTTGAAAGAGACCGGAGAGATCGAAGAAGACACATCTCCTGCGACATTAGGACGAGCGTTCCAGAAAGTCCTAGAAAAGAAGGCGAGACGATTTGTGCTCCTCGATCAGAACGGAGATGAGAACCGCCGCGGCTGAAAGGACGATATGAATATTGTCAATCTCCGAGCAGACTGGTATGAATAGCACTAATCTGCTGAGTGCTGGCGCCATTACTGCCAGTTGATTCTCATCTTTGCTTTTGTCACGACAAGCATCTTGCTTGTGGTTGACTACTGGTGTTTGAGCGGAAGGCTTTGCCTCCAAGGTTGCAAAGTCTCAAACAAGGCAAGAAGTAGGCTCATTGTGGCAAGTAAGACCTGACAGCTTATCACTGCAGGTTGCTGCCTCAAGGAAAGCATTTGACAGAACCTCTCAGCCTCAATCGCATCTTAGTGTATTTCACCTAGGTCTCGACTCTCGACTACTCGTCTTCTTCTTCGTCCATGTCCATGTCCATGTCCTCGTCGCTTGATCTTCCTACAGACTTTCCAAGTGTGCTGCCAGCAGTCGTGCTTGTTCCCGAGTACGGCATGGTATAGGGCAATTGCTGGGCACCAGCTGCGGCGGGAAGATAGCTTGGCGTCCTGGCTTGTCGCAGCATAGATGAATATGATATTCTTCTCATAACGGAGATATTCTCAACAATACTCCTTGGCTTGCTCCTCTAAAGCAGTTAAGCTGAATGCTTGACTCTTGTTGGACCGCTTCCATTCTCCGAACAGCAGCGTTTGTATGTTGGTATAGTCGCTCTCAAGATATCGGACCACCAGGTCGCAACGACGAGCCGATCTTTGGTTTGGGGGCTGCTCCGAGTTGACAATAAAATGTTCATCGTTAAAGACGTTTCTGTACAGGATGAGCTCCATCAACGCGACTGTTTCAAACTCTTTCGGATTCGCGATTCCACCGTACACATTACCGACGTGGGCTTTGAAGTAGAGCTGTTGCTGAATTGGACTCTTGATGAGGCCATGGGGCCGGAATTCTAGCAGACGCCATTGAGATGCAAAGTGAATACGTCCTGCTGAACTAAAGTCCTACCGAGAAGTTGAAAGGAGACGATACAAGAAAACCGAGAGAGATGAAATGAGGCCTAGACGGCCTGTATCGTTCATTACACACAAATCCTCAAGAGGAAAGTTATCATCGATGGACACCGTCCGTCTGACTAGATCCCAAGTGAGCTGTGAGACTCGATTACCTGGCTGCAGATGGCGTCGTCGCAGAACCAACACGACTGATCATGCATGCACAGGTTTTTTGCGGTAAGCGTTCTGCCGTTGCGCCCGTTTTTCTGCGGTCGCAGCATCTTATCTTATCTTAAAGTGAATCTTATCTTATCTCGTGCTGATATCTTACTGAATTCACCAAAGTTATCATAAACACAAGATACTTCATTTATTCTCAGCATCATTTGTTCTCAGCACTATAAATACCACAACCCTTCATCTTCCCTTCTTTTACCTTTTCCCTCTTACAACTCCTCCCTTTTTCCCCCTCCCTCCTACACTATAAATACCCCCACAACCCCACATCTTCCGTCACCTATCTTTTCTCTTTTACAACTTCCTCTCTCTTTTCCCCTCCTCTCTTATCTTTCTTTTTTCTCTTTTCTAAAAACCCACCCTACTATTTCAGAAAGGTATGTATTCTCTTGCTTAAGAGCTCTCTTTTTAGGATGTTTTGATGCTTCCTCGCTTTCACCTTAAATTCACTTTCCCTTGCGCGTTCGCAGTTTGGGATTTGCTAAAGATTATAATCTTTAGAGAACACCCCCTCAACATAGCAAGCGAACTTACCATCATGGACACCCCCCCCCCCCCCCCCCCCCCCCCCCCCCCCCCCACCCGCCGGGCACCCCCCCCCCCCCCCCCCCCCCCACACACACAACAAAACAAAAGAGAACAGAAAAAAAAAAAAAGAAGCAAAACCCAACACACAAAACA
>Ga0123337_10001529_pt1 | contig 29215 bp, 29 predicted proteins | sample frozenSSSSmetaG_FD_89792 | JGI IMG/M metagenome (GOLD analysis project Ga0123337, IMG submission 89792) | Glacier valley bacterial and archeal communities from Borup Fiord, Nunavut, Canada, to study Microbial Dark Matter (Phase II) -... | ecosystem: Environmental > Aquatic > Freshwater > Ice >...
GATCGCCGCCGATCACTAAGGTGCGGTGGGCGGCGACGCTCGCACTCGCCTTCGGCGTCGGTGCGATTTTCGCACCGACCTCACTCCGCGCCGACGACCGCAGCTTACTCTCACGAACGAGCGGCCTAGTCGTCTATGGCGGCGCGGATGCAATCGACGCACCGAACTTGCGACACCGTCTCAGCGGTGAGATAACGCTCGACGATAGCGCGTACGTCGACACGGATGCACAATCGGGCGCTCGACTACAGCTACCTGACTCATCCGTCGTCCTTATCGGCGACCGAACGACAGCGCAAATCGGTGCCTTTCGCGCCGTCGAAACCGGTCAGAACGTCATCACGCTAAATCGCGGCGCCATGCGTTTTGCGATCCGACGTCCCGCTGGCGGCCGCTCGAATTACGTGTTCGCAACGCCGACCGCGCAAATCGCCATCCGCGGCACCGTCGGCTACGTCGTGAGCGGACCGCGCGGCGTGCAGCTTTATTGCGTGGAATGCGCGCGCGGCGACGTGACGCTCACGGCGGGGATCGAAACGTATACGCTCGAGTCGGGACAAACGTTGAACGATGAGGTTCGCGGCAAAGCGCAGACGATCACGATCGTTGCAAATACGACGATCAACAATCCAGCAATCGATCAATTCCTGAACGGCTTTAGTCCGTTCGGCCGACCAGCAGCGGAGGGATTCGACGTAACGGGGTCTGATAGCGGGAGCTAGATGCGCAAGTCTTGCCGGCGTGCCAACGGCGCGAGACGTAACCGCAGGGTAAGCGGGGCTGCCTCCCGCACACTAATTCAAACGGAGGCAATTGTTGATGGTGCCCTGCGAACGGTCGCGCCTGCTCCCACTGACCTCGTGGATCGATGATTTCTTGACCGCCTTCCGGCAAGGTGGCGAAGACGTCATTGCCTCCTATCTGCATTCGACCGGGATCGCGCCCGCTTCGCTCGATGCGCATCTCTGTTTTCCCGAGCACGGCTACGGGCGCAAGCGCATCGCGCAGACCGGCGACATGGAGATCGCGCTCTTGTGCTGGGCATCCGATGCAACGACGCCGATTCACGATCACGGGGGCGTCGGCTGTTGGACGGCCGCGCAGCTCGGTAGTTTTGCGGTCACGAGTTTCTCGCTGCACGCGCTCGATGTCGACGCCGGGCTCGCTTCGCTTTCGATCGCGCGTACGGATGAAGCAATAATTGAAGAAATCGACCGCGACTGCCGCACGATGATCCACCGCGTCAGCGTGACGCCGGGATGCGAACGCGCGGTTTCCGTGCACGTCTACCGCAATCCGATCGGCGATTATCTCGAATATGATTTCGAACGATCGCGCGTAGCACGCCGATCGATGGTCCTCAGCTAGGACGCGCGCGCGACGCAGCTTGTTGCGTCACTTCGCGAAGCTCCACGATCTCGAGGATCGTAAGCGACCGGTGACAGCGCGCGCAGACGGCGCTCGCAGGCGGCTTGCGTTTGCGTAAGAGTTCCATGCCGCATTTTTCGCAGCGCACGATATAGCGTTTGGCGCTGGGGTTGAGCGGCGCGGCCGTTCCGAGATCGTGGTAGATCGAGGGGAGGCCCAGTTCGCGCATCTTCTTCTTGAACCGCGCTGTATGACCGGGATTTTCGCCGCGCGCGTAGAGCCACGCGTGAATCATTTCGTGCAGCAGCGTCTCGCGTAGCGCATCGGGTTTGTCTTTGAGGTGCTTGGGCGAGAGTTCGATCGTCGGCGGTTTGTACGTGATGCGGCCGGCAAGGTTGGCAAAGCGACTATTGTACGCGATGCGGTGCGCCGGGATCTCACCGTTAAAATACGTGTAATTGAGTTGCGCGAAGAGCAACTGGAGTTCGGCCACGTCGGGAAGCACGCCGTCTGTATTCGCGCGAGCGTGGCCCGAACCCGTTGCGAAAAGACTCGCCGCACGCTGCGCGAACACGCACAAACGTGAATCGTCCCGAAGGCGCAGGGCTTCCGCCGCGCATAGCCATCCCCATCGTTGCCGTCTTCGCGGTCCTGTTCTTGGGCATCATGGGGTACTTCATCAAAGTAGGGCTCGGAACGACCGGCTCTGCGTTCGGTACGGGCGGCCCGCGCGAGCAAGGCGATGCCAAAATCCAGGCGACGGCGGCGCCCGTTGCCATGGCGACCGATCCTCCGGGGGTGGTCGACATCCCGCAGACCGGAACGGGCCGCGGAACCGGCGTCAGTGGCGTTGCGCCGCCCCCCGCTGCGGGTCCCGTGGAAGCGCCGGCGCCCGCCGGTGGGCCGCCCGGCAATACCACAGGCGGCGGACCGCCGCCCGTGGTGCGTGCCGCGATCGACGATCTCAAAGCACGTATCGCGAAGAATCCGCGCGACCTTGCTGCACTCGTGACGCTCGCGAATTTCTACTTCGATGCCGCAAAATTCGAGCAAGCCGGAACGTACTATCAGCGCGCGCTCGCACTCGATCCCGGCAATCCGGACGTCCGCACGGATTATGCGGTCGTGCAACATCAGACCGGCCACGATCTCGAGGCGCTTACGTCGATCGATTCGATTCTCAAAGCGAATCCGGCGTTCACCCCCGCACTCTTCAACCGTGGCGTCATTCTCTCGGCGATCGGACGGCGAACGGAAGCGGCGGGTGCGTACAAGCATTTCATCGCGGTCGCCCCGCACGACCCGCACGTTGCCGATGCCAAAACGGCACTCAAAGAGTTAGGACAGTAATGCGCTTATACGTTTCGTGCGACATGGAAGGCACCGCGGCCGTCGCTTCCTGGACGCAAGTCGACCCGAAGAACACGACCGAGTATCCGTATTACCGCCGCCTCATGTCGCGCGAAGTCCGCGCGGCGATCGACGGCGCGCGCGAAGCCGGCGTCGGCGACGTGCTGATCAACGATTCGCACTCGTCGATGCGCAACGTGCTTTGGGACGAGATGCCGCAAGACGTCCGCATGATCTACGGCAGTCGCAAGCCCTTCTCGATGGCCGAAGGCGGCGACGGGCATTTCGATGCCGCATTCTTCACCGGCTACCACGCGGGCGTCGGTGAGGCAAACGGCACGCTCGATCACACGTATACCGATGAAACGCTCTACAACGTGCGGGTGAACGGGATGCGCTGTAACGAGGCGATGCTGAACGCCGCGGTGCTCGGCTGCGCGGGCGTTCCCGTCGCGCTTATCACCGGCGACCGCGTTGCGGTGGAAACGACGAAGGCCGCAATGCCGTGGATTACGGGCGTGATCGTAAAAGAATCGATCGGTCGCTTTGCGACAAACTCGATGCATCCCGAGCTTGCGTGTGAGAAAATCCGCACGGGCGCGCGCGAGGCGATCGAGCGGATCGGTGAAGCGAAACCGTTCGTCTTCGAATCCCCGATCACGCTCGAACTCGAGTTCGTGAGCACGCAGAATGCGGATTTTGCGGAGCTGATCCCCGGGTTCGATCGGATCGGCGGTCGCACGACGCGTTTCGTGCACGACGACTACCGCGTCATCTTCCGCGCCTTCATGGCGGCGATGCGGCTGGGCGCTGCGGCGAACGCGCCCGTCTAACGTGGTCGTCGGATTTCAGGGCGAACCCGCAGCATTCAGCGATGATGCCGCACGCCTGCTCGTCCCCGGTGCCGAAACGCGCGGCTATCCGCGTTTCGAAGAACTGCTCGAAGCGGCCAACACGCAAGCCGTCGATCTCGCCTTGCTGCCCGTCGAGAACTCGATCTACGGTGCAATCGCTCGCTCCTACGATTTGCTCGGTTCGTATAGCAACCTCACGATCGTCGATGAAATCGTCTATCGGGTCGTGCAGACGTTGATCGGAACGCCCGACGCATCGATCGAGACGATCAAAGAAGTGCGTTCGCATCCCGTCGCCCTCGAGCAGTGCCGCAAACTCTTCAGCGCTCATCCCGATTGGAAGCGCACGATCGTCGAAGACACGGCGGGCGCCGTGGCCGCCATCGTCGCGTCGGGCGATCGCACGATCGCGGCGATCGGCTCGCAAGCCGCCGCCTTGCGCTACGGCGCAAAAATCCTCAAAGAAGTCGTGCAGGACGATGCGGAAAACTTCACTCGCTTCTACCTAGTCCAGCGTAGCGGCAAAGCACGTCGCAATCTGCGTCGGGCCTGCGTCGTCTTGGGTTTGCCCGACGGGCCGGGAACGCTGCGTGACGCGCTCACCTCGTTCGCGGAGAAAAAGATCAACCTGCGTTCGCTCGTCTCGCGACCCTCGCACGACGGCCCGTTTCAGTATCGCTTCTACTGCGAGATCGACAACGTCGAAATTCGCACGCTCGCTCAAGCCCTCGCCGAAATCAAAGGCGAGTCGAAGGTCTTAGGGATCTACTAAGACGGGCTTGCTGATCCGGTAGCAGACGCCGCGGAACATCGCGATCGGCTCCCCGGCTTGATTGGCGACGTCGACGTCGTAGTGGCCGGTGCGGCCTTTGCCGCCGAAGCGCTCCTGCGCCGTTGCGATCAGACGGTCGCCGGTGCGGCCCGCTTTCGTGAACGAGATACTGGCTTGCAAGGCGACATTGGCTTCGTTGCGCGAGTTACACGCAAATGCAAACGCCGTATCGGCAAGCGTGAACGTCACGCCGCCGTGGACGGTATCGTGACCGTTGATCATCGTCGGGGTAACGGTCATCGCAACGCGAGCATAGCCTTCGCGCGCTTCCTCGATCGTAATTCCCAGCGACTGCGCCATTCGGTCGCGTTCGAGCATCGCCGCCGCGCACGTCCGTGCGAGCGCGTCGGCCGGGTTCGTTTCGATCACGCGGTCGCGGGCGAGCGCGTTTCGATCACGCGGAAACGGTTTGCGACGAACGCCGCATCGGTCAGCGATGCGTTGCCCGCCGGGTTACCGCCGGTCACGTGATAGTCGCTGAAGGCCGATGACTGATTGATCATCAGCGCGCCGGTCAGATTCTCGCCGAGCGAGACGCGACCGTAGGCCGCGGCCTCTTCCGCTTTGGCAAGTACGGCCGGGTCGGTCGAGTGAACGATCGCGGTGATCGCACCGTGGGTGCGGGCTTCTTCTGATGCCACCTTGAGCGCTTGGTCGACATCGTCCGTTGCGATCACGTAGACGATCGGACCGAACATCTCGCGGCCGAAGCGATCCGTATCGTTGATATCGAGCTTCGCAACGAGCGGCGTGCGTACGCGCGCATCGGGAAAATCGGGATGCGTGAGGGATTTACTCGCTAGCACGACGCCGGCTTCGCCGTTCTCGGCATCGACGCGATCGAGCGTCGGTTGCGTCGCAATCGCACCGAGCAATTCGAAAGCGCGTTCCGGAGCGGCAAGCAGCGCATCGATTGCGCCCGCAAGCGCTCCGACGACATCATCGAAGCTCACGTGCGCGCCATCCGCTTGAATGCCGCCACGCGGCACGAAAATGTTCTGCGGCGTCGTGCACATCTGACCGGAATACAGGCTCACCGACATCGCGATGTTGCGTAGCATGCCTTTGAAGTTCGCCGTGCTCTCGATGACGATCGAATTGACTCCCGCTTTTTCGGTGTACGTCGGACCGTGCGCGTTTTTCTCCACCCAGTTGCCGAAGGCGCTGCCGCCCGTATAATCAACCATTGCGATTTCCGGTCGTTCGATGAGTGTCTTGGCAATCGGCGCATCGCTCGAATCGACCGCGAGTTGAACGAGGTTCGGATCGAAGCCCGCATCGCGCAAGGTCGCACGCATGAGTTCGACCGAGATCGCAAGCGGCAAGATCGCCTGCGGATGCGGCTTGACGATCACGGCATTTCCCGTGGCCAGGCTTGCGAAGATACCGGGATACGAATTCCAGGTCGGAAAGGTCGAACAGCCGATCGTGAGATCGATGCCGCGCCCGACGAGACGAAACGTCTTCTCGATGCGCAGCGGTTCGTTTTTGCCTTGCGGTTTTTCCCACAGCACGCGCGCCGGAATTTTGGTCATCTCTTCGTAGGCATACGTGAGCGCTTCGAGCGCGCGATCTTGCGCGTGCGGGCCGCCCGCCTGAAAGGCCATCATGTAGCCTTGACCTGTGGTGTGCATGACGGCATGCGCCATCTCAAAACTGTGGGCGTTGATGCGCGCGAGCATTTCGAGCAACACGCCCGCTCGCTCGTCGACGCTCGCGCGCGTCCAAGCGGGGATCGCCGCCGTCGCTGCGGCGAGCAACGCATCGACGTCCGGCTTCGGGTACGTCACGCCGAGCTTCATGCCGAAGGGCGAACGTTCCGCGCCGATGCGCCCGGTCGTCCCCGGCTGATCGAGTTCGAACGGCTTGTTCAAGCGCGCATCGAACGCCGCTTTGCCGTCGGCACTCGCAGTATCGCCATACGCTTTGGGGCTCGGCACTTCGAAATACGCGCTGAAAAAGGCGCGCGTGCGAATCGCTTCGCGCGCCTTGTCGAGCGTCGCGCGGTGCGCGGAGAACCAGTCGGCTGCTCGGGACGTCGTCGTTGCAGAACTCATAGCCGAGTTGCCTTCCTCTAGGCGGTTAGCGCCCCTTCCAACGCCGCTCCCTTCGCCGCATCGAACGCCCCGGACGTGCGCCAAACGACCCCGCCGGCGGCATCGACGACGAAGACGGCAAGCTCTTTTTCGCTTTCGATCGCGAGGCTCGTTTTCAGTCGCTCGAGATCGACGAACGTGACGATCGTTGCGGAGCGCGCTTCGGCGGGGACCGCCGCGCGCATTGCCGGGACGATCACCCCTCGCATCATCTTCATTCCCTGCAATAGTGCAACGATCAGAAACGCGCGCCCGCCGGCACCCGTGACGTACCGCTCAATGAGCGGTACCCACGTCATCACCTCGCCGATTTGTTCTTTGGCAAAGCCCACGACGACGATGTTGCTCGCGCCCGCAAAGTCGCGCGGAAATTTACGCGGATCGTCCGTGAGCGTTTTGCCTTCAAGGGCGGGAAACGGAAGTCGATCGGTCATGTTTGCGTGTTCCCCGCTTCGTCGCTGAAACACCCGCGTCGGTACTCGGTAGAGCGAGGTCTGCTTGTCGCCGCACACGGCTTCTTTGCCGCGACGATCGCGGTATTTCTGATCGTGGTCGGTCGACGCTACGCGCAGCTACCGGCTCGGGTGTCGCTGAACATCGATTTTCGCGGCCGCCCGGTCGGGAGCTGGCCGCGACCGTTCATCTGGCTTCCCGTCGCGATCTTCATCGGGGTCGATGCGATCCTCATGGCCGTCCCACAATCCGAACGCGACATCAAGCCGATTCCCGGCGTCGTCATCGAGCTTGGTCTGATCGCTTTGGCGGTCGCGTATCTCTTTTCGCAGAGTATCGATGTTTCGCTCGGAAAGCGGATGCTGGTCAGTAGGCGCACCCTCGCACTCCTCGTGGTCGTGTCCCTCGCAAGCGTGGCCGTCAACGCTTTCGTCTTTTCGGGTCGGTAGCCCGACAAAAGAAATTTGACGGGAAACCCGATGTGTGGGATACTGACGTGTCGTGTCCTCCGGTCTTACCGCGAGGACGCCGAGCCCAGCCCCGCCAGCAGGCGGTACGGGCTCATCACCCCGCGCGATCTTTCGAACAGCCGATCGACTTGCGCACACTCGAAAGATTGCGAAAATTGAATACGTTTGACTCCTTGGCTCTCAAGCCGCAGCTCCTGCGCGCGCTTGCGGACCTCAAATTCACCGAGCCTACGCCGGTGCAAGTTTCCTCCATTCCGCCCGCCCTCGCCGGAAAAGATGTTCTGGCAAGTGCGGCGACCGGTAGCGGCAAATCGGCCGCCTTCGGCCTCCCGATCCTCAACGCGCTGATCGATCAACCGCGCGGCAAGACGCGCGCTTTGATTCTCGCGCCGACGCGCGAACTCGCCGTGCAGATCGCCCAACATCTGGGCTACCTTGCCAAACACACCGGCATCAAAATCGCAGCCGTGTACGGCGGCGTCGGCTTTGGCCAGCAAGTGCAGGCGTTCAAGCGCGGTACCGACATCATCGTTGCAACGCCCGGCCGTCTGTTCGATCACATCGGCCAGGGCACGTGCAAACTCGACGATTTGCAGTATCTGGTCTTAGATGAAGCGGATCGCATGCTCGACATGGGCTTCTTGCCCGTCGTTCGTCGTTTGCTCAAGATCATCCCGACGAAACGGCAGACGCTGTTCTTCTCGGCCACGATTTCGCCGCCGATCGCCGCGCTTACAAAAGAGATGCTGCACGATCCCGTGCGCGTCGATCTCGCCCCCGAACAGAAAACCGTCGAAGGCCTCACGCAAACGATCTATACGGTCGACCAGCAGCGCAAGACGGATCTGTTGCTCGAGCTACTCAAAGACAACGCGATCTACACCGCGATCGTCTTCACGCGCACCAAGGCACGCGCCAATCGTCTCGCCGCCGCGCTTGCAAAACAGAACGTGCCCTCCGAACGCATCCACGGCGATCGTTCGCAAGCGCAGCGCACGCGCGCGCTCGAAGACTTCAAGAAGGGCAAGTTCCGCGTACTCGTCGCAACCGACATTGCCGCACGCGGCATCGACGTTGCGAACCTCGGACACGTCGTGAACTTCGACGTTCCGATGGTTCCCGAAGATTACGTTCACCGCATCGGTCGCACGGCACGTGCGCAGATGACGGGCGACGCGATCACCTTCGTTTCACGCGATGAAGAAAAGCTCTTCACGCAAATCGAAAAAGTGCTCGGCAAGCGCATCGACCGCGCCAAGCTGCCGACGCTGCCGGAAATCACACCCGAACAGTTGCGCACCGCACGCGCAGAAGATCTCAGCGACCGCCGCGATCCCTCGCACGGCCGCAATCGCCCCGGCGGAAACAACCGCGGACCATCGACCGGCGGACGCCCCTTCGTTCACGCGAAGAGCGCAGGCCCGGCCCGCCGCGAACACCGCGCTAAGGGTTAGTCGCCCCCAGAACTTCCCCAAGAAAAAAGCCGCCAATAGGCGGCTTTTTTCTTGTCCGCCACAGACTAGCGTGGTAAACTAGGTACATGAAAACGGTTGGCCTGTTCGATGCAAAGGCGCGCCTATCCGAGATTGTTCGCGATGCGGAGGCAGGCGAAACGACGATCATCACGCGGAACGGTACGCCGGTGGCACATGTCGTCCCCATTGCCGCGAAAAAGCATCGCGAATTCGGATTCGATGATGGACTCGGCTTTATTGCCGATGATTTTGATGCGCCATTGCCTTCAGACGTGTTAGCTCAATTCACGAAGTGATTCTGCTGATCGACACGCACGTTTTGCTCTGGTGGTTTCTCGATTCGTCCAAGCTTCGAAAAAAGACGCGTGACCTCTTAGCCGACTTGGGAACTCCGGTTTACGTATCCGCGGCTTCGACATGGGAAATCTCAATTAAATCAGCACTCGGCCGCCTCATCTTGCCGGGTACGCCCTCGTACTATCTCCCTGATCGCATTCTTCGAGCTGGTTTGAGCCGACTTCCGATCACGATGGAGCACACCTACGGGGTTGAATCGTTACCGCTGCATCATGCCGATCCATTCGACCGACTGTTGATCGCTCAGGCGCAGTGCGAAGGCTTCGCAATCGTTACGAGCGATCGTGTGTTCTCCAAATACGACGTGCACTGCATACAAGCGTAGTCGAGCGCGATAGAACCCTTGACAAGGGAACACCGTCCGATCGAAAGAGGCGTTTATCGATCGTCCGACTAGCGTTATTTCTGCCGTGTTCGAAATCGTGCAGCACTGGCGCGCAGCACAGACGACCGACATGAGGCCAAGTTCCGGAGGTTATGTGGAGAGCGAGTACGCTCGGATCGCGTGCTCCGCCCGTTCGACGATCGCGGACGGCAATTCGCCCGGCGAAATGATGTCAACGGATTCGTCGTGCACCAGCGCAAGCACGCTTCACATTGATCTGCCGATCTCAAACGAAAAGAACCGTGAGTGCTTCACGGTTCTTTTCGCATCGAATCGCGAGGACTTAAAAGACGGGGATGATGTCTTCCGGTCCGATTTCGCCGACGTCGACGCCGTCGAGATCGAGTTCGGGGATCGCCGGGAAGGCGATGCCCCACTCCTCGACGATCGCGCGAACGCGCGCGAGCGCCGTGCGCCAGTTGTCTTTTTGTTCGTCGTAGCTGAGAACGCCGAGTCCGCCCTCACGCGCGTGCTGCACCAATACGCGATGGTTGGCAAGAAAATAATCCGGAATATCCCAAAACTGATTCGGCGGTTCCCACAGAATCATCGAGAGAAAGACGAAGCCGGCGCGCAACTGCTTGGTAATGAGCGCTTTGTACTCATCGTTCAATCCCGGCCAATCTTTTTCGAGAATCGTCAGGCAGATCGCGAGATGACGCGCTTCGTCCTGTCCGACTTTTTTGAAGATCTCGCGGAAGAGCGGGTGCGTTGCTTTCTTCGACATGCCGAAGAAGAGTGTCGAGCTTGCGACTTCGCCCATCATGAATGAGGTGAAGAGCACGCTGAGCGGATACTTTGCAAGCGAGTCGGAGTAGCCGTTCCAGTAGCGTCCACCATTGTGATAGAGCCAGCCGATGTTGTTTTGCGCGGCATGTTCGAGATCGGTCGTCGCGGTGAAGTTCAGCGGTCCGCCGGGGATCAATCCTTGGATTGCGCGCTGGCACACTTCCTCGTGGTTCATCTCATCGTGCGTGATCGCAAAGAAGCACTTGCGCACCGGGTCTTCGGAATGCTGTTCGAACGAGTGAATCATCGCCTTTGCGAAAACCGCCGGGCCCGAACCATCGAAGTTCGCAAGCACCGCGTACCAATACATGATTCCGACGCGCTGCTCGGGCGTGAAATCTTCGGGACGAAGCGAGGACCAATCGAAATCCGAGGGATTCCACGCATGGCGTTTGGATTTCTCGTAAATATCGACGAGCTTGGGCGTATCGACGCGCCACTCCATCGGATAGATATTCGGCTGCGGTACGGCCGGCGCCGGAATGAGCCCGCCTTCGGGGATCACGAGTTGGGGCTTCGGAATACTGATCGCCATGCTGTCTACTCCCTACCAAATGGTTGGCCTCAAGAGGGTAACAAACCCGGCCACAGGGGTCAAGGCAACGGGGCTTGCTCGGTTACCTTGAGAAGGAACGGGGCATGGATCGCGCCCCTTCCCGTACGGTCGCTCGGCGTGCGGCTGAACTCGCCACGGAAGCGCTCGCCGAGGATCATCTCGTCGCTGGATTCGGCGACCTCGTCCATCGGGCGTATTCGAAAGCGGACGTGCGCATCGGCCTCTTCAGCGGTGAGGATCTCACGATCGAATACCCGCCGATCGACGCGAGCCGCGATGGGTTGGTTTTCGATCTCCCCGAGAATGATTTAGCTCGCCTGCGAGCGGGCGAGACGATTACCCGTGCGGGCGTGACGCTCGCACCGGTACGGTACACGACGCGGACGCTCGGGGTGATCGGCTTGCGATCGGGCTCGCCGATCGTCGATTTCGACGTCTTGGAAACGTGCGCCGCGATTTTTGCCGTCGCGCTCAACGGCGCGCGACTGGCAGCGGCGAACGTCACGCTCGTCGATCAGGTCGGTCACGACCCGCTCACCGGCGTTGCGAATCGCCGCCGCTTCGACGCCGGCCTGATCAATGAATGGGATCGCATGCGTCGCAGCGGCAAGCCGCTCTCCGTCATGATGATCGACATCGACTTTTATAAAGCGTTCAACGACCGCTACGGACATCAGCGCGGTGATACGTGCTTGCAGCTCGTGGCAAAGGCGCTCGAATCGTGCGCGACGCGGGCCGGGGAAGTCCTCGCGCGGTACGGCGGTGAAGAATTCGGCGCGATCTTACCGACCGCCGATGCGGCGACGGCGATCCTCATCGCGGAGCGCATGCGGACGACCATCGCCGCGCTCAACATTCCGCATGAAGGATCGACGCTCGGGCGCGTTTCGGTCACGATCGGCGTGGCAACGATGGTGCCCGAGGGCTCCATGACCTCACACGAATTCTATGCGCGCGCCGATCACTTCGCATACGATGCCAAGAAAAATGGACGCAATCGCGTCGTCGCGTCGGGCTATGAGAGCGCGGAGTCGCCGATCATGCGCACCGCACCGACCGATGTTCGATTACCCACGCATCTCGCAAGCGATGAAGACCACGATGCGCTCGACGAACTCGAACGCGCCCTGGTGCGTACGCCGCTCGTTACCCTCGTGGGCGCGGATGCGGCGTATCTGATGCGACTTGCGCTACGCGCCGGTGTCGAGATTTCGCACGCCTTCGAAGATGGCGTTTTCTATGCGGAACTAGCGACGATCGAAAGCGAGGCGGATGTCCTCGCGGCAATCGGCGCGGCCCTGGGACTCTTGCCGGAGGGTCGTCACGCAACGGACCGCCTTCTCAAACATTTGCGGAGCCGCTCGCTCTTACTCGTGCTCGATGGGTGCGGTCCCGTGATCGCGGCCGTGCGGGCGGTCGTTCCGGCGATCCTCGATGGGGCGCCGCACGTTCGCATTCTTGCAACCGCATCGGTTCCACTCGAAATTCCGCGCGAGCGCGTGATCGTCGGTCACACCGGTTCGCTCTCGGGGACCGCGCGAGCGTCGATGTAGGAGCTGCGTGCCGGTTAGGTTTGTCGTGGCAGGGTGAGACCATCGAAGAGTAAGGTGACAAGCGTTTCGGTCAAACCGCACCCCGCGGCCGAGCGGCCCGGACGATACCATTCGACGACCGAGTTGGACATCCCGAAAATCAAGCGCGCGATCAGGCGTGCGTCGAAATCGCGCCGGAGGTCGCCTTCTTCTTGCGAGCGATGAATCAAGTCGGTCGCGATGCGATCGAACGCGCGGCGCCGCTCGAGCGCATCGCGCTGAATCGGCGACGTCCCGCGTACGCGAAAGAGAACGGTGAGCTCCGGCAAGAGTTCGAGCGTCGTCTCTGAGACCCGCGCAACGATAAATCGCAGTCGATCGAACGCACGGCCGTCGCGCGCACCCGGCTCATCGAGAATCGCGAAGAGCGCATCGAGCGCACGTTTGAGGCCGCGCTCGAGCAGGGCCTCTTTGCCGGTTACATGATGGTAGATACTCGCCTTCGTTATACCGGCCGCTCGCGCGACATCGTCCATGGAGGCGCCGTCATAGCCGCGTTCGGCGAAAACCGCGAGCGCGACGTCCGTCAGCGTGTCGATATCGTAGGGCTTGCGCGATTCCACAGCCATCGGAGTTCGACAGGCCGCTGAACCGTCCCGGGCGGTAGGGGCACGCGCGCCGCGCGGAGCACGTTTCGCGTATGGCGCAATCCACCAAGGCTCTCCCGCACGGCCTCACTCGCGATCAACTCCTGCTCGTTTTTCGGAACATGCTCACGCAGCGCGCGGTCGATACGCGCGGTTTCCAACTCAACCGGCAAGGCAAGATTGCAATTGCCATGGGGTCCGAAGGGCATGAAGCCGTGCAGGCCGGGGCGGGGTTGGCGTTCGTCCGCGGACGCGACGTGCTCTATCCGTACTATCGGAACACCGGGATTACGCTTGCTTGCGGATTTCCGCTGGAAGATCTCTTTCGTTCTCAATTCGCACGGGCGTCGGATCGCACCAAAGGTCGTTCTATCATCAATCACGTCTCGGCGCGCGAGCGCGGCATCGCCTCGATCAGTTCGATCATCGCATCGCAGTGTACGCACGCGGTCGGCGCGGCGTATGCGTTTCGCTATCGTAAGGAGACCGATCGCGTCGTGCTGTGCACGTTCGGCGAAGGCGCGACGAGCGAAGGCGAGTGGCACGAAGCGATGAACTTCGCGGCCGTCCACAAGGTGCCGGTCGTCTTTCTCTGCGAGAACAATAAGTGGGCGATCTCGACGCCGATCAGCAAGCAAATGGCCGTTCCCGACGTCGCCGCACGTGCTGCCGGATACGGCATGCGCGGCGTCATGTGCGACGGATTCGATCCGCTCGCCGTGTATGCGGCCGTTCGCGAGGCGCGCGACTACGCACTTGCCGGCCACGGTCCGACGCTGGTCGAGGCCAAATGCTACCGCTTTCTCTCACACACAACCGACGACGACGATAAGACCTACCGCTCGCGCGAAGAGGTCGAACGCGAACGTGCCAACGACCCGGTGCCGCGCTACGAAAAATGGCTGATCGCGAATGATTTGCTCGATGTGCAAGGCGCCGAATCGATGAAAAGAGAGGTTACGGCGCTCGTGAACGCCACGACAGACGCCGTCGAAGCCGAAGCGTCTCCCGTCGCAGCCGACCTCTACGGAAACGTCTATGCTGGACCCGATAGCCCCTGGATCTAAAGTAAAATGCCGCCAGACGCTTGAGCGGCAAGAAACGGGGTAAGGACAGTTTCGATCTCGTCTACGACGTAGACATCGAAGATCAACCGTCCCCCCGTTGGTGAGTTTGGAATGAAGTTGCGTCGTCTGATACCGCTAGCGATCCTCGCCGCTCTGTTGTTCGCTCGGCCGGCCGAAGCGCATCCACTCGGTAATTTCACGATCAATCATCTCGTCCGCGTGAATGCGGACGAGAAAACCCTCGCCGTGCGCTACGTCGGCGACTTCGCGGAAATTCCGGCATATACGATCTTGCGCGACATCACGGGATCGGCTGCGCCGAGCGCTGCCGAGCTCGATCGCTGGGCGAAAACCGAAGCAACGACGATTGCGACGGATCTCCACATTGCAGCTGATGGGAAAACGCTCGCGCTTCAATTCATCGCTGCACATGCAAGCACCAAACCGGGCGCCGGTGGTCTTCGAACGATTCGTTTGATCGCAACCTACCGGAGCGAGGCTCCCGGCAACGATGCGCACGTCGTGTTGCGCGATGAAACGTATCCCGGCCGTCTCGGCTGGAAAGATACCGTGCTTTCACCGGCCACCGAGCCGACCCGCGAGCTTACCACCTATCCCAATGCGTTACTCGGCTCACCGCGACAGACGACGACCTTAGCGTTCGCAATCGACGCACAGGGTCGAGCGGTTCGCACCGATGCACCCGCAACGGCAACGCAAACGAGCGGCGCGCCTGCGGGACTCGCGCGCAGCAATGCGCTCTCCGATATGCTCTCGCATGGAGATGGAAGCATTACGTTCTTCGTCGGCGCGCTGTTGCTGGCCGTTGGGCTTGGCGCCCTTCACGCGCTCGAGCCGGGGCATGGTAAGACCTTGCTTGCCGTTTCGCTCGTCGGCGCACGCGCGACGATGCAGCAAGCCGCGATTCTCGCCGGCGCGTTGACCGTCGCGCACACCGCAGGCGTGCTCGCCCTCGGAGCCGTCGTGCTCTTTGCCGCGCGTTGGATCGTTCCGGAAACGATCTATCCCTGGATTACCCTACTCTCGGGCGCCGTCGTCGCCTATCTCGGCGCACTCGCGCTGGCGCGTTACGTTCGTGCTCGGCGGCCACTCGCGCACGCTCACGTTCACGAACACGCCGATGCAAATGCGCACGTTCACGAACACGCTCACGGCCTTGCGGTCGGCGATCACGGACACGGACACGGCGAAGAGACGGACGCGGCCTTTGCCGCACGCGTGTTCGCCAAACACCGTCACGAACACGCCGCAGGCGTAGCGCATTCACACGAAGGCCTCGATGATGAAGCACATGCCCTGGCACATCGCATTCCCGGCACCGCCCCCTTGAAGTTTCGGACGGCCGTGGTCGCCGCGATGAGCGGCGGTATCGCTCCGTGCCCTGCCGCGCTCGTCGTATTACTCACCGCAATCACCATCCACCAAATCGCGCTTGGATTGGCGCTCATCGTCGCCTTTAGTTTCGGACTTGCGGGTGTCCTAACCGGACTTGGAATCGCCGTCGTACGAAGTGCCGCTTGGCTCGGCAAACAGAAACGTTTCGAGCTCGTCACACGCTATGCACCGCTCGCCTCAGCGAGCGTCATCGCCATCATCGGCTCCACGCTCGTGGGTCAAGGTCTTGCCGCGCAAGGCGTTCCGATACCGTTCCTTGCCATCGCCGCGATCACGCTGCTTGCGATCGCGGGCTACGCGTTTGCACCGGTTCACACGCATCGCGCGAAGTCGGTGACGGCATGATGCTCGTCGGCGGCGCGTTCACCGTCTTCGTGCTCGGCATGCGGCACGGCGCCGATCCCGACCATCTTGCGGCAATCGACAACGTGACGCGTAATTCGTACGAGCGCTCACCTCGGTTGAGTCGCTTCGTCGGGACACTCTTCGCCGGTGGCCATACGGTCATGGTGATGGCGATTTCCGTGCTCGTCGGCCTGCTCGGCACGCGCTTTGCCGCGCACGGCGATTTGATCGAACGCATCGGGACCTATCTTTCGATTGCCGTCCTCGTCGCGCTCGCACTCGTGAACATCCGCACGCTACGCTCCGGTGGAACCAAGCTCGTCGGCATGAAAACGCGTCTGCTTCCGCGCGGCTTACGCGAAGGAAAGAGTGCGTTGCTCGCGATTCCGATCGGCTTACTGTTCGGCTTTGGTTTTGAGACCTCGAGCCAGATTGCAACGTACGCGGTCGCCTTTGCGACCGAATCCGGCGTCATGGGCGCAGTCATCGTCGGCGCGATGTTTTGTCTTGGCATGATCGTCACGGACACGCTCGATAGTGTGCTCGTGCATCGGCTCGTTTCCTATCGGCGCGAGACTCTGCCCCGCGTGATGCGGACGTGGATTTGGTCCGTCACGCTCGTGGCACTTGCGGTCGCAGCATATGAATTCGCGCAAGTCTTGGGGTGGCGATCGCCGCTCTCGGATTTAGCGTTTAGCGGGATCCTCGTGATCTCGCTGGTTACGGTTTTTGTGTACGTCTTCATCAAGACGCGCAGCAACGCCGAACCAGCCCCAATGGCACCCCCCCCAGGAGAGGTCATTTCATGAAACTTCAGCGTCTGCTCGGAAGCGCAGCGGCTATCGCCGTCGTCGCCTCCGCAGCACTCATCTACAACGTGTTTCCGGCACACGGCTCGGATCACCAAGATGCGCCGACCCTCATCGCCCACCCGGCGGCCGACATCACCGACGTGTTCGTCTTCCCGAGCGCCAATACGGCAAACGTCGTGCTCGCGATGGACACGCACCCGCTCATCGCCAAGGGTGCCGGTCCGACGACGTTTTTCGATCCGCAAGTGATGTATCAGCTCAAGATATCGCATAGCGCATCGGGCATTGAAGATCAGGTCATTCAGTTCAAGGTCAACGGAACCGATCAGAATCAAACGATCACGGTGTACGGCCCGGCCGCACCGAATCAAACCGGCGTCGATTCGACGTATCTTTCCACCTCGGCTGGATCCGTCACGTACGGCAACTCGGCAACGCTTTCCAACGGCATGCAAGTATTTGCCGGACCGCGCGCCGATCCGTTCTTCTTCGACCTCTTCCAGTTCTTCAAGATCATTCCGGATCGCAATCAGGCAAATCAGCCGAATCCGCCAGCTGCATCGGCCACGTCGTTCAACGGATTCACCACGGCCTTCAATCAAGCAAACGGCACGAGTTGCTCGACCGCCCAAGCCACAGACGCACTCTCATCGAACGGCTTCAACGTGCTCGCGCTCGTTGTCGAAGTTCCGAAATCGCTTCTGCAGGGCGCTTCGAGCACGATTCACGTGTACGCAACGACCAGCACGCAGACCGGAACGTAGGAGAACAACACCATGCGTGAACTCATCAAATCCTTCGCCGGAACGCTCGCTGCAGTCGTCGGCATCACCGGCCTCGTCAGCTGCGGCGGCGGCAGTTCCACCTCGCTTCCGGCAGCGCCGAATGCGTACCATCAGATCGAACGTCTCGCACGTCCGGCCGTCAAAGAGCTCTTTCAAAACTATCAAGCTCACGACACCACCAACCGTGCAACGCCGTACGCAGATCCGACTCTGCCGGGCGCGATCAACAGCTTCATGACCGGCGTTGCCGGCCGTTCGCCGGCGATTGCAAACGCCGTGCAAGGCGTGCTCATTCCGGACGAAATTGCAGCCGATCTCTCGCAAACAGCGACGACCTCAGCTTACCTTGGCGTCGAGACCGGCGGCTTTACCGGTAATAAGTTCGGCGGACGTGGTTTGCTCGATCCCGTGATCGACATCTCGCTCGGCGTCGTGTTCGGCGGCTTCGTCCCCGCCCTGTTTTCGACCATCCCCGATGACAAAAAAGAAAGCCCGTGTCTCACGGTTGAGAATGTTCCGGCACAAACCGGACTTCCGAGCCAAGTCGCCGGCGCGAATTCCCAGTATGCGACCCCGGCGCAAATCGGCGCAGCCAACGGCGAGACGAGTACGTTCCCGTATCTCGGAGCGCCTCACTAACCCCATGCGACCCCAGACCCTGTGGGCGATGACGGCGAGCGCGATAATCGCGCTCGCCGTCTGGCCTCTTTTCGTGAAAGTCACCGCTGCGCACGCCATTACGCCAACGGCGACGTTCACTCCGGCTCCCCCCAATCGCGACGATCTACGTCGCGATTCGATCGTTTCTTCGCTCGAAGCGCAACTGAAAAAAAACGGCCCCAATTTTCTCGTGCCGCGGCTTCTCTCCGCGCAGTATCTCCAGCGCTATCGCGAGCGCGGGGATATCGATGACGTCTTGCGCGCACAGCATGACGCGCAACTCTCACTCGATGCGCAGACGCGCGGCAACGTTGCCGGAGAACTCTCGCTTGCGGATGCCTTACTCACCTTGCATCGCTTTCGTGAGGCACGCATCCACGTCGATCGAGCCGTTCGATCGGCGCCTACCGAGGATGCCTTCGTCGCTCAGGAAGCGTCGCTCGACCTTGAAACGGGCGACTATGCACGCGCGCACGACGAACTAAGGCACATCTCGGCCCGCGGTCAGACGACCGACGCCGTGCAGACGATCGAATCGCGCTACGATGAACTCACCGGCCGACTCGAGGACGCGCGCCGCCTGTTGAGGACGGTAACGGGGAACATCGATTCGCTCTACGATATTCCCGCTGAGCGCCGTGCGTGGTTCCACATGCGTGAGGGCGAAATGGCCTTTACGGCGGGCGACCTTACGGCAGCAGTCGATGAGGAACGCAGCGCGCTTGCGATCTTCCCGAATTTCAATCGTGCATTCAACGCACTTGCCCGATTCGAGCTCGCGCAGCATCACGATAAAGAAGCGCTCGATGCAGCCACCAAGGGTGCAGCGATCGTGCCCCTTCCCGAGACGCTCGGCTACCAAGCCGACGCGCAGCGCGCACTCGGCGATGCCGCCGCCGCAAATCGGACGAAGGATGAGATCGAGGCGATCGAAAAGATCGGGAACGCGCAGCGTGTGAACGATCGGCTTCTCGCCATCTATTACGACGAGCACGACATGAAACTCCCCGTCGCCTATATGATTGCGAAACGGGAAGTGGCGGTTCGCGACGACGTGTTCGCCGAAGATACGATCGCCTGGGCCGCAGCCAAAGTCGGCAAGTGGGAAGAGGCGCGCTCGGCGATCGCCAAAGCGCAGCGCTACCACACGCAGGACTCGCGCATCGCTTACCACGCGGGGGTGATCGCGCAGCATTTCAACGACAACGCGAAAGCGAAGGCCGACTTCACGCAAGCGCTTGCGCTCAATCCGGCGTTCCATCCCGTGTATGCCGACGATGCTCGGGCACGACTGAGCAAAATGTCTACACCGTAGACCGTCTCCGCCGTTTGGAGCGTCGTTGGTCGGGTAGCCTGGTTTCCACGCCACTCCCCGAGGAACGCCCTTGCTTTCGCTTTTTCTCTCGGTCATCTCGCTTGCCACGCCGTCACCATGCGCATCGGCCCTGCCCGCGAGTCCGGGAGCCGTGTCCGCGCAGCGAACCCCAATGCCGTGCCCGACGACGACACCGAGGATCGCGACCATCGGAAAAGTCCAGGTCCGCGGACGTATCGACAACCTGATCGGTAAAGCGTCTTCCGCCGCCGAGGGATTCGTCGGCCATGCGGAACTCGAAGAGCGACCGATCTTACGACCGGGCGAATTGCTCGAGACCGTTCCCGGCGTTGTGATCTCGCAACATTCGGGCGAAGGCAAGGCAAATCAGTATTACTTACGCGGGTTCAACCTCGATCATGGAACCGACATTGCCATAACGATCGCCGGCGTGCCCGCCAACATGCGAACGCACGCACACGGCCAAGGCTATTCGGACATCAACTGGTTGATACCGGAAGTCGTCAACTACGTGAACTATCGTAAGGGCACGTACAACGCCGACCAAGGCGATTTCTCAACGGCAGGCGCGGTGAACATGACGTACGTCAATACGCTACCGCACGACATCCTTACCCTCGAAGGTGGACCGTACGGACAGGCGCGCATGTTGCTTGCCGGATCACCAGCCGTCGGCTCGACCGGGCATCTTCTCTATGCGATCGAGTATCAACACGCAGACAATACGGCCCTCGACCCCGACAACTACCGCAAATATAACGGCCTGCTGCGCTTCACGAAACAGCGCGGGAACGCGATCGTCGGCGTCACGGCACAAGCCTATCAAGCGAAGTGGATGTCATCGGATCAGATTCCGCTGCGCGCGGTGCAGCGAGGGATCGTCGACCGATTCGGTCAGATCGATCAGACGGACGGCGGTCAGACCCACCGCTATGCCCTTTCGACGGACTACACGCGCGAGACCGCCAACCGAACGACTCAAATCAACGCGTACGCCATGGACTATAGCCTCCATCTGTATTCTGATTTTACCTATTATTTGAATGACCCGGTGAACAAAGATCAATTCAGTCAAAGCGATCAACGGTTGGTAACCGGTCTCAATGCGAGCCAGACGTGGACGACGCCGGCTGCTGAAAATACGATCGGCTATCAACTTCGTAACGACAACATCACGCCAGTTTCGCTCTTTCTCTCGAAAGATCGCCAGTACACCGGCACGACACGCATCGACCGGATCGTCGAAACGAACAATTCCTTTTACGTCCAGACGATGCAACACCTCAGCAAGCAAATGCGCGTGACACTCGGTCTTCGCGCGGACGAATTTCGCTTTCATGTAAGCGACTTGCGGCCCGAGAACTCCGGCAACGTGTCGGCCGGAATCGTAAGCCCGAAAATCGCGTTTGCTTACGCACTCGGCCACACGACCGAACTGTATGCCGATTTCGGCACCGGATTTCACAGCAACGACGCACGCGGCATTGTTGAGAAAGTCGATCCTGGCACCGGACAGACAACCGATCCTGGCACGGGACAAGTCGTCCATGGCGCAACGCCGCTGGTTCGCGCGAAAGGTGCGGAACTCGGTGCGCGCTTTGCTTTCAATCAAAAAGTCCGCACGACGGTCTCGCTCTGGAACCTCAATCTTGCCTCGGAATTGATCTTTCAAGGCGATGCCGGTACAACCGCACCTGGCCGTCCCAGCCATCGCTACGGAATCGAACTCGCCAATTTCTGGGCGTCTTCGCCGGGGGTGACCTATGATTTCGACTATTCGACTTCGGCAGCGAAATTTACCAACTTCGACCCCGCGGGCAGCCTGGTCCCAGGCTCCGTTAAAGACGTGCTAACGCTCGGCGCGACGGTTGACAAAAGCAAAATTTTTGGAAGCATTCGATTGCGTTACTTTGGCCCGCGCCCGCTCATCGAAGACGGCAGCGTGCGTTCGAATCCGACCACGACGGTCAGCGTACAGGCGGGCTTCAAACCGACCAAAGGCACGCGATTCAGCGTCGATGTCTTCAACCTGCTCGATACGAAAGCGAGCGACATCGACTACTACTACAACTCGTCGATCCCAAGCGATCCCGCGTACACGAAGCCTGGCTACACGGGATCGTGTCCGATCGCGCAATGCAGCGTTGGCGTCCCGGACGTGCACTTTCATCCGATCGAACGCCGGCTACTCCGATTTACCTTGAGTAAAGAGGTGTAGCTACTTCATATCCATCGTGGAATTTGGGGCCATGCTCATACCTCCAACCGACTTCACGGCTTTCCATTTCGTGTTGATCGAAGCCGGTAATTTATCCATATGTTTGAGGAACATCGTCACGCTCCAGATTTGCGTTTCCGTGAGCGAGTGCTGAAACGCCGGCATTGCCGAGAAGCGAATGCCGTGATGGATTTTCCAATACGTTGACCCTTCACGATCGTCTTCGGCACCGTCGGATGCAAACTGCGGTGAGGGAACGTAGAATCCACTCGCGACGTTCGACTGTTTTCCGTCCGCTGCGCCATGACAGAGTATGCAGTTTTGCTTGTAGAGCGCAAGACCGGCGGCCATCGTCGCATCGGTAAACGGCAACGGGTTCGTGCGGCCGCCCATCTCGCGGTCGGACAGTGCATGAACCGCCGTCATCGCCAGATTTGCTTCGAATCGGGATGGAGCACTATCGGCGGCCATCGGCGCGTAGCCCAAATACACGAGAGCAATCACCACTCCGAGCACGACACTCAGAAGGACGATGATCCCGATGACCGCGCCGCGCAAATGCACCATCTCAGCGACCGCCCATCGACATTCCACTCATGCTACGCGCCATATCGGGTGGACGTACGCGGAAAAACACCTGGAATCCCACGGGCGTTCCCGTTCCGTAGATGGTATTCAACGACGCACTCTTCGAGCCGAGCGTGATTTGCGCACCGAGACCGATGTTTGCAGCAGATGGAGTACGCGTAAGATCGTAGACCGCGCCGAGCCCGTAGGAACCGACGTGATACACCGACTCCGGATCGACGCCGGCGATCACGAGATCGCGGGCTGAACGCGTGCCCGATTCGAGACGCGCGTAGACGGTCGTGCGCCCCGCTTGATAATCGGATTCTGCGAGGTACGAGCTCGAACGCGCGCCGCCCGACTCGATATTCTGGCCAAAGACGAACCCGGTGTACCAATTGCGAGCGAGTCCGAGCGGCTTGTTCAAGAGCAGTGAGGCGACCAAGCGATGCTGATTGATTTGCGGATTCAACACTTCGGGGCTTTTGATAAACCCGTACGAGACTTCGGCCGAGCTATTGTCATTCGGATTCCAAGATAGGCGGCTGCTTGCCGAATCGACATGGATCGAATCGAAGTTCGTGCGGATCTCGTTTGGTTCCCGACCGGTAAACGCACTGGCTTCGATCTTGACGCGGGCGCTTGGAGAAAACCCAAGCGTCGCCACGCCGAATTGGATGTGCGATGCGTCTTGCCAGTGGTGACCGATCGTCGACTCGGGCATATCGTAGGCGATGCGCCGATGCATGAACGCGGTCGGCCCGAGCGCCGGTTCTCCGGGATACCCAAGATACACGTATCCCGTCGCCGCTTTCCCCAGACGTGCCGAATAACTGAGGGCGAGTTCAGAAAAGAGATCGTGCGGATGCTGATGATCGTGCAGCGCCACACCATGCGCGGTTTCACCGGTTTGAAACAGGAGCGGATACCCGGATTGGTTTTCGGTTAGCGGATCGGCGCTCACCATCGCCGTGTAGCCGAATTGCGATGATGCGCTTATGGCATGCGTGCCCATGAACATCAGCCAATTCGGCGCATCGGCGCGGCGGTCTCCGCGCAGCGATCCGCTCGCAACGTAGCGCGGAAAGATCGCTCCATGCGTCATCTGCATGTCACGTGCACCGATACGCATCCATCCGAACATTTGCGTCGACTTGGGCACCCAACCCGTCCCCGAACCTTCCTGACTCATCGACTCGCCGATGCTCGTGGGCGACGACACATCCGTCGCGCCGGCCCCGGGCGTCGCGCCTCCCATTTGCATTGGGGCCATCGTCGAACTCGGCGCCGGTGTAGCCGGCATTGGCGCCATCGTCGGGCTCGCTAGCGGAATCGACGACATTGTCACGCTCGGTTTGGGCGACGGCGATACCGCCGGAAGCGGACCCTTCGTCGAACGAGGTGTGGGCGGATTGGTCATGCCCGGCATCGGTGCCATCGTCGATGTCGCTTCGGGCGATTGTGCGTGCGCCGAGAGCGGCAGCCCGAGAGACACGAGGCTCAAGGCGAGACTAGCGAGGTGCGGAGAAATTCGAACTCTGCTTAACATGCTACCATCTGTAGTATGCTTCCCATGCGCGATGTCCTCGTAGCGAGTGCTAGCAATGGTGCGCGAGCAAGTACGTGCGGTCGTGCAAGAATTCCGCGTGACTCAGCGGCAAGCTCACGGCTAGCACGATGAGCAACGCCGGGGCGATCCACATCAGCCAGCGATCGGACGCGCGTCGTGAAGCCGCTTCGAGGCCGAGCCCGGCGCCCGCACAGAGCACGGCGCCACCGGCGATGCGCGCGATGAGCGCGAGATACGCCTCTTCACGAGCGGCTGCGGCGAGGGCGTTCGCACGTCGCTCGCGTAGGGCGTGCAACCGTCGTTCCAACGGCTCGAATCCCGGCAGCAGCAGGGCTGCGAATGTCAGATGCCACAGCACGCCGACCGTTGCGTCGCGCTGGGATGCGTGAACGAGTTCGTGGCGGGCAACGAGCAACAGCTCCGAATCGTCGAGCTCGTCACTGAATCCCCGAGAGAGCAAGATGACCGGTCCGAAGACCGTCGTCGCGATCCGATCCGCAACATCGAGAAACGCGATTTTTGGAACGGAGACGCCAAGTTCCGCGGCAGCCGCGGAAAAGGCGCCCGTTACGCGAGTCGGAGCCACGTCGGCAAGATGAAGCAAGTTGGCAAAGCGACGACGCGCGACGATGATTTTCACGACGACCGTGATGACCGACGCCGCCGCCAAGAGCGCGACGAACCAACCGAGCCGTTCGTGCACCCAGAGCGTGAGGTGATAGATCGGATCGACGCCCGCGTAGCGACACCCGCGGTCCGCCCACCACGTAAGCGGGATCAGAAAAAGAAGCGGCCAGATCGCACGAAGAAACCGCAAGCCTTAGCGTTTTTTCCGATTACTCAGAAGTCGCCGCAGCTCTGCAAGCGCCTCGCCATCGTCCGCAAGCGCTTCCATGAATCCGTGGATTGCCGCCGGTCCGTGGGCTGAAATGAGTCCGCCGAGAGTCGTCGTTACGATTGCGGACACGACGCCTTCGCGGGTTCGCGCGGCGCGATAGCGCACATCGAGATGCGAACCGCTCGCGTTGCCCTTTGCGACGAGACCCTTCTTCAGCATGCGGCTCAGTTCGGTGAAGATGGTCGTGTACGCCACGCCGTCGATCGCGCTCAAACCACGATGCAAATCGGCGACCGACTGTGGCCCGCTCGCCCAGAGATACTCGAGGATCGCTGCCTGTCGGCTGCCGAGCGATTTGCCGAGGTCGGCTTTCCGGCGTGGACTCATGGGTGAAGGTCCATTCGAGCGAGCATACTACACAATGACGTACGCTACCGTGGCGCCGAATCCTGGCCGAGGAACCGACCACCGGCGCGCAACCCCGTCCCGCGTAAGCGACGTCTTGTGGATGCTGTGCCTTCGATAGGAATCAAACGATGATGCCAACCAAGACGCCTACCGCGACCGACCCGGTTTGCGGCATGGATGTCGACCCGCTCGACCACGAACACGAACTCAAGAACGCCGGCAAACTCGTTCAGTTCTGTTCGGCCGACTGCAAAGCGACGTTCGCAGCGAATCCGGCCAAATACGCAAACGGCATGCCGTCGGTTCCCCCGACGGCTTCGGACTCGGGTGTGCTCTACACATGCCCCATGCATCCGCAGATCCGGCAGTATGGGCCGGGCAGTTGCCCGATCTGCGGCATGGCACTCGAACCCCTCACGGTCACCGCCGAAGCGCCGGAAAATCCGGAACTCATCGACATGACGCGCCGCTTTTGGGTGGGTCTCGTCTTGGCGCTGCCGGTGTTTCTTTTGGAAATGGGTGCCCACGTTTCGGCACTCGACGTGCATCGCTGGATTGCACCGACCACCGTCAGTTGGATCGAATTCGCCCTCGCAACGCCGGTCGTTCTTTGGGCCGGTTTTCCGTTCTTCGTGCGCGCCTGGGCGTCGGTCGTGCACCGCAGCTTGAACATGTTCAGCTTGATCGCACTCGGAACCGGGACGGCGTATCTCTACAGCGTCGTTGCGACGTTCGCACCCGGCATTTTTCCGCTCGGCTTCCGCGAAATGGGCGGCGTCGTTCCGGTCTATTTCGAAGCGGCCGCCGTCATCACGGTGCTCGTGCTGCTCGGCCAAGTTCTCGAACTACGCGCTCGCGAACAAACCGGCGGCGCGATTCGTGCCCTGCTCAATCTCGCGCCGAAAACCGCGCGGCGCGTAAACGACAACGGCATCGACGACGAAGTCTCGTTGGAGAGCGTACAGATCGGCGATCGCCTGCGCGTTCGTCCCGGTGATGCCATTCCGGTCGACGGGCGTGTTCTCGAAGGAACGAGTGCGGTCGATGAATCGATGGTGACCGGCGAGTCGATGCCCACCACGAAAACGGTCGGCGATACGCTCATCGGTGGAACGGTCAACGGGACGGGTGCGCTCGTCATGCAAACCGATCGCGTCGGTTCGGAAACGATGCTCTCGCGGATCGTCGCGATGGTTGCCGAAGCACAGCGCAGTCGCGCTCCTATTCAACGGCTTGCCGATACGGTTGCCGGTTACTTCGTTCCGGCCGTGCTCGCGGTCGCAGCGATTGCGTTTGTCGTTTGGTCAATCTGGGGTCCCGCTCCGTCGCTTGCCTACGCGTTGATCGCGGCCGTCTCGGTCATCATCATCGCTTGCCCGTGCGCACTCGGACTCGCGACGCCCATGAGCATCGGCGTCGGTATCGGCAAAGGTGCGGGCGTCGGCGTGCTGATCAAATCGGCCGAAGCGCTCGAACGAATGGAACGCGTGAATACGCTCGTCGTCGACAAGACGGGAACGCTTACCGAAGGACGGCCGAGCGTAACGTCGGTTCTCGTCGCAGTCGGCACATCCGAAACAGAAATACTGGCGCTTGCCGCGAGTCTCGAGCGATCGAGCGAGCATCCCCTGGCGGCGGCCGTCGTTGCCGCCGCCCGCACGCGCGGAATGACGCTCAGCGACACGACGAACTTCGTCTCACTGACGGGCAAGGGCGTGACGGGCACCGTGTCCGGTCGCGCGGTCGCGCTCGGGAATCAAAAATTGATGGACGATCTCGGCATCGCGTTCGGAACACTTGGCACCGACGCCGAGCGTCTGCGCGCCGACGGTTCGACTGCGCTCTTCGTCGCCGTCGACGCAAAGGCGGCAGCGGTAATCGCCGTCGGCGATCCGATCAAGGCGACGACGATTGCCGCCCTCGACGCACTGCGTGCCGACGGCATTCAGATCGCGATGTTGACGGGTGATAACGCAACGACCGCGCGGGCAGTGGCAACGAAGCTCGGCATCACCGACGTTCATGCCGACGTGCTCCCCGAGGACAAGCTCCGAATCGTTCGCGAACTCAAAGCCAAGGGCCGCGTCGTTGCGATGGCCGGTGATGGCGTCAACGACGCGCCCGCGCTCGCCGAGGCCGATGTCGGCATCGCGATGGGCACCGGTACCGACGTCGCGATTCAAAGCGCGGGCATCACGCTGGTCAAAGGCGACCTTGCGGGAATCGTGCGCGCACGTTCGCTCAGTCACAAGACGATGCGCAACATCCGCGAAAATTTGATCTTCGCCTTTGCGTACAACATCATCGGCATTCCACTCGCGGCCGGCGTGCTCTATCCGGTCTTCGGTTTGTTGCTCAGCCCACTCATCGCTGCGCTCGCGATGTCGTTCAGCTCCGTCTCGGTCATCGCCAACGCGCTCCGACTTCGCGGCGCCAAACTCTAAGGACACAATGAAGAGACTTGCCTTTCTCCCGCTTCTCCCGCTCGGTTTACTCGCACTCGCGCCCGCCCGGCTCCCGAAAATCGCGACCTACCGCGACATCGGCTGCGGGTGTTGCGAGGGCTGGGTTCGCGCGGCGCGCGCGGCCGGCTACACCGTCGATCTGCATGACATGGAACACGGCGCACGCCTTCGCAAATTCGGACTCACCGAGGCGACGGCCGGCTGCCACACCTCGCTCGTGGATCGCTACATCGTAGAAGGGCACGTGCCGCTTCCCATCGTCGCGAAACTCGTGCGCGAACGGCCACCGATTCGCGGCATCACCTTTCCGGGAATGCCGAGCGGCGTACCGGGAATGGACGGACCACGCACCGGCGGCACCGATATTCTGACGCTCGAGTCAATCCCCCGCGTGTACGCTCGGGTCTAATTCGACGCGGATTCCATCGGCAACGAGCCACTTCTGAAGATGGCTCGTATACTCGGACCCAAAGGTATCCTCGAGCGCGCGAACGTACGCGCTCGCGGCGCCAACGTCATGCGCGAGTGCTTCGAGCGCACGCCGATGGATCGCCATGTAGCCTTCGCGTAGACGCAAACCACCGTGGATCAATTCGACGAGGACTTCGCTCGATGATTTATGCGGGTGCAACATCAAGCGCGATTCGAGCCAAGCGTCGAGCGGGCCGGGTAAGCGCGTCGACCGCACCGGCCCCATCGTTCCCGATCCGCGTATACGTGCCATCGTTACTGCGCGTGGTCGTGATCGTGGTCGTCGTGACCGCGTTCGTGGGCGTGTTCCGTCCCATCCTCATGCTTGTGCGCATCCTGATGGTCCGCGTGTTCGTGCTGATGGTCGTGATCGCCATGCCCGTGTTCGTGCGCGTGCTGAACCCCGTCGGCATGCTCGTGTGTATGCGAGTGTTCGTCCTTTTGCATTGCTTTCGTCCCCTTCTAGCCGTCGAACGAGGTTCTTCGGCAGGCGCGAATGCGCGCCTCGCCCTTAGTCAGACGTCGGCCAGATGCGCCGGAAGCGCCCTTCGTACTCACGCACGGTGCCGTCCGAATCGATGATGATCGTCGCACGCACGTCATCGGTAAGCGACTCGAACCGATAGCGGCTTTCTTCGGCTTCGATCGCAAGGCACGTGTAGCGGTGTTCGACCAGGTGAACGCGGAGCGACGGAACGTCGATTGCGCTCACGCGTGCAATTTCCGATTGTCCGGGTTCGAGCGCGAGACGACGAATCGTCAGTGCCGTCGGCACCGGCGTTGGCGCAAGGCCGATGTCGTAGGATCGATAGAGCGGCTCATCGAGCACGCCGCCGTCGACCCGTTGCCACGTTCCATCATCGTCGGCGGCAAGCGCCAGCAGCGTGCGACCGAGTTCCATTGCCTCGACGCTCGCGGAGCGAACGTGCCAGCGCGAATCGCACGTGATCTCGTAGCGCAAACGAATCGGGCGACCGTCGCGCAATCCCGCAATCGCGCCGTCGGCGACGGCTCCACTCTCGCTCGTCCGACTGCGTGCGTGCTCGAACGTGGTGCCGTCGAGCGATGAATACACGAGCGTCCGTTCGAGAGC
>Ga0123337_10001530_pt1 | contig 29209 bp, 25 predicted proteins | sample frozenSSSSmetaG_FD_89792 | JGI IMG/M metagenome (GOLD analysis project Ga0123337, IMG submission 89792) | Glacier valley bacterial and archeal communities from Borup Fiord, Nunavut, Canada, to study Microbial Dark Matter (Phase II) -... | ecosystem: Environmental > Aquatic > Freshwater > Ice >...
CATTCCCTGCAATTGCAATCTCGACCTGTGCGGCAGTGGGATCAACGCCCAGCGCATTGAGCTTGACCTCCACCAGTCGGCGGTATTCGGCGCGTTCATCCAGACCTTTATAGGCTTTTTCGTACTCGGTCCTGGCTTCCGCCTTCTTGCCTTGCGCCATCAGAATATCGCCGCGCCGGTCGGCTACCAAACCCGCGAAATCTTTCGGGAAAGAACCTGAAACTTGTTGCAAGGCCTCGTCATAAGATTTCTTTTCAAGCAGCAGGCCGGCAAGGCGCAATTTGGCAACCGCCTGGTAGCCGGGATCGGACGACTTGTCGGCAACCCAGTTCAGGGCGGCGCTAGCGGCATCGGTGTTGCCTTTATCGTAATAGGCCTTGGCGGCCAGAAGACCGGCTTGCTGGGCGTAAGCGGTACGGCCAAAGCGGTCTTTCATGTCGGCCAACGAGCGGTCCATCCTTGCGGTTTCGCCCGACTGCACGGCCCGCTCGATCTCGTCATACATCACCGCGGCCTGCGTTGCCTGGCTGTGCTGCCAATACTTGTAGCCATTCCAGGCAGCAAATGCGCCCAACACGGCGATCAACGCCCAAGTAATCAGGTTGCCATACTGTTTCCAGAAATGCTTGAGCTCGTCAAGCTGTTCCTGTTCTTCCAAATCGAGGTGTTTTGCCATAAATCTCAGGTGGTTCTACCCCATGACGGGGCGGATTGAATGGAGTGATTGTAGAGCGCCAAAAAAGGCGCTTTAAGCCTTACACCGTCGTCTTGCTGCGCAGCATGTGCGCCCACGCTGCGACATCGTTCAAGGGCTCAAGTGTCTGGACCTGCGCAGGCGCGGCTTTCTCACCGCGCAAGGGTTTCACGGCAACGCTGCCTTGAGCCAGTTCGGCAGCACCAAAAATCAGCGCAAACCGGGCACCGCTGCCATCAGCCCGCTTGAACTGCGACTTCATGCTGCCCATGCCTTCCAGCGTGGCGCTGGCATGCATTTGCACGCTGACGCCAGCAGCGCGCAAGGCCTGCAGCGTTTGCAGTACGACCGGCAAGGCAGATGATTCAGGGATCACCGCGTATGCATCCGGCGCCGGCAGCTCCATGGAAGCACCCTCCTCCTTGATGAGTTCAAGTACGCGTTCAACACCCAGGGCCCATCCCACGGCGGGCGCTGGCTTGCCGCCCATCTGCTCGATCAGGTAGTCATAGCGGCCACCGGCGCAAATGGTTCCCTGCGCGCCCAATCGGTCGGTCACGAACTCGAACACCGTGAGGTTGTAATAGTCCAGCCCGCGCACCAGCCGGTGGTTGAGTGTCCAGGGAATGCCGTTGGCATCCAATATGGCTTTGAGCGCTTCAAAATGCGCCAGCGACTCAGGCCCCAGAAAATCGATCAGGCGTGGTGCGCTTTCGACCACGGCCTTTATGGCCGGATTTTTGGTATCGAGAATGCGCAGCGGATTGCTGTGCAAACGCCTCTTGGCTTCCTCGTCCAGACAATCTGCATGCTGTTCAAGATGGACGATCAGCTGGGCGCGGTGTTGGGCACGCTCTTCAGGCTGGCCCAGGCTGTTGATCTCCAGTCGCCAGTCCGTCAGGCCAAGCTCTTTCCACAGCGCAGCAGCCAGCAGGATCAGTTCGGCATCCACTTCGGGACCCGCAAAGCCCAGAGCTTCGGCACCAATCTGGTGAAACTGGCGATAGCGCCCCCGTTGCGGTCGCTCACGGCGAAACATCGGGCCCATGTAATAGAGGCGCTTGCCACCGTCGTAAAGCAGGTTGTGTTCGGTGACAGCCCGGACCACGCTGGCCGTATTTTCGGGTCGCATGGTCAGGTGGTCATGTTCGCCATGCTTGTCCGAGCGGTCGTCGAAGGAATACATTTCCTTCTCGACAATGTCGGTCACTTCGCCGATGCCGCGCACAAACAACTGGGTGTGTTCCAAAATGGGCGTGCGGATGTTGCGGTAGGCGTAACGCCCCATCAGGGCACGAACTTTGTCCTCCAGCCACTCCCATCGCGCCGAGTCTGGCGGCAGGATGTCATTCATGCCCTTGACGGCAGCGAGTTTTTCGATTTTCATCGGCGCGGATTTCTCCGTCCAGGCGGCAGTCATTTTTTCAGGCATGTAGTCAGGAAGCTTGGGCGACAGCGTGCGCACCAAAACGTTTTTCAATGTAGTTTTCAACAAGGGCCTGGAATTCCTGCGCAATGTTGTCACCGCGCAGCGTCAGCCTTTTTTCGCCATCAATAAATACCGGCGCGGCCGGCGCTTCGCCAGAGCCGGGCAGGCTGATGCCGATGTCGGCATGCTTGCTTTCACCGGGACCATTGACGATGCAGCCCATCACGGCAACCCGCAGGCCTTCGACGCCCGGGTATTGCTCGCGCCAGACCGGCATCTGGGCCCGCAGGAAGTCATCGATCTGCTTGGCCAGTTCCTGGAACGTGGTGCTGGTGGTGCGTCCGCAACCAGGACAGGCCGTCACGCTGGGAACAAAAGTACGCAAGCCCAGGGCCTGGAGAATTTCAGAAGCAATCACCACCTCCTGAGTCCGGGCCTCGCCGGGCTGGGGCGTCAGAGACACACGAATGGTGTCTCCGATGCCTTCCTGCAGCAAGATTGACAGCGCGGTTGCCGATGCCACCGTGCCCTTGGTGCCCATGCCGGCCTCGGTCAGGCCCAGGTGAAGCGCGTGATCGGTGCGCTTGGCCAGTTCGCGGTACACGGAAATCAAGTCCTGCACACCGCTGACCTTGCACGACAGGATGATCTGGTCGCGGCGCAACCCCATGTCCTCGGCCCGCCGGGCAGAATCGATGGCAGAGGTAATCAGCGCCTCGTACATAACCTGCCTGGCCTCCCAAGGCGTGGCACGCGCACTGTTTTCATCCATCAGGCTGGCCAGCAGTTCCTGGTCAAGACTGCCCCAATTCACGCCTATGCGCACGGGCTTGTTCCAGCGCATGGCCGCTTCGATCATCTGGCCGAACTGCGTATCGCGCTTGTTGCCCTTGCCTACGTTACCGGGATTGATGCGGTACTTGGACAAAGCCTCTGCACAGGCTGGGTAATCGGTCAGCAGACGGTGGCCGTTGTAGTGAAAGTCGCCAATCAGCGGCACGTCAATGCCCATGCGATCGAGTTGCTCGCGCACATACGGAACAGCTGCAGCGGCCTCGGGCGTGTTGACCGTGATGCGAACCATCTCGGAACCGGCCATGGCCAGTTCCTTGACCTGGATGGCGGTGCCAATCGCATCCACCGTATCGGTGTTGGTCATGGACTGGACGCGCACCGGTGCATCGCCGCCCACGGTGACCACGCGGGAACCCCACACCACCTGGGACTGGATGGAACGATGCGCTTTCGGAAAAGCAGACTCTATAGGTAGACAGGGTTGCACTATTTCACCTCGAATCGGGCCATGTTGTTTTTGGTGACGCCACCCATGGCAAAGGCCTGCCCACGCACCATCACCTGGATGGCATCTGCGCGGCCGACAACGACGGCCAGCGGCAGCGCTCCGGATGCATTGGCCGACTCGCCGGAACGAAGCGTGCGGCCAAGCACCACCTCGCCTTTTGCGTCAGTGACTTTTACCCAGGATTCGCCTTTTGCACTGAAGGTGATCGTGGAATTGGCATCAGCGGTTGCAGAAATTTCCGATGGGAGTGGCACTGGCAAAGCCTGAAGATTTGCAGGACTCGATACGAATGCCCCGACTTCAGCAGGCGCCCGAGGCTCGACCGAAAGGTTTGGAGTTCTTTCAGATGTGCCATTGCCAGCGGCTACCGAAGTGGTCACAGGCGTTGTAATGATCGAATCGCTGCCTGGCGCGACGACTCCTGCGCCATCTTGCTGGTGTCTTGCAATTTCCTTTTGAATAACAGGCAAAAAAACCAGAACCAGCGCGCCCAGAAGCAAAGCAAGGCCGAACAGAATCGCAGGCCGTGAAATATGAGACCACACCGACGCGCCGTGCCCGCCGCCCCGCGGCCGAAAGGGCGTATTGATGCCCCGGTTCTGGGAGGTTACCTCGAAGGCAGTGATGGCGGGCAGCCGCTGAAGAACCGGCGCCGGATCGAGCTTCAAAATACGGCACATGCTGGAGGCCAGCGCGCGTGCAAAAACGGGATCAAGCAACAGGTCAAACTGATCCTGTTCCATCGCCTGGAGCTTCTGGACCGGCACCTTCAGCAAGGCGGCCAGTGTGGCAACGTCAAATCCTTGCGCCTGCCTGGCCTCACGAAGCAATGCACCAGCTGTGACTTGCGCAGTGGACCCGCCAAGGGTTGAGCCCGCACCGTAAACCAAAGTCCCAGCGTCGGATTGCCCAGCCTGCGCGGCGTTATCTTCACTCATTAAACGAACCTTTTTCATAGGCGGCAGCCTCAGCGGACTGGGAAAACCGTTTTCTCAGCTGGCCAGCCAATTGCACCACAGCTTCCTGATTGTTGAGTTTTCGCTCGGTTTTGATGCCCAGCCATAGCGTCTGGGCATTGGCAAGTTCACTATTGTTCAAGCGGCGGATATAAAACTGGGCACGCGTCAAGTCACCCCGCGCGTAAAGCAGTTTGGAAAGGTTGTAACCCGTCACCGGATTGCCTGCATCCAGTTCATAAGAGTGCATCAGGCTTTGTTCAGCTTCGATGAGTTGGCCTGCGCTTACCTGGCACACGCCCAGGGCCATCAGGGTTTTGGCTTTGCCGGTATAGGTGGGATTGGCTGCGGCTTGGGCAAATAGCTTGAAAGATTCGCTGTAGCGAGCTTGCTGACACAGCAACCAGCCATAGTTGTGCGCCACGTTGGCATCGCGCGGGTTGAGCGCCATGGCACGGCGAAAACTGTCTTCGGCCAGCGGGATGTCGTTAAGCCGCATGTAGACCAGGCCGCGCAAGTTGTAGGCATCGACAAAATTCGGGTCCGTGGCCAGCGACTGCTTGATTTCATCCAATGCGACTTTGGTTTGTCCCTGCTCAAAATAACCGCTGGCGAGTTCCACCCGCAGCCGTGCGCGACGGCGCTGATCGGTTTCATCTGACTCAGTGATCAGGTCAGTCCGGTTAGCGGACGCCCCCGTCATGCCCGGCTGATTCGCACAGCCTGCGAGCAGCACGACACCCCAGCAGGCAGGCATCCAGAACAGACGAAAAACAGCCCTCATCCCGCACTCCCCTTGACAACCACCACCTTGATTCCGCCAATCATGCTCTGGCGTTGCGCCGCCATGCGCTGGTCCACGCCGGTACGGTCCTGCACATCGCCAGCCAACTGCCCGCAAGCCGCATCGATGTCATCGCCCCGGGTTTTTCGCACGGTGGTGATGATGCCTGCGTCCATCAGGATTTTGGCAAAGGCCATGACCTGCGGCATTTCCGAGCGAATCAATCCGGACGCGGGAAAGGGGTTGAAAGGAATCAGGTTGAATTTGCACGACAAGCCCTTGGCAGCGTGAGTCTTCATGAGCGCCACCAACTGGCGAGCGTGTTCGGGCTGGTCATTAACGCCATCGAGCATGCAGTATTCAAAGGTGATGAAGTCGCGGGGCGCTGCCGACTGGTAACGGGTGCAGGCTTCCAGCAATTCGGCAATCGGGTATTTTTTATTCAATGGAACCAGGTTGCTGCGCAGCACATCCTGTGGCGCATGCAACGAGACGGCAAGCGCTACCGGGCAATCTCTGGCCAGCCGGTCAATCATCGGCACCACGCCAGAAGTGGACACGGTGACACGTCGGCGCGACAAGCCATAACCATGGTCGTCCAGCATGACCTTGAGCGCCGGCAACAACTGGCCATAGTTCTGCAAAGGCTCGCCCATGCCCATCATGACCACGTTGGAAATGACGCGCTCGTCGCGACCCAGATGCTTGCGCAGGAAATGCTCGGCAAACCACAGTTGGGAAATAATCTCGCCAGTGGTCAGATTGCGACTAAAGCCCTGATGGCCGGTTGAGCAGAAACGACAGCCTACGGCGCAGCCAGCCTGGGAAGAAATACACAGGGTTCCGCGGTCGGCTTCCGGGATAAAAACGGTTTCAATCACGTCGCCCGCACCGACATCAAACAGCCATTTGATGGTGCCGTCAGCCGATTCGTGACGAGATACGACTTTTAGCCCCTGAACATGGGCCGAAACGGCAAGTTTTTCGCGAAGGGACTTTGCCAGATCAGTCATCTGCTCAAAATCGGAGGCGCCTTTCTGGTGAATCCAGCGGAACAGCTGGGTGGCGCGAAAGCGCTTCTGGCCAAGCTGTTCGCAAAAGGCGGCCAATCCCTCCAGATCGTAGTCAAGAAGATTGGTGGTCATCGCTGCGTGCGAAACCTTGAGTCGCCCCACACAAGTGACGACCCTGTCGAAGGGTAGTAAAGCATGGGGTCAGGCCTCATTAACGTGCGTAAACGTTCATGCCGGCAAAGAAGAAAGCGATTTCTTCCTTGGCGGTTTCGACAGCGTCGGAACCATGGACGGCATTGGCGTCGATGCTGTCGGCGAAGTCGGCGCGGATGGTGCCGGCGTCAGCTTTCTTCGGGTCGGTAGCGCCCATCAGATCGCGGTTTTTCAGCACAGCGCCTTCGCCTTCGAGGGCCTGAATCATCACCGGGCCGGAGATCATGAACGAAACCAGATCCTTGAAGAAAGGACGCGCCTTGTGAACAGCGTAAAAGGCTTCGGCTTCGCCTTGCGACAGGTGCACCATTTTGGCGGCAACAACTTTCAGGCCAGCAGCTTCAAAACGTGCGTAGATTTGGCCGATAACGTTTTTGGCGACTGCGTCGGGCTTGATGATGGAGAGTGTGCGTTCGATGGCCATGAATTTTCCTTGGGGCGAGAGTTATTGGATTTTTAAATTATTCAAGAACTGAATAAAGCCTATGATTTTAACCCGCGAGCCAGGTCCTGTCAGACCAAGCCTGCGAAATTGGAGGGCTTATGCGGTGCTCAGCGATTTCCGCCGCGATTGCCACCACCGCGGTTGCCACCAGTATTGCCACCATTGCGACGCGGGCCGCTGCTGGTGCCGCCAAAGCCACCCGCGTTGCCGCCGCCGCCACCGCCGCGACGCTGCTGGCCCTGATCCTGGCGCTGCCTTGTGAAGGTATCGGCGCCGATATATCCAAAGGACGTCTTCATGGGATCGGGCTGGGCGCCAGCAGCCGATTTATCGCTGCGCGGGCCACGGTCATCGCGTCGTTTTTGTCCTTGCTGGCCTGCCGCGCCGGGCGGTCCAAAACGCGTAGCCGGACCGGCATTGCCGCCCTGGCTGCGTCCTCTTGGACCAGGGCCACCGCTACCACCGCGCCGGTTGCCTCGCGGCGCCGAAACCGTCCGGTTCAGCGGCGGTTGGGAGTCATCCCTTCTGCGCGGGCCACGGCGTTGCTCAGAGCCACGATCACCCTCAGGCTGGTCAGGATTTGCAGATTCGCCGCGCGGATCTGCTCGCGATTCAGACCGGCTTACCGCGCTGGTCAGCGCATAGATATCGTTCTCGTCAAGTTCAACAAACGCGCCCCGCTTGAGGCCACGCGGCAGCACCATGGCGCCGTAGCGGATACGGATGAGACGACTCACGGCGTGACCCACCGCCTCAAACATGCGGCGCACCTCGCGGTTGCGCCCTTCTGAAATCGTGACCCGGTACCAGCAGTTGGCGCCTTCGCCGCCACCGGCCTCTATCGAGCCGAACTGTGCCACGCCATCGTCGAGTGTCACGCCGTCGAGCAAGCGTTTTTTCTCTTCATTGTTCAGCGCACCCAGCACCCGCACGGCATATTCGCGTTCCAACCCGAAGCGCGGATGCATCAGCTTGTTGGCCAGTTCACCGGAACTGGTCAAAAGAAGCAAGCCTTCGGTATTCAGATCCAGCCGGCCGACGGACTGCCATTTGCCCTGAAAGAGCTTGGGCAAGCGCCGAAATACCGTCGGACGATTTTGCGGATCGTCGTGCGTCACCACTTCGCCGGCAGGCTTATGGTACGCAATCACACGCGGCGGCGGCGGATTGATGCTCACCCGAATCGGCTTGCCGTTGACCTTCACGGTATCGCCAAACTGGATACGTTGGCCAATATGGGCGGGCTCGGCGTTGACCGAAATCCGGCCCTCCAGAATCAGCTGCTCCATTTCCAGACGCGAACCCAGCCCGGCCTGCGCCAATACTTTGTGCAGTTTGGGCGTTTCGGCCTGGGGTGACAGCACACGCTTGGGAAGCTCAAGCGCCACATCTTCTTCGTCAGCATCAAACTGCCCCGTCACTACATCCTCAAAACGAATGGTGGTGGTTGCAGGTTTCGCCCCCCGTCGCTTGTCGCCCGGTTGCGACACCGATGCCTCTCCGTTCTCACCAGATGCTATTAAATCAGGAGCTATAGGTGCTGATGAATCATGCGCCGGAGCATCATTTGACTCATTTTTTGATTGAAGTGGAATTTCGGGAACGGGGATGTCTTGTGGGTTCATGCTTTTGGATTCATTCGTGTGGGATAGCTGGCGTAAAAATTACTGCGGTTCAGGTTCAGGACTGTTGCCGACATTCGACGCCAGGTCCTCCGAAATTATTGAAGCTTGCAACTCTGCTTGCATTACAACGGTTTCACCACCTACCGCATCCCTCATGCCCAACTCGAATTGTTCAAGCTTGGCAAGCTGTAAAGGCGTGCGCTCCATCGCCGGCAACTCGGCCAGGGACTCGACACCCAAATCATCAAGAAACTGGCGTGTCGTTGCATAAAGGGCCGGCCGGCCAACGGTTTCCCGATGACCGATCACCTCCACCCAGCCGCGATCTTCCAGTTGCTTCAACAGCAGGCTGTTGATGGTGACGCCGCGAATGTCTTCCATATCGCCCCGCGTCACCGGCTGCCGGTGGGCAATGATGGCAAGCGTTTCCAGCGTCGCTCTACTGTAACGAGGCGGTTTTTCAGGGTGAAGCCGGTCCAGGTATTCGCGCATGTGCGGCCGACTTTGAAAGCGCCAGCCACTTGCTACTTTAACCAGTTCCACACCGCGGTCAGACCAGTCATCCTGCAACTGCGCAAGCAACAGCTTGAGGCTGTCGGCGGCAAGTGCCCCGTTGAACAATGCGCCTAGTTCGCGCAAGGTGAGCGGCTGTTGCGCACAAATAAGAGCTGTTTCGAGGACGCGCTTCGCATCCATCGCATTCATGATTGGTCGTTCCGGAAAAACAGAAGAAGTCGGGGAAAAGTGCGTTTTGGCGCATTGCATCCAAGCGGAACGCCCCTGATCAGGGATGCCATGGAGCAGGTAGAAAAAAACTACAGTGCATGATTGTATCTCAGACCGAAACCATCAATAGCCCTTTGCAGGTCAGGGGGCGGTAGCGACCTGAACTCCATCATGACCCCTGTCGCGGGATGCGAAAATGCCAGCCGGCAGGCGTGAAGTCCCTGGCGCTGCAAGCCCCCGCCAACGGTGCCGCCATACAACTCGTCTGAAACCAAGGGATGATCCAGAAAAGCCATGTGAACCCGGATCTGATGGGTGCGGCCCGTATGCAACTTGCACTTGACCAAGCAATGCTTTTCCGAATTATCCAAAAGGGAAATAACCGTGGAGGCCGTCTTGCCTGAATTTTTTTCCAGGTCGACCACCGCCATGCGCAGGCGGTTGCGGGGATCGCGTCCAATCGGCGCTTCAACCTGGCGTGTTCTGGCCCCGTCCCAAGCACCGTTCGCCAGCGCAATGTATTCCCTGCTGACAGTTCGGGCTGCAATCATGCCCACCAATTGATCCATCGTCTGACGCTGGCGCGCCACAACCATCAGGCCACTGGTGTCCTTGTCGAGACGATGCACAATTCCGGCACGCGGCATAAAAGAAGCCTGCAGGTCATGCGCCAGCAGGCCATTGAGCAAGGTGCCGCTCCAGTTGCCCGGCGCCGGATGCACGACCAGACCTGCAGGCTTGTTGATGACCAGAAGATGACTGTCTTCATACACGATGTCCAATACCATGGCTTCAGGCTTGAACGCCTGGCTTTGAGGCGTTGGCCGCAATTCGATGCTCAGTTCGTCGCCAGCCTTGACCTTTGAAGATGTTTTGATAGCTTTAAGACCCTTGACCGACACCCCTCCGGCCTCGATCAATTGCTGCAGATAACTGCGTGAAAATTCGGGGACCAATCCGGCCAGCGCTTTATCAAGGCGACTGCCGTGGCTTTCAACGGGCACGCTGACATGGCGCAATTCCACTTCGGCTGTGGCCTCTGCCTCGTCCTGCGCATCGTCTGCCAGCACGTTGGCATCGACGCTGCCCGATATAATAAATTTGCTAAGTTCTGAATCAGTCATCAAGAAGGTCGATTGCTATGTTTTGCACCAAATTATCGGTTGTTCCGAAAGCATCGCCGCTTGCAGCAGCCGTTTGCGCATTGGTAGTTGTTGTATCTGGTTGCTCAAGCACCCCTGCGCCCGATAAAACAGCCACCTGGAGCCCGAACAAAATTTACGCCGAGGCCAAGGATGAAGCGAGTTCTGGCGCCTACGACAAGGCAATTCCTCTGTATGAAAAACTCGAAGGTCGTGCAGCCGGAACACCTCTGGCGCAGCAGGCGCAACTCGACAAAGCGTATGCCCAGTATAAAGGCGGGGAGCAGGCTCAGGCGCTTGCCACACTGAACCGGTTCATAAAGCTTCACCCTGCCAGTCCGGCGATGGACTATGCCCTTTACCTCAAAGGGCTGGTGAATTTCAATGATAACCTTGGAATTTTCGGGTCCATCTCGCGGCAGGACTTGTCGGAGCGCGACCAGAATGCGGCCAAGGAATCGTTTGAATCTTTCAAGGAACTGGTGACGCGTTTCCCCGATTCACGCTATGCGCCCGATTCACGCTTGCGCATGAACTACATCGTCAACTCATTGGCGCAGTCTGAAGTCCATGTTGCCCGCTACTACTATTCTCGCGGGGCTTACGTTGCAGCCATCAATCGTGCGCAGACTGCAATTGCCGACTACCGCGATGTTCCGGCACTGGAAGAAGCCACCTATATCCTCTATAAATCCTACGATGCGCTGGGAATGACAGAGTTGCGTGACGACACCCGCCGCATCATGGAAAAGAGTTATCCGCAGAACCAATACATGAGCAAAGGCTTCAGGGCTGCGGACAATCCGTGGTACAAGTTCTGGTAAGGTTCTCCAGTCTTTCCATCAACGCCTGCTCCGATGTCAGCCTTTGCATCGGTGGCAGAGCCTTAAGAAGTCGCCGTCCGTAACCCATGGAAACCAGGCGACTGTCACAAACCACCAAAACACCCTGATCGCTTTCCCGGCGAATCAGCCGCCCGGCACCCTGCTTGAGTGCCACCGCGGCTTCGGGTAGAAAGTAATCAGTAAACGCACTGCGCCCTTGCGATTCCAGCAGCTTTGAACGGGCCTCGGCCAATGGGTCGTTTGGCGGTGGAAATGGTAGCTTGTCAATAACCACCAATTGAAGCGCATCGCCCGGCACATCAATTCCCTCCCAAAACGACGCAGAGGCAACCAGGACGCAGCCCTTGCCGCCCTGCGCATCTCCTTCGCGAAAGCGCTCAATCAGTGCGCGCTTGGGCATCGCCCCCTGCACCAGAACCTGTATGTTGCCTGAATCCTCGAAAGCCGCTTGAAGCGCTTCGCCAATCGTTCGCAAGGCCCGCAGGGTGGTTGTGAGCACCATGGTTCGACCGCCCAGTTGTCGTGCCCACACCGCCACATACTCAGCAACCGTTGCAGCATGCGCAGGATCGCCCGGTTTGGGAAAGTTGGGTGGCACATACAAAGCCGCTTGACGGGCATAGTCGAAAGGGCTTCCGATCCGGAGTACATCGGCCTCCTCCAGACCGCACGGCTGGGTAAACCAGCTGAGTTTTTCATCATCGCCGAGCGTGGCCGACGTAAAAACCCAGGTTTTCACGCCTTCACCCGCAACTCCCAGCATTTTGCTTTTCACTGCCTTGGAAATATCCAGTGGTGACTCTACCAAGCGCAACTGCATGCCCACATCGACCCAACGCACAAAACCAGGTTCGCAGGCGTTCAAAAATCGTTCAATACGCGCTGCCAGTTGGGCTGCACGCTCATGGAGCCGGACAAAATCAGGGGCAATTTCACTGACAGTGTCGAGTGCAACGCAAGCCTGCAGGCAGGCTGCATGAACGGTTTCCAGCGCTTGTCGCCAATCATCTGCATGCAAGCCTTCCGGCACTTCAGCGGTCCAACGAAGCTTGGTACCCGGATAGTGCTTGCCTGCACACAGTCGCAACTCGCGTGCGGCCCTTTCCGTCGCGCCAGCCACTTCTTGCCAGTCGACCAAACCGCGTGCCAGTTGCAGTCCAGCGGCCAGCAGGTCGCGGGAGAAGTCAAGCAACTGGCCTGTCGTCAGGTTGTTCCCCAGAAACTGAACACCGGTTTCATTCAATTGGTGTGCTTCGTCAAAAATGGCAATCCGTACCGAAGGCAGCAACTCGGCCACGCCTGAGTCACGAACCGCCAGATCAGCAAAAAAAAGATGGTGATTGATCACGACGACGTCTGCGGCCATGGCCTCCCTGCGGGCCAGATTGACATGGCAAGGACGAAAACGCGGGCATTGCGCACCCAGGCAATTGTCCCGTGTCGAGGTCACGAGGGGGATCATTGGAGAACGTTCATCAAGACCCGGGAGTTCAGCCAGATCACCCGTTCGCGTGACCTGAGACCACTGTTCGACTCTTGCCAGCGATCGTGCCGAAACACCCTCTGGCAGCGGTGTTTCCTGACGCGCCATTTCCATGCGATGAAGGCATAAATAACTGCTGCGCCCCTTTAGCAGAGCCATTCGCAATGGTAATTCAAGCGCTTCGACCAGACGGGGAAGATCGCGGCCGAACAGTTGGTCCTGCAAGGCTTTGGTCGCAGTAGAAAGCAAAATGCGTTCCCCGCTCAACAGAGCGGGTACCAGGTAAGAAAATGTTTTACCCACACCGGTGCTGGCCTCTACCACCAAGGCACGCCTTTCCGCGATGGCATGTGTCACAGCCATCGCCATTTCTGTCTGCCCACTGCGCGGAACAAAGTGCAGCGTGGCGCGCGACAACGCACCTCCGGGAGAAAAAGCTTCCTGGACTTCATGCGCAAGATTCATCATGCGGGCTCTTGAGGACTCAAGGACGATTCGAGATGTGCGATACGGTCACGAAGCTGAAGGCGACGTTTTTTCAGCCGCCTGAGCAGCAACTCGTCAATGTGTTGGGTTTGTCCTGCCTTGTCCGTGAGTGCATTGATATCCGCATGTTCGATTTTTAGTTCTATCAGTAAACGCGCGGGGGAGTGATGATTTAGTATCAAGGTATTTTTTCCGTATTCGCTGCTTGATAATACGTTGATTGCCGCCACAAATCGAGTCCACAAGGCTTATCAAATCACACAATGACCAAAGGTTATCGAATCACAGCTTCAACCGGTATCCATAAAGGAGACCGAGACTACCAGCAGGACCAGGTCAACCTGTTGAGTCACCACAGAATTCCTGGCTGCATGCTCGGGATAGTGGCAGATGGCATGGGTGGCCGAAGTGGAGGACGTAAGGCATCTGATCAGGTCATGCTGACGGCCAAGCAGCTTTTTGATCGCTATTCGCCAGAAACTGACGATGCGCCGTCAATGCTCAGGCAAATCATCGAAGAGTCCCATATCGTCATCAAACTCACGGCAATTTCTGCGGAGCAGGAACCGCACAGCACGCTGGCAGCATTTTTGATCAACCCGAGCGGGGAATGTTTCTGGGTTCATACGGGTGACTCCCGAATTTACCATTATCAGGGTAGCAAACTGGTATACAGAACCGTGGATCACTCGTATGTGCAAACGCTGGTTGACAATGGGGAGATTGGCGAAGATGAAGCCAACGATCATCCTCAGGCAAATATCCTGATGGGCTGTCTTGGAGCAGAGGAGGCCCCGCCAGTTGCGCAGCACTACATACCAAAATTACAACCCAATGACGTGTTGATGGCTTGTAGCGATGGTGTCTGGCACTATTTCAGCGCCAGCGAAATGGGGTCTGCCCTGTCGATGCTGTCACCTCGTGAAGCGACGGAATTCCTGATCCAGAAAGCTCAATCGCGGGCACGAGGGGTGGGTGACAATCTTTCGCTGGTAATTGTCAAACTGGAGTCGCTTGACTGAAAACTCTCATTCGGGCAACGGCAGCGGCTTGGCTGCAGGCTTGCCCCGTTTTAGCTGATCGGCTTCGTGCTGGATTCGTAGCGCCTGAGCTTCTTTCTGGCGTTCATTGAACTGTTTCGCCTTCTCGGCAGCCTCAGCCTGCATATCGGCACTCGCCTGATTCTTTTTCTGGTGCGCCAGAAGCCTTTCAGCATTTGCAGCGTGGGCCGCGTTTTCACTCGACGGAATGCTTGTGCCCGCTTGCTGCTTGTCCTTTTCCCGCTTCAGACGCTCTTGGTAATCTTCCAGCGCTTTAGCACGGCGTTCAGCCGACTGCTGCTTTTTCTCTGGCGATAACTTGTCGTCGGTTTTACGTATCTGCTCTTCACCCTTTACTTTTCGCTCTTCATCATTCAACAAAATCTCCTGCCGTCTAAAGCTGGCCATGGCCTCACGCCGCCTGATATTGACCTTAGCCAGACAGTTATTGACTGCGAATTTTTTATAGCAAGCGACCTCTTCTACCAAAAAACCAGCTTCCAGCCTGCTGCGCTCAGCGCTTATAGCTGCACGCTGTGCATCAATGCCGCCGGCCTGTTGCTCGTTCAATGCATTGTTTTGCGCATTCGCAAGACCGCATAGCAAAAAGAACGTGAATACGAAAGTTTTCATGTCAGGGCAGTGTCCACCATTCTGTGCTCCAAGGCGAGGAATTCCATGGACTGCATTTCATTAAGTCGTGAAACAGTGCGTGCAAACTCATGCACCAAAGGACCTTCCGTGTACAACGCTTCCGGCGGCACCGAAGCAGACATGATCAGTTTGACTCGCCGGTCATACAACACATCCACCAGCCAGGTGAAACGCCGGGCTTCTGAAGCCATCCGGATCGGCATATAGGGGACATCGCTGAGCAGCACGGTATGGAACTGGGTTGCAATTTCCAGGTAGTCATTTTGGGAACGCGGCCCTCCGCACAGAGCCTTGAAGTCAAACCACACCACACTACCCGCCTTGCGTCTAGCCTGTATCTGCCTAGACTCAATCTGCAGCACCGGATTTTCATCCTGTGATGCAGCCAGACGGTTAAAAGTTTCCGTCATTTCAGCATTTGCCTGGGGGCCTAGCGGTGAATGGTAGAGCCTGGCTTGCTCCAGGGTACGCCTTCGGTAATCCGTTCCGTTGTCAACGTTGATGACTTCCAGGTGCGTCTTCAGCAGTTCAATGGCGGGAAGGATACGGTCACGATGCAGGCCGTTGGGATAAAGTTCATCGGGATGAAAGTTGGAGGTCGCGACAAATCCAACGCCGTTTTCAAACAGCGCGACCAGCAGACGATGAAGAATCATGGCATCAGTGATATCCGCCACATGAAACTCGTCAAAACAGATCAGACGGTAGCGCTTGGCAATGCGCTTGCCCAACTCATCAAGTGGGTTGGCAGTGCCCTGCAAGTCGAGCAGTTCCCGATGCACTTCACGCATGAACTCATGAAAGTGCAACCGGACTTTTCGCTTGAGCGGCACAGCACCGAAAAAACAATCCATTAAAAAGCTTTTCCCCCGCCCTACCCCGCCGTGCATGTAGACACCACGCGGAATGGCGGGCCGGTTGATCAGCTTTTTGAAGGCATTCGAGCGCCGGCCTTTGTAAGCAGCCCATTCGATGGCGCAGCGCTCCAGCGCATCAATTGCACGCAACTGCGCCGGGTCACTTGCGTAGCCCCGTGCAGTGAGTTCAGCCTCGTAGGCTAGATGAACCAGTTGTGACACTATGCTCCGGCTCTTAAAAGTTCAGCGTGCGCTTGTCAACCGCCAGCGCGGCCTCTTTCGTGGCTTCGCTGAGCGACGGATGAGCGTGGCAGATACGGGCAATGTCTTCGCTGCTGGCGCGAAATTCCATGGCCACGACGCATTCGGCGATCAACTCGCTGGCCATGGGTCCTACGATATGGACCCCCAGGATTTCATCTGTTGCTGCATCTGCCAGCATCTTGACCATGCCCGTGGTGTCACCCAGTGCTCTCGCCCGGCCGTTGGCCATGAAGGGGAAAGTGCCGGCTTTGTAGGCGCGTCCTTCAGCCTTCAATTGTTCTTCAGTCTGGCCCACCCATGCAATCTCGGGGCTGGTGTAGATCACCCAGGGAATGGTATTGAAGTTGACATGACCATGCTGACCGGCGATGCGTTCGGCGACTGCCACACCCTCTTCTTCTGCCTTGTGCGCCAGCATCGGGCCTCGCACGACATCGCCCACTGCCCACACATTAGGCAAATTGGTTTTACAGTCACCATCAACCACAATCGCACCGCGCTCATCCAGGCTCAAGCCGACGGCTTCCGGGCCCAGCCCAATGGTGTTGGCCGTGCGACCGATGGAAATGATGAGTTTGTCAACTTCCAGCGTCTGCGCTTCACCCTTGGCATTGGCATAAGCGATGGACACGCCCTTCTTGCCATTCTTGATCTCGCCGACTTTCACGCCCAGCTCGATTTTCAAACCTTGCTTGGTGAATGCCTTGTGCGCCTCTTTGGCGATCTGCTGATCAACCGCGCCCAGGAAGGTGGGAAGACCTTCGAGGATCGTCACCTCGGCACCCAGGCGGCGCCAGACCGAACCCATTTCCAGACCAATCACGCCAGAGCCGATGACACCCAGTTTCTGGGGAACAGCGCCGATACGCAGGGCGCCGTCGTTCGACAGAATATTGACTTCATCAAAAGGCGCACCCGGCAAGGCTCGGGCATTGGAGCCGGTCGCCACAATGATGTGCTTGCCAGAGATGGTTTCTTCGGCAGTGCCTGCGACCTTGATGTCGTACGCGCCATCCTTGGCGGCAGCAAAAGAGCCGCGGCCATGGAAAAAGGTCACCTTGTTCTTTTTGAACAGGTAAATGATGCCATCGTTGTTTTGCTTGACGACCGTATCCTTGCGGCCAATCATCTTGCAAACATCGAGACCCAAGCCTTTGACCTCAATGCCGTGGTCGGCAAAATGGTGGCCAGCATGCTCGAAATACTCAGAGGATTGCAGCAGCGCTTTGGAGGGAATGCAGCCCGTGTTGGTGCAAGTTCCGCCCAAAGCGGGACCGCCCTTGGCATTTTTCCACTCGTCGATACAGGCAACGTTAAAACCCAGCTGGGCGGCACGAATGGCCGCAATGTAGCCGCCGGGACCGCCGCCGATGACGATCACGTCAAATTGTTTGGACATGTTCTTTTCCAGTAAATGGGGGGCAGAGGCGCGCGGCCACATGGCCGTGGCCTCTGCCCCAACAGGGTTTAAATATCGAACAGCAGACGGGCAGGATCTTCCAGCGCCTCTTTCATGGCGACCAGACCCAGCACGGCCTCACGGCCGTCGATGATGCGGTGGTCGTAGCTCATGGCGAGGTAGTTCATCGGACGAATCACGATCTGGCCGTTTTCGACAACCGCGCGGTCCTTGGTGGCATGCACACCCAAAATGGCGGACTGCGGCGGGTTGATGATGGGCGTGGACAGCATCGAGCCGAAAGTGCCGCCATTGGAAATCGAGAAGGTGCCGCCGGTCATTTCTTCAATGCCCAACTTGCCGTCCTTGGCTTTCTGGCCGTATTCAGCGATTTTCTTCTCGATCTCTGCGAAGCTCATCTGGTCTGCATTGCGCAGGATGGGCACGACCAGGCCGCGCGGCGAACCCACCGCAATGCCAATGTCGAAGTAGCCGTGGTAGACGATGTCGTTGCCATCGACCGACGCGTTGATCATCGGGAACTTCTTGAGCGCATGCACCGCAGCCTTGACAAAGAAGCTCATGAAGCCGATCTTGACGCCATGCTCCTTGCTGAAGGCATCCTGGAACTTCTTGCGCATCTCCATCACCGGCGCCATGTTGACTTCGTTGAAGGTCGTCAAAATGGCATTGGTCGATTGCGACTGCAAAAGACGCTCGGCAATGCGGGCGCGCAGGCGGCTCATTGGAACCCGCTGCTCCGGACGGTCACCCAGGTCGGCAGCTTTCACTGGCGATGCCACTTTAGGCAAGGAAGTGGTCGGTGTGCCCGTCGGTATTGCGCTAGCAGCTATTGGTTTGATAGCGGATGCAGCAGTAGCACCCAGAACATCGCCCTTAGTGACGCGGCCATCCTTGCCGGTTCCGGGAACACTGCCTGCAGCCAGGCTGTTGTCCGCCATCAGCTTGGCAGCGGAGGGCATGGGGACGCCCGCCATGGAGCCACCCGTTGCAGCCGGAGCCGGTGCTGCGGCCACCGATGCTGTTGCCGCAGCTGGCGCGGCAGCGGCAGGCGCCGTTGCGCCGGCCTTGCCTTCGGTATCGATTCTGGCAATCACCTGGTCCGACACCACCGTGCCGCCATCGGCGACCACCAGCTCAACCAGCACGCCGGCCGAGGGCGCTGGAACTTCGAGGACGACCTTGTCGGTTTCAATTTCAATCAGGATTTCGTCAATTGCAATTGCGTCTCCGACCTTCTTTTTCCATTGCAGCATGGTGGCTTCGGCCACGGACTCGGACAGTTGGGGAACTTTAACTTCTACGATTGCCATTTTGATTCTTTCGAGTGTTTTCTTGTATTTCAGGAAATAACTTGACCCTTATTTGGTCAGGATAAAACCCTTCAACTTGGAAAATGCGCCGTCAACCAGCGCCTTTTGCTGTTCCTGATGCAGATGCGAATAACCGACGGCTGGAGAAGCCGATGCAGCGCGTCCCGAATAGCCCAGCTTTTGGCCGTCAAGCATGTTCTCATGGATGTAGTGCTGCACAAAGAACCAGGCACCCTGATTTTGCGGCTCGTCCTGGCACCACACGATGTCGGTGGCGTTAGGGTACTTTTTCAACTCGGCAGCAAAAGCCTTGTGCGGGAAAGGATAGAGCTGCTCAACACGCAGAATCACGGCATCGTCTATCGCTTTTTCTTCACGTTTCTTGACCAGGTCGTAATACACCTTGCCCGAGCAGGCAATGATGCGCTTGACCTTGTCAGCCCGCTTGATGATTTCTTCCTTGTTCTCGGGAATGACCGTCTGGAAAGCACCCTTGGTGAACTCGGACAGCGGCGAGGTCGCGTCCTTGTTACGCAGCAGCGATTTCGGCGTCATGATGATCAGCGGCTTGCGCAGGTTGCGCACCATCTGGCGGCGCAGCACATGGAAAATCTGGCTCGCGGTGGTGGGCTGAACCACCTGCATGTTGGCATCGGCCGACAGTTGCATGAAACGCTCAAGACGCGCCGAGCTGTGCTCTGGACCCTGGCCTTCGTAACCGTGCGGCAGCATCAGCGTAATGCCGTTGACGCGGCCCCATTTGACTTCACCGGACGCAATGAACTGGTCAATCACCACCTGCGCGCCATTGGCAAAATCGCCGAACTGAGCTTCCCAGATCACCATGGTGCTTGGATCGTTGGAGGCGTAGCCATATTCGAAGGCCAGCACGGCTTCTTCTGACAGGATCGAGTCGATGACGACAAACGGTGCCTGGTTATCAGCCACGTTTTGCAACGGCACGTAAGTGCCCGTATCCCATTTTTCGCGGCTCTGGTCATGAATCACTGCATGACGGTGCGTGAAGGTACCACGCCCGCAATCCTCGCCAGACAAGCGCACGGGATAGCCGCTAGCCACAAGGGAAGCAAACGCCATATGCTCGCCCATGCCCCAGTCCACCGGAATATCACCCCGTCCCATGGCAGCGCGGTCGTCGTACACCTTCTTGACCAGGTTGTGCGGCGTGACGGTCAATGGGATGGTCGTGATTTTTTCGGCCAGGCGTTTCCACTCGGCCATGGGAATGGCGGTGTCACCAGCATCGGTCCACTTTTTGCCAACGTAGGGGCTCCAGTCGACTGCGTATTTGCTCTTGAAGTTGGTGAGCACTGGGTCAAAAGTTCTCTTGCCTGCATCCAGCGCCGCACGCGTGGCCTTGACCATGTCGTCGCCAAGCGTTTCGCCCATGCCTTGCGCTGTCAGCTTGTCGGCATACAAACGACGCGTTCCAGGGTGCCGTGCAATTTTTTTGTACATCAACGGCTGCGTCAGCGCCGGTGTGTCCTGCTCATTGTGGCCCAGCTTGCGGAAACAGATGATGTCAACAACAACATCCTTCTGAAACTCCATGCGGAACTCAAGCGCCAGCTGGGTAGCCAGCACGACCGCTTCCGGGTCGTCGCCATTGACGTGCAGCACAGGCGCTTCAATCATCTTGACGACGTCAGTGCAATACAGCGTGGAACGGCTGTCGCGCGGATCGCTGGTTGTAAAGCCGATCTGGTTGTTGATGACGAGGTGAACGGTGCCACCGGTGAAATAACCACGGGTTTCAGCCAGCGCCAGCGTTTCCATGACCACGCCCTGCCCGGCAAACGCAGCGTCGCCATGCACCAGCACAGGCAATACCTGCAGGCCTTTGGGGTCCGCGCGGCGGTCCATGCGCGCACGAACCGACCCTTCAACTACAGGATTCACAATTTCAAGGTGCGACGGATTGAACGCCAGCGACAAGTGAACCGGACCGCCGGGAGTCGTCACGTCGGAACTGAAACCCTGGTGGTATTTCACGTCACCGCTGGGCAGGTCTTCAGGCGCGGTGTGGTCAAATTCGGCAAACAGGTTGGCAGGCACTTTGCCCAGAGAGTTGACCAGCACATTGAGCCGGCCCCGGTGCGCCATGCCAATCACGATTTCCTGCACGCCGACTTCGCCGCCGCGCTGGATCAACTCGTCCATACTTGCAATAAAGCTTTCGCCGCCTTCGAGCGAGAAACGCTTTTGTCCCACGTACTTGGTGTGCAAGAAGCGCTCAAGGCCTTCCGCCGCAGTGAGGCGATCCAGAAGATGAAGCTTCTTTTCTTTGGATAGATTGGGTTTGCTGCGAATGCTTTCGAGCTTTTGCTGCCACCAACGCTTCTGGTTCTGGTCAGTGGCGTACATGTATTCGGCACCGATGGAGCCGCAGTATGTTTCGCGCAGCGCATTGAGCAACTCACGAAGACTCATGGTTTCCTTACCGAAGAAAGTGTTGCTGGTATTGAACACAATCTCCTGGTCGGCATCGGTGAAACCGTAAAAAGACGGATCCAGTTCGGGAATATTGTCCCGTTCCGCGCGCTTGAGCGGGTCAAGATCAGCCCAGCGGGCCCCAACATTGCGGTAAGCGGCAATCAACTGCTGCGCAGATGTGCGCTTGCGGCCCATTTCCGAGTCAGCGCCACTGGCAACTACGACTTTGGTCTGCCCTTGCTTGGCACGTTCAGCAAACGCATTGACAACCGGCAAATGCGGAACGTCTTTGGAGTTGCTGCCATCTGTTGCAGGAACATGCTGAAGTGCATCGAAGTACTCGCGCCAGTTGTCAGTGACGCTGCCTGGATTGGCGAGGTAGTTTTCGTACATCTCTTCGACATAAGGCGCATTGCCGCCGAAAAGATAAGTATTGCCTTGATAGGCTGTGTATACAGACGCAGGTGACTGCGAGTTTGAACTCATATCCGCTGACCTCCGTTTCCCTTGGGGAAACATAAGCTGGTTAAAGCTGGTTGATTAACCTTCCGCAACACGGCTGAACCGATTAGCGGATGCGACTGTGGCAAGGAAGGACCTTCAGAAACAGTCTGGATTGTGCCACTTTAGCGCCAGCACAGGAACACCCTGGCCTTTTTTTTAAATCGCGAATGTTCTATTTCAGGCGGTTTCTTGACCATTGGATGAGACGTGGCCGCGCAATTTTGGAGAGCAGGAGAAGTGGGAACTTTTATCGCAAAGCGCTGCCAAAGATGGCAGCGCAAAAAAATTCGGCGACCACCAAGGAGGCATCGCAATGCACCAGTTGCTTGCTGCATGTGGGAAAGTTACTTGCGGACCGTCTACAAGCGATAGACAATAAAAAACCCCCACTATCAAAGGGATAGTGGGGGTTTCAATGCCTGTAAGGCTTAATCTGGCTCCTCAACCTGGGCTCGAACCAGGGACCTACGGATTAACAGTCCGGCGCTCTACCAACTGAGCTATTGAGGAATCTAGCCTCAAATTATAGCGTTAGTTTTCACGCTTTTTGAGATCACCATTTTCTTTAGCGAAAGTTTCTTTCAACCGGATGACCAGTTGCCTCCAAAAACGTCAAAAGTACAAGCACTACTTTAACCAGGCCGAACTGCTTTGCCTGCATCAACTGGCGGCCAACGTCAGTGAGCAAACCGATAATCAACAGGGTCAAGCAGATGCATGTGCCTGAAGAATTGCAGCTTCACCCATACTGACGCCTGTCCCCATTACTGATTCGGAAACCTTCATGATCAAAACCTCGACTGACAAAAACAAAATCAAATTCCTGCTGCTGGAAGGCATTCATCCTTCTGCTGTCGATGTGCTCAAGGCTGCGGGCTATACGCAGATTGAAAGCCTGCCCGGCGCGTTGCCCGATGAGGAACTCAAGCGAAAAATCGCAGATGTGCATTTCGTGGGCATTCGCTCGCGTACGCAACTCACAGCAGATGTGTTTTCGCATGCCACAAAGCTTGCAGCTGTCGGCTGCTTTTGCATAGGCACGAACCAGGTGGATCTGCAGGCGGCACGCGAGCGCGGCATTGCCGTGTTCAATGCACCATTTTCCAATACTCGCTCCGTTGCCGAACTCGTACTTGCCGAGTCGATCCTGCTATTGCGCGGCGTTCCCGAGAAAAGTGCCGTGGCGCATCGGGGCGGCTGGCTCAAGTCGGCCGACAATTCTTACGAAATTCGCGGAAAGACCCTGGGCATCATCGGCTACGGCTCCATCGGCACCCAGCTCTCAGTGCTGGCCGAAGGACTGGGCATGCGCGTGGTATTTTTTGATGTGGTGACCAAACTGCCGCTGGGCAATGCGCAGCAGGTCACCAAGCTGGATGATTTGCTGGCACAGTCAGATGTGGTCACCCTGCATGTTCCGGAAACCCAGGCGACGCAATGGATGATTGGCGCGGCACAGATTGCTGCGATGAAGCCAGGCAGCGTGCTGATCAATGCCTCACGCGGCACGGTGGTCGAAATTGAACCGCTGGCCGAAGCCCTGCGACAGAAAAAATTGCTGGGCGCCGCCATTGACGTGTTCCCGGTCGAGCCCCGCAGCAATAAAGATACGTTCGAGTCGCCCCTGCGCGGCCTGGACAATGTAATCTTGACGCCGCACGTTGGCGGCTCAACGATGGAAGCGCAGGCGAACATTGGTATCGAGGTGGCGGAAAAACTGGTGAAATACAGTGACAACGGCACCTCAACGTCTTCGGTAAACTTCCCTGAAGTGGCGCTGCCGGCCCACCCGGGCAAGCACCGATTGCTGCACATTCACCGCAACGTGCCAGGCGTGTTGTCGGAAATCAATCGGCTTTTTTCCGACAACCATATCAATATTGCCTCGCAGTTTCTGCAGACCAACGAAGCAATAGGCTATGTGGTGATCGACATTGATGCAACAGACTCGGACATAGCGCTGGCCAAGCTGGCGCAGGTTCCGGGCACCATCCGTAGTCGCGTTCTTTTTTAAGCGCGGCCGTGGGCAATGACCGCCAAAACTATCATAGTGATAGCAATCATCGCCCATCCTTATTGCGCTACAGGCATTTTTATATAAAAACTTAGGCCCATCTTGCACCAGTCGCATCAAGAAGCGTGCGACGCGCTAAAAGTCAGTTTGATGATGAAACAGGCTGACTCGAAGGCGCTTGCAATCCGAGCAGGTTGGCAAGCGCTGCGGTCGGCATGGAGCCCTCCTTGGTTACCAAGGCACCGGTTTGCGCGTGCGTTCCGATAATCGTCGGGATGGATGCAAAGCCAAAACGGTTCATCAGCGCCGTGTTTTTGGCAACCGATGCCTTCTGCGTATCCAGGTTGCCTGACGCGCTGATGCCGCCTTGCTTGGCCAGCAAGGACGTCTCATGTTCATCCATGCTGGCAGCCGGGTCCGCAGCAGCCAGCAAAGTGGCGCCTTGGGACGTACTGGATGGGTTGATGATGCCTACGGGAATCCAGACAAATTTTGCCTGCGACCTCAGCGGTTTGGCGGCATTCCATAGATCGCCGCAATGGGGGCACTGGGCATCGAAGAAAACATAAACTGTGCGGGCACTCATCTGCGACCCGACCGTAAAGCCTGTGGCTTCCGCAGCCATGGTCGCCATGGAAACTGGTGCGGCCGCAGTTTTGCCAGCATTCTCGGCCGCCCCAGTGCCCGGGGAATCGTTACAGCCAGCCAGCAAAAGACTGCTTGAAACGAGTATGGCGGGGAAAATATTGAGAAGAGATTTGAATTTCATGGCAATTTAAAGAAGCAGAAGGTGAAGAAAGTCATTGGTGATGCTACCTGGACAGTTGATCCGCCAATTCCTGGGCCAGCATGAAAAATTCCGGCGAACGCAGCACCGACACATGAGTAGCGCCTATGGCATAAGTCAAGCGAGTCTTCACGCCCCTGCGCTGCAGGCGGGTGACATAGGCTTCACTGAATTTTGCCAGCGTGTCGTCGTCCCGGTTGCCTACCACCAAGGCAATGCGGGCGTCCGCCCTGATATTTTGCACTTCGTCTTGCGGGGAGAGGCTGTGCGCCCAACTGACCGCTTTACCTGTCGATGCATTGCGCGATTGCCGCCACTGCGGCACGTCGCATGGACAAGCCGCCAGCAAATAGGCATCAGCGCTGGACGGATAACGGCTGGCCAGCAGCGCAGCCATGGCCGCTCCACCAGAATGGCCAATCAACAGTATCTTTTTACCTGGACTGAGCGTGCGCAGCATGACAAGCGCATTCGCCAGGATGGCGATATTGGCAGGCGTGTACCCGTCGTACTGAGCCACCTCGGAACTAGCAGCATCACTTCGGTAAGCCGGGTGCTCTATGGCAATGGTACTGACCTTGAGGCGTTGCGACAGATTGAATGCCGTGCCGTGATCATCAGGCAGCGCAACGCTGCTGCGACGTTCCCCTGGCACAAAGACGACAAGAACCCGGGTGTTGCCGTCAAGGCTGACATGCTCAAATTTTTGGATGGCGACACAGTGCCGACTGCTACCGGTAAGCTCAATCCCGTCAGTCGCCGTTCCATCAAGACATTGAATGGAAGGAGTTGCAGCCTGCGCAAACGAAAGCCCGATCAGCGCCAAAGCTAGTACACCGACGCATTGGAAGCATCGGCGCAGTTTCAACGCTGCAGCGGCATGCAGAAAATTTTCGGGAAGGTTGGACAAGGCGAGTGGAGGCAAAGCCGCGAGTTTGACATAGACCTTGTGCAGCATACTGCCGGATAACCTGCTGCTGCAGGTATACGGGCATCGAGCATGACCAGAAGATTCACCAATTGCAAGCCAACCCCGTCGTGCAGTTCCTGGGCAATGCGCCGGCGTTCGTTGATCAGCGTTAACGCAGAAAAATTGGTGCGCGGGAAAAACCCCGTGATATTTGCCCAACTCGGATGCCCCGGGCTCTTTACCAATACGGCTGCTGGTTCAGGGCGTCCAACCCGATTGGTGATCAGTAGCCAGACCAGGAGCAGAAAAAATGCATAGAAGTACTGGGTCATGGCATTGCCCGGACGCAGTCTCTCAGCCAGCAGCAAGTCCTCCAAGCAAATACCCAACCAAGCCCAGCAGGCTGCTCCCAAATACCAGCCAACACTTGTAAGTCTGCGCACGACAAACATTCAAACCCAGATACACAGACAAGGCGCTCGCACAGACGAGGTTCAGCACAAACCAGAACCGGTAAAGCAAATCAGTCTCAAGGGTAGCCCACACATTCCAGGCAAGCAGAATCGCCATTCCGGCCACGCCCTGAATCATCCAGACACCATGAATCTTCAAGCTGGTGACGGACGCGCTGACGAGTAAAAATTAAGTGACTCCGACAAAGGCGACCTGGTAGCCAACCCGCTGAAGCAAGCGAATAGGCAAGATCGATGGAATTGCCTTGCTTTTTTCAGGATCGGGCTGCGACTGTCATCGCCACCGCCGTTGCATTCAACAGATCGCTCACTTGAACTGCCCAGGCGTGGGTGTTGAACTGCACAGTCAGGCTTTTAAAAAAGCCCGCGAACTGATGCAAAACTTACTGCTTGTGCGCGCGTGCGAACATTAAGTTTTCGGTAAATATTCTTGATGTGCGTGTTGACGGTCTGGCCGCTAATGTTCAGCCGGGAGCCAATTTCGGTGCTGGTGTAGCCGGATGCGACCAGTTTGAGGACTTCCTTTTCGCGCTCGGACAGCTTATCCTTGCTTTTGTTCTCATGCAGGATCTGTTGTTCGCCGGATTGTTGATGCTCGAACTTGCCGAGCAACCTGCGCGCCAGATTGGGCGTGATGGATGCTCCACCATTGACCACCTGCAAGACTGCTTGCGGGAAGTTGCCGAACCAGGAATTCTTGACCAGGTAACCGGTGGCGCCAAGTTCAAAGGCGTGCAAGGCATGCTGCTCGTCTTCCATGGCCGAAATGACAACTGCCTCGGCCATGGGACGTACGGTTTTCATATATTCGATCAGGTCAAAACCCGTGCCATCTCCGAGGTTCAGGTCTACCAGCATCACGTCAAACTCGTTCTGGCTGATCAAGCGACGCCCTTCCTTCACGCTGCTTCCTTGCCCGAGCAGGTTGATCCGCAAATCCGCCAGCAATTCATGTGCAATAACACGGCTCATGTGGGGGTCGTCATCAATCAGCAACACACGAACTGGCTGCTCGGCCTGGCCCGTAAGAAATGCTGGCCACATCGGAGGAAGGCCGCCATGCGGAGCCAGATGATGGCTGGTTGCCGTCGATGAGTTTTTCACCAAAAAATCTGAAACACCATCAGCCTCGTTACGTATTTGCATAAATCCCCCTGAACTTTGGTTTTCGTGCAGACCTTCAAATCATGAGTCAATTTTGTGACATCTCGCTGACTATAGGGGTGAAGATCTGGATGAAAATTGTTACTTGTTGAGTTCTCATGTTTACACCCTAGGACGTATTGATACGCAAAACCCGATAAAAATCTACTGCGGAACGCGTTTATTTACATTGGGTTACTTCGTTTTCACCCAAACACTCACCCGTCGAACTCAGAAAATATCGTCGGAAAAAATCGAAAAAGCGACACTTCAACCAATAAAGACGCTTGTCGAATCGGTTGCAACGCACTTCAGCCTCACCTTGATAACGTAACCAATTGAGGTGATTGGTAATACCCGTTGTTCCAGCGAGACTAAAGTCAGACAAAGCGGGCAATCCACAGAACCCACCGGTTCAGACGCCTTACCTGATTTGTCAATCATGCCTTGGGCGCTGACACCTCTCAGCCCACAAGGAAGCGTCAGCCAATGCTTTGGGGACTCACCATGAATAAAAATGCAATATCCAGGCCGATAAGGGCTTGGCGGCCTCAGGGGTTGTTGACTTCGCGAACTACAAATGAGCCCTGCACCATTTTGTGGCACGAAGCAAGGAAGGCAAGCTTGCGCAGGTCGGCTGACTTGCCAATGGAGGCTGTACGGCCATGATCAATCTGAACCGCCGCTTTAATTGGGACAACCGGGACTACCGGGACTATTGCGACCACAGAACGCGGCTGAAGCATCGACTGCGACTGCGGCTGTCGATTGCCGTGACGTTACTGGTTTTACTGTTGCTGGTCACGGGTCTTGGCACTGAAAGCGCCTGGGTTCGGGCACAACCGTCCCAGCCGCGACCGATGGCGCCTGTGCTGTCGGCGCAAATTCACCTGCAAGCTACGGATGGCTCAACCGCCAATCCCGAAGGTCAGCAAGCCACGCAACTGGCCAATACGCCGGGCCGCAGCGGCTCAAGCAGTGTGCCTTGAACTCAGCCCCGTAAACAGGCCGCGCAGACCGAGGGCTGGCGCGCGGATTTGGCTACAGGGTCCAGGCCGTGGAGCGGCATCCCTTCCAGTCGATGGACAGCTGACGCATCACGCTTTCAGGCAGTTCGCAACGCTGTTTTCAGGTCCAGGCCAATTTCGGGCCGTTCAGCAAACGGATCGGTCGGATTGGTTTGCTGCACGATGCACTCCATCCGGCTCTGCACATTGCCCAAGGCCCGGGGATGGCTGAAGATGTAGAACTGGTCGGCGGCCATGGCGTCAAACACTTTTTGAGCGACTTCAGCGGCGGTCACCTTGCCCGAGCCGACCGCCTTGTCTGTCATGGCCTGGCCTATTAACTGGCTGCGCGTTGGCTTGTCAGAGTCCAGTTCGGCCGGCCGGTTGCGGTGGCTCTGGCTGATGCCGGTGGGCACGAAATAGGGGCACAGAACACTGGCGCCGACCTGGTCGCTGACCAGGCGCAAGTCCTGGTAGAGCGTTTCGCTCAAGGACACCACGGCGTGCTTGCTGACGTTGTAAACCCCCATGTTGGGTGGATTGAGCAGACCGGCCATGCTGGCGGTGTTGACGATGTGGCCCTGCCACGCCGGGTCCTTGGCTGCGGCCTCCAGCATCATGGGCGTGAACAGGCGCACGCCGTGAATGACGCCCCATAAATTGACGCCCAGCACCCATTCCCAGTCCTTGACGGTGTTTTCCCAGATCAGGCCGCCCGAGCCGACGCCCGCGTTGTTGAACACAAAATGCGGCGCGCCAAAGCGCTCGAACACCGCCTGGCTCATGGCCTGCATCTGCTCGGCATTGGATACGTCGAGCCTGAAGGCCAGCACCTCGGCACCCGCAGCTTTCATCTCGGCGCTGGCTTGGTCCAGCGCATCCTGCTGCACATCGACCAGCACCAGGTTCATGCCCAGTTTTGCGCCAATCCGTGCGCACTCGAGGCCAAAGCCCGATCCGGCACCGGTCAGCACGGCTGTCTTGCCCTTGAAATTCGTGATCATCAACAACTCCTTTAGTTAAACGCTGCGTAACATTTCGACATGGGCTATGCCGTCTTCCAGGTACAGCGGTCCGGTCTTCTCGAACCCATGCTGACGGTAAAAGGCTTCCAGCCGGGCCTGTGCGCCAATCCGGATGGGTTGTGCGCCCCCTGGCGGTGACAGGCATGCAATGGCTTTGTCCACCAGGGCATGACCTGCGCCGCGGCCCCGCGCGCAAGGTC
>Ga0123337_10001533_pt1 | contig 29197 bp, 26 predicted proteins | sample frozenSSSSmetaG_FD_89792 | JGI IMG/M metagenome (GOLD analysis project Ga0123337, IMG submission 89792) | Glacier valley bacterial and archeal communities from Borup Fiord, Nunavut, Canada, to study Microbial Dark Matter (Phase II) -... | ecosystem: Environmental > Aquatic > Freshwater > Ice >...
GTGTAACGCTCTAATCTGCTTAATTTGTGGGTTTCTCTAACTGCCATTTTTTATACATCTTTAGGTTTAATTCTTGGAATTAAACGGTCAACGTATTTCAGGCATTAACAAGTTGTAAGTTTTTGATGGATACTTTTAATTTGATCTGAAGGAGAATTATTAAAAGGGCAATTAATTCTCCATTCTCCATTCTCCATTCTCAATTCAATAACTACCTTTGAACCATGAGTATTTTGGTAACGAACCTCATTAAAACTTACGGAGCGCAAAATGCGATTGATGGGATCTCCTTTCAGGCTAAGCCCGGAACAGTGCTTGGGTTTTTAGGCCCAAATGGTGCCGGAAAATCCACAACAATGAAAATTCTGACCTGCTATCTGCCTCAGAGTTCGGGATTAGCCTCAGTATGTGGGATGGATGTGAGTACTCATTCAATCGAAGTACGGAGAAATATTGGATACCTGCCTGAACATAATCCGCTCTATCTGGAAATGTATGTTCGTGAGGCACTAACGTTTATAGCTTCTGTTTACAAGCTTGAAAATTCAAAAAAAAGAATGGATGAAGTCATTGAACTTTGCGGTTTAGGGGAGGAACAAAATAAGAAAATTGGCGCCCTATCCAAGGGTTACCGCCAGCGTTTGGGGCTTGCTCAGGCAATTTTTTCAGACCCAGCCGTATTAATTCTGGATGAACCAACTTCCGGACTCGACCCGAATCAGGTGATCGGCATCCGGAATCTGATCAGGGAATTGGGAAGATCTAAAACAGTGATTCTTTCAACACATATTATGCAGGAAGTAGAGGCAATTTGTGAACAGGTGATTATCATCGATAAGGGTAAGATCGTTGCCGACGACAAACTTAGTAATTTGAAAGATGCTCACCGGAATAAAAGTCTGGAAGAGATATTTATCGGACTGACGGGTTCAGTTGTTCATTGAACCTCGTGTACTTAGAAAAAATAACCAAGGAAAATAAGATAAAGTGCTAAGTATCCTGTCAAAAGAGATCAATGGTTTTTTCAACTCGCTTGCAGCCTATATTACTATGGCTGTATTTCTGCTTGTGACCGGACTTTTTCTTTGGGTTTTCCCAGATTCCAGTATTCTGGATTACGGTTATGCCGGTCTGGATAGCTTTTTCAATATAGCACCATATCTGTTTATGTTTCTGATTCCTGCAATAACGATGCGATCTCTTGCTGAGGAGCAAAAGGATGGCACATTCGAATTATTAGCAACCCGCCCTCTGAGCGATTGGCAGATAGTGCTAGGCAAGTTTCTGGCATCCTTGCTGATTGTTGTATTGACTCTGGTACCAACAATAATCTACTATTACAGCGTGTATCAATTGGGTGTAAGTAAGGGTAATATTGATACAGGTGCAGTGATAGGCTCTTACCTCGGTTTAATTTTATTGGGAGGGGCTTTCACTTCAATAGGCCTGTTTACCTCCTCTTTGGGAAAAAATCAGATCATTGCCTTTACGCTTTCAGTTTTTCTATGCTTTATTAGTTTTAGTGCTTTTGATTCAATCAGTAAGCTTATTGCATTTCAGGCTTTTGAAAGTAGTTTAATCAGTCTGGGTATTAACGAACATTATCAGTCGATTAGCAGGGGAGTGTTGGATAGCAGGGATTTTATTTACTTCTTAAGTTTTGCCGGATTCTTTCTCTTATTAACCAGAACAGTATTGGGGGCAAGGAAATGGTAAACCGTCGTAAACGTGATTTAAACATTTTGATCCTTGCAATAGCAGGTATTGTGATATTGAATGTTCTTTCATCGTTTTTCTTTACCCGTATTGATTTTACATCTGAGAAGCGATATACACTTTCTGACATTACCAAAACTATTCTGTCAGATCTGGATGATGATGTTCAGGTAACGGTTTACCTTGAAGGAGAATTTCCGGCAGGATTCAAGCGATTGAGAAATTCTACCGCCGACCTTCTGCGGGATTTTAAAACGTATTCAAACGCTAATCTTAAATTTGATTTTGTAAACCCACTTTCCGGAGATCAGAAGTCGCAGGAAGATGCATATCAGTTATTGATTGAAAAGGGCATCGAACCGACTAATTTGAGTGTCAAAACAGAAGATGGGATGTCACAGAAGATCATTTTCCCTGCTGCATTAATTACCTACAAAGGAAGGCAGATCCCGGTAAAGCTCCTGCAATCGAGGGCTGGTATTAGTCCGGAAGAAGTTCTGAATAATTCCATACAAAACCTGGAATATGCCTTTGCGAGTGCAATCAAAAAGATAAGCAAAAATGAATCAGGACGGATTGGATTTACCGAAGGTCATGGTGAATTGAGTGATCAACAGCTGAGTGATGCGATGAAATCTTTGGGAGATTCATACGAAGTGGGCCGCGTTGATCTGAATACCATACCCTTTGCCGGACTTGATAAGCTTAAATTACTAATTATTGCAAAACCGGAACTTGCTTTTACCGAGGCTGAGAAATATAAGATAGATTATTTTCTGATGAGGGGAGGAAGGATAATCTGGTCGCTGGACCAGGTAAGCGCAGATCTTGACAGCCTTCGCGGTTCTACTGAGCAACTGGCCTTTGCTAAAAAGCTGAATCTGGATGATATGCTCTTTAAGTATGGAGTTAGATTGAACTACACACTCCTTGCAGATATGAATTGTGCACAAATTCCCGTAAATGTAGGAGAGGTAGGCGGGCAATCCCAGATATCTTTGTTACCCTGGTTATTTTATCCGGTATTTGTTCCGGTTTCAACTCATCCACTTGTTCTAAATCTGGATGGGATACGTTCAGAATTTCCGGGAACTATTGACCTTATTTCAGTTAAAGGTTTGAATTCGGAAGTAATTCTTTCTTCATCCCCTTTCAACCGTCAGCTAGAAGTGCCGGTTTTGCTCTCGCTTCAAATGGTTGAGGAAGAACCTGATCCTAAACAGTTTCAATCAGATCCCAAGCCTGTTGGGGTGCTTCTGGAGGGAATCTTTCCATCAAACTTCAAGAACCGACCGGTACCGCTGGGTATTTCAGAGCAGGTAGCCATTCCTCAACCGGCCAGACCAGGCAAAATGATTGTCCTTGCCGATGGGGATATCTTTAAAAATCAGATCAATAATACAGATGGTTCAGCATATCCGCTTGGATTTGATCGTTTTACGAAAGAACAATATGCAAATAAGAATTTTCTGTTGAATGCCGCGGATTATCTGTCTGATGACACAGGTATTATAAGTTTGCGTAACAAGGAAATCAAACTCAGATTGCTTGACCGTGCAAAAATCAGGCAGGAAAAACTGTTCTGGCAAATACTGAACATCGCATTACCTCTGATATTGTTAATAGCTTACGGTATTTTTCAACATTACAATCGTATACGCAGGTATACACGTTAATTTGTATATTTTTGAGCCTGGAGTTCTGTAGGTCAATACCGATAATTAGCTGTTAAGAGCTAATTAGGAACTACCAAAAAGCTTTACTATTATTGTTTTTCAGATATTTGAATATGAGATTTATAGTTTCAACATCGACCTTATTAAAACAGCTTCTTGCTGTCAATGGTGCATCCAGCAGCAGCACAGTATTACCCATCCTGGAAAACTTTCTTTTTGAGATAAAGAATGGTACTTTAACTGTTTCGGCGACTGATTTGCAGACCAGTATGACTACTTCCTTATCGGTTGAATCAAAGGAGGATGGTAAAGTGGCTATTCCTTCCAAAATATTGCTGGAAACTTTAAAAACTCTTCCGGATCAGCCCATTTCCTTTTCGGTAGACGATAAAACATTTGCAATTGAAATCAGTGCCGGAGATGGTAAATATAAACTGAGCGGAGAGAATGGTGAAGATTTTCCTAAAATTCCGGTTGTTGAAAATCCTTCTTCTGTAGCTATGCCCGCTTCCGTGTTGTCTGAAGCTATAAATAAAACACTTTTTGCGGTCAGCGGAGACGAATTACGTCCGGCGATGACTGGTGTGTATTGCCAGTTAAGTCCGCAGCACATAACTTTTGTAGCTACCGATGCTCATAAATTGGTGAGGTACCGTCGTTTGGATACAAAATCTGAAGCTCCCGCTACTTTTATTCTGCCAAAGAAAGCTTTAACACTTTTAAAAGCATCACTTCCTTCTGATGATGTAAGTGTTGCGGTTGAATATAATAATACGAGTGCATTTTTCAGATTCGGAAATATTAACCTCATCTGTAGGTTAATTGATGAGCGCTATCCTGATTATGAGGCGGTTATTCCTACAAATAACCCGAATAAACTTATAATCGACAGATCCCTGTTTCTGAACTGTCTGCGTCGGGTGGTTATTTTTGCTAACAAAACCACTCATCAGGTACGCTTAAAAATTTCAGGCAGTGAGTTAAATATATCCTCTGAAGATATCGATTTCGCAAATGAAGCCCATGAACGCCTTTCCTGTCAATATGAAGGTGAGGATATGGAAATTGGGTTTAATGCTAAATTCCTGATCGAAATGCTGAATAATCTTGGCGGAGAAGAAGTGCTTCTTGAAATGAGCAGCCCAAATCGTGCCGGATTATTGATGCCACAAACTCATGATGAGCAGGAAGAAGTCCTGATGCTGGTTATGCCGGTGATGCTGAACAATTATGCATAAATTTTGAATAATAGTTTAGTGAATTTATTCCAAAGACTCTCCTTCAGAATTGTAATTTCAGCCAAAGAATTAAAAAACCATTTAAGATTTTAATCATACTTATGCAATTAAAATAGAAAACTCAGGGCCTTTGTCCTGAGTTTTCTATTTTTGTAAAAAAATACAGATATACATTGGAAATTATACAGCAGCTCATTGATTTCATACTTCATATCGATAAGCACCTCATAGAAATCGTTCAGGATTATCAAACCTGGACTTACCTGATACTCTTCCTTATTATTTTTGCCGAAACAGGTTTTGTTGTTACTCCATTTTTGCCGGGGGATTCCTTGTTGTTTGCCGCCGGGGCTATTATTGCAAAACCAGAGAGTGGATTAAATATATTCCTGATGTGTTTTCTGCTGATTATTGCAGCGATTCTTGGAGATCTTGTTAACTATCATATTGGAAATTATATTGGTCCGAAAGCTTTTAGCGGAAAGATCAAATTTCTTAAAAAAGAATACCTGGAGCAGACCCAGGCATTTTATGAAAAACATGGTGGAAAGACCATTATTTATGCCCGTTTTATACCAATTATAAGAACTTTTGCTCCTTTTGTGGCAGGAATCGGTACTATGAGTTATCTCAAATTTGCAAGCTACAATGTTACCGGTGGTGTTTTGTGGGTCACATCTTTTCTTTTCATCGGTTATTTCTTTGGTGGATTACCGGTCATAAAAGACAATTTTACCTATGTCATATTCGGAATTATCATTCTGTCTGTTTTACCTCCAGTGATCGAATTAATTCGTGAAAAGCAGAAAGGTAAATCCCCTAAATATTAATTAATCCTTCAATAGACCTGAGATGCCTCAATGAGGCTGATTCTTTTATTTTCCCATTTACATCCCATAAAATATTAAAGTTTTGGAAATCATAAGTACCCTTCTCGATTATATATTAAACATTGATAAGCACCTGGTGAAGATTGTGAGTGATTACCGCACCTGGACCTACCTCATCATTTTCCTGATCATTTTTGCAGAAACCGGTTTTGTAGTTACACCATTTCTGCCCGGTGATTCACTGCTTTTTGCTATAGGGGCACTCATAGCAAAAGGAGGGACCGGTCTGAATATTTATACAATGGGTCTGCTCCTGATCATTGCTGCCATTACCGGAAATACCATTAATTATACACTAGGAAATTTTTTGGGCCCGAAAGTCTTTAAGCCCGGCAACAGGATACTTAAGCTGGAGTATTATGAAAAGACAAAAGATTATTTTAATAAAAAAGGTGGTAATATGCTGATATTCAGTAGATTTATGCCCATTTTCAGAACTCTTGCACCTTTTGTTGCCGGAGTGGGTAAAATGAAATTCGGACCCTTTACTTATTATAATGTTGTAGGTGGGGTTTTATGGATCGTCAGTTTCCTTGGAATAGGTTTTATCTTTGGCAACATCCCTATTATCAAGGATAACTTTACCTATGTTATGCTGGTTATCATTGTTCTGACCATTTTACCGGCAGTTGTTGCAGCTTTCAAGGCAAAGAATAGTATGGAGAGCGGAGAACTTTAGTTTTCAGCTCTGCCAATGATCCGGCCCTTAATGTAAAGGCTCTCTGCATTATCTGAACTTATTTTTTCCTCTTTGCTGATCTCTGTCTGAGTGAAATTTTTAAGTAGAGGTTGCCCGGCATCTACCCATGCAGAGAACCAGAAGCTTCCTGTCATCAGCACAGATGCACGCATCTGATTTTCAACCATTCCTTTTAATGCAGTATGATAGGCTCTGGAATACTCTTTTGAATATTGTCTTTCAATTTTATCCCCACGCTCGGAAAATGAAAATTTCAGATCAGACGCTATACTTTTATTGAGTCTGGCTTCGATGAGTAAGGTTGAATCCAGAAGGCTGTGGCTGTTTCTGATCATTTTCCAGGCCTCTTTCAATGGGTTCTCCAAATATTTTGCAGGCCCGGTGATAAAATCATATTCACCTGAATAAAGCTCCGGAAGCCGGCTTTCCCAGAATCCATGTATTCCTGTTTGTCCGCTTAATTGTCCGTTATAATTTTCTGTCGTATGAAGAGGTACATGAGCATCCGAAATATAATGCCCCAAATCTGCCGAAAGTCGCAAAATCCGAATGGAATCACGCTCCCTGAAAGCTTTTACCAGGGAGTAATAAGTTCTTTCAATTTGCCAGGGTACAATCCCATTTTCGATAAGCCGATTTGCAGTAAATTTTAGTTCTGCATCCACCCATTTTTCAGGAATACTGTCAAATGGCTTTTTACCATAGCGGTCAGCATCAATAAAATGCCTTGGAGCTTCTGCGGTGTCTGAATAACGGCGCTTATCGGCATCCACAGCATGCTCTTTGATATACAGGATGTTGTTTTTGTAAAATCTGATCATATTAGCCGGTAAAATGAATACAGCCATACGATTGATATTCTGGTGTGCAAAAAATCCCCATGAGGAACAGGATATCCAGACAATTAAAGTCAGAAATATGAATAGCTTTTTTTTCAAATTAGAGGATGTTGTAATGCTTTCTAATTTGAGTTATTTATACTTTCTTGTTCAGATTAATTTATTTAACGGTCGGATCATTTATTTAACGGTATTTGCGGAGGTAAAATGATAGAATTTTGAGGTTTAAAATTAGCCCGTTCTCACTATTCTTCTTTTTTTAATTTATGCTTTGTATTTTAAAATAATCGGCATATATTTGCAGTCCTTAAAAGAAGGACGGAATAACAAGCTTAAGAAATGGCAAATCATAAATCATCGATAAAAAGAATCAGATCAAACGCAGCGAAGCGTTTACGTAATCGCTATCAGGCGAAAACCACCAGATCCGCAATCAAAAGATTACGTATTACTACTGACAAATCTGAAGCGACTCCGCTTCTGAGTAAAGTAATCTCAATGCTTGATCGTTTGGCTAAAAAGAACATCATACACAAAAACAAAGCTTCTAATAATAAATCTAAACTGACAAAATTTGTTAACGGATTAAAATAGTCTTTGAAGATATTTTTAAAAAAAGGGGTACCGTTTAATCAGTATCCCTTTTTTGTTTTATAACGTTTCCATAAATTTAATTATGGAGACCTATGATCATAAAATAAGCATCAAAGCCTGGGCAGAGGAAGACCGTCCCCGTGAGAAACTTTCCAATCAGGGTAGACGAAGTCTCAGTGATGCCGAGCTTATTGCGATTCTTATTGGATCGGGTAATGTGAAGGAGAGTGCAGTTGAACTTAGCAAACGTATTCTTTACACTTGTGAGAACGATCTGAATCAGCTTGCCCGTTTGGGAATTGCCGAGCTTTCCAAATTCAAAGGTATTGGAGAAGCAAAAGCAATTACCATCATTGCTGCACTTGAACTCGGTCGTCGCAGAAAGGAATCAGTAAGCACAAAACTGGTTCAGGTTAATACAAGCATTGATGTTTATCAATCTATCGTATCTCAGTACAAAGATTTGAATCATGAAGAGTTCTGGATTCTGCTATTGAACCGGGCTAACAGGATCACATCCAGGCATTTGGTAAGTAAGGGAGGACAGGCCGGTACCATCGCGGATCCCAAGATCATTTTTAATATTGCCCTGGAGAATCATGCGGCTTCGGTTATACTGACACATAATCACCCTTCCGGAAACCTTAAGCCTAGTCAGGCAGACCTCGAACTGACACGCAAATTAAAGTCGGCAGGAGAGTTTTTGGATATCCCTGTCCTTGATCATCTGATCATAACCGATCAAGGCTTTCTTAGTTTTGCCGATGAGGGTTTGCTCGGCTAATTTAATCTGAGGTCTGAGGTCGGATGTCGGAGGTCTGAGATCTGAGAACTGAGTTCTGAGTTTTGAGGTCTGACATCAAACATCATACATCATACATCTGACTTCAGACTTCATACCTCAGACTTCATACCTCAGACTTCAGACATCCTACATCTGAATTCTCACATCTCATATCTCATATCTCATATCTCTTACTATCTTTGACCTTTATTTTTTTAGAACATGAAGATCTCCTATAAGTGGCTGCAGCAATTCATTCAAACAAGCAAAACTCCTGAAGAATTATCTCTTATTCTGACCAATATTGGTTTGGAGGTCGAAAGCCTTGAGAAGGTTCAGTCGATTCCCGGCGGATTGGAAGGTTTGGTGATCGGTTATGTAAAGGAATGCAATCAGCACCCAAATGCAGATCGTCTTAAAGTAACCAGAGTGGATGTTGGCCTGGGAGAGGATCTTCAGATCGTTTGCGGGGCTAATAATGTGGCTGCCGGACAGAAAGTAGTTGTGGCAACAGTAAATACAACAGTACACCCGACAACAGGTGAGCCTTTTAAAATAAATAAATCAAAAATTCGCGGAGAGGTTTCAGAGGGCATGATCTGTGCTGAGGATGAGATTGGTTTAGGCCATGACCATGACGGTATAATGGAACTTAATCCGGATGCCCAAATTGGTTCCGCAGCAAAAGATTATTTCAATCTTCAGGATGATTTTGTTTTTGAAATTGGTTTAACTCCAAACAGGGCAGATGCGGCTTCTCATCTGGGGGTTGCGCGTGATCTTGCAGCCTATCTTAAAATTCCTGTAAAAATGCCTGATTTATCGGGATTTGAAGTGCAGAATCAGGATTTGACCATTCCTGTTATTGTTGAAGATCAGCAGGCATGTCCACGTTATTCATCCCTAAGCATTAGCGGAATAAGTATCAAAGAATCACCAGAATGGTTGAAGGATAAGCTGAATGCGATCGGTGTTCGCCCGATAAATAACGTGGTTGATGTAACAAATTTCGTATTACATGAGCTCGGTCAGCCACTGCATGCTTTTGATGCCGATGCAATTCGCGGAAACAAACTTTTAGTTACAAAATTAGCAGAAGGTAAAGTGTTCAGGACGCTGGATGATGTGGAGCGTAAATTATCTGCAGATGACCTGATGATCTGTAATGCTGATGAGCCAATGTGTATCGCGGGAGTGTTTGGAGGAATATCTTCAGGGGTAAAGCAATCTACAACAAAAATATTCCTCGAAAGCGCCTGGTTCAACCCGGTTTCGGTAAGAAAAACCTCCAAACGACATGGATTAAAGACAGATGCTTCTTTTAGATTTGAGCGGGGCACAGATCCGGAAATGACAGTTATAGCACTCAAACGTGCTGCAATTCTGATTCAGGAACTGGCTGGCGGACATATATCTTCAGAGATATCAGATATTTATCCAACTCCGGCAAAGCCATTCTCTGTGGAGATATCTTTCAGGAATGTGAGCCGTTTGATAGGAAAAACAATCCCAACCGATGAGATACGTGCTACTTTGCTTGGTTTAGGGATTAAAATCAGCTCAGAAGATTCTGAAGGCATGAAACTTGAAGTTCCTGCCTATAAAGTTGATGTTACCCGTGAAGTTGATATCATCGAGGAGGTTCTTAGAATTTATGGATACGATAATGTTGAAATACCATCCCAGATCCGCGCATCTCTGAATACAACAATAAAACCTGATAAGGAAGTTTTACAGAATCAGATTGCCGACCTTTTGTCTGCAAATGGATTTTTCGAGATACTCAGTAATTCACTTACAAAATTGAGCTATTCTGCCGAGCCTGAAAGGGCAGTAAGAATTTTAAATCCTCTGAGCAGCGACCTGGATGTTATGCGCCAGAGTCTGTTGTTTTCAGGACTTGAAGCCATAGCCTATAATCAGAACCGAAGAAATTCTGATATCAAATTTTATGAATTTGGGAAAGTGTATAATCTTGATCAGGAAAGTTATAAAGAGAACCAACGCCTTTCAGTTTTTCTTTATGGTGCAATAAACCCAGAAAGCTGGAGCTCCAAATCCATAAATACAGGTTTTTATAATTTAAAGTCAGCTGTTGATTTGATAATTGGCAGGTTAAATATAAAAGGCTTAAGTAGCTCTGACAGTACAAATCCTGAACTTTCATCAGGGATATCTTATCGAAAAGGCGAAAAAATCCTGGTTGATTTTGGTACAGTTTCAAAAAAATCATTGAAAAAACTGGATATTAATTCAGAAGTGTTTTATGCTGATTTTGATTGGGATCTCATTGTTCGCTCAGTTAGAAATAACAAGATAAGCTATACAGAGGTTTCTAAATTTCCTTCCGTGAGAAGGGACCTTTCTATGTTGCTGAATAAGGATATTAGCTTTGAGCAACTAAAGCAAATTGCCCAGAAAACCGAAAAAGGCCTTTTAAAACAAGTGAATGTATTTGACGTATATGTAGGGGATAAGCTTCCTGAAGGTAAAAAGTCTTATGCTCTCAGCTTTCTGCTTCAGGATGAAGAAAAAACCTTAACCGACAAGCAAATTGACGCGATCATGCAAAAGTTAATTCTTAATTTTGAGAAGCAGGTGGGAGCGGAGATAAGGAAGTAAGTTGTAGGTTGTAAGTTATAAGTTATAAGTTATAAGTGAAGGTTATGAGTTATAAGTGAAGACATTGTTAATTCTGCTGTTTATCAACATATTCTTTATTTTTGTATTTATTCAGTATAGGGTGTAATTTTAATTTTTAGTAGTTTTTTCAAACTTCAAACTTACAACCTACAACTTACAACTAAAATGACAGTTACAGATCAGCTCAGTAAGGTAATTGATAAAACAGGGAGGTTAATTGACCTTTGCGCTGCTTTACAGGAAGAGAATGACTTATTGAAACTCGAAAATGATTCTTTAAAAATTTCGATTGAAAGCCGTGAAATAAAAAAAACTGAACTGGAGGAAAAGCTGCGTGTGATGACTCTGGCACGATCTTTAGAAGGTATTCAGCCCACTGAATTAGACTTGAGTGAAAAAACTCTTGACATAAAGCAAAAAATTACCGAATTTGTACGCGAAATAGATAAGTGTATTGTATTGCTGAAAAAGTAATACTTAGTGAACTAAGCTCAAATGGGAGAAATCTCCATAAAAATAAATATTGCTGACAGAGTTTACCCCTTAAAGGTAAATATTGAAGAAGAGGAAATAATTAGAAGGGCAGCCAAAGTAATAAATGACCGCATTAAAGAATATCAGGACAATTATGCGGTTCGGGATAAACAGGATTTGTTATCAATGTGCGTATTGCATTATGCTACAACTACGTTAAAAGCGGAGCAGAAAGTAATGCATGAAGACTCAAACATAACAGATAAAGTTCATCAACTTGATCAGCTGCTAACAGATTTTTTTTCTAAGTAATATCGTTCTTTAAACATAGAGCATTGAAGATTTAACCGCAGTTAAATTTTTAAGTTTCACTATTTTAAGCATAACAATTCAATATTAGAAGAGTTAAAAGGTAGGTCATTTGCTTGCACCTGATCATAACCAAACCTCTAAACCTGATGAATGAAGCTTATACAGTACATGAGGCTTAAGATTTAGTTGCGGTTTTTTTATTTAAACAGAAATTATGGACATAATACAAATAGTGCTTTACGTTTTACTTGGCTTGGGTGCAGGAATCGTGATCGGACGCTTTCTTCTGATGAAGTTATTCAGGAACCAGGAAATTGGTGCCCAAAATAAAGCCAAAAAGATCCTGAAGGATGCTGAAACCAATGCTGAGATTCTTAAAAAGGATAAACTTCTTGAAGCCAGAGAGAAATTTCTTCAAATGAAGGCAGAACATGAGCAAGAGATCAATAGCAAAAATAATGCAATCAATCAGCGTGAGAATTCAATCAAACAGAAGGAACAATCCATTAATCAAAAACTGGATAACCTGACAAAGAAGGAAGAGGAATTAGCAACAGTTAAAGGGAATCTTGAGAAACACACTGAAATCGCTAAAAAGAAGCAGGAAGATGTTGATGCATTGAAAAATCAACACATTCTGCAAATGGAAGCCATTGCAGGCTTATCTGCAGAGGATGCAAAAAACCAACTGATCGATTCTCTTCGTGAAGAAGCCCGTACACAGGCAATGATCCAGATTAAGGATATTGTTGATGAGGCTAAACTTACTGCGAACAAGGAAGCAAAGAAAGTGGTTATTCAAACTATTCAGCGTACTGCGACAGAAAGTGCGATAGAAAACACGGTTTCGATCTTTAATATCGAGAATGATGAGATCAAAGGAAGGGTTATCGGGCGTGAAGGCCGTAATATTCGTGCGCTTGAAGCTGCAACCGGAATCGAGATTATCGTTGATGATACTCCTGAGGCAATTATCCTCTCCGGGTTTGATCCGGTAAGACGTGAAATAGCCCGGCTTGCCCTGCATCGTCTGGTTACTGATGGTCGTATCCATCCGGCCCGGATTGAAGAAGTAGTTGCTAAAACGAAGAAACAGATCGAAGATGAGATTGTTGAGATAGGGGAGCGTACTGTGATTGACCTCGGTATACATGGCTTGCATCCCGAATTGATCCGGATGGTTGGCAGAATGCGCTATCGTTCATCTTATGGACAGAATTTATTACAGCACTCCCGTGAAGTTGCTAATTTCTGTGCAACGATGGCAGCCGAACTTGGATTGAATGTTAAAATGGCAAAGCGTGCCGGACTTCTGCATGACATAGGTAAGGTTCCTGATGATAATCCGGAATTGCCTCATGCAATTTTAGGAATGCAGCTGGCCGAAAAATATAAAGAACATCCTGAAGTTTGTAATGCTATAGGTGCCCACCATGATGAAGTTGAAATGACTTCGATGATCTCTCCGATTATTCAGGCTTGTGATGCGATCTCAGGTGCAAGGCCTGGTGCAAGAAGGGAAGTGGTTGAAAGTTATATCAGACGTTTGAAAGAACTCGAGTCGCTTGCATTATCTTATCCCGGGGTTGAGAAAACATTTGCAATCCAGGCTGGAAGAGAACTGCGTGTAGTGGTTGAAAGTGAGCGTATTAGTGATGCGGCTGCGGAGATCTTAGCTGCTGATATTTCAAACCGTATTCAAACAGAAATGACTTATCCGGGGCAGATCAAAGTGACTGTTATCCGTGAAACACGTTCTGTAGCTTATGCGAAATAAAAAATAGTTGTATGTTATACGTCTTCTTTCCGACGTATAACGTATAACGTAAAACTTCTAAAAATGGGGAAGCAAATCCAAAAACGTCCGGTGGATGTCTACTTTGATAAGTATTCGGAGAGTCATCAGAATCATACCAATGAAATTATTCACTGGATCTGCGTGCCTCTGATAGTATTCAGCCTGTTTGGTTTGATTTGGGCCATTCCATTTCCGCACTTGGAATTCCTCGGCAGATACAATGGTTATGTGAACTTTGCTTCTTTTTTAATTGCCTTTTCGATCTATTTTTATTACAAGCTTTCTCCGGTATTATCCTATGCAATGCTGCTCATCATCATGATCTTTTCTGCCGGTATTGTGAGCCTTGAAAAGTTAGAAAAGAATTCGGGCTGGCCTGCAATGTGGCAGGTATGCCTGGCAATATTTGTGATTGCCTGGATCGGTCAATTCATCGGACATAAAATTGAGGGTAAGAAACCTTCATTTTTTGATGATATTAAGTTCCTTCTCATCGGACCAATATGGCTGCTTCACTTCATTTTTAAGAAGGCCGGTATTCCCTATTGACCTTCCTGTTAGAAACCGGGATCCTTTCCTATTTCCCAACCGATAGCTATCGGGTCCCCATCCCCAACAATCAGCAGCATCCACCCCCCGGTGTACAACATGCCGTTTTCGTATTTTCTTTAAGCTGCTCAGCAGGTATACCACATTTATCCTGAGCCAGGCAATTAGTTTGCTTTGACAATAGCACAAAATTATTGTCCTTAAATCCAAGTTCATATTTCCCGATGGTCTCACTCTGATATTCAACTTCAATCTCCAGATCTTCCATTCCTAATACCTTCTCGGACAGGGCAATAATATTCAATAGTTTTTGAGGCTTTAATCTGTGGTCATAATCATTTGCATCCCATAATTGAAAATTAGCCACTTTCTCATTTCTGACCGTACCTCCGCAATCAATAAAATTTTTGCTTACAACTCCCACTTCTGTAACGTGAAAGTGCTCTGGTACTAAGCCCCCGTTTTCTAATTCAAATGTTACAGTTTCAACTGAACTTAAATGTTCTTTAATTTCTGATAGTTTCATTGCCTTTGTGTTAAATATTAAATAAAATAATATATCGCAATATTACGATTAATATTTCATATTTTAAAATTTATTTTATCAAAGTGCTTTTAAAGCAAAAGACCTCAGTTTACATTTTAATACTTAACATTAAATTAACTTTCTTAACACCTAATTGATCTATTGGTAAATCAGGCTTAATGTAAAAGCAATCATGAGTTAACACTGCGGTAATACTTTTGTAGAAATTAAAACGCAACAAAGTGAAACACAACGTTATTGTTAGAATCTTAAGCATCGCTCTACTGTTAATTTCAGGTACGCTATCTACTTTTAGTCAGCAGACCGGAAAAATTTCAGGTAAAGTAACTGATTCAAAATCCGGTGAAACATTAATTGGTTTGACCGTTAAAATTACAGGGGCCACATTAGGGGCTTCAACAGATATAGAAGGCAGATACACTCTTGGGAATCTCAATCCCGGAAAATATAGTCTGAGCTTCTCTTACATAGGCTATCAGGCAAAGAACATTACTGAAATAGAAGTACTGGCGGGTAAAACCACAACTCTTGATGTGATTATGGAAGAGGCTAGTTCCCTTGCACTCGAAGAAGTGGTTATTACTGCAACAGTTAGACAGGAAAGTATCAGTGCATTATATGCTCAACAAAAGAATAGTATAAGTATTTCGAGTGGTATTACCTCCGAACTGATCAAAAGAACGCCTGATCGTAATACTTCAGAGGTTCTGAAACGTGTGAGTGGTGCCAGTATTCAGGATAATAAATTTGTGATTATCAGAGGGCTTGCAGACAGGTATAATTCATCTATTTTAAATAATGCTGTATTACCATCATCTGAGCCCGACAGAAAGGCTTTTTCTTTTGACATCATTCCTGCCAATTTAATTGACAGGATCGTGGTTAATAAAACAGCATCAGCCGATCTTCCCGGAGATTTTGCCGGAGGAGTGATTCAGGTAATTACCCGCGATGTTCCTGAAGAGAATTTCCTGAATGCATCGGTTAGTTTTGGATACAACAATCAGTCAACTTTTAAAGATTTTACTTCCAATGCCCGGAATAAATATGATTTTCTTGGTTTTGATGATGGCAGTCGTAAGCTTCCTGCTGGGTTCCCTGGTTCATTCCAGGCTTATAACCCTTTGTCAAACGCAGAAAAGGCAAAATATTCAGTTCAAGTAAAGAACTCTTATCCGGAGGTTAGTCAAATGGCTATCCCTACTCAGAACCATCAGTTAACCTGGGGTAAGAGAAAGGAACTTAAAAATGGTGCTTCTTTCGGAAATGTTATTTCCCTGTCTTACAGAAATGCTCAAAACCTGGCAATTGCTGAGCGCAAGGATTACGAATTCTCTGGTGATCCCTTTTATGAGTATTCTGAAAATATTTCAAAATACAGCAGCAATCTTGGTACCCTGGCCAACTTTGCATACATCAAAGGCGGAAACAAAATTGCATTCAAAAACATGTACAATCGATCTTTTGAAGATAATTATACAGCAAGAACCGGTTTTACTACTGATAATATCCAGGATGTACGTGTAAATAACTCTGATTTGACAACAAAAAGTCTTTTAAATTCCCAATTGGAAGGAGATCATCAGTTAGGCAAGAAACAAGTTAAATTAACATGGAACTTAAATTATGCACGGGTTGAGCGGGATCAGCCTGATCAGCGATCTATGGATTATCGCCGATCATTGGGTTCACAGGAGCCATTCCGTTTGATCGATAGAAACACAAGAAGATTATTTTCCAATCTGGAAGAAGATACCTATGGTGCTCAGGCAGCTGTGTCAATTCCGGTAAAGTTATTTGAACAACAATCGACATTTAAAATTGGTGCTTTGAAACAATTCAAGCAGCGTAATTTCAATGCCCGTATCTTCAATTATCAATTCGTAGGACCTTCTGTTTTCGAAAAATCTTACACCAGCCTGCCTAAAGATCAGATCTTTGCACCTGCAAATATTAACCAGAACGGATTTATTTTAACTGAATTTACTAATAATACAGACAGCTACGATGCCAATTCAGACCTGAATGCAGGATTTCTGATGATGGATAATAAGTTTGGAGAGAAATTCAGGATATCTTATGGTGCACGTTTTGAGCAGTTTGCCCAAACTTTAAATGCGATTGATTTTTCAGGACAGAAAATTGCAGCAAAACAGGATAATTTTGATGTCCTGCCCTCTGCAAATTTAACATACAGTTTAAATGCTAAATCAAATATCCGCTTATCAGGATCTCAGACTGTTTCAAGACCTGAGTTCAGGGAGTTGGCCTTGTTTAACTATTATGATTTTATTAGTCAAACTTCAGTTACAGGAAACCCATATCTAAAACGTGCGAAGATCTTTAATGGAGACCTAAGATATGAGTTGTATCCATCAGCAGGTGAAACCTTTACAGTTTCAGCCTTTTATAAAAATTTCAATGATCCGATTGAGCAGCGTGTGAATTCTAATTCTACACCGGTAGTCAGAGGTATCAATTACCTGAATGCTGACCAGGCAACTTCCCTTGGGCTTGAACTTGACATTAGGAAGAAATTATCATTTCTGGGTGACAAGGCATGGTTAAATAATTTAACTGCATTCGCAAATGCATCTTACATAGACTCGAAAGTTAAAGGTGTAGGTATTGACCGCCCTTTACAAGGTCAGTCACCTTATCTTGTAAATGCAGGTTTACAGTATTTCTCACCTAAAACAGAACTTACATTCACTTCGGTTTATAATCGAATTGGTCAGAGAATCTTCCTGGTAGGTTATCAGGGATATCCGGATATCTATGAAAATGCTAGAGATGTACTCGATCTTCAGGTTAGTAAGAGGGTGCTTAAATCCCAGGCAGAGATTAAACTTAACATTGGAGATGTCCTGAATCAAAGCACTGTGTTTTATCAGAATAATACCGGAGACGCTAAAATGGCTTATGATGGAGCTGGAATAGATAGATTGATCAATTCATACAGACTCGGATCAAATGTATCCCTGTCATTCTCTTACAACCTCGGACTCGGTAACAATAAGAAGTAAACTTTGTAAGACAAATTAATATTGGCTTAAAACTGAGCTAACATTCAGATTCTATTTTTGTAACAAATAAAAAAAATAATATGAAATCATTGAAATTTAAGGCTTTAATTCTCGCAGTAGTTGTGTTAGCTGCTTCATGTAAAAAGAGTTCTGAACCGGATCCGGTTGATCCTAACGCAAAACAAACTTTGACTCTCCAAAATGGAGCGGTTATATCTGGTGTATATAAGAACACAATTTTGAATATCCCTGAAGGTAATTTTACCCTGAAAGGATACGTTTATTTTGAAGATGGCAGTGAAATTAACATTGCTGCAGGTGCAACTATCAAGAGCGATGTTACTGATAAAGGTGCCATAATTATTGAAAGAGGTGCAAAGATCAATGCAATAGGTACCGCTGCTAAACCAATTGTTTTCACTTCAGGTAAGGCTGTTGGTCAGCGTAATCCTGGCGATTGGGGTGGTATAATTATCTTAGGAAAAGCAAAAACCAATCGTACTACCGAACCAACCATTGAAGGTGGAGTTGGTAAGAACTTTGGTGGTACTGTGGATAATGACAATTCTGGAACATTGAAATATGTTCGTATTGAATTCGCCGGTATCGCTTCTCAGCCAAACTCTGAGATCAATGGCCTGACTTTAGGTGGTGTAGGTTCTGGTACTACTATCGAGTACGTTCAGGTTGCCTATGGTAATGATGATGCTTTCGAGATCTTTGGAGGAACTGTAAATGCAAAATATCTAGTTGCATTTGCTACTGCTGATGATGATTTTGATTTTGATTTTGGATACTCTGGAAGAATCCAGTTTGGAGTGGCATTGAGAGACCCATCGGTTGTTGATCCGGGTGATGCTGGTAATGGTGTTGAATGTGATAATGATGGAACAGGTACTAATGCAAGCCCTGCAACCCGTCCGGTACTTTCAAACTTTACTTTTGTGGGTCCGAATGTTGATAATACAGCTTCTAAGAACCATAATTATGCAAATCGTTTCAGAAGAGCTACTAATTTTGTCCTGAATAATTCAGTATTAATTGGCTGGATGAAAGGTGGTTTATCTTTGGAATCTGATGCTACCTATGACAGCTTTGTTGGTACTACTGCAACTTCGGAGTTCAAAAATAATCTGCTGCATGCAAATGCTTCAACTTACAGAATAGGCTCAGTAACCATTGCAGGTGCAACTGATGCTGCTGTGAAAGCTAAAGCTGAGGGAAGTTCAACAATCACTCTAGCTGCTGCTGCAGATGCTAAAATTACAGATCCTTTCAACTTAAAAACACCTAACATGCTTCCTGCATCAGGCTCACCTGCATTAACAGGAGCAGCATTTGCCGGTGACCTTACTAATACGTTCTTTACAAGTACTACTTATCGTGGTGCATTTGGAACAACCAACTGGATGGCAGGATGGACTAATTTTGATTTTACTAAAGGCGCAAGCGGATATTAATATTCCTTGATCTGAAATAATAAAAAATACCTGCCTATGGCGGGTATTTTTTATTTAGAGCCTTTTCTGTTCGATTATTTAATTTCCGAAGGTTTATACTGATAGACCACCTCGTAATTAATACCTTCAAGATCAGCTGCAATTTGTCCAATTCTTAAATCTTTGTTTTGAGGGGTTGGTTCGCATACCGAATATTTTTGGTCTTTATAAATAATTGATTTCCCCTGTGCTTTGTCGAACTGCACCGCCATACTGATATGTGTGGGATATAGTAATGCGATCATCGGGAGATTGTATATTTCCTTAACCAGGTAGAAGAACAGGGCTGCACGATCATCACAATCGCTATATTTTGAAAACAATGTTTGTTCAGGAGAGAGACGCTTCTCTTTTCCAAAATTGTTCTCATCCGTCTGATATAGAAATGCATATCGGGTGAAGCGCATCAGGTAATCAACCCCTTTTTTCTGGTTCATTCCTGAAATGTTTTTTCTCAACATCGGGATTAGGGAATGATAGGTTTCATGGCTCAAGGGGATATTGAAATAGGACTCAAAATCAACGCCAGGGTAGTTTTTAAAGATATTTTCAACTTCAGGGTTTAATTTAACCTGAAAGTGATAAGGCTTAGAACGGTAACTGAATTGAATATCCTTCTCATTATAAGATTCCGGCTTGAAATCTGGCATCCGGGTTACTTTATATGAAAATGAATTTTTCGCTTCAGGTATATCCACCTTTACCGGAAATACTTTGTCTTTTTCGAAATCAATTTTGCCATAATCATGGTAATTCAGGCACATGTACTTATAACCCTCTATACTGAAAAAGGGTATGTCATTGATGTTTTCATCGTTTTTGACATAGAATATAATCACATTATTACCGATGGATACTCTGGAGTCATAGCCTGATTTGCTTAGCAGAAACCATTTGTAAAGGGTATATCGATGGTAATTCTCAGCTTTCGGACTTATTTGCTGAGCTGTTTTACGGATGAGCTGATAATAAATCCAGTCATTTAACTGATGTTTTTCCTTATAAGCAAGCAATGAAGTCAGAACCGATTGATAATTGCTTTGATTTAGCTTTTGATAAAAATTCTGTATTGCTGCGGCAGAAAGAGGATCTGAAAAATCAATGTCTGATCCTGGATCTAATTCAAAATTGAAGGTTCCGCTATAGAATTCAAAGCTAAAATTTATGGCCATAACTCTGCCTGAATAGAAACTCAGGAAGAGTATCAGGAAGAGTTTATAACTTAATTTAGCTGCAGAAGAAATCATTTATTAATTACTTAACATTAAATTTACATAGAAATAATGTTAAATTAATATACTATTCTTCTTTTTCGAAATTTTTACTCAATTTTTCAAGCATTTCTTCCGGAATCTTCCTAAGATCCACTACTAAAAAGCCATCCAGGCAGTTTGAGAATTTTGGATCAATATTGAAACTAATGATCTTTGCATTTAAGGCCAGATACTGCCTTAATAATACAGGAACCTTCATATGTGAGCTTTCTATCTCTGAAATCAGGCTGTCCAGATTTTTGAGTGAATCATTGGATTCCAGTAACAGGTCTTTATCAATTTTAGAAAAATCAAGCTTGAATTTTTTTCGGGGTCTCACATATTCTGACAAATCCTGGTCAAAATGATTTTTATTGATAAAATCAACGATGAGGGATTTAGATATTCTGGAGAAGTTATTGCTGATACTTACTGGTCCGATCAGGTAGCGATATGACGGGTTTTCAATGATGTACTTCAAAATCCCCTTCCAGAGAAGGAACAGAGGCAGTGGTTTTTGCTGGTATTCTTTACGTATCCAGCTTCTTCCTAATTCCAGGCTCTGGCGTAAAACAGGGTAAAATTCCTGTTTAAGTTTAAACAGTTCATTCAAATAAAAGCCCCTTTTTCCGAAACTGTAAAAGATTTCATCTCCTTTTCCAATCCGGTAGGCCCCAACAATCATTTTGCTTTCCTTATCCCATATAAACAAATGATTATAATAAATATCATATTCATCCAAATCAGTCGGCTTATTGGTACCCTCTCCAACCTCTCTGAATGTAATTTCCCGGAGCCTGCCAATTTCCTGAATGATATTAGGGAGAGCCGAACATGGTGAAATATAAATCTCATAATTCTTTTCTGTCCAGATTTTATATTCAGCGAGGTTTTCAACCTCTTGCTCAAGTTTCTGACTATCGATTGCCTGAACAATGGCTTGCGGTGTCTTTCTTACCTTGAAAATATTACGTGGATTAAATATATTCCGTTGATTTTCAAGTCCGGCACCTAAGGCATAAGTTTTAGCCCGCAGGAGATCGAGCAATTTTGCAGAGTTTTGCTGATAATTCAGATCGCAAGGTAAGATTGCTTTCCCGATTCTAAGCCTGATGGTATGCCCACGCTTATTAAAAAGCTCAGATGGTAATTTTGCAGTTCTTAATGTGGGATGGATAAAACTGAGAAGATTAAACAAAAGTCCGTTATTGCCATGAAAATAAATTGGTACGACCGGCACATTCGCTTTGGCAATTAATTTCCCAACCACCGGATGCCATTGCCTGTCAGTGATTTGCTGGGTATCAGCTTTAAATGTTGAAACCTCGCCCGCAGGGAATATCCCGATTGGAGTACCTGATCGAAGCAATTCCAGGCTTTGTTTAATACCACTAATACTGGAAGAATGTTCAATTGTTTCGAAAGGATTTACAGCAATAAAGTGTTCACTTAGATTTGGAATTTTTTTCAATAAAAAATTAGCCATGAGTTTAGAATCAGGCCTCATCATGAACATTATTTTCAATAAAATAAGTCCTTCAATTCCGCCGTATGGGTGATTAGCAATGGCAATAAATGCGCCATTTTTGGGGATGTTTTTAAGCTCTTTTTCATCAAACTCAACCTTTATCCCAATTATTTGCAATATTTTATCGATGAAGCTTATTCCGTTAAGATGTTCGGCTTTTTCAAAAACTTTATTGACCTCATTAATTTTCATTACCTCCATTAATATGGAAGCAAGCCCGGGCATATAGATTTTGTTGAGTTTAGTCGCCCTTGAAAATTCTTCTTTGGTAATAATTTTCATTTGAAAACCGATGCGATTGTTGAGATTGGAATTCCAATTTAACCTGAATATACTGTTTTATTCAAATAATTTTTTGCAAATATGTTGAATTTGCACTCAGTTTATCAAAATATTTGAATTATATTTATGTTAAGTCTGTGCCTTACATGATTCCCCAATACCGTTCAATATCCTCACGGTAGTCTAGAGCAATGCAGATCTATTTTTGCTTTTGTCTAAAAAATCGGATCATGTACCCTTTTAAAAATCTGTTCAGATCATACCTCAGTTTTTCTAAAAAGGAATTGAATGGGATTTTGGTGCTATTTATCCTGATGGCTCTCATTTTAATATTACCTTATCTATATCCATTGTTTATTATAGATGAAAAGTATAATTTTGAGAGTTTTAGGATTGAAGCAGCACGGTTTAGAGCATCAGCTGCCCAAAATGAAGCCTATCAAATTAGGAGCAGGAGGAGTCCCGGTTTGAAGCCGGTATATTTTGAGTTCGATCCTAATGGACTCAGTGATAAGAAATGGTTACAGCTTGGATTGTCAATGAAGCAGATTCGGGTAATCCGTAATTATGAGATGAAAGGTGGCAGGTTCTTTAAAAAAGAGGATTTAAAACGGATTTATTCAATTTCTCCTGAACAATTTAAAATGCTGGAATCTTTTATCCGGATAAGCACATTCACACCCCTTAAAGACTCAAAAAGTGTAAATCCAAATGAAAAGCTGGCAGTAAATCGACTCCCCACAATTGCGGCAATTATTGAATTGAATTCTGCAGATTCCCTGGAACTTGAAAGTATTCGCGGCATAGGTCCGGCATTTGCCTCCAGAATAATCCGTTTCCGGAAGCGCTTGGGAGGCTTTTACCGCAAAGAACAATTGCTGGAAGTATATGGAATGGATTCTGTAAAATACGCTCAGTTAAAGGATTTGGTTGGGGTAAATGCCGGATTAATCAGCAAGTTTAATCTGAATACTTTTACATTTGAAGAAATTAAAAGGCATCCCTATCTGACTTATAAACAGATGAATGCCATTATACAATACCGTTCACAACATGGATCATTTAGAACTATTGATGATTTAAAGAAAATTGCAATACTGAATGAAGAAATTATCCGTAAAATTGAGCCATATATTGCTTTAAGCCCATGATTAGTACTAAACTCGAGAATGCCATAAGAGATATTGCCGATTTTCCAAAGCCAGGTATTGTTTTTAAAGACATAACTCCGATATTGAAAGATGCCAGTCTTTGCACTGAAGTGATCGATGAATTTGTGATGCGTCTGGAAGGTATTCAGATTGATGTAATAGCCGGTATTGAAAGCAGAGGATTTTTATTCGGGCTGATGCTTGCAAACAGACTGGGCATTCCTTTTGTACCAATCAGGAAGAAAGGGAAACTTCCCTTCAAAACCGTTGAGGAGCCCTGCGAACTGGAATATGGGTCTGCGATCCTGGAATTACATACTGATGCAATACATCCAGGGCAAAAGGTGCTGATACACGATGATCTGCTTGCAACAGGCGGAACAGTGAATGCTGCAACACGCCTGGTTCAAAAATTAGAAGGAGAGGTAGCCGGCTATGCTTTTGTGATCAGCCTTGATTTTCTTAATGCCGGGGAAAAGCTGAAAGCGGTTTCAAAAAATATTATCTCCCTTGTTTCTTTTAAATAATTTATAACTAAGTTTCAGTAAGGATAAATCCCTTAAATATTTGAACCGGGAACCACTTCGTTCTGTTCTCATTTCAATTTTTCGGAATTGAAAAAGGTACTATAATTGCTATACTTGTAAACTAACCAAAATTTTTATGCAAACAATTACAGCACCCGAATCAGCCGGGATGAATTTCAGTTTATCTGAAAATCAGCAGATGATCATTACCATGGTACGTGATTTTGCCGAAAAGCACATCCGTCCGCATGTTATGGAATGGGATGAAGCCCAAACGTTTCCGGTAGAAACATTCAAAAAATTAGGTGAACTGGGATTGATGGGCGTCCTGGTTCCTGAAGAATACGGTGGTTCAGGATTGGGTTATTTCGAGTATGTCAGTGTCATAACTGAAATTTCAAAGGTCTGCGGCTCGATCGGACTTTCGGTTGCAGCTCATAACTCTTTATGTACCGGGCATATTCTTGCCTTTGCGAATGATGAGCAAAAGCTTCGCTGGCTTCCAAAACTGGCTACAGCAGAATGGATAGGAGCATGGGGCTTAACCGAAGCGAATACGGGTTCAGATGCAATGGGTATGAATACAACGGCAGTACTTGAAGGAGACCATTATATCGTGAATGGTTCGAAGAACTGGATAACCCACGGCAAATCAGGTAATGTTGCAGTAGTGATGGTTAGAACCGGAGAAAAAGGCGATTCCAGAGGAATTTCAGCTCTCGTTATTGAGAAGGGAACTCCGGGATTTACTCATGGTAAGAAAGAAAATAAACTTGGAATGCGGGCTTCTGAAACAACTGAGCTCATTTTCGATAATTGCCGTGTGCCGAAGGAAAACCTTCTGGGTAAGGAAGGTGAAGGTTTTAAGCAAGCGATGTACATTCTTGATGGAGGAAGGATTTCAATTGCAGCATTATCATTGGGCATGGCAAAGGGAGCTTTGCAGGCCGCAGTTTCTTATTCAAAAGAACGTTATCAGTTCGGTCAGCCAATTTCCAGTTTTCAGGGCATCTCTTTTAAAATTGCCGATATGGCCACGGAAGTTGAAGCAGCCGAATTACTAATAATGCAGGCGGCAGATCTTAAAAATCGAGGTAAAAATGTAACCCGGGAATCAGCTATGGCAAAATATTTCGCATCTGAAGTATGCGTCAGAACTGCAACAGAGGCTGTACAGATTTTTGGCGGCTATGGGTATACCAAAGATTTTCCGGTTGAGAAATTTTACAGAGATTCTAAACTGTGTACCATTGGGGAGGGGACTTCCGAAATCCAGAAAATAGTGATCGCAAGGGAAATCCTTAAATAATACTTCCGGATTCAGGGTCAGCTATATTGCTGGTCCTGAAATGGTATATTTGGGCTCGGAATATTTCTTTTCTGAAAAAATTGAATAAATCCAGGATTTTCATTCCTCAGAAAGTGCGTTTTTAAAATATTTTCTGCATTTTCACAATACCATGAAAATCATAGCTTTTTTCAAAAGCCTGAATCAGTCTGCTCATAAAGGTGTGACTGATCCTATCGTAAGAGCCAGAATCAACATTCTTTTTTATATGATGATTCTTACTGTCTTTTTCGGGCTTATTCTGACTGTTGTTTATACAATCTACGGACCTCCTCTCCAATTGGCCCGAATAATCATTTTGATGGTGAGTCTAATCTATGGGTTGAGAAGACTAATCTTCTTTAACGATTACAAGCCCTCAGTACATATTGTTCTTTTTATTGTCAATATGTTGATCTGGTCGAATATTTTTCTGGTTGCCAATGCAATCAGCATTGTAACCGTCCAGTATATTTTACTTTCAAGTACCATCAGTTTTTTCTTTCTCAACGCACGTTGGGGAATTGTTTATTCACTGCTTTCGTTGTCCCCTGTTATTTTATATTTTTCGCTTAATGGTATAAATGATTCAGCAGCGTTTATAAGTGGTCAGCAGGCAAGTGAACCCACCTTTATTGCTGTGATGATGTTCAATTTCTTTCAGCTGATCTTCATAAACTATCATTTTATAACGGGATTTTACCTCGCGCTTTCTCAATTGGAAGAAGCCCGGAAAGATGAAGTAGGTTTGAATGAGCAGCTCAGGGCAGCAATTTCAAGGGCAGAAAATTCTTCCAAAGCCAAATCGGATTTTCTCTCAACTATGTCGCATGAGTTAAGGACCCCATTAAATTCTGTAATTGGAATGAGCTATGTTTTGCTTGCGGATAAGCCCAGAGAGGATCAGGCAGGAAACCTGAAGGTACTTCATTTTTCGGCAGAGAGTCTCCTCGCTCTTATCAATGATATCCTCGACTTTAATAAGCTTGATTATGGTAAGCTTGAGATGGAAAAGATTGGCTTTTATCCTGCGGAACTGATTGGAAGGATATATAGTGGATTGAAATATCAGGCAGACGAAAAGGGATTAGCTTTTAGCCTGGATCTGGACGAGAAATTAAGTGAAATTGCTGTGATCGGAGATCCAACCCGGCTTTTGCAGATTTTATTTAATCTTACAGGAAATGCAATTAAATTTACTTCAAAAGGAGAGATTGGTCTTTCAATACGATTAGCTGAATCGGATACTGAATTTGTAACGCTGGCATTTGTAATAAAGGATTCCGGTATAGGTATAAGTGCAGAACAGAAGGAGATTATTTTCGAGCCTTTTACTCAGGCATCCAGCAATATAACCAGAAAATTTGGCGGTTCAGGTTTGGGATTAGCGATAACCAAACAGCTTCTGGATCTTCATGGCAGTCATATTGACTTAAAAAGTGAAGTTGGGGAAGGGACTACATTTAAATTTGAAATAAAATATAAAAGAGCCGGCTCTGCTGATGTAACGGTTAATTCTCTCCTTGTAGCAGATGTTATTGCAAATGAAGACATTACCTGGCTGAATGTTCTTGTTGCTGAAGATAATTCGATGAATATCCTGTTAATGAAAAAACTATTGGCAAGTTGGAATGTAAATGCAGACTTTGCATTAAATGGAATGGAGGCTTATGAAATGGCTAAGGAAAAATACTACGATATTATCCTGATGGATATTCATATGCCTGTAATGGATGGCTATGAATCTTCAACAAAGATCATTTCATTTTATGCAGATAAGCCTAAATCCCCATATATAATAGCCCTGACCGCTTCAGTGGCAAATGATATTTATAATAAAATCAAACTTGCAGGATTAAATGACTATTTGTCCAAACCTTTTAATCCTACTGAACTGAAAAACAAATTAACCAGTCTGTCACGATTAAAATCAAAGTAGAATTGATTTTTTTGTGCTTTACATTGTCAAATTGTATTCCTGAATTCTAAACGTCTTTTTACAATTAACAGCAACAGTTTTTTTATTTTCTTAAGTTTTCTTTTCAATATTTTTCATACATTTGCAGTCCAAAACCGAAAGGGGGTATCTGTATATTATGATCATTATTAATGTAAAAGACGGCGAATCATTAGATAAAGCACTTAAGCGCTTTAAAAAGAAATTCGAAAAGACCGGTGTATTAAGAGAACTTCGCAGCCGTCAGGCCTACGAGAAAAAATCAATTACCCGCCGTACTCAGGTTAAGAAAGCTATTTATAAGCAAGGATTGAACATCGAATCTGTTTAATTTTTCTTTTTTAGATATATTCATAAACTATTTGTATATTCAATTCGTTGGATATGCAAATAGTTTTTAATGTTTATAGAGCAATTCATAAAATACCTTCAATTTGAAAAACGGTTCTCTCCACTTACCGTAACAGCCTATCAGAAAGACCTAAATCAATTCCTTAATTTTTTAGCGGTATCCGGTTCAGAATTATTAAATGTGACACACCAGCAGGTACGAAGCTGGATGGTTGCACTTATGGATCAGGGCAATGAAGCAAAAACTATTAACCGTAAGGTATCGAGCCTGCGTTCATTTTATAAATTTCTTCAGAGGAATGATCTGATCAAAACGAATCCAATGACTCAGGTCAGGGCGCCGAAGATTCCTAAACGCCTGCCTGTTGTTGTAACGGAGCAGAAGATGGACACTCTTTTAGACGGAGGTTTCGACTTCAGTGTTGGGTTTTCCGGATTACGTGATCGTTTGATCGTAGAACTGCTGTATGGCACTGGCATGAGACTTGCAGAATTGGTAGGACTTAAAGATGAAGACGTTGATGTCTATGAGCAGCAGATCAAGGTATTAGGTAAGCGGAACAAACAGCGGATAATACCGGTACACAGTTCTCTCGCAAAGCTGATTGCCGATTATAAATTTCAAAAATTAAGTCAAAACTTTGATAACAAAGGCAAGACTTTAATCGTTACAGATAATGGAAGGGATGTTTATCCAAAATTTGTGTATCGAACGGTTAAAACAGTTTTGTCCACTATATCGACACAGGATAAAAGAAGCCCGCATATTTTGAGACATAGTTTTGCCACATCATTATTGAACAGAGGTGCTGATTTGAATGCAATCAAAGAATTGTTGGGACATTCCAGTTTAGCAGCTACTCAGGTATATACTCACAACTCAGTTGAGAAGTTAAAATCGATTTACAAACAAGCACATCCTAAAGCCTGAAATTAAAAAAATAATTTACCAAACTATAACAGAATACACCCGATTATCCGGGACAATTATCTTAATTTTATATAAACAAAAAGGAGGCAACATGAAAATCAGAGTGCAATCAATCCATTTTACAGCAGATGTTAAATTGTTGGATTTTATACAGAAGAAAGCGGATAAACTGGATCAGTTTTATGATCAGATAATTGGCGGGGATGTTTACCTGAAATTAGAAAAGACAGAAGATGAAGCAAATAAGATTGCGGAAATAAAATTGGCAATTCCCGGAAATGACCTCTTTGCCAAAGAACAGTGCAAGAGTTTTGAAGAGGCAACGGATAAGGCAATGGAATCGCTCAGAAGGCAGATCGACAAACACAAGGAAAAACTTCGTTCACGCCTCAGCAATCATAAAGAGCTGAGTTTATCGGACGAGATTTTATAATTTTTTATATCCTAAAGCCCTAATTATTAGGGTCTTTTTCGGCAGTCCAAACGACTGCCGATTTTTTTTTGTAAAAAATTTTGTCCGACCTTAAATTTTCGTAGATTTGCAGTCCATTTCAGAGGGGGTTGTGAATAATCAATGCCAACATGAGATGGAAAAGGTTCTTTAA
>Ga0123337_10001535_pt1 | contig 29190 bp, 39 predicted proteins | sample frozenSSSSmetaG_FD_89792 | JGI IMG/M metagenome (GOLD analysis project Ga0123337, IMG submission 89792) | Glacier valley bacterial and archeal communities from Borup Fiord, Nunavut, Canada, to study Microbial Dark Matter (Phase II) -... | ecosystem: Environmental > Aquatic > Freshwater > Ice >...
ACGATTTTGAAGCTGGAACACATAGCATAGGTAGGCCTAAGCACTAGCAGAACACTAGACTAGGCTTAGTGTCATTTGCAGGTCAATCGGATGGGTAGGTGCCCATCCTAACCGCCATTGTAAGGTATCACTTACCATACATACCTCGACAGGCTTTATTCCAATAGTTTTTGTTGCACCAAGTAAATGACAGAGCGAGTCGATGTAAGAATATTATGACAGTACCTTACGTCGTCGATCGCCACAAGAAAAGCTCATGATACATGGCCGTTCCACTGAAGTTAATGGTCACGGTAATATCGGTAGCTACCGAGTCTTTTCCTTGTCCACTTCCATCCAGAGTTGCTGTAGCCTCAATTTCACTTCCCCGCCAAATCCCTCTAATAAGAACTCTGTAGTAAGGTTATATAGTATAGGAGATTTGAGTGGGACATAGCTAGCTAACTAACTTCCTACTACGTCACCTCCTAAAAGGGGTATATTTATTATACTCACTCTTATAGAGGAAGTGATGATCCCGCTCACAGATGGAACCCGTCAAAATCTTGACGGGTTGACATGGCCATCGTGATTGGGAGATAGGTTCTTAGGACGAGTAAAAACGTGCTGTCACGAATTCAGGAACTTCCATCTCATTAACAGTACAGAATACATGTACATGATGTGGCAGTCGGTGCACCCGTTGCCCACTTAGACAACTACAAAAGAGCAAGATGCAATGAGAAAGCCTCAACACATAAGGATGCAGAGATATCTGATGAGTAGGTACGGAGAGAGGACGAGGAGAAGTTCTTGAGGACGGCTGATGACAGGAACGCAGGTTTTTGTTGGAGGGATTCGGGCCCGGTATGACAGAAGCATCCACCACCTCAATCTGAATCAGCGTGCCGCGGAAACAGCTCTGAGGCACCATAGTCAACATCAAGCGTCCTGGAATCCACCACATATGCACGGCTCTGTGTGTTCCATCCCTCAGCATGACGAAATTTCGTACTCGACAGTGACATGAGTTCGAGGCTCGCTGCTCCCAGGTCCTCCATAAAAGCATCCCCTGCAGATGTGATGTTAGATTCCAACAAAATACAGCACGAAGCTGGCGTACGAAAATGACTGCGAGAAACGTCGACGGGGAATAGTAATATCCATCCAATAAAATGCGGCCTACCTCATCAATCGACGAAGCTCCATCTTTCATCAACCTCATCATCCACGCTTTCTCCTTGTCTCATCTTCATCGTCTTCACGTGGTAACAATTCCTCTCTCTCCTTAATCAGCTGGGGATCCTTTCCAGTTACAGGCTGCCACAGAGCGAGCTCGCACACACTCCCAAAGGTCAGCCCAACAATCATCAGCCCGCACAGCATCACCACGCAAAGCCCCATGAGCAGTATGATCAAATTCGCAGAAATCAGACAACGCAGCCAGAACGGGGCCTCCGCCTCCTTCCCCTGATGAAAGAAGCGCCAAAACCCTGTAATAAAGTCGCAGATTGCCTTCACGATCCAAAAGCCTTCCCAGAGCTGCACGACGACAAGCGCACAGTGCATCAACATCCAGATCCTGGCATGGGCGCGGCTGTGGAGGTGTGGAAGCCAGGAGACTAGCGAGGTCTTTGAGCCGCCGCGGATGCCGAGGCAGAACCAAGTCAGAATCAGGATGAGGAGGGCGACAAAGATAAGCGGTTCAGGTTCGCTGGATTTTGAAGTCGACATAATGGCATTCGTGGCTGAAATGGACTTTGGAGGATATAAAGATTTAAAAGATGATGGGGAAGAAGATTTTAAAGTATGCGTATCAAGTTGGTGACTAATCGTCGGATCCAACTGGTTGGGAGCAAAGCCACCAGTACTGAGATGATAATTAATACTTTAAATAACTTCATATGGAAAGATAGGCTAGAAGCCTAAAGGTATATAAATAAAGTAGAAGGATTAATTAAACAAGCAGAATTTAACTTATTATTATTAGCGAGAACCTTAAGATAATGAAAATAACATTAAATGTAATGAATGCCTACTTTAATTTTTATGTCTATATAAAATCTAAGGTACTATATCATAAGGATGCCTCTCTTTCAATTACTATATATATACTAATGTATATCTTTATCTCCGTGCTCCTTTCAACAATAATCTCGTCGCCTCCTCCCTCACTTCAAAGACAATCTCTCCCGCCGGTTTCTTCCCCTTGACCAAGCCCACCGCAGTGCCCGCATACGTCGTCGCTCTCCCATCGGGTCCCCAGGCCAAATCCCCCTGTGCCATCGCCTCGCCATACCGCCTCCTGTTCTCGCTCTCGTCCACCACCTTCGAATCCCACCAGCTCCTATTCGCCACACCTCTCCCATTGTACCCTGGCGGCCAAGCCGCAGTGCCCCGCAGCCTGTCATAGACATCCGTGCGGACGGTGCTGACCCCGCCGTCCGAGGCGTCCAGAACAGCTTGCCGATATCCATGCGAGATGTTGGCTTCTTCCGAAGCCAGGAAGCGCGTGCCCATCGCGCAGCCGCTGGCGCCCAGCATGGTCGCCGCCGCAACCCCACGGCCATCCGCAATGCCACCGGCAGCGACAAGGGGAATGTCGAAGCCGGCATTCTTCAGCGCATCGTCGACCTCCGGAAGGAGTGCCATGATGGAAGCGGAGTGTGCGAAGCCATGGCCACCCGCATCGTTGCCTTGAATAACTAGAACATCAGGTCGGCACAGCTTGGCAATCTCCAGTGCCTGGGCAACACTGCCGACTTGGATCCAGATCTTTGTCTTGCTGCGGACTTTCGCGCGGAAGCCCTGCGTCCAGACCTGGAGCATGTGGGGGTCAAAAGCGGGGAACAGCCAAATGGCGGCGGGAGGCTTGGGCATTGACAAAGCGCCGACTGCGGCGTATGCTTCGTCCTCAGAAGGTCCACCAACGACGAGGAAACCAATGCCAAATGGGCTGACGTCTTCGGGGTACTTGGTCTGGGCTGGGTGGGCGAAGAGCGTGAGCGTTTCTTTGATTCTTTCTTGGATCTCTTGGAGCTTGGTGTCTTTGCCAATAACTCCTGCGCCTATGAAGCCGAGGCCGCCGGCGTCGGAAACGGCGTGGGCCAGGTCTGGTCCAGAGATCAAGCGCATCGGAGCGGAACAGATGAATGGTGCTTTGGTCCATGGATATTGGGCTTGCAGAGGGCTTGATGATTCCGTAGGGGCATCTCCAGCCCATGTCTCGGGCACCGCATTTGCTGCTACTGTCTGCATAGCTTGCTGCTCAATTGAAGCGGGTCCGACTGAAGATCGTAGATCCGACATTTTGGGAGGATGAAGTAGATGTGATACTATCACTCGTGTCTGAGGGATTCAGGCTTCAAAATGAGCGAAAGCGTAGACGCAACGACAAGAAAATGTAGATGCAACAATGACAATAAGAACAGTTGAACATCAGACCTTACAATGGTATTTATCTTGTCCAAGCTATGATTCATAACACCAAGCCAACCCCTCATGCCATATATTTTGTAAGCTGCCCCTCCGACCTCGATAGCTTCTCCGATTCTCCGACAACCCGACAACCCCGCAATTCAGCACAAATCAAGCGTGATTCATGCCAAGACCGAGGACCAGCCGTCACGACGAAAACAGTAACACTCTCCCGCAGAGCCGCAACCTTATTCTTAGACGCCATCAAGGTAAATTTCCATCTAATCTCCAAAGACAATTTGACAAGAACACCACGTCCACCACGTCGCCACATCCACCATATTCATCTTGCTCTGCTCATCTACTATCGCCTCACCATATATTAACAGAGACTCGACGACTGCATTAGCAGAACGACCACATCATCATCTGAGCGCCATTGACACAGTTCGAAGCTTTGCGACATTTTGGACTACTTGCGAATAGACCAGCATCTAGCATTTTAACTTCGATTATTCTTAAACATGAACGCTCCAGATAGGTTAGTGGCATCTCTCCCTCTGCTCATCGCTTTGGTTGCTGCTGTGTGGAGTGTGTGGATCTTCTGGAACGTTGGGCGGGACATGGCGACGAAGGGGACGAGCGCATAACGGCCTGGACACGACGACTTCATCTCCACCAGAGAGCCAGCGGCATGATAAGGGAGATTGATGATCAGGGGCGGTTTGAGAAAATGGGATTCTTGGGGAATCGGAAAAGACAGGTCTGATGCTCTATCTGGGCTTGATGGATCCAGCAGGATGACGGAAAGAAACCGAACGAACCCACCGAAAAGCGCTGCTCTCTACGCAAAACGAACAAGTACATACAAAGAAGAGTTTGGGAAATGTGCCTTGTGCATCTGGGAAATCTTGGTGGGAGACCGACCATGTAGCGCAACGCAAGCTGCGACCAGCTTCCACGACGCTACATCGAAGATCGCGACTTCCTTCCCAGACAACAATTCACCCGAAATCCCTTTCACGTGAAAAGCATAGAAGCAGCTACCACTCTCCAACGTCGCGATTCTGTACGGCGCCCAAGCGAAACGATGGCACAGGAATCCGCCGATAACGTCAATATCAACCCGACCTGCCCATCTGCCCACCTCGTCGCCGTCCCCAACCGCCTCACCGTCGAGCTCGGAAACCCCAAGTCGGCCATCAACCGTGCCTACAACACCATGGAGGGATTCAATCCAGACAACCACATCATCAACCAGCATGAGCATGTGCAGCGTGTTGGTACAGAGGTTAACATTCCTGACAGATTCGAGCTGTTCCTTTTGGGCGACGGCGAGAAGAAGATCACCGAGGCTATCGATACGCGTAAGTTCATATCCTACCCATGTCTGGGCAACGTCGCGTCGCCCTCCAAGGATTCCACGGCTAATGACCCTCAGGCACCCCGAATTCGTCCATCTTCACGATCTTGAAGGAGGACCACACCCTCGCCAACCTCCTCCGTGCCCATCTCCTCAAGGATCCCCACGTCACCTTCGCCGGCTACAAGGGTACGTCCACATCCTCTCCTGCCCCCGTCTCTCGAAACCATCTAACCACCCCAGTCCCCCACCCCCTCTTCGCCACCATCGAGCTCCGCGTCCAGACCGACGGCACCCTGACCCCCAAGGAAGCCATCATCGCGACCGCGCGCTCGCTCCTCGCCGAGCTGGGCCAGCTGAGCAGGGAGTTCACCAAGGAGTACGAGCTGCGCAAGATGGTCGCCGGCGCCGCCACGGACGCGAACCAGGCGCCGCAGTAGCTCTGATGAATCCGTGGCCAGCTACGGTCTTTCTCGCACCGTTGCTGGGCTCGTCGGTTTGATCTGATGCGGCGGAGGTGCAAATATGGGCCGGAATTTCTGATTTGTGCATAGCGTAGGAGGAACTGGGGAAGGCGTAGGGAGTTCTTTTCTTGCTTGTGGATGACGTGTTCGGGGAGGCGTCGTGCGGGACTGGGATTTGCGCATTGTGGATTTCTCGATCTCTGGGGGAAATGGAATTGTTCTCCTGAATATCCTCGTTCGCTCTTGGACGATTCGCCAGTGCCTGTGATGCTGTGATTCCGGGATGTGTTCTGTGACATGCGGCTATGTTCGGGGCGAAGACTGTTGACTGGAGGTGTGCGCTGGCTCTGTCGAGTGGTCCTCTTCGTTTGGGAGCCCTGTGTAGGTCGTGCTGTGTTATAGCCTCTTGCTTTTCTACTAGAACTGCCATGATAGCGACGACGACGTATGCCAGCAGCATCTATCACGACGACTGCCATCATCACAGCATGTTGCCGAAATCCACAGGATCAAGGTTCTCAACAGCAGCATCTGAGAGAACGTAACATCACATCCGTCACCGTGATCATCTTAGCAGGAGGTCACCGAGGATCGCAAAAGCGGAGAGGATGAAGGCTGGGCCGATTTTTTACATTTGATCACAAGTCTACTTTATGGCTGCAAACTCCGAAGATACAAATACCCGATCTCATTGAAGTGCTGAGAGCCGACGCCGCAGCAGAAGCGCCACTCATGGCGCTGTTGCCAGGGGCCCTTCTCCGCCTGGGATGAGCTGTGGATCAGCCAGTTAGCGCAGATCCGCAGATCAAAGTGAAGAGAGCAAAGGAGAAGGAAAAAAGGCGGGGGTCAGCGTACCATGCAGATGTTGTTCCCATTGAGCAGGATCTTGTCCATCTTGGTGGTGTTGCCGGTGTAGTCGCTTGGAGTAGTTAGTTAGGATTAGTGTGATCGCAGAGATGTGATGTGAAACATACAACTCGGTCACGTCTTCCAGCACCATGTCTGCAAATCGTCAGTCAGTGGGGATCAGAGGACGAGGAGGGATGGTGACGACGTACTAACATAATCATCGAAGCCCGTGAGGGTGCCAGTGAACTCTGATGTCAGTTAGTATACGTGCATAATGTGTTGAATGAAGAAGACCAGAGGTCCCGCATACCCTTGTCAGTCTTCATGACAACCCAGATCTTGCTACCAACGCAACGATCAATCAACTCTGCATGCCGTCAGCCCTGCAATCTTCCTTTCGCCAAGGCGGACATACCAAGTGGGAGGAGCTGGGCTGTGGCCATTGTGCTGGAGGGCTGCGTTCTGCAGCTGGAGACGGAGGGAGAGCTGGTTTGGTGCTGAAGGACGATCTGGTCTGTGAGCTGCTCGGCGGTTGGCTCTAGGGCGAGGGGCTTTTTGGGATAGAGCCGTGGGAGGGTGAGATGGAGCTGGGCGGCGGGGAGCGTGGGGAGCAGGTGAATAATGAGAGATCGGAGGAGACTGGAGATGCGTTAGTGGTTGGGGTCGGTTGACGGTTTGCCGCAAGGTGACGAGAAAAGGGACTTGGAAGAGGGAGAATAGGAGAGAGAAGTTCATTCTGATGCTTGTGAGAAATGTCTTGGGTGGAATCAGGCGGGCAAAGCTCCTTGCGGCAGCTAATGAGGTCGAGGAGCCCGGGGACCTTCCTGACGGCCTTGGGGCCCGGCACTGGAGCTTCGCCCGACGGATGTAACAAGGACCCCGTCAGACAGTGATGGGAGCCGAATCCTTCCGCGAATGTCCATTCATAGTGACAGTTGCAAGGAGAAGGATAGGATCCAAAGAAAGGGTTTGGGCGGTTAAAGAAGGGGGAGATATTTATACCACGTGATGTGATGGTGGGGTATAAAACAGGACGACGATGAGAGAAATTCACGTACCTGGTGTTTCTAATTCAGCTCGAATGTCGACGTTTAGTCGTTGTCGTGTTGTTGCTGGGGATTCTGGGGATTATGAGTGATTGATGATGATTTCGGCGTTGACAGATAGATAGACAGATAGTTAGAGCGAGGAGCCTTCGTTCGTTGCTCAAGACACTGAGGATGGATGGATGGATGGTACCTGGGTACTTTGGCCTACGGCACGTGCATCTGGTATTTATCAGACATGTCTTAAATCCTAAATCTCCATGTAAACATCCCTGTTTATAAAAAGCCATGTATGTATCTTAAGCAATGAAACGAGAGCCGTCTGGATAAATATAGATAGTTCACTTAATTTAAAAATAAAATATTACATAATAGCTCTTTCTAGACCGTGATTTCTTTAAAAGCTGTTAGAATTTAGTTGGCTGTGGTGAACCACCCCTCACCAGTCACGGCGATTAATCACGAATACGCGAAATCCGCGACAATCGCCAGAAGCGCGTCTCCCAGCGTCTATGGATAATGATGATGATGAATGACAACCAAGCCATTGAGCCTCATAACACGTCCTGCTATACCACGTCATGCTCCGTTGCTATCATGGAGCATCCACGTCGGGCAGAGTGCTGTCGCAATCACAACACATAGCCATGAGCAGCTTGTCCGGAACAACCACCTTGGCAGCAGATGCGCTGCGATCCATGGCCACAGCCACAGCCGCAGTGACGGCGCGGGCACCGTGAGTTGCTCTCCCGGCCGTGGTGGAGAAACATAACTGACATGTGTCTCTGTAGAACCGCCATAGCTACGCCGAGAGCGCAGAGCATAGGCAGAGTCTGGAGCCCGGCGCATGGCATTGTCTTCAGCAAAGGCGAGACTGCGGTTGCGACCAGTAATTCCAGAGCGTTGAGCACATCGTCGTTATCTACGTTCGAAAAGCCAACGGCTGCTATTGACGAAACCTACATCCTCTCAAACGCAGAGAACGTGAACTCGAGCATATCTCAGCCATCCGACAAACCATCTTCCTCCCCTCCCAGCAGCGGTGACAGCAGCTGGCTGCCTCCTTCCAACATCAGCGCACGCAGCTTGCAGGTCGAGCTTTCACAGCCTGAATCCTCGCTAGCAGAGCCTCAAGAGGCCAAGTCTCGCATTTCGGAAGTCCTAGAAAACCAGAAGAGGGAAGACGGAGAAGAAGCGGAAACGCATACTCCCCTCTCCTTCGCCATCCCCGCCGACATCCTCGCGACAGCCAAAGCTGCAGAGCCAGGCACAGCAGACTCCTTCTGGACACACAAACTCTACACGGGGCCTGATGCCGCCAAGGTGAAGGTTCACTACTGCAAGTCCCGCCACACCACCGAAGCCGTGCTGCAGAAACACTTCCTCAACAAGCCCGTCCTCGGCTTCGACATCGAGTGGAAGATGGACTCGAGTCGCTACGCCTCGGCCAAGAAGAACGTGAGTCTGATCCAGATCGCGTGCGAGGACCGCATCATCCTCTCGCACCTCGCCCTCTTCCCCTGCGACACCCTGCAGGAGCTGGTCGCGCCGACGCTGAAGCGGATCATGGAGGATGAGAATGTGACGAAGTGCGGGGTGGCGATCAAGGCGGACTGTACGCGGCTAAGGAAGTTCTTGGATATCAACGTGAAGGGGATTTTTGAGCTGAGCCATCTGCATCGGCTCATCAAGTATAGCGATAGTGGCGAGTATGGGCTTATTAATAAGAAGTTGGTCAGTTTGACGGCGCAGGCGGAGGAGCATCTCGAGCTACCCATCTTCAAGGGCGAGGTCAGAGGCAGCGATTGGAGCGAACCGTTGAATATGGAACAGATATTGTGTAGGTCCTCCCGCGATTTCTCGGCATTTCCCCCCCTTTTCGCCATATCTTATCCCATTCCAAGTTGTTGGCCCTGCTGGAATATACCAATCTAATACCCCACAGACGCAGCATCCGACTCCTACGCCGGCTTCATCCTCTATGACGTCCTCGAATCCAAGCGCAAAGCCCTCCGGCCCACCCCCCCTCGCCCCTACCACGCCGAACTCAACAAGCCCATCCGCCTCGCCTCGGGCATCGAGATCGCCGTCCCCGTTGAAGACGCCGAGGAATCCGAACCACGGAAAACCTCCGTCGTCGCCGCGCCCCAAGACGTTGACCTGGACGTCGAGCTCGACGACCCCGCCGACTCCAGCCTGAGTCCTAAGTCGAAGAAAGGGAAGAAAGAGAAGAGAGAGAAGGTCGTCAAACTTGTAGACCCGCGCGTCGAGGACGCCGCCGCCTTCGCCACCGCGTATCGCGCCGCGCACCCCAGCACGGCGGCGACGCCCGCGGCGCTGCGCGCGTATCATATCTGGTCGCGCAACCCGGGGCTGAGCGTGGGGCAGATCGCGGGGCTGCTGCGGGAGCCGCCGCTGCAGGTGGGGACGGTGGCGAATTATATCCTGGAGGCGATGCGGTTGGAGGGGAAGGGGGTGGTGGGGAGCGTGGCGTGGCTTGTTGAGCCGGGGAGGCGGGGGGAGGAGGGGGAAGTGGTGAGGGGGTTGGATGTGGATCGGGGGAGGTTGAGGGGGGTGTTGGAGGGGCTGAGGGGGAATACGAGGGAGGCATGGAGGTGGAAGGGGTTGTGGAAGGCGGTGGGTGGGGAGGGGGAGGCGAAGGTGGGTGCGAAGGATAAGGCGAGTGTGTGAGCGTGAGGGGGACGTTTGAATGGATGGATGGAAGCATGGGATTGCACGGGCGGCGTTGGGGATATGGAGACGAAGTTTTTGTCAATATGGGGGATTGGCATGCTGCGATGATACCGATGTGCTGCGGCTAGAGGGAGGGAAGGAATGTATAGACGGCCATCATGGCAATTAGCATACGTGAGATCAGACACGGATAGAGATTTAAACCGCCTCTTCACACATATTCCCGAGACCTCTTCAACTCGACGCGGCAGCTAGGAATGCAATGCATTGGTTGGATGTTGCAATCGCCGTGGTTCTCGACCTTGTCTAAACCGTGAAGACTCATGTGTATCATCTACACCAGGATCGAGAGGAGCTATGCCCCGAAACGTGATTGGAATGGAAGCTCCCGAGTAATCCTTTTAATTCTGGGTATCTGCATTATTCCCCTCCTCTCTGTCCTGCGATCTACAGACGATGCACCTTCGCCCCAGCATTAATCTGCACCCTCCTATCCTCGCCTCCACTCACAATGCCCACCTCCCGATCCGCCACAACGCCAAACACCTTAACCCCCTCGCCACCAACCTTCCTCCTCGCCTCGCCCTCCCTCCCACTCTCCCGCTCAACCACAAACACCGCCTCCCCGACCCTCCCGCCCTCCTCCCTCGTCCCCTCCCTACACGCTCTCACATCCCACACCCTGACCGTCCCGTCATGCGACCCCGACACCAACCCATACTGGCTCAACGGATCCCTATCCAGACTCACGACCTTATTCGTATGGCCCCTCAACGTCATCACGCTCGCGCCCCTCGCATCCACCCTCGGATCCAACAGCGTCACATGCCTTGCCGCCGTCCCCACCGCGACCACATGGCCCGTCCCGCCCGGCGCCAGCGTGCACAGGCTCAGCAGCGCGTGCGCCGTCTCGCGCGCGTCCACGACGGCCCCCGTCGCCAGGTCCAGCGTCTTGCACGTGTGGTCCAGCGACGCCGAGTACGCGACCGTCGCGTCGTCGGGGTGGAAGACCACGGCCGTGGCGGGGGCGCCGTGCGCCGCCATCGTCGACAGCGCGCCGCGCGCCGCGACGTCGACGGCCGCGTTCATCTTCCTGCGCTTGGCGCTCGGCGCCGCGCCGGGGAGCAGCTCGGCCGGCGCGGCCGGGGCAGACTTGGCCGTGCTCCAGAGCCCGATGGTGCCGTCGGCCGAGGCGGAGAGGATGCGGTTGCTGGGGCCGTGCACGGCGATGGCGTCGATGGGGAGCGTGTGGCCGTAGAGGACCATGGTTGGCGCGAGGGAGCCCTGCGTCTCGGGGGCCGAGGGCGCGGTGTAGTTCCACACGCGGATCGTCCTGTCGAGGCCGGCGGAGACGACGGAGGTGGGGGAGAGGAACTTGGCGGCCTTGATGCCGGCGGTGTGGCCGCCTTGGGAGGCGGGGACCGAGGTGGCGAGGACGGTGCCGGAGGGCGACCACATGCGGAGGAGGCCGTCGTAGGAGGCGGACAGGATGCGCGGGTCGGAGGTGTAGGGGGCTTTGGCCCAGGCGGCGGCGGGGGAGGTGGAGGAGAGGACGTCGACGGCGGAGACCCAGTCGTCGTGCTCGAAGCTCGCGGTGAAGGTTGGCGGGATGGAGCTGCGGACGTATTGGAGGGTCAGTGTGGTTTCGGAGCTGAGGCCGGCGGAGACGAGGTATTCGGCGAGAGTGGTGCGCAGGAAGGTGCCGTTGATGAGGATGTCGAAGGGGACGGGGGAGGGGAGGTCAAGCATGGATTGGGAGTTGAGGATCTGGGAGAGGTTGTAACGGCGGATATCTGGCATGTATCAGCACGAGCACCACATCTGAGGCAGGACCGGACATTTGTATCTCAGAATAACATACCGGTAGGAACAAGCAACACCCTCTTCCCCTCCTCGAGTTCGAAGTCCTTCTCCTCCGTCACAAAGTGCACCTGCACCTGTCCGCCCGTCCTCTTGACCTCCCCATTCTGCGCCGCTGCATCAGTCATATCGCTGCTGTTTCCTGTACGCGAGTCCGATTCCTTCAATTGGATATGCGCAAAAGAATGTAGATATTTGGAGGACAAGTATCGACTGTCGACGTTGGGTCGATCGCAGTACCGCAGTGGAAAATGCGCCAGCAACTTTTCAAAAACTTTCTGGGTGGCGGGAGGGACCAGAAGCGCAGGATATGCGTCAGCCTTGTGCGAAAGGCTGAGGTACCTACTATTGAGGGTATTTATTCTTATCGTTTCCTTAAACTGTAACTTCCTTCTTTACACCCACCGCCCATTTCAGACCCGTCACTTATGCTTCCTCGATTGTAACTTCCTTCTTCACGCCCACCGCCCATTTCACACCCGCCGCCCAACATCAACCCATATGTCATAGACTGTGAGAACATTCTCTTATTTTACAGAGAAGTTAGTTATGTTAACGGAATATAGGGTTCTACGAAGGCGAGGAGTTATCGTCATCTCAAGCAGAAGGGTGCAGTGTGCACGGAAGATCCATATACCATTGCTCTACCTTTTTTCATTATCGAGTTCAAAGGTCCGCAAGGAGTGCCTTGCGTTGGACAGGCACAGGCTGCATACGATGTTGCATGCATTATTTATGGCCGCAATCAAGTGAAGAAACACTAAGCAAAAGATATTGATAACGACAAGAAAGCCCATATCTTTTCAATAACGACAGATGGGCATCATGGTTTGCTCATCAGTTTGGACAGCCACAGACAATGGACAATTAATCGATATGTACAAGAAGACGACTTCTAGTATCCTTGTCATAAACAAAGATGGCGAGCCGTTCATTACGGTCACGACTCACAGTTTTGAGGCTGACGGGCTTGTGTATCACCTAAATCCGATAAGTGGATCTGTAATTGGCTGAATCGTCAAACACCTGCCTAGCACCGACATTTCTGTTGTGAAGCTGAATTCTGGATTACGCTATACTAATTATACCTTTAGGTTAGAGATAAAGCCAGATGGCATCAAGACTTCCGGTATCTCGCCATGTTATCCTACTCACATTCGGAGATATGATTTCCTTAGTATGGATAATCCATACTCGGGGTTTGCAGAAGGGACTGTAATCGCTATGGGTTTCAAACTTGCTGAGGAGGGAGAGACTGACTATGTTCATCACACCTGGACTATATTTGAGAACGGGAGTGAGCCAGTTGATGGCAGTTGTGGCTGTCCGATTCTTGATGACTAGGGAATGGTTGTTGGGTTATTCCGATTTAAGATGGGAGGAGATTAGGGATGCCTAGCATTTTCTGCGATGGAGTTACGGCGATTCGGGTATGAGATATGTGGTGTAGAACAGCAGTTCTAATCATAGGGTTTGCTATATTTGCTTACACGGGGGTATGAGATATGTGGTGTAGAACAGCAGTTATAATCACAGGGTTTGCTATATTTGCTTACACGGGGGTATAAGATATCTAGCTCTAGGGGCCGGCCATACACAGGACTATTCATGGACCTTTACCCTCAGTGGCGCTCTCATCAGTGACTGTATCCCATACCCTTGGTTTCTAGGTGTTCTTTAAGATACCATCCCACCCCTCGACAATATCTCAACCTCGACATACCATCGATGCTTCATTCAATACAAATATACATTACGTTTAATACTCGGAAGAACACACTAGGGTGGGCAGTGCAATGCGGGAGGAGAAAAGCAAGTAGTAGTGTGGTGGAGCAGAGTCATATGGGTCAGGTGACGGGACTGAGAGACGCGCTGGATTTACTGGGCAGTGCAGTTAGGTGTGACGCTTCCATTTATAGACTCATGGAGCTATCATCAAATAACCTGCAATTCAGTCGTCCTCGCCTTCGATCTGCATCCCCTTGGCATTTGGATTTCCCAGGAGAACTCTTCCCTTTGGGACTTGGACATCCTTAACCCCGAAACAGCCAAACACCTTCAACCGCTTTAGATTCGGGCAGCTCCGGAAGATGCTACCGACGACAAAGTCATCGATTCCCCAGCAGAAGCTGACATCGAGGGTGTCGAGCTCCGGATGCTCCTTATCCTTTCCGAAAACCATCTCGAAACACTGTTTCGTGATATGGCGGCAGGAGAGGGCGTTGAGAAGCTGCAAGTGCCGTCCCGAATGAGCCATCAGAGCTTCGAAGCCATCAGAGCAGAGGCCAATCTTGTCGGGGTTCTCCAACGCGACGAGGGTGTCGAGATGACGACACTCACCGAGATCAACGTAGCGCAGAGCAGGATTTGTCCAATTGGTGAAGAGATTGACGAATCCCGCGTCGGTGAAGGTCTCATTGCGTGTGAGACGGAGCTTGGAAAGCTTGGTGCAGTTGTTGTGAATTGCTTCCAGCAACGAATCCCCAACGTAAGGAATGCCCCGAAGTGCCAATGTCTTTAGGTTCTTGCCGAGAGTATTGATTATTTCGACATAGGGTTCTGTTGAGGTCTCCTTATAGATTTCCAGCGACAGATGTTGCAGTTTATGGAGGCCGGTAATGTGGCGAAGACCTTCATCAGTGACCTGCTGGTTGTGAGAGATCTTCAGGCGAACCAGATCAGGGCATAGATCTTTGATGGAACGCATAACGTCGTTTCCGAAGGACACATCGGTGTAGTAGACCTTGAGTGTCCGAAGATGGCTACCCTTCTTGATCAAAAAGCTAGTCCAGTGGTCATCATCAATCAAATTCGCGCCGTGTATGCTGAAAGACTCCAGTTCGACGGTAGAGTTCGTCAAGTACTCCATGACCTTTCCCTTGAACTGGATAGCGTTCTTCAGCCGAAGATGCTTCACTGTCGGGACAAGTTGAAAAATCCTTGTATAGTCATCAGAGCTGAGCTTAGCACCATCGTAGACGGTGATGGCTTCTGTAGACGGCTTTAAGAAAAGATTGAGAGTCCTTGAGTCTAGAAGGCGCTTCTTTGACAGAAGCTGTGATAGTTTGTCAACAAGCTGTATTGGCAAGTCGCCAAAGTCTTCTGCTTGATGAGCATTATTGACCAGAGTGCTGACACACTGAGAGACCAAGTCTCTCGCACCACGCTGAGATATACCGTCCAAACGTCCACTCTCTATTTGGCGTCGATTAAAACGAGCAGTATACTGTCTTTTTTTCTTTGGACCCTCATCTTCATCATCTAGCTCCTTGGTACATTTGACGCAGAGTAGCCCTCCATCAGGTCCAGTCCGACTATAAGCGGTGACGGTGAATCGAATTTCGCAAATCTGGCAGTTCTCGAATTGGCCAATGTTAGGAAGGTTTGCGGTGTCGTAAAAATTATCGGCAGCCTCGTCCGAATCGGTCAGGCCAGCATCATCAAGGCCTCGTTTTCTCATTTGCTGGAATTTCTTTGAAGCCTTTGCCTTCGCAATGGCTTTCTCACGAGCCTTCTGCTTCTCCTTCTGTGCCTTGGTCAAAGGTTTTTCCTTCTTGGTTTCATCTTCGGCCGGCTGTTCAACAGATTCTTGCTCTTCTTCTCCATTGGCTTCCCATGATGCTTGTGCTGCATTTCGCCTGCCAATAGCATCCATGCGAATCCTGTTGGCATCGATGTTGTGAGTCTGAAGCTACATTAGCCAATGATTTCACGAATTGCTGAGGCTATGGAAGCCGCTTACGGCAAGAAAATCAGTCAATGCAGATTGCCTGGAGCCAAGTCAGTGAACAGCTCATGATGTCAACGCAGTCAGTATCCTTTCCACTTACGGTCCTTGAATACGCCGGGAACGATTGGAGACTGGCCGCGATGCATTCCCATTTGGGCCAGCTGCCGGAGGAGGAGGAGGAGGTGGAGCACTGGACCTAGATAACGATGAAGTCAGCCATGGTAACCATAGGAGAAGTTTGACAATAACCTACATTGTGAAGGCTTGATTTGCGTTCTCTTCTGTGGTTTAAGAGAAGACAATTTGGTGTGGGATTGGAAATTCAACTTGGACTCAGAAATCGATAACAGACGACTTGGATCGGTCGACGGGAATATATTGAGAGGATTCTACTTCCCACGTTGGATGTAATTGTTGTTTCAGTTCGTTATAGGAGTCTATGGTATGGAAAGAGAGAGTGCGTGGGAGGGGTCCTGAGCTTCTCGCAACCTTGAGGTTCCAATGAACGGCGGCTATGCGCCAAAGAAAGATAGATGGCCGTGAAGAAAATTGGACGGTTGATGTCCGTCGACGTCGGTTTGAGGATAGAGGATAGACGTCAGTCCGAGACAATTCTCGAAGATGAAGATGGAGATGGAGATGGAGATGAAGATGAAGATAGAGATGCGATGGAAAGAGACGACAAGGGTTCCGTCGCGGCCTTTGGCCCAAGTTGTTGCTTATCCTTCCTTATCTTATCCCTTATCCCTTATCCTTATCGACGACGGAATAAGAGAAATTTCTCTCACAAGCGAACTCCGCACCAATCAGAAGCCGCTGTTGCCTGAAATTTACGAAATGTACCTGAAAATGTACCTGAAAATACACACTTTAGATCACATGACACCGCGTCGAATCAGCAGTTTGGCTAACGCGTTGGCAATTTGCGCCTCATCTTCACTGTACATTTATATATATATATATATATATAAATGTAAATATATACATTAGATACATATATTTTCTTTTCCTATCAAGAGATTTGATAATACTATAATACGCAATCAGACTACAACATTATTAAGATTCTGCTACTTGCAACTTCCAGAGGTGGCGAGTCAGCATTATTCCGTTACCTCGTTGGTTGCCTTTGGCCAGCATCCTCCCATCAACCCAATTCCCAATTCCCAATTCCCAACTCCGATCTCTCCCATCAATCAACATATTCCCTCTTCCCTTTCCCCCAACTCCAGACCTTCGATCCTCATGGGAGATTGAAGTCTTCTTTTCGATAACATTTACCCTGTTCCGTCCTTCTCCGTCGACCACTCAGGCACAACTGAGGGACGACAATTGAGGGATCCTGAGATCCTGGAGGATCTTGCTTCAGATCGGGAGGAGTGATGAGGAAGCCCACCTCATTTCCCGTTGTCGAGGTTCCCAGCTATCAACCTGACGGATCAGAGTCGAGTGCGTATTTCGGATTTCTGCATCTCTCCCCTCAAGCCTGCAGCAGTCATTCAAGACGCCCTTTAGCATCTTCAATTTCTCTTTCACCATCATATCTCCTTGTCTCTGTCCTCGAATCGAGCTGATCTTCCCTCCTTCCAGTCGTGACGAATACGCGCAGCACTAGGTCGAGTCTCAATCGATCAAGCATGGCACCTTCAACCACCATGCGCCGAACTCGAAGCTCTTTGGCAGGCAACTACAACAAAGAGGAAGATGACACGATGAAGATCGAGGACGAAGGCGTTAATGCTGCCAGTCGCGTTTCCATCTCATCCACCTCTACACACGAGAGCAGTGGCTATTCCACACCTCTTACCAGTGCTGTCACGACTCCAGCTCCTGTCAAGGAAGAGACCACAACGTGAGTAACCCTTTACTGGTAGCTCTTGGAATACTCATTCCGACCCTCCCTATGCGCCTTTCACCCCAGTCTATAACGCTAACGTGCAGAGCAGTCGTCCTACTCGTCACGTTGCATCATCTCTTGCCAATGAAGTTCCCAGAGCAACTGCGAATGCATTTCGGCGAGCTAAGCAGCTTCGCAATAGCGAATTCGCATTAAATCCGGTAAGCAACAACAAGAGAACACGCAGCATGTTTGATGGGGATAGCGAAGAGGATGACTGCGAGGACAATTCAAGGGATGCTCAGCTCGCCCGAGCCTTACAAGATGAGGAGAATCTCAAAGCCGATCTTGCTAGCATCGAGCCAGTCGCCAAAACTGAGCCAGGTCGTCGTGGACGCCCTCGAAGGTCTGCTGTTGCCAAGACTTCCTATGCTTATAATCCTTTGGACGATTTCGATCTTTCGGATGATGATTTGGTGTTTGAGCCAGCATCAAAGAAGGCCAGGGTTCCCTCTCTGAAAAAGAAGAAATCAAGCTTTATTGTCCCGGATTCAGATCAAGAATCTGAGTTCAATGAGAGTGACACATCAAACGAAGATGAGGACGATGTTCCTCTTGCTCTGAATTCATCCGCTCGCAAGGCGGTGCCCAGCATGGCTGAGACTCCAGACATCACAATGGCAGATGACGATGCTGTGATGCTCTACTCCCCTTTACAATCAGATTCTACACCTTCCTTTCTTAGCCTGCCAGCGGTGAGTCGTAGATCAAGAGCTGGTGCTCGCTCAAGAGCTAGCCGTGTTCCAAGATCTGTTGGTCGTCGTCAGCAGATGGTTTCCTCAGAGCCATCTGGAATCCCCCCCGACACTGATGGCGACGATTTTTACGGTGACGGCATAGAAGGCCTGGCTGCCGATGATGGTAATTCTGATGCACCTGACATTCAAAACATGGATTGGCAAGAAAGAAGAGAGTATAGGCTGAAATGTAGGGCCCGGGCGAGCCGCAAGCGACTTGAAGCCAACCATCCCGAGCTCTTAACCATGTGGAAGGATCTCGAAGATCTACCAAATATTCCACCAACCAAGGCCGAACAGCCTGCAAATATCTCGCGGGAGCTGAAGCCATTTCAACTGGAAGGCTTGAACTGGATGAAGATGATGGAGAAGACGAAGTGGGGCGGAGGACTGTTAGGCGACGAGATGGGCATGGGAAAGACTATCCAAGCAGTTTCCTTGATCATGTCTGATTATCCAGCCAAGAATCCCTCGCTTGTCCTCATTCCTCCTGTCGCTCTTATGCAGTGGCAGCAGGAGATCGAGCAGTACACCGATGGCACTCTCAAGACTTTCGTCTATCATGGAACAAACAGCGCGACGAAAGGAATCACTGTGGCAGCTCTCAAGAAATATGATGTTATCTTAATGTCATATAATAGTTTGGAGTCGCTGTATAGATTTCAGGAGAAGGGCCGAAAGAGGAAGGATGAGACCGTTTTCCAGAAGAGTCCAGTCCATCAGATCCAATTTCATAGAGTCATCCTTGATGAGGCTCACAATATCAAGGTAAGCTCTCTCGGCTTTTGAAGTCATCTTGCATGTCACTGGTCACTGACACCTTTAAGCAACGTACCACAGGCTGTGCAAAGGCATGCTTTGCACTGAAGGCTGACCATAAATGGTGTCTCTCCGGCACTCCACTTCAGAACCGTATCGGAGAATTCTTCTCCCTTATTCGATTCCTCGATGTCCGTCCATTCGCGAGCTACTTCTGCAAACAATGCCCATGCAGTCATCTGGAGTGGACAATGGACCAGAGCAACCGCTGTGTTCACTGCTCACACAACGGCATGCAACACGTCTCGGTCTTCAACCAAGAGCTGCTCAATCCAATCCAAAAGTATGGTAACGTCGGCGAGGGCAAGAAAGCCTTTGCGAAGCTCCGTCTCCTCACCGACCGCTTCATGCTCCGTCGTGTCAAGGTTGACCACTCCGCCGCCATGGAGCTTCCGGCCAAGGAGATCTACGTTGACCGCAAATTTTTCGGCGAGGAAGAGAACGACTTTGCCAGCAGCATCATGACGAATGGTACTCGCAAGTTCGAGACTTATGTCGCACAGGGCGTGCTGCTGAATAACTATGCCAACATCTTCGGTCTCATCATGCAGATGCGCCAGGTCGCCGATCATCCCGATCTGATCCTCAAGAAGGACGGTGCTGGAGGCCAGAACCTCCTATGTTGCTGTATCTGTGACGAGACGGCGGAAGACGCCATTAGGTCGACGTGTAAGCACGATTTCTGCCGCACGTGCGTCAAGAATTACATCAAGTCGTGCGAGGAGACGGACGCGACGCCCGACTGCCCACGCTGCCATCTGCCTCTGTCCATCGACCTCGAGCAGCCGGAACTGGTGCAGGACGAAGCGGCGGTCAAGAAATCGTCCATCATCAACCGAATTAACATGCAGAAATTCACGAGCAGCACGAAGATCGAGGCTCTGCTGTATGACCTGCACCTTCTGCGATCCAAGCACTCGAGCAGCAAGAGTATTATCTTCTCGAGCTTCACGACGATGCTGCAGCTTGTGGAGTGGCGCCTGCGTCGGGCGGGGATCACCACCGTCATGCTTGATGGGTCCATGACACCTGCTCAGCGCCAGGCTTCCATCAATGCCTTCATGACTGACCCGACTATTGAGTGTTTCCTCGTCTCCCTGAAGGCCGGCGGCGTCGCTCTGAACCTCACCGAAGCAAATAGAATCTTCCTCGTCGATCCTTGGTTTGTCCCCCTCCCTCTCCATGGACTCGCGTAGACAGCTGGCTAACTAAATCCACAGGTGGAATCCGGCAGCCGAGTGGCAGAGCGCAGACAGATGCCATCGCATCGGGCAGTGCAGACCGTGCAGCATCACGCGGCTGTGCATCGAGGACTCGGTCGAGAGCAGGATGGTGCTGTTGCAGGAGAAGAAGAGCAATATGATCCGCAGCACGATCAACAACGACCAGGCTGCGATGGAGAGTCTGACGCCGGAGGACATGCAGTTCTTGTTCCGGGGAACTTGAGCGTTACGTTGTTTGCGCGAGGAGTTTGCGGGGTTTAGGAAGACAGTGGGAGGATGGTGGTGTTATGAGGGAGCAAGCGTTACTATGGGGAACTGGGTGCTATTACTATGGATGATGGGGACTGGGGTATATATGACTCCTGAGGCGCTTGGCGCGTTATTCCTATATCCCTTTTGCGAAATCTGCAGATGGGAGGAGGAGATGATGGGCGGGGCGGGGCGGGAGGTGTGGGAGGGGGAGTTTGGAGCTATATATCCCTCCATGCTTGCTTGCTTGCTTGCTTTATTCATCGCGAGCGGAGACTTACTTCGTGCTGCGTGACTACGATAGGACTTCAGCGCTCCTTCGGTCCTTTAGGAAGTGTATAAATATGAGCATAAGTCCTCTGAATTTCTGCAATCTTCGTTCCCTAGTTCTCCGTTCTGCTATGTCTCTTTTTGAATGGAGGTGTGATACAGACGACGGTTTGAGAGTTTTACAAAAGGGCGCGCGGGGGTTTTGTGGGGGGGGGGAGGGAGAGAGAGCAGCAACGGGCTGCGAAGAGAATCCGACATTCTCTGCAAAATGGGCATCACGTGAGACACCACGACCACGACAACAGAAAATAATTCCAACGATCAGGCACAAGTGGACAGGGCATGAAGTCACAAGGGTATCATATTCGTCTCCTCTTATCCCTAATCTATACTCTCGATCCCTTACACTCACATCATCTTCTCCGCCGCCACCCCCCTCGGAAAAGGCTCTTCCCTAATCCTAGTAATCGCCTCCCTCGTGCGATAATTGCTCTCAAAGCTCAGCTCAATCAGCTCCACCACCTCCTGCGCCGTAAAATACACGCTCAGATCGCTCTCGAACCACAGATACTTCAGGTCCTTGAGATCGCTCTGCAGCACCTCGCTCAGGAAGTTCAGCTTCAGCCAGTTCGGCGCGTACTGCGACGTCATCGGGATCTGCGGCGCGGACTTGTCGTCGGGGAGGAAGAGGTCGTCGAGCTTGATGATCATTGAGATGAGTGATGCGACGCGATAAGCTTCGTCGGCGCCGAGAGAAGTGAGGTCTTCGACATCGACGATTATTTTCTTGGCGAGGGTGGAGAGGAGGGAGCCGACGGCTTGGGCCCAGGCGGACTTCGAGAGGATCTTCTTCCACTCTTTTGACAGCTGGCGGATGTGTGCAACGACGGATTTGATAGCTAGTTGGTTGTCATTTGCATCACTTCCCTGCTGAAGGAAGTTTTGTGCGCCGCCGAGGAGATCAGTGATGATGGTGCGTTGGGTACTCATCTCGTTGCCGTAAGCGCGACGGCTGAATTTCTCAAGGGCTTCGATCTCGCTGTCGAGTCGGACCTTACCTTGAGCTCGAGGGCCGAGATCATCGCGCGACGACCAGGCTTTGACGAAGTCTTTGAGCTGTTCGGCTAAGTACATTGCGTCGTTGTAACAGTACCTTTGATTGTCAGTCAGTCCAGAATAGAGAATGAATCAGCCTAAACTTACATATTCCCACCTGGACTAAGATTATAGTACCAAGGTGAGACAGCTCGATACATTGCCAAAACTAAAGTAGGAAGGGCAAATAGTCCAACTGCTGCTGCAGTGACAGGATTGTTGACATTTCTATGCAACGTCAGTATTTTCAAACATGATCTGCTTTAGAAGGCTTACTCTTCACGTGTCAATGTTACTCCATCTTCTATGATGTCTGTAATCGTCTTAAAGACTGGATCTGGCATCGATGATATGGTGTATTTTTCAGTCAAAGTGACCTCCCTCTGCACCTGTCGCGGCGCCTCGGGCTCCTTCCCTTTCGTTTCTTGTCGCATAGCAGTTGGCCCACCAGCCACTGGCTCAGCCACATCCACTTCATCTTCATCACCCCAACCCCAAGCATCTGCTGTATCATCATCATCGGCAGTCTCGTCCTTTTCAGCATTATCCTCCTTCAAAACTTCAGCCGTCCATTGAGGTTTCTCTTGATATTCCGAAGAAGTCCTGCCAAAGCTTGCGGAAGATTTTCCTTTTTCCTCACTGTCCTTCCCTTCGTCATCTGACCACGCAGCATCCCAGTCATGTTCTCCTTTTCCCGTTTCTGTGCCGTCGCCGGTCGCGGTGAGCTGCTCACCTTCAGATTCTGTGATAGTTTGTGTTTCTGTTCGCTTAACTTCTTTCGTGCTACGAATGCCTATAGATAGTTGTCTTCTGGTATAATCGAGTGAAGTCTCTCTTCGTTTCGTTACCCATAATCTTGGCGCATTTTCGACCCAATCGTGCAGATCAGCATCTCCGTCCCATCCCAAGTTAGTAATTGTTTCAGCAAAGACCTGGACAAGAGCAATGGCCTTTCGAAAGTCTCTCATGTCATCCAATGACACCGGAACTGCTGAATCGAGCCATGTATCTTTGATAAGAGCAGACAGCTTGGGCATTAATATCGTAGAGAGTGGCCGAGCAAAGTCAGGAGGGAAGTGATCGGAAAGGAAATTGACGATCTTCTCGAGATCAAGAAAAAGGTCTTTTATGGCGAGAGAAGCTGGTTCCGAGGAAGTTCTGATAGTGTTCTTGTAACATGTCAGCGAGATATCACGTTATACAGGGACAATGCAAGCTTACTCCTTCAACCACAATGGACTTCAGTACCCCTGAGTCGAGAAGAACACGAGGTCTGATAATCGTATCATCAAAGTCCTCATAAAATTTCTGCAGTCGCTTTTCTTCGTCTTTGTACGCCTTCATAATAAGTATTGCTTGAGGGATATCCGTACCGCCAACTTTCGAGAATTAGTATCGTATTATAAGGGGTTTCGGCAACAGATGCTCACGAATATTCTCCGTTATAGTTACAATGCCATTTTCCTTATCGATAGAAACAAGTTTGCCCCAAATGTTGTTGAAGTTTTCATGAAAGGAGTCCTTCAGTTCGAATGATCGCGCATTGAGAACGGACAATGGCCGAGTAATCTCGTGTGCAGGTATATTTCCCATAAGGCTCCAAGCACCTGTCAGGATATCAGCATAATCCGGCATAATAATTTTGGGGAAGATCATACTTGATAATATATTCAGAGCCTCCAGGATCCGGTGCGCCGTGCCTGCCTCTTCAGCTTCGTCCAGCATTTCCTTGACCACCTTGATGCCTTTCAGTGCTTCCATAAGCTGACTATTGTAAACAATCTCCTTTTCAAGAAACTCGACATGATCTTCATCTTCCTTCACTGTCTTGTATAATGCATTGCCCGTTTCTGCGTCTAGAATAATTTCGTCGGCGAATGCCTTGGTGTTCTCTATGTCCTCTTCGAGGGCTTTGGCATGCTTGATCCATGTGTCGACCTCGGGGGCACTTTCACGACTAATCTTCTTGACTTCGTTCTACAAACATAGTCAGCATTCAAGTTCATATATAGGCTGTCGTTATCGTGAGAGAGGCTTCAAGATGCTTACCTCAAGCTCTGACCTGGCAGTTTCGACAGCTTTCAACGCTGATGCCAAAGCCTCCTCTTCCAAATAGCTCTTCGAGATCTCATCTTCTTCTGGAAACGTGCCATCCCGAGCAAAGTTGACGATCGTCTGCCCCAGAACATCGGGAGTCTTTACTTCCGCCATGGCTGTTCGACCTTCGTCACTGCCGGTGTCTTGGAATCAGACGCATTTGGAGTAATTATGTAGCTCGTTGATTTAATAGTTGACGCTCTTCAAAGGATCACAAGAGCTTGTTATCTTCCCTCTAGGTTATTTACGAAGGCGAAGTATTTCAAGCAATGGCGGGGTCGTGAGTAAACAATGGTTTATGGTTTTGGCAGTTTTGGCAATCGTACTGGCCATGTATGAAGCTTGGGTTCCATGCTCGAGCCACATTGTGGCTTGCCATGCGCGCGACGGAGAATTGTTGATGCGGATGACGATCAAACAACGCAAACTGACCTGGACCCTTGACCATCGAAGGCAAACATCTACGGAATCCATCCAGCCAAGACAAAACATAATCCACAACATAATCCACCTTGCTCTGCGCCTTTCGAAGCAACATCTCGAAATCGCAGTCACAGGTGCAGCGATTGCAAGTTTTGGAGCAAGGATTTGGTTGGCGAATTCCACATCGCGCAATTCCACTTCCACTTCAACCTCACCTCGCGCCATTCGCCATGTCCTCCAGCAATGGCACTTCCAAACCCTCCTTCTCAGGAATGAAGTTCTCCCTCGGGACCTCGAAATCGGCCTCCTCTGCCAAACCGTCCGCTCGTCCTCCACCGCACAGCCAACTCGGCAAACGCCCCCGCTCCACCCTCCGCCACGACTCCGAGTCCGAAGACGAGCGCGCGCCCGCCGCAGTCGCCGTAACTGCCTTCGGCGCATCGGGGGCTGAGTCGAGCGACTCGCGCGAGAGGACACCGAAGACTCTGGTGATTGAGAAGCTCGGGAATAAAGACTGGAGAGGGGAGATTAGGCAAAGGAGGGGAGGGAAGAATCTTTTGCCTGCAGAGGTGCAGGCGCAGCGCGCGGCTGCGGCACGCACGGCTGAGAGCAAAGACGAGGTGCTCGCAGAGGAGGAGATTAAGTGGGGGTTGACGGTACGGTCGAAAGAGGATAGGGATGCGCAGCGGGAACAGGTTTTGGGCAGGAGTGTCGAAACTATACAAACAAGTGTCGCAGTAGAAGCAGAAGCGCCAGCAGAGAAACCCAGAACTGACGATGAGCGTGCCCTGGATGCCTTGCTCGGGCGCGACACCAAGCCTAAAGGCCCAGATCTCGTCATCCCCTCTGGCCCAGACACAACATACACCGGTGACACCGAGGGCGACGCCTATCACCGCGCCCTGGCGTCCGCGCCTGACGTCTCCACTCTCGAAGATTATGAGCGCGTGCCGGTGGAAGAATTCGGTGCTGCGTTGCTGCGTGGAATGGGGTGGAAAGGCGAGAAAGTCGCGATGCCGAAGGAGGGGAAGAGGAGATTGAACTTGCTGGGGCTGGGAGCGAAGGAGTTGAAAGGGGCGGAGGAGTTGGGGGCATGGGTGCAGAAGAGCGACGTTAAGAGGTTGAATGCTGGCAAAGGAGGGGATGGGGGCGGGCATAGGAAGGAGAGGAGGGAGAGGCCGAGTGAATATAGGGAAAGAGAGGAGAAGAGGAGGAGGGACAGGGATGAGCGATATGGGGGACGGGATGAAAGGGATGGGAAAGATAGTAGGGATTACAGGGACAGAGACCATGATAGAGATAGGAGACGCTGATTGAGATTGATGAGAAGAGGATATGGCATTGTTGGGTTAGCACGATTCGTCAATCGTAGTGCACGAGCGACGAGAAGCATTTGCTTACTACAGAGGAGACACAATATAATATGAAATTTGGATTATCAATGTGGTTCAAATATCATCATGCATGCTACCCGGTTCCACAATTCACCGTTTCGTATCCTACGCAAGATAGCGACTATAAATACACAATCACAACCACATAAACCGCTCTCAACATAGCATTCTTAAGATAAGTTCTAGCAGCGCAAGCATATGATTTGTTTGTCGGACAGATTTCCAATTTCGGAAAGAGGATTCCGTCTATGAAGCAGAGTCGGTCCCAAATATTTCAAAGCTTGTCAGCTGTCCGTGCTGCTGTCGTATACCACTGCTGTCCTATGCCACTGCCATCGAAGATTTCTCCCTGTTGCAGAGTTGTCAGTGTCAAGACGGCTCTTGCTGAGGCTATACAGAAGCTATGCATGCTGATGTATATGGTGAATGGAAGCCGTGCCACGCAGAGCTGAGTGGCTTAAGCTGGATGGGAAAGTGATAGCATTAGTCAGAAACACATAAAATGATGGGCTGATCTAATCCTGAGTGTTGCAGGATGAGAAACAGAAACGGATTCTGGGGAGATTTATATCCTGCCAGGGACGGCAAAACGGATGAAGAAAGCGAAATGGATCTGATATGGCAAATGCAGAAAACAGTCGTCTGAAGCGCATCACAAACCCCCTCTCCAAAACGAGACAAACTTTCTGCCGATCACATGCGAATCAAATCCTCATAGTGGGTGGTGCATCCATCATGGTATTTCTCAGCTAGACAAGCCCTATCTCAAGCCATCAACCAGGGAGGCGATTCCCTTCGGAGCCTCCAATATATGATATGTATCATGCCATGCAAGCCAAGCCAAGCCGTACGCCCGAGTGCTCCCTGCGAATGCATTGCCACCCGCCCTTCACAACCGCCCCAACATCGCCACGAGATGCTTAGGCGACGCGCTTGCCCTTCTGGTTCTTCTTTGGGGTATCGGCGATGGTCAAGCCTAAGGATCGTTGTCAGCCAGATTGTCCTGTTCCTCATGCACTGTTTTGCGGACTGGGGCGTCAGAACGTACTCGGTGGGAGGGATTGCTTGAGCTTGTCGGCCTTCTCGGAGTCCTTGAGGACAAGGGTGTACAGGTGACGCTGGCAGCGGACCTTGAACTTGATCAAGGAGGTCTTCTTGCTGCGCTTGATGCGAGCCGAGCTGGCGTCCTTGCGGCGGCAGATCTCGATGAACTGGGAAGAGTTAGTATGGCTTCTTTTCAACCCTTTCGCGTTCCTGAAGCCGAGAGAGAAGAGATAGGTAGCGAGAAGAGAGGTTCGATGGACGAGGATTCGGCTTCGAGAGTCGGACGTGGGTTCTGCAATTGTTGCTCGGCTTTTAACGTCGTTGCTAAGTCGCTAGGCCAGCAGGAAAATGGCAGCCTTCAGCAGTTCTGTTCTCGTCGTTCTCGTAGTTTTTCGCGCAGCAATTGGCGATGTCGAAGGCGCAGCAATATGTCGAATCCAGATGCGACGTCCTTCGTTCTCATCCATGTCACTCTCTTCCCTCGCCCTGTCCCTCTCTCCATCTCTCTCCATCTCCCAATTTCGACATCTCCTCTCTCCGGATGCAAATAGGCGCACTCACGTTCTTGATGTCACTGATCTCGCGAGGCATTTTGGCGGTTGTGGGTTGTCGAAGAAAAGGTTGTTCGATGGGAATTGTCGTCGTTCCTGCGAATAATTTGGGTGTGCGCGAGAAATATCTAAGCGAAGGGCTTTGGGGAGGGATGAAATGTGGGAAATGTGGCTGGTGTGAAATGTGGCTGGTGGTCTGGCTGGTGCTGGTGTGGCTGGTGCTGGTGACCACGCGGCGGACAGACTGGCTTCTTGAAGAGGCGATTCGCAACTCTTCTATTTTACAAAATATACACTTTATAAATTACATTTTATAAATTACATTTTATAAATTACATTGACTATTAGCCCTCAAATTTCTTCCTCTTGGAGAAATATACCACAAGCTCAAGGTCTCATCTCATATCGAAATCCCACCCTCATCTAGAGTCGCCACGCCCGATCACTCAAACTTCAAAATGCCAGCCCGAACTCCGTTAGATAAAGCCCTGAATTCAAGAGTAAGTTTGCTGTTCTTTGTGTATTCAATCATATGCTAATACAGTCACAGAATACATTCTTTGGTAACTATATAACTATACCACAAGTTACCCCAGAAAAACAGACGCTGACTATCCACAGCGTTCACCGGCATCGTCACAGCCGTAGCAGCGTGGTCGATATGGGGTAGTGATATGTTTCCACAACAGCCGGATCCAACTGGGGGTATGTCAATCTCATTTTATCTGTCTCTGGTCTTATTCCATTCTCCTTCGTCATGCTGTGCTTCACGTCTATTTCCCACTCGTCTGAGTTTCCTATATATTTCTTGCCATAATACGGCACCATGTACTCCATATCCTTCCGCATTCTATAATTTGTCTTCTAAACACTAACAAACACCAGATCCCTCAAAATGGACCGAGCCCGAGCTTCGCCGGTGGCTCGTCAACGTATTCTTCAGCCTCTCATTCCTCTCCTTCCTCTTCCTCTGGTTGCATTCCAAGCTCTGTCCAAGGAGGCTCCCTCAAACGAACCCGAAGATCAAAAGAATAAGGAAGCCAGACTGACCACAGTGCCTCTTTCACAGCGTGATCTCCATCCCTCCGCAACAGCCACGAGAGAGGAATTGGTTGAGCGGGTGAAGGCGAATCTGAGGGCGCCGAGGGCGTGATTGCTTGAGAGCTGCTCACCTCACTTCTAGGGGGGATTGGCCGAAAGTTGGTGTCTCTGCATAAGGATCTGGGAAGCAACGATACTCTCGTTTTTGTTGTTATTGTACTTTAGTCTGCATTATTAGGTCGATACCCGCAGCGCACGTCAGGACCAAGTCTGGAAATCTCCAAGTCCTCACATTTCCCCATTTTGATCTACTCATCTGTCGCTCCCATTCACTAATCTCCGTCCCCAAGAACTATATAAACTCGCACCCTCAGAAAGTGTGCATCACCGCATAACAAACTCGCTTCTTTAATCAACTCACACGGGACGATCCTCTCCCCTCGGAAAAATCGTTTCTCACTATCCCTACCCAACTTCTTAGATCCAAACCCTACATATTTGCAAGAATCCTGCGACCACTCGTCGCCGAACGAGCTGTCACCATCTTCTAACCTCTTACCATTCCCCCTCTTGCCATCTCGTTCTTCCCACTGCCAGCCCGTATGTCACTCATCATCCTTAAATCCCACAGCCAACATTCCACATCCACACCACCCATCCTCCCTCCTATCCTCCTCAAGCACACACAGCGGCCTCCCTTCTGTTTCGCAAAGCAACCATGTAGATCTTGAACGGTTGTAATAAAGAAATTGTGTCTTGCCAGACGTAAAAGAAGAACGAGGAGTATGGTCATTTTATCTTTACACCCTCCAACCATCTCTCGACACAATTCTCCTCTTCCTCTTCCTCTTCCTCTTCCTCTTCCTCTTCCTCTTCCTCTTCCTCTTCCTCTTCCTCTTCCTCTTCCTCTTCCTCTTCCTCTTCCTCTTCCTCTTCCTCTTCCTCTTC
>Ga0123337_10001538_pt1 | contig 29163 bp, 27 predicted proteins | sample frozenSSSSmetaG_FD_89792 | JGI IMG/M metagenome (GOLD analysis project Ga0123337, IMG submission 89792) | Glacier valley bacterial and archeal communities from Borup Fiord, Nunavut, Canada, to study Microbial Dark Matter (Phase II) -... | ecosystem: Environmental > Aquatic > Freshwater > Ice >...
CGCCTCTTGCTGCACCAATGGACGCTTGGGACGCCGTTGCAACTGGTCCACGCGGCGGCAGTCGGGGATGCGCGCGGCGCGGTCCTCATCACCGGGAAGAACGGCGTCGGCAAATCGACCTCGACGTTGGCCTGTCTGGGAAGTCCGCTGGGTATCCTCGGTGACGATTACGTAATCCTCGATACCGAACGCGCGCTCGTCTATAACCTCTATTCGGCTGTCAAGCTGGAAGCGCAGGACCTCGACCGCTTCCCCGCGCTGAGGCCGCACGTCGCCAACCGGGACGCGCTCGATCATCAGAAAGCGGTCGTTTATCTGCACGAAGCCGCGCCGGATGCCTTGCGCGACGGGTTGCCCGTGCGCGCGGTCCTCGTTCCGCAGGTGACGGGCGAGCGTGATAGCGCAGTCGTTGCGACCAGCGGCGTCGCGGCGTTGGCAGCGCTTGCGCCGAGTACGCTTTCGCATCTCAAAACCGAACGCGCGGACATCTTCCAGAAATTGAGCCGTTTTATGAACCGCGTCGGGCATAGCTACACGCTGCGCGCCGGGACCGACCTCGCGCAGATACCGACCGTGATTGAACGTATTCTGGATGCGCAATGACGCTGATCAGCGTGATCATCCCGGTCTATAACGCGGCTGGCTTTCTGCCGCAGGCCGTCGAAAGTGCATTCGCGGCAGCACAGGACGCGCTCGATCTGATTATCCTCGATCTGATCATCATTGATGATGGGTCAATGGATGCCACGCCGCGCGTTGCCGCCGAGCTTGCCGCGCGCTATGCCCCGGCGGTTCGCGTCGTCTCTCAACCGAATGCCGGACCCGCCGCCGCGCGCAATCATGGCCTTGCGCTCGCCCGCGCGGACCTCTTTGCGTTTCTCGATGCCGATGACCAGTGGCCTGCCGATAAGCTGCAAATCCAACTGGCCTGGTTGGAGGCACACCCGACGCACGATTTTGTATTAGGCCGCGTCCAATATACAGGGCTGCCCGGTGCAGTCGTGCCGGGATTTACATTCGACGATCAGAACAGCATTACACATGTACATCTCGGCAGCGGACTGTTTCGGCGGCGCGCCTTCGAGCGCTTTGGGTTCTTCGATGAAGCGATGCGCTATAGCGAGGATTTTGATTGGCTGCTCCGTGCGCTGGAGTCGGACGTAGAATTCACGATCCTGAATGCGATCACGCTCCGCTACTTTGTTCACAGAGAGAGCATGACTTACGGAAAGTCGGTGCATGAGATCAGGTCGCTGGTCGCCCTTAAAAAGTCGCTGGACCGCCGCCGTGCGCGCCCGCTCCCGGATGGCAGTCCGCCGCCGCTCAAGCGCTGGTCTGATTTCAAGGAAGACGCGCGATGAACCTGCCTGTGCGTGGCTATTCCATCGTGGAAGATGTGCGTCCGCTGGCCGAAGCGCGTGGCTGGCCGATCCGAACGCTCCTGCCCGAACGAACGCAGATCAGGTATGCGTCGCACAGTATCCGGGATGAAGCGCTGCGCTTGCTCACCCATGCGAACGAGTGGAACCGCGAACATAAACATTACGATGCGCAGAAAAATTCAGCAGCGGGGCTGGATTACTACGCGGTGCTGCACAGCACGCGCAAGTACCTGATGCCGCCCACCTACAGCGTCGAAATTCCGCATTGTTCGATGCTTGGTCCGACGGGCATTGTCGTTACCGAAGCACGTGAGGCGTTGTTGCTACATGAGTGGCCGCACGACTTGCACCAGTTGCGTTTTCACGTTGCAGCGTATAGCAAGCAACCCGTCTTTGCACTCGATCCACACTCGCTTATATTCACCCTGATGAACGCTCCAACAGATAATTATGCGCATTGGCTGGTCGATGGCTTGCCGCGTCTGGCGACTGTCGAGCCAGATGAGCCGGACCTGCGCATTCTGATTCAGAAGGCGGCAAAACCGTATCACCGCGAGTCGCTGCACATGCTTGGTTTTCAGGATGACCAGATTATTGAAGCTGTGCCGGGTTATACGCTTTATGCCGAACGGCTGCGGCTGGTCAATGCGGCAAAACAGATGATGATCCCACGCGCCGATTACCTTGCGTGGCTACGTGAGCGGTTGCTCTGTGCGGCGGGCGTCTCGCAGATGGGTGGGACACGCCGCCTGTACGTCACGCGCGAAGGAAGCTGGCGGCATATCGCGAATGAGGCTGAACTTGCGCCCGTGCTTGCGCAGTACGGCTTCGAGATCGTGCGCGCGCAGGACCTTTCCATGCGCGATCAAATTCGTCTGTTCGCGCAGGCGCAGATAGTTATGGGACCACATGGCGCGGGGCTGTTCAATGCACTTTTCGCGCCGCGTGGTGGGCTGCTGATCGAGCTGATCAATCCACATTATTGGGACCCGGTGCTGGTGCGCCTCGCGTCGTTGGCGGGTCTGCAACACTGGCATTGTTTCGGTGAAACTGTCGGCGAACAATATGCGACTCGGATCGCCCCGAAAGCCGTTGCGGAAACGCTCGAACTCGCACTGTCGTTGCAGGATCAACAAGGATGAATCACTACACGCTCGTCGAAGATACACGAGCCGCCGCAGAGCAACGCGGCTGGAAGTATACCGAACACCTTCCCGCCGCGATCCAGATGCGTTATGGCTCCCGCACTACGCAGGCCGAAGCCGTCCTCGCACTAAAACATGCGACCGTATGGGACTCCTTGAACTTTCACTACTCGGAACGTGATTTCCCCGAACCTGTAACGCAATACCTGGGCAAGTTGGCTTCTGTGCATAATTATCCGATGCCCGCAGTTTTTGCATGTGAGCTTCCTGATGCACGGCTCATCGGAGCGCACGGCATGATTGTGTCGGCGCAGGGCGATGTGCTGCTCGACTCCCGTTGGGTGACATTCCGCAACAGAGCGCGCTTCGATTTGATTCGCTATGCCCCTCTGCCGGATGCCTCTCCGCACCTGCGACACGCACTGCCACTCCTGCCCGACCATTCGCATGTCTACGGGCATTGGTTGACCGACTGCCTGCCGCGCCTCGCGTCGGTCGATTTGGCAGACCCCGACCTGACAATCATCCTGCCCAGAGCGCCTATCCCGGCACATTTCGAGTCGCTGGAAATGCTCGGCCTGTCCCCTACACAGATGCTTCCCCAGCCGAGCGCGCACAACCTGCGTGCCGACCGCGTGACGCTGCTCAACCTACCCAAAATCTGGTTGCGTCCGCGTCAGGAACAGGTCCATTGGCTGCGCGCTCGCCTGAACGTACCACCCGCCACAGCAGCACGGCGCTTGTTTGTTTCGCGCGGCAACCTGCGCCGCAGGCTGCTCAACGAAGACGAGATTGAACGGTTGCTGCGCGGGTACGGCTTCCAGACGATTTATCCGCACGAAATGACCTTCGCGGAACATATGCGTGTCTTCGGCGAGGCACAAATCATCCTCGGCATGTATGGCTCCGGCATGTTCAACGCCATGCTCGCGCCGCCCGGTACGCTCGTCATCACCCCGCAGAATCCGTATTGGTGGGACCCCGAACTGATGCGCCTGACCTCGCTGCTCAGCCAGCATCACTGGTACATGTTCGGTGAAAGTGTCGGACCGGATTACGAAACTTGGGTCGATCCAGCGCGGCTCGAAGACCTGCTCGTGACAGCGCTTCGCTTCCACAACCTCTAGCGCGAATAGATTTTGAAAAAGCGCTGCATCAGCAGCCGAAACACGAAGACCGGGTTGCCGAGCAGATAGCGTTTCCCCAGACGGCGCGGTTCGGCAAGCAGGCGACCCAGCCATTCCAGCCCCCGCGCACGCATCCAGGCTGGCGCGATACGCAGCCGACCGGACGTATAATCGAGCGCCGCGCCGCCCGTCAGGATGATCGAGGCCGCGAGATCGGGACGGTTTTCCACGATCCAGTATTCCTGCAAAGGCATCCCGAAACAGACCAGCAGGACCGCCGGCCTCGCCTCTCGGATCATATGCAATACGGCGACGTTCTCCGCACTGCTGCGGCTGCGGTCGAAATACCCGTGATGGGTTCCGGCAATGCGCAGTTCGGGAATTTGCTCGCACAGCTTTTGTGCGGCTTCATCCGCGACTCCTTGCGCCGCGCCGAGTAGAAACATCGAATACCCACATCCTGCGCAAAACCGCGCGAGGTCCCAAATCCATACGTTGTATGCGAAGTTGACCGGGATCGACGCGCCGAGCAGCCGCGCCGCGAGCTGAACGCCGCGACTATCGCAGATGATCGCATCGGCGAAATGCAGCGCGGCACGGAAGTTCGGCTCGACGTAGGCCATGTTCAAGGCGTGCGCATTGACATTGAAGATTATCTTCTGCTGTTTAGCATCAATGATCGCCGCCATCAATGAATGCAAATCGTCAACACGCGCGTAAGCCGTCACAGGGATGCCCAACATATTGATCGTCGGTGGATTTAGCATATTCTTAATGATGTGCAGGGCTGACGCTTAACTATATTCCGATTGAGCGCACCGTGCCACCTCTGTAGCTGGCCTGAGCCGCGTGATCGCATTTACACCGACTTTGCGGTTGGCGCAACCCTTCACACCGAATTCATGAATTCGGCTTTGCGAAACGTGCGCTTTGCTATAAACTACGCAGACTAAATGCAATGGGACAAGCGTAATGCAGCAGCCCTGCCCGAATTGCGGGTTTGTAAATCGTGTTGGCGTTCTCATCTGCGAAAATTGCGGCGTTAGTCTGGTGGCTAACAACGGCACGAGTACGCGCAACTTGCCGCCGCGTACCGGAACGCTCGGCACGGGACCCGTCGCGACCGCCGTCGAGAGCGCGCTGGCGGGCGCGGGGAGCGGCGCGTTCCCGGCAGGGTCGGCATTGCGCATCGAAGTCGATGGCGGCGCGGACCCGGTTCTCGTCACGCCGATGACCGAAGTAGTCTTCGGGCGGCGCGACCCCGGCAGCGGAACCGCCCCGGATGTCGATCTCACAGCATTCTCCGGCTACCGGATGGGCGTCAGCCGCCGCCATGCGGTCATTCGCTTCAACGAGAGCAAGCAGCTTGATTTGCTCGATCTGGGCAGCAGCAACGGAACTTTCCTGAATGGCTCGCGGCTGATCGCCTACAAACCCTATCGTGTCCGCGATGGCGACGAGATCAAGCTGGGGCAGCTCATCATGCGCGCATATTTTCAACCGCCGCGTGATAAAGAAAAAGTTATCGCGAAATAAAAGGAAAAGCGCGGAGAACATCTCCGCGCTTTCCGGTGGTCGCGGCTTGCGCAACCCCTCTCAGTCTGGCCTTGTCTAGCCTTGTTCGGCGTCCTTGCGAACTGGCAGTTCGTAGGTCGCGCCTTCCTGCTTGTGGAAGGTCACGCCGCTTTCATCCGCATCCACGAGGACCACATCGCCACGATGAAAGTTCCCCTTAAGGAGTTGTACCGAGAGCGGACTTTCCACGAAGCGCTGGATCGCGCGCTTGAGCGGACGTGCGCCGAATTGCGGATCGTACCCCTGCCGTGCCAGCCAGACGCGCGCCGCATCGGTCAGCTCGACCACGAGGCCGAGTTCGCCGAGCCGATCCGCGACCAGTGCCATCTGGAGATCGACCATCCGCTGCACCTGCTCCAGCGTAAGCGGGTTGAAGACGATGATCTCGTCGATGCGATTGAGGAACTCTGGCCGGAAGGCTTCGCGCAGCGCGCGCTCGATCTTCTTGTGGTCGGCGACGAGTTCCGGGTCGTTGTTCGGGATGAAGCCGAGTGCCCCGCCGCGCTTCGCGTAATCCGTGCCGAGGTTGCTCGTCATGATAATCACGCTGTTGCGGAAGTCCACCGTGCGGCCTTGCCCATCTGTCAGGCGGCCATCATCCAGCACTTGTAAAAGTGCGTTCCAGACATCCGGGTGCGCCTTTTCAATTTCGTCGAAGAGGATCACGCGATAAGGACGGCGGCGCACTGCTTCCGTGAGCTGCCCGCCCTCTTCATAGCCGACGTATCCCGGCGGCGCACCGAACAGGCGGCTGACCGAGTGCTGTTCGTGATATTCGCTCATGTCGATACGCACCAGCGCATCTTCGTCATCGAAGAGGAACTCGGCCAGTGCCTTCGCCAATTCGGTCTTGCCGACACCCGACGAGCCAAGGAAGATGAACGAACCAATTGGGCGGCGCGGGTCCTTCATGCCGCTGCGCGCGCGGCGAATTGCATCCGCGACGGCGGCGACGGGTTCATCCTGCCCGATGATTCGCTCGTGCAGCAGATCTTCCATACGCAGCAGCTTTTCGGATTCGGTCTGCAACATCTGGTTGAGCGGAATGCCCGTCCAGCGTGCGACGACCTCCGCAATATCGCTGGCGTCTACGGTTTCATCCAGTGTGTTTTCGCTGCGCCATGCTTCCGCTGCGGCCTCGTATTCGCGCTGAGTTTGCAGTCTTTCCATTTTGAACTGCGCGGCGCGTTCATAATCGCGCGCGAGTCCGGCGGCTTCTTCATCGGCGGTTACACGATCCAACGCAGTCTTAATCGTCTTGATGTGCGGTGGCAGGCTATACAGCGCAACGCGCAGCTTGGCCGCCGATTCGTCCAGCAGGTCGATAGCCTTATCCGGCAAACGGCGCTCGGTGACGTACCGCGCACTCAGCTTGACGGCGGCGATAATCGCCTCTTCGCTATAGCGAACCTTATGGTGCGCTTCGTAGCGAGGCGCGAGCCCGCGCAGCATTTCAATCGTCGTTTCCTCGCTCGGTTCTTCAACGAAGATCGGCGCAAAACGGCGGTCGAGCGCGGAGTCCTTCTCGATGAACTGGCGATATTCGTCCAGCGTGGTCGCGCCGATGCAGTTCAGTTCGCCACGTGCGAGCGCTGGCTTCATCATGTTGCTTGCGTCGAGCGCGCCCTGTGCCGCGCCCGCACCGACGACCTGATGCAATTCATCGATGAAGAGGATGATTTCGCCCTCGGAGCGCTGCACTTCCTCGATAGCAGATTTGAGCCGTTCCTCGAATTCACCACGGAAGCGCGAACCCGCAATCATCGCACCGAGATCGAGGCTGATTACCTTCTTGTTCAGCAGCGGTTCAGGGACATCGTGCGCGGCGATGCGCTGCGCCAATCCCTCGACAATGGCGGTCTTGCCGACGCCTGCCTCACCAATCAGGACCGGATTGTTTTTCGTGCGGCGGCTCAGGACCTGAATCACGCGCAGGATTTCGTTATCGCGCCCGATTACCGGATCCAGCTTGCCTTCCTGCGCCATGCGCGTCAGATCGCGGCTATATTTTTCGAGGGTGCGGTAGCGGCTCTCGGCTTGCGGGTCCGTCACGCGCTGGCCGCCGCGAATATCCTTGATAATGTCGAGGACGCGCTCACGTGAGACGCCCGCTTCCTTCATGATCTTCGCGATGGAGGTGCGCGTCTCAGTCAGAATCGCGAGGAAAAGGTGTTCCGTGCTGATGTATTCATCTTTCAGGCGGGTGGCTTCTTCCTGCGCAACTTCCAATACACGCTTGACGCGCGGGGTCATGAAGACCTGTCCGACACCGCCACCATAGATGGTCGCCTTCGGGCTGGCTTTCAGGATTTCGTCGAGCTTATAGCTGATCACGGCCTCGTCAACGCTCATCCGCGAGAGGATTTGCCCGGTCACGCCTTCCGGTTGTTCGAGCAGCGCGAGCAGGAAATGCTCCGTATCGACCTGATTATGTCCATAGCGCTGGAGTATTTCATAGGCGCGTGCGGCGGCATCCTGCGCACGCTCTGTAAATCTGTCGAATCGCATCATTTCGGGTATCTGCACTTTCCGGCAGCAAAGGCTGTCGAACAGACTTATTTGTTGATGGAAGTATACGGGGGCTTGATCAGATTTGTATCAGAGGGGAGTATGCGCGGTGTTAGAGATGGACCTCTTCAGCTTGACGCAGGAGTATTTCGGCTACTGCCTTGATCTTTTCCAACTCGTTATCTACAACACCCCACACGACATCGAAATTGACTGCTTTGAAATTATGCACTAAGCGATTACGAAAACCAGACAACGACGACCATTTTATGTATGGAAATTGTGCCTTTGCTTCGGGCGGCAGTTGCATCATGACCTCCGTCAAGGTGTGTAGGTAATAGAGAAGCGCAGGTATTTGATGTGCGGTACGTTCAACGCTCAACCGGCCTTCTTTGGTGAGATCACGGATGTTCGCAACTGTACTCAATACGTAACTTATGTCGCTCTTCGGAACATTCACAACTGGATAGCTTCTGCGATAACCTGCTCGCGTCCGAACTGAATCCAGTTCTCGCTCGTAACAATCACCATGCGACCCAACAGGTCCCCTGCTTCAACATCAAGACCTGCCCCACCCCACGGCGTAATGCGGGACATATCCCATTTCACGAGCAGGTTGACGTAATCATCCGGTCCCGCTTCGCCACGTGCTACCGGACCGATCACGCGCACGTTGTACGCGCCGTGTTTTTCGGCAAGCTGCAAAATCTGCTCGCGCTTGTCTCCGATAATTTCCTGAATGCCCAATCCAGTCGCGACGGCCATTGATTAAAATCCTGTTCCTGATGAATTTAGATGTTACGCAGTTGAACACGATTGAGGCTTACGGACGTCAAGAATGCCGTCCCTACAAAACGCGCTGTCTGCGTAAGGACGCCATTCCTGGCGTCCGGTTTGCTCAACTACGTAACGTCTAGAATTATATTATACGCCTGAAATAAAGATGGGCCGGGCAAGCCACGGCCCCTGCAAAGCAAAAGCTCTAATCGGTCAGTTCAGTATTCTGCGCGGCACGGCGTAGCGGTTGCGCATCGACGGGGATACCGAATGCCGATTGCGCGGCGCTGGAAGGCAGCCGCTCGACATTGACTGTCTGGCGACGCAGTGCGACCTGCTCCGTGTGTTCGGTCTGCGCGATTTGCTTGGTCACACGGATTTCCTCACGCAGGATGTAGCGCTTGGTAACGATAACCTCTTCCTCGACAACTGGAATGACCATTGTGTTGCCATCATCTTCGTAGCGCACCTGCGGAATCGTTTCGATGACACGGTTCAGCGGGACATGTTCGACCTGTACCTGCTCGTGATAGAGCGCTTCGGTCACAGTTTGTGGGGCGCTCTGCACGCCAAGTGTAATTCGCACAATGCCATCGACCACCTCACGATGTTCGACGCGCAGTTGTTCTTCGACAATCGGGATGATCAACTCCCCGCGCTGCTGGATGATTGCATCCCAATCCTGCGTGCTGCGGATTTCAGTGTTTGACAGGATGGTTTGATCCAGCCGTTTTTCGATTTGCTCTGTCATGTTGTCCTCACTTGTATTTAAAACGAAAATGGGAAAGCAGACACCCAACTGCCTGCTTCCCCAAAGAGAATGACGTGACCCCGCAGGTCAGCGACTAGCGGCGGTTGCGAATGTTGTCCCAAGCGTAGCGGATGCTATCCTTGACTTCATCCCAACGCTGGCCGGGGTACTTCTTTTCCCAATCAGTGCGGGCGGAGGTCTCGACAGCGGTCCAATCCGAGTTGCGATACGAGTCGCTGCTCGCGAGGTCGAAACCATAGCGATAGGCGGGTTCGTAGCTGGTGTACTGGAGGTTGCGACCCTGATAGCGAGTGTTGAAATCGGTCTGGAAGGCGTTCGCGTAATCGGCGTAGTTGTACTTCACAGCGGACTGTACACCTGTGGCCGGGGTTTCTTCAACCTTGACATCCGTGCGGCGGACCGTGTCGGAGACGGTTTCAGTGCGCTCGGTAGTCTGCTTGCCAATTGCCACTTCCTCGACGACGCGCGCCGTTTTGTTGACGACAGCCTGTTCCGCGCTTTGGGTCATCGAGATTTTCTTCTGCTGGAAGGGGTTCTCACCTGGATTGATCGCACGGTCCACCGGGCGGCGGTCTACCGTGACGTTCTCTTCGCGCAGCTTCACATCGACTTCGACTGGGCGCTCGGTGACGGTCGTATAAGCGCGGACGCGACCCTTCTCGACCTGACGCTTCTGTACGTCGATGCTCTCCTCGACAACCGGGAGGACCGTCTTGCCACCTGCATCGATGGTCTGGTTGACTTGCGGACGGTTCAGCGTGCTGGCGGCGTTCGTCGCCGCGGCGACGGCGCTCTTGTCCATACGCACGGCCTGGAAACGCTTCATGTCGTCGTCGTTCGGCGTCGTGGTATCATCGAACTTATTCCAGCCTTCGGCACGCCAGCCTTCGGCCTGATTGTGAATATCGACCGGACCGTAGTTGTCGAGGATGTCACGCGCTTTATCAGTCATGCCGTCATCGACTTCGGCAGTCACGAGGACGCCACCACGACGGACGCTCTCCGCGTACATGTCCGCGTCTTCCGCGTCGATGCTGTGCGTCTTGACCAGCGCCGCGACGATGCCACCTGTCGGCGCACCCGCAGCCGCACCAATCACGCCGCCCGTGAGCGCCGCGACAATCGGACCCGCCGCAATAATCGGACCGACGCCGGGGATCGCGAGCGCACCGAGGCCGATCAGCGCGCCGATGATCCCACCGGAGACCGCGCCGAAGCCAGCACCCTGGCCCGCCTTCACCGCATCGTCATCGACTGGGGCGGCGGTTGTGCCGTCGGCATTCACGTAGGACGAATATTCGCCTGTCGCGTTGTTGGCGACGACGCTCACGTGATCACGCGCAACGCCGGACGCAACCAGTTCTGTGACTGCGCGGTTGGCGTCGTTGATATCGTTGAATACTGCAACTAGAGTCTGCATATTTGATGTTCCCCTTGGCTGGAATGGACTAACACACAAAAGCATAGGGCAGAACTCGTTATCGGTGAATGCACAAGGGGCATATCTTGCGCTAGACCAGTCAGGCTATTTACTCATCCGACTGGTTGGGATGCGGACCCGCCAATCGGCCTATATCGCGCTTACGAGGTGCTTCAATTCTGGCAGGTTCAACAGGCTGAACCCGATGGAGACAACCCGCGCACCTGAGTAGAGCCTGCGGCTTTTGCTAGTCCACATCTAAATGGTACAAACTTCACCGCTAGAACCGCACCACCACCGCCGTAATGTCATCCGGGTTGCAGCGCTGGTTATTCTTGTCCTTCGAGCGCGCATAGGCTGCCTCACCGAGCGTAGTAGCAGGATCGGCGGCTTCCGCGAGGCCGCGCACAATCTCGGCTTCGGAGAGGTTCTTATATAACCCATCCGAGCAGAGCAGCAGCATATCGCCCTGCGCGACCATGTAACGCGAGCGCTGCACCTGCACCGGACCCGGCTCCGTGCCGAGCGCATTGATGACCACATTCGCGCCGGGGATGCGCAAGGCCGGGTTGCCCGTCACGAACCAGCGCCACGCAAGATAGGTATCGTAGCGCTGCCCACCGATGTTTACGGACCCCGGTACATCCGGTTCGGTCTGCCCATCCCAGACGTTGACGATCTGCGTCACGCGGTCGGCGTCCTCTTCGCTCATCTGACCCTGATTGACCATGTACTGCACGTTGTCTTCGTCTTTGAGCAGTTGAAAGAGTTCGCCATCGCTATAAATATACGCGCGCGTATCACCGACCTGCCCGAAGAGCAGCCGCGCGCCGCCCTCGCACAGTACGGCGACCGTCCCGACCGCGCCGACCCGCTCATGCAGCGGCGAGCCTTCCCCGCCATTCAGCGCCGAATACATCTGATCGTTGGCACGTTCGAGCGCCGCGATCAGCCGCGTTTCGGCCTCGGCACTCTGCGCCGCGCTCACGTCCGGCGGCAGGTTTTCCAAATCCTCAATCAAGACCTGCCGCGCCGTCTGCGAAGCATCGCGCCCGGTTAGCGTCTCGCCCGACGCGGTGACGTGCTGGTGGCCGCCCATCCCGTCAATGACCGCGAAAACGGACGCTTCGCCACGCTCGCCGCCCGCAAAAACGAGGCTCGCGTCCTCGCAGCGCTCCGGGTGCTGAATGGACGCGATGATGTATTCATAGATTTTCAAGAGCTACCCTTTTTTCGGTGGATGGCGCAGTTGGTCGAAATCGAAGTCGGTCAGGTCGGGCGCGGGTTCGCCATCCAGCAGATTGGGCGTGGCTTGCGGCTGTGGCGGCGTCGGTTTTGATTTGGGTAGGAGCGGCGGGCGCGTTCCCTCGAAGGTCGGGGGGAGTTCGACGGCGGGCGGGTCCGGCTGCGTGATTGGATCTTCCTTTGGAAGCGGCGGCGCGGATGGCGCGCGGAACACGGTACGGAAGCGATGGCCGCAATTGACGCAGACCTTCGCTTCCAGTTTGTTGACCGTCCCACAGCGCGGACACCACTTCTGCCCGCGCGATTTCATGCTCAGGAAGATATGCCCGCACTGCGTACAGACCTTCGCGCCGAGGCGGTTTTCGTGGCCGCATTCCGGGCAACGCTTGCGCGGTGTGATGACGGCGGGTGGGGTATCAGTCACAGGTGCGGCTCCCGGTCTAGGTGTCGTCTTCGGTCAGGCTGACGGTCGATGTACCGAGCGCCGCCGTCTTGCGCGCGACATCGCTGCCGCTGGCCGCGTCGAGGACCTGCGTCATGTTGCGGTTGCCCGTCGCCTGCGCGATGTCCAGTGCTTCGGTGCGGTGGCGTTCGGCGGCCTTCGAGTCACCCGCGTTGAGCGCTTCGGTCATGGAGCGCATTGAGGCGGCAAGCTGCCCCTGTCCGAGATAGCCCGCAACGACCGGGTTCACCTGATTGATCTGCGCCTGATCGGTCGTCTGTTGCAGGATCATCCAGGTCGCCTGATCGCCCTTCTCTTCGGTGCGCTGCCCACCTGCAATATACACGACCGACGGCTTGGCCGCCACCACTTTCGCGCCGACCGCTGCCAGTTCGATGTGAACCACGAAGTCGCGGTGGTCCTTCGCGGACATCGGCGGGACCGGGACGACCCACGTATGGCCGTCACCGACGGGCGCTGCCTCGCCCTTGACCCATTGTGGATAGGCTTGCGAGAGCGAGAGGATTTTCGCACCCGTCGGCGTCCACAATTGCAGCGCCACATCGGTCGCGACGGTACGCGCCATACGCGCGACGAGCGCGGTGAATTCCTTGACCAAATCGGTGGGGTTCGGGACGGCTTTGGGCATCCAGCCGTTCGTGATTTCCGCCATTTTGGTCAATTCGTCCGGCGTCCAGTCGCTGCCATAACCATACGCGCAGAGGTGCAGCGAGGCATCGGCAGCCTGCTTGACCGCCGCCGCGAGCATCGTTTCCGGCTCCGTGTTCTGGCCGTCGCTCAGGAAGATGCAATATTTCGCGGTGTTGCCGCGCAGCGCGCCCTGCGTTTGCAGCGCCAGCTTGATCCCGGTGGACATGGAAGTGCCACCGAAAATCGAGAGCCGCCGCAGGCTGCGCCGGAAGGTCTGCACCAGAATATCTTGATCCATGCCGGGCACGATGCGCGTCAGCGGCAGAATTTCATTGGCGTGGTTATCGAAGACGATGATGCCGAGCGTAATCCCGGCGGGCGCGGTCGAGAGCAGCGTTTCCACGCTCTCGATCATGTTGTTGAACTTTGCGCCCTGCATCGATCCCGATACATCACAGACGAGCGAGACGACTGTTTCCTGCTGCACAGGTTGCGGCGCGTCGCTCGCGGAGACCGAAACCACGCCCCAGAACGAGTTGCTCGTTGGCGCGATATACGGGTTGTAGTAGGTTTTGAAACTGAATGCGTTGGACATTCCAGACCCTCGGATTAGCGCCCTGTAGAGGCGGGCGCGTCTGCAATCTTATTGAAATCGGACGGCAAGAATGCCGTCCCTGCAATCGCGACTTTCCTGCGCTAGACCAGTGACCACGAGCGCGCGGGCAAAATCTTCTCGCTGATGATGTGATCGCGGTCGGCTTCGGCGTCACGCGCCAGATACGTGCGCCACGCCTGCTCGTTCATCCGAGCAAGATCCGCGACCGTTTTGGGCTTGCGGCCAAGCGGCCAGTTGATGTTATCCGGCACGCCACCTGCTTTACGCGCGAGTGCCAACGCCGTATGGTAGAAATCCGCGATCAATCGGAACGCCTGCCGCGTCTCAACGCCGTTCTCGTGCAGCGCGTCGATAGCCCGCGCAGACTGATCGAGGCTGGTCGGCTGCCCGGCTAACGCGCGCTGATTGTAGAGCGTGATCAGTTCGAGCAGCACCTCGTTGTAGCTCGCGTTGCGGCTGCCCACCGTCTCCAAAATCTGGATCGCGTCCGGCGTCTCGTCCATCGCGACATACGACTTCGCCGCGCCGATGTAGGCCGCGCCGACGTTCGGCTTGGATTGAATAATCGCGCGGTACTCGTTGATCGCCTGCGCATTGTTCCCGCTGCGGCGATAGAGGTCCGCGAGCAGCAGCCGCCCGCGATAGTCGCCCGGCTTGATCGCCATCATGCGACGGTAGCGCTTGGCAGCCTCATCGTAGTTCCCCGCGTTTTCGAGCAGTTGCCCTTCCGCGAGTGCGATTTGCCACTGCTGCTGCGCATCGGAGAACGACTCCGCCTGATCGAGATCGGTTTTCGCAGCCTGCGCGTCACCGAGACGGTTATGAATGAGCGAACGCAGGACGTGCGCCGCCGCGCCACCCTGATTATTCACCGCCTGATTCGCCAGTTGTAGCGCACGGGTCAGGTTTTGTTGTTCGTAGGCTTCCTGCGCGCGAAGCAGGATCGTCGCTGCCGGGTTGGTCTGCTCGACCTGCGGCAGCTCAATCTTGACGGTCCCCGTCCCGGCAGTCGTCATCGTCTGCTTGGTAACGCCTGCAAAGCTGACCTGCGCGCGATGTGCGAGCGCGGCGCGGCGATCCGGCGACTGACCGCGCACATAGCCGAGGACGCCATCCAGCTCGGAGAGGATTTCGTCCACGTTCTGCGGTCGGTCGGCGCGCTCTTTCGCGGTCAGCCATTCGACAAAATAGCGCAGCGAGTCGTCGTACTGATTCCAGGGAAACTGGTCGGTGGGCGTGAGCGTATATTTATAGGCCTCGGTGTGAACTTCTTCCATCCCAACCAATTCCGCGATGGTGCGCCCAATCGTGAAGTAATCATCGCGCCAATCGGGGTGCATCGCCTGCGGGGAGTGGTAGCCGGGCGTGCCGCGCGCGGGCTTCGGCGGGACGTTCGGATCGTAGCGGTAAGCCGTGCCGAAATCGAGCAGGACTTCAATGCGCTCGCCGTTGGGGAGCGTCATGCTCTTGACGTTGCTCGGCTTGAAGTCGCAGTAGATGATCGGCGGCGTCAACCCGGCGAGATACTTGAACGCCGGCAGCAGGTTCTTCACCCGAATGAGCGCTTCTTCCGCCGCCATCGGCTGGACCAGCTTGCGCGTGGTGGCGTCCTCAATTTCATCCGACCAGCTTGGACCGGTGATGTACTCCATCACGTAGCACAGTTCATTTTCGACAGTGAAAAAGTCGAAGACGGAGACGATATTCGGGTGGCGGATGTTGATCAGCGTTTGCGCCTCATCTTGCAGCGCCTTACGCAAACTGTCGTCCTGCGCGACGATAGTTTTGATCACGACCTGTTTGTTCAAATGCTGGTCGAAGGCACGCCACGCGCGTCCCATCCCCCCTTCGCCGAGGATGCCTTCCAGCCCATAACGGCTGGCGACCACCGCCCCGACGGTCAGCTTGCTGGGGGGTCCGCTTTTCGCTTCGGTCGGGAGCGCGGCGGCTGCCCCACCGTTTGCGTCCTGCCGGACAATCTTCATGCCACAGTTCGGGCAATGTTTCGCGTTTGAGCGCAGCGCAAAGCCGCAGTTCGGGCAGTTCAGCCCGACGGTTCCGACGCTCCCGGTTTTGAGTGCCCCGGTTGCCATCGCCATGGCCGCAGTAATCGGCTTAATCGGCGTCGAATTCAATTCCAGACCGCACTCGTCACAAAAGCCGGTAGCAGTGCTGGTCATCTGCCCGCAGTGCGGACACTTGATTTTTTCAAGGCTGTTTAGCGCCATGATATGTTTTACTCGCTCCTAGCGCTCCATAAACGTGAGTTCAATTTTGCCGAAGCGCACCTTGTCGCCATCCTTGAGCGCCTGCGCCTGCCCTTGCGAGAGCTTCATGCCATTGACGCGCGTGGCATTCGTGCTGCCTAGGTCTTCGAGATAATAGCCATCCTCGCGCTTGCTGATCTGCGCGTGACGGTGGCTGATGAATTTGCCGTCATCGTAGCCGTCGAAGTCGATTTGTGCGCTCGGCTCCTCACGCCCAATCAGCGTATTATCGCCCAGTTTGAAGATCGTCTTCGTCTTCTCGGCGAAGAGGCGCGGACCCTCGAAGGCGGGCGCTTCGGGCAATGCGGCGGGAACGAGGCTTTGCGGAGCGGGGTCGGGGATCGCATCCGGCACGGGGTCAGCGACGACGCCACCCGTGACGGAGACCGACGCCGAGGATGATCCCGCGACGCTCGTCAACTCGAAGCCGCACTCCTCGCAAAAGCGCGCACCCGACTCGTTCCAGTGGTGGCAATTCGGACATTCCATAATCTATTGTCTGCCTGCTAGAGAATGTATTCAGCAGCGCGTATTATATAACGATTTCAGGTCAAAGGTGCGTCAAAAATATAAAAGAATACGCGCGGTCACATAAAACGTTTATGTGCGCGAAAAAGGTGAGGCGTGCCATATAAGGGCGAACCGCTACTATCCGCGCGCGACTTCCATTTGCCGTTCCTCGACCAAGCGCTGATAAATCTCGGTCCAGTGCGTTGCGACACTGTGAATATCGAATTGCTGGCCGATGCACAGCGCCCGCGCAGAGAGATCGGCACGTAGCACGGGGTCATCGGCCAGTCGCTTGAGCGCTGCGCCGAGCGCTTCAGGCGTATCTGCGAGCAGGCCGCCCGTCTGGTTCGCGGTGAATTCACTCCACCAATCCGCTTGCATCCCGATATATGGCTTGCCGCAGGCCATCGCTTCGATTACCGACACCGGATTGGCTTCGCTCAGGGAGGCCGTGCCGAACAGGTCAGTCATTGCCAGGTAACGTGGAATTTCCGTGCGTGGAACCGCGCCCATGAAGTGAACGCGCTCGCGTACTGGGTCGAGCATTTCTTCGAGGATCGGGCGCATCTTGCCTTCACCGAGGATCACCCAATGCACGGACGCGCCGAGTTCGACCGCACGCATAAACCCGGCGGCGAATGTCTCCAGATTCTTTTCGGGGGTCAGTCGCCCAACATACATCACGACAATCTGATCCGCACCGATACCAAAAGAGTCACGCGCAATGGGGCTATCCGTTTTCCTGAACTGCTCCAGGTGAATGCCGTTGCGCATCACGATCACCCGTTCGCCGATGTCCGGCACGAGCGAACGCATCCAGCGCGCGGTGTTCTCCGATGGCGCAGTCGCCAGCGCGCTGCTGCGTATCGCTTTTTCCATCGCGGTGCTGACCACCTGCCGGATCGAGGGACGTACCGCGCGCGGATAGTTGTTCGTGTAGGTATCGTGGCGCGTATGACAGGTGAAAATCGCGGGACGATCCAGCCGTGCGGCGAAGGGCAGCGCCATATTCGCGATCAGGAGCGGCTCGTGAATATGGAAGACATCCAGCGTCGTAGCGACCCGCCGCGATGCGCCATCGAGCGTCAGCGCGACATGAAACGGCAGCTTGCCCATCGGCAACCCCGGCGTGCGATAGACGCCCGGTTCGGGGGGTGTATCGGTCGTGTGTCCATAGGTGAAGACAAACGACGAGCGATGCTGCGCGAGCAGTTCGCGGTGCAGTTCATCTACGAAGGAACTCACGCCGTTGATGATTGGCGGGTAGCTATCCGTAAACTGGCCGATGCGCAGGGTGTTCGTCGCGGCGCGCAATGGCCTTTCGCGAATCGGAAACAATCCTCTCAACTGCACGATGGTACACCTCGCCGCATTGCCTCATTACAAAAGTGTAACACCATGGCTGCCCTGTTCGCTACGCTCTTCGCCAAGATTTAACGAAACTGGTTACCCTCACCCATTGTCAAACCGGAATGACGAACATTACACGGTAGTTGTGCGCGACTCACGCTTGCGCACGCCAAGAATGCCATATCTATAAAACACAACATCTGCATAGAGACGCCATTTTTAGCGTCCAGTTTGCTTACCTACGTAACATCCATAATTGCTATTTGATCCAATTAAGGAGAAAATCGTGCAATGGATACCTTAAAACCGATTTTTCAAGCCGTGATACAGAGTTACACCGGGGAAGTGTTGAATGGACATGCCTATCTGGTGCATGACCCGACTCTGAACATCTATACCGTAATTTCTGTCGGCAACGTTCGGCAACGTCGCGTTACAGACGCGAACCTGATTGTACGGTTGGTTGAAGACAAAATCATTATCGAGCGCGACATGAACGATAAAACACTGGCTGATGCGCTCGTTCAAGCAGGTATCCCGCGCCAGTCTATCATTCTTGCATACGCAGGCGAACCCGAAGCAGTATAGCGCGTGACATATTAGCCCGTGCTTGACGCTACCCCGCGCAATTGGCTATACTTCGCCGTAGATTACGCTGGTTTCGCCGCATCATTCAAAAACAAAGGGAGTCGCCATGTCCGATCAAAGCGTCAGCGCAGACCTTCTGGAAATCCTGCGCTGCCCGGTTGCCGTCCACTACACCGATAAGGGCGACGACCCCGGCAGGCTGCGCCTCGTCAAAGGTACGTGGTTGGTCTGCGACGACAGCGGCTACAAATATCCGATTGTGGATGCGATTCCGCGTATGCTGGTCGATATTGGTGAGAAGTACAAGAACACGCCCGAAGACGAACTGCCCGTCCCACCGCCGGAGTCCTGATGCGACGGGCGGCGCTTGCGTGGCATGTGCTGGTGCTACTCGCGCTGCTTTGTGGCTGCGCCGCGAATGCCGATCCGCTCCTGCCCACGCCGCCGCTCGAAACGCGCACGCCCTCACCGACGCCGACCGTCCCGACGCGCACGCCTTCGGCAATCCCGCCCAGCTTCACGCCCTACCCGACCGATACCCCGCCCGCCACGCTCGCGCCTGGCACGACCCCGACCGCACTCATGAGTGGGGCGCTCCCAACCACCGTGCGCTATGTCCCGACCGCGACCAAACTCAATGTGCAACCGGGCACTCTGGCGATTGAATACTTTACGACGACCGTCACGAGCGCGCGTCCCGGCGACAAGGTGAAGCTGTACTGGTCGGTGCGCGGCGCGGAGAGCGCGATCATCTACCGCCTGCGCCCTGATGGAGCGCGTGATTTTACATGGCAGGTCGGGCAGGCCGGGTCGCAGGACGTGCTGATTGGCAAGGACGACAAAGAGCAGTCGCGCTTCGTGCTGACCGTCTCCGATGCGTACACGCGCATTGAGAAGGGGCTGACGATCCCACTCCAGTGCGCGACTTTCGCGTGGTTCTTCGCGCCCGATCCGGGGACCTGCCCGGCTGCGGAAGCGAGTATCGGCACGGCGGTCGCGCAAGGATTTGAGCGCGGCCAGATGATTTGGATTGGCACGCAGAAAAAAATCTATGTGCTGTTCGCGGACAACGCAAAGCCGGGTTGGTCCGTATATACAGATGAGTTCATCGACAGCAGTCCGATTCGCGACGACTCGATCAGCCCGCCCGCTGGCCTCGACCAGCCAATACGTGGCTTCGGCCTCGTCTGGCGCATGAAGCCGAATGTCCGCGAGCGGTTGGGCTGGGCGCGCGGCGCGGAGACGGCTTTCGAGGGCGCGTATCAGGCCGATAGCGCAGCCACGCCGGATACGATGTACTATCTACGTGGACGCGACGGGGCGGTGTATGCCCTGAACGCGAAATCCGGCAAATGGACCAACCCCTCCGTGACCGCAGCGCAGGCCGCCGCAAGCGCCACGCCGCGCTAGGTATTCAGGAATATTTCCACCGATGATCAATGAAGACGACCGCGACCTCGCACCCGCGCAGGACCTTGTTGCAAGCAGCGGGAGCGCGACTCCCGAACCGCTCCGTGAAAAACTTGGCGCGGCGGTCAGCGAGGTTTTGCATATCGAACAGGAAGAATGGACGCCGACGACGCCCATCACCGCCAGCTTTCACGGGACGCTCCTGCTCGACGCGGAACCCGCTTTCGATAAATTGGAGGCGGCCTTCGCGCCGCTCAACCACACTGCGATCCTGACTGAGAGCGGCGGCAGGCAGACCGTCCGCGCCGTCAAGGGGCGCGTCACTGTCAAGGCGCGTGAGTGGTGGCCGAACCTGCTGCTCTTCGTGCTGACCGTGTTCAGCCTGCTTTTCGTCGGCTCGCTGCAAGACCCCGCGCCATTCGTAAGTTTCTTCGACCTGCTGCGCGGGCTGCCTTATGCGCTCGGCGTGCTGCTGATCCTCGGCTCGCACGAACTCGGCCACTACTTCGCGGCGCGTGGTCACGGGGTTGCCGTCACACTCCCGTACTTCATCCCGATGCCCGTCCCCGGCACGTTCGGGACGCTCGGCGCGTTCATCCAGCTTCGCGAGCCGATGCGCAACCGGAAGGTGCTGCTCGATGTTGGCGCGGCGGGTCCGCTGATCGGCCTCTGCTTCGCAATCCCGATTCTGCTGATCGGCCTTTCCACTTCGCCTGTCAAGCCGACAGTCGCCAATCAGGTCTTCATGCTGCGCAGCTACGGCGGCGAATATGTACAGGAAGGCAACTCGATCCTCTACATCGTCGCGAAGATACTGGTCTTTGGGCGCTTCCTGCCGGATGGTATGTCCGATGTAATCATCAATCAGCTTACGATGGCGGGTTGGACCGGGCTGCTCGTCACGGGTTTGAACCTGCTCCCGATAGGTCAGCTCGATGGCGGTCACGCGCTATTCTCGCTGATCGGAGAGCGTGCGCGTGTACTGTTTTTTCCATTTATGGCAGCGTTGGCCGTGCTGTCCTACTTCTTTACCGGGTGGGTCATCTGGCTGGTGCTGCTGTTCCTGTTAGGGCGCGTCTATGCGACACCGCTCAACATGGTGACAACGCTGAATCGACGGCGACGGGTGATTGCGGTGCTATGCCTCGTCGCTTTCGTGCTGGTTTTTATGCCCTTCCCGGAGACGATTTACTCCGTGCGTCTGTGGTCTAGCTGATTGCAAAGTCTCTTACCGGGTCGGGCGAGCCGCGACCCCTACACCGGACAGGTTCATGTAGGGACGATAGTTTGCCATCAAGTGAGGTTTGGCGCTTCCCACGTTTCGCCCTTGTAGGGGTCCTGCTTCGCGATTTTGTTCAGCAAATAGGTGAGGACCACGCGCAGCGTACCAAGCAGTGGTGCGCTCAGGAATGCGCCCGCCACGCCACCGACCGCCGCGCCAAAGAACACGCCGAGAATGATGATCGGGATCGGCAGCCGCAGCGCATCGCCCATGATATAGGGCGAAACGACGTTCCAGATAATCTGTGAGATGACGAGGTTCACAAGGACGACCAGCAGCGCGAAGGTTGCGTTATCCAACTGCGTGAACACGGTCGAACCCTGTAACAGCGGAAACAGCGCGAGCGGCACGAGCGCAATAAACCCGCCGATGGTCGGGATCAGGCCGATGATTGTGACGATGAACGAGAGCAGTACCGCGTTTTGGACGCCCATCAGCGTCAATTGCAACCACGTGACAATGCCGACAATCACACCGAGCGTCAGTTGTCCGCGCAGGAAGCCGCGCCAGACATTCATAATCTTGATCGAAAGCAACCCGATCTCGCGGTGATAGACGGCGGGTACGAAGCGGAACACGCCCGCCTGATAGCCCGGCAATTCGATCAGGATCAGGAACGAGAGGAACAGCGCGAGGAACAGCGTCGAAAAGAAGCTGAGAACCCCGGTCAACATGCCACCGACAATGTTGGTTGCAATTTGTAACGTCGGACCGAGATCGACTCGCGGCGCGGCTGGCGCTCCCTCGCTGGGCGCACCGCCAAGAAAGAGCGCCTTTGCCTGCTGGACTACCGGGTCAACCGGAATACGGATGCCGAACACCAAAATATCGGAGTCGCCCGGCTTGTAGTCATTGAAGTACGCTGTCAGGCGCGTATTCACGCCGCTCAATTGCTGCAAACCGGAGTTCACCCAATTCGAGATGACCGGCAGCAGATTGAGAATGACGATAATCAGGACCAGAATAACGATCACATACAGCAGCGCAACGCTCAACTTGTATGAGAAGCGCGTGCGGTTGGCGAGAAACCGCGCGGGCAAATACATCAGCAGCGAGACGAGCAGCGAGGCGATCAACACCTGCGCAATGGGACCCAGAAACGCGACGAAGAGCAGCGTCCCCAGCACAAGTACAATCGCGATGAACTGCCGTATCCAGGTCGCCCACTGCGGCTGATACTCCAGATGGGGGTCCTCCGGCGTGAGGATGCGTTGCGGACGCGGATCGCCTGTCGGGTTGTCAGGCGTCAGGATACGCACTTCCGGTCTTGGGTTTTCTACCATGCTTGCAACCTTTTTATCGAGCCGCGCCGTTCTTGCGTGACAATTATAGAGTTGCGCGCATCGAATAGCTAAAATAGTTTGCAAACTCGTACACCGCGTCGCCGCACTGAAGGTCGAGGACCGAGCCTGATCGAAAGGATGGGTCGCTCCATGTAAGGCGCGGCAAGTCTGCTATCGTCAACAGACACAATATGGGACACTCTTCCATCAAGGGTTCAAATAGATCGGGCAAAGCCGGTCAAAGGGTACAAGAGATGAGTTGGTGGCGATACATTTACGATGACGATTCAGATGTGAAGCCGAAAGTCACATGGCGGCTGCTGCGCCGCGTCCTGACCTATGCGAAGCCCTACCGGGTTCATCTGGTCGTCTCACTGGTGACGATTTTCATTCAACGCCTGATCGTGGCAGCGAACCCGGCGCTCTTCCGGCAGTTGATCGATTTCGCGCTGCCCAAACGCGATAGTGCGCTGCTGGACCGGATCGCCTTTGGGCTGGTCGCGATCCCGGTCAGCGACGCGCTGCTCGACATTGTACGCCGCAACGTCACGGCGCGGATGGGTGAGGGCATCATTTACGATTTGCGCGTGGCGACTTTCGCGCATTTGCAGCACATGTCGCTGCGCTTCTTCACGAATAGCAAGACGGGCGAATTGATGAGCCGCGTCAACAACGACGTGGTGGACGCACAGCGTGCCATCAACGGCACGATTCTGGGGATCATCACGAACCTGATCACGGTCGTCACGACGCTGACGATCATGCTCACAATCGAGTGGCGCTTGACGCTGCTCGCGCTGCTGGTCGTCCCGGCCTTCATCGTCCCGGCGCGGCGCATCGGGGAACGGCTGCGCACGCTCGCCCGCGCGCAGATGGACCAGAACGCGCGCATGAACGCGACCATGAACGAAACGCTCAACGTGAGCGGTGCGCTGCTCGTTAAATTATTTGGGCGCACCACAACCGAAGTCGAACGTTTCCGCGAGCGCGCGGCGGGCGTGCGCGACATCGGCATTCAGAACTCGATTGCGAGTATCCGGCTGTGGCTCGCACTGGGCTTCATCAGCACGGTGGGTACGGCGCTCGTGTATTGGGTCGGCGGGCATCTGGTCATGGATGGCGTGTTCACGGTTGGCCTGATCGTCATGTTCGCGGCCTATCTGGGGCAGCTCTACGGACCCTTGCAATCGCTGACCAATGCTCCAGTCGATTTTGCGACATCGGTCGTCAGCTTCGAGCGCGTCTTCGAGGTGTTGGATATGCCGCTCGAACTCAGCGAAAAGCCGGATGCGTTCGCGCTGCGCGATGCGCGTGGCGAAGTGCGCTTCGAGGATGTCTCGTTCACCTACACCGACGAGGACGACAAGGCGCGCCTGCGCGATGTACAGCGGCGCGGCGGTATGGGCAACGTGATGGCCGTGATGAGTGGTGACGACGCGCGCAAGAACGGCACAGCGGAGACGCCTGCACCGCATTCACAGGCGCGCACGATGGCGCTAACGGGAGTTTCATTTGACTTGCAGCCGGGTCAGCTTGGCGCGCTGGTTGGACCGAGCGGCGCGGGCAAAACGACGATGACCTACCTGCTGCCGCGCCTCTACGACCCGACCAGCGGACGCATTCTGATCGATGCTCACGACCTGCGCGACCTGACCCTCGAATCGCTTGCGGATACGATTGGCGTGGTCACGCAGGAGACGTATCTGTTCCATGATACGATCCGTACCAACATGCTCTATGCGAGGCCGAACGCGACTGAAGCGGAAATTATCGCGGCGGCGAAGGCGGCCAATATCCACGATTTCATCATGGGGCTTTCGGATGGCTACGATACGATTGTCGGGGAGCGTGGCTACCGTCTGAGTGGTGGCGAGAGGCAGCGTATCGCGATAGCGCGCGTGATCCTCAAGGACCCGCGCATTCTCGTTCTGGATGAGGCGACTTCGCACCTCGACTCGCAATCCGAAGCGCTCATTCAGCAGGCGCTCGAAACGGTCATGAAAGGCCGCACGAGCCTCGTCATCGCGCACCGCCTAAGTACCATTCACAAGGCCGATGTGGTGCTGGTGATGGATCGCGGCCAGATTGTCGAACGCGGCAGCCACGCGCAATTGATCGCGCAGGGTGGCCTCTATGCGGCACTCTACGAAACGCAGTTCGCGGCGCTGCTCAACCAGGAGCGCACGATGGTCGAGGCGGTTGGCAAGTAGCTTGTAGACAGATTCAACGCGCGCGTTTGTAGGGGCAGATCGCTGTCGCCGCCCGTGAGCCGTACCCCAAACGGCGTTGACGCGCACCCTTCCGATATGCTATTATCGGAGTGTTAAAGCATGATTCAATCACAAGCGCCAGACGGCGTTATCGCCACTCGCGAGGGTGGCAAACACGGCGGGGAGAACCAGACGGTGAACAACCGAGGGCAAGTCTCCCCGCCGCTCTTTTTGTCCGCTGTCCATGCACGGGAGGGGTGAACGTGGCACGCTATATTTTCTGTACGGGTGGGGTCGTCAGCGGCGTTGGCAAGGGCGTGACGGCGGCGGCTATCGGGCGGTTGCTCAAAGCGCGCGGCATCACGGTCGCGATTCAGAAGTTGGACCCGTACCTCAATATCGACCCCGGTACGATGAACCCATACCAGCATGGTGAGGTTTTCGTTACCGATGACGGCGGCGAAACCGATCTCGACCTCGGCCATTATGAGCGCTTCATCGATGAAAATCTCTCGAAGGAGAGCAATGTCACGGCGGGGCGCGTCTACAACGACGTAATTAACGAGGAACGGCGCGGCGTGTTCCTCGGCGGCACGATTCAGGTTGTCCCGCACATCACCAACGAGATCAAGAAGCGCATCAAGGCTGTTGCCAAATCCAGCAAAGCGGATGTGATTATCGTCGAGGTCGGCGGCACGGTCGGCGACATCGAGTCGCAGCCGTTCCTCGAAGCGCTGCGCCAACTGCGCAACGACCTGGGGCGCAAGCGCGCAATGTCGGTCCACATCACCTATTTGCCCTATCTGGCCGCAACAGGCGAACTCAAGACCAAGCCGACGCAGCACAGTGTGCGCGACCTGCGTGGGATCGGCATCCAGCCGAATGTGATCCTCGCGCGCACCGATTACCCGGTTTCGCGCGATCTGCTGGATAAAATAGCGCTCTTCTGCGACGTGGACCGCGAGGCCGTGATTCCGTTGGAGACGACGCGCACGCTTTACGAAGTGCCGCTGATGCTCGAAGATGCCGGGTTGGGCGATTACATCGTGAGCAAACTGCGGCTCAAGGCCAAGCGTCCTAATCTGGATGAATGGCGGGCGATGGTCGCGCGCATGAAGGAGCCGAAGCCGAAGGTCCACATTGCGATTGTCGGCAAGTACATCGAGCTGCGCGACGCTTACATGAGCGTCAAAGAGGCGCTTTTTCATGCCGCCAACGCGCACGGGCGCGATCTTGAGATTGATTGGATTTATTCCGGCGATCTCGAAAAGGGAGAGGGCTTCGACCGTCTGACGAAAGCCGATGGAATCGTCGTCCCCGGCGGCTTCGGGGATCGTGGCATCGAGGGGAAAATCCTCGCAGCGAAGTATGCGCGCGAAAATGGCGTACCGTACCTGGGGCTGTGCCTGGGAATGCAGGTCATGTGTATCGAATTCGCGCGCCACAAAATCGGCCTCAAGGATGCCAACAGCACCGAATTTCACAAGCACACGCGCCACCCGGTGATCGACCTGATGCCCGATCAGGTACAAATCGAGAACAAAGGCGGCACGATGCGGCTTGGCTCCTATGAATGCTGTCTGGAGCCGGATACGCTGGCCGCCGCTGCCTATGGTCACGACCAGATTTCCGAGCGCCACCGCCACCGTTGGGAATTCAACAACACCTACCGCGCGCAGTTCGAGCAGGCGGGTATGTCATTCAGCGGATCGAACCCGGAATATGGCCTCGTTGAAATCTCGGAAGTGCGCGGCCACCCGTTCATGCTCGGTACGCAGTTTCACCCCGAATTCCTGAGCAGGCCGAACCGTCCGCATCCATTGTTCAGCAAATTCATTGAAACGGCAATGGGACGCGCAGCCATCCCGGAGATAGAGGAACGGAACCGTGAGCTGGCTTGAGGAATTCTGGGCGGATATTCTGAGCGAGGAACCAGATCGTATCACTGCGGTCTGGCTGACGCTCGACAGCGAATCGCAACAATCGATCTACGTACACTTGCAGCGTATGGCGACCGAAGATGGCTGGATGGAAAGCCAGCAACGGGCCGCAAAAGCCGCGCTGGATGCGCTCGATAGCGCCGACGAAATGGATTAGCATTTGGCTGACCTCTTCACGGAACGCACCCTGCGCGACGCGCTCTACCCGCGCCCATTTCGCTTTCACGCGCAGGCCGAAAGCACGATGGACCTTGCCGCGCAATGGGCAGGTGCACCCGCCGGGAGCGTCGTCGTCGCGGAAGAGCAGCTTGGAGGGCGCGGGCGTTTCGCGCGGCGCTGGCTGACCCCCGCAGGAACTGCGCTCGCGTTCAGCGTGATTTTGCGCCCCGCAGCCGAAGCACTCCCGCGCGTGGTTATGCTCGGTGCGGTGAGCGTCCTCGAAGCGCTTGCGCCGCTCGTGCCTGCCGGGTCGGTGACGCTCAAATGGCCGAACGATGTACAGGCGCGCGGGCGCAAACTGTGCGGTGTCTTGAGCGAGGCACACTGGCAGGGTGAAACGCTCGCCGCTGCCGTGCTGGGCATTGGCCTCAACGTAGCGGTCCCCTTTGCCGGGACGCCACTCGCGGAAACGGCGCTCAACCTGTGCGATCTGACGGATGCTTCCATCGACCGCGCCGCACTGCTGGCCGCAATCCTGCGCCGCGTAGATTATTGGAGCGCACGACTTGCCAGCGCTGAACTCTTCGCGGCGTGGCGCGACGCCCTCACCACGCTCGGCCAAACGGTCACGATCAGCGGCGGTCAGGCGCTCATAGGGCGCGCGTCCGCCGTCTTCCCGGATGGTGCGCTAGAATTGATCGATGCAGCCGGGACGCCGCACCGCATCTATGCGGGCGAGGTCTCGTTGCGCGAAACAGAGTAACGGAATTGATCAGCCTCAAGCACACTCCTTTAGATGGTACGCAATTGAGCAAACCGGACGCCAAGAATGGCGTCCCTACGCAGATGTCGTGTTTTGTAGGGACGGCATTCTTGCCGTGCGCAAGCCTGAATCGCGCTCAACTGTGTAACGTCTATCCGGGTGTGTCCTGTCACAGCAATTGGATTTTTGCTGATGGCCGGAGGCTGATGGCTGGAGGCGTACTGTAACAATGAGCATTCGTCTGGATTGGCAAGTCGAAACCGATATTGCGGCGGAGCGCGCGGGCGAAGACCCGGCAGCCCGCCGTTTGCGCAGGCGGCAGCGCCTCGCGATTATTGCCTTTACGCTGCTGCTCTTCGTGCTGGCAGGCGGCGTCGTGGCGTTGATCGCATGGCGGCTGAACACGGTCGATACGACCCTGCGGCAGGGTGTGATCAACACCGCCCGCGCCGAACAAAACGCGCTCAAAATTGGTGATCTGAGCGAGTATATGAGCCTGATGCGCGGCGGCAATCTCAACTACATTCCTGAACAGACGGCGCGCTTCAACCGCTATCAGGATTTGAAGCAGAAGGGTGCGATCCAGTTTAGCGGCAACATCGATGCCGAAGTGGACGGGCAGCGTGGTCGCGCGCTCGTTGAGGAGCTGATCAACGGGCAGCCCACGCTCGCGCTGTGGTACTTCTGGCGCTATCCCGATGGCTGGCGGCATGTCCCGACCGACTACACGTTTTGGGGCGAAACGCGCACACTCGAAAACAAGACTCTGAGCATAACCTACGGCAGCACCGATGAAGCCATCGCACAGGTGCTTTTCGAGAGCGCAGGGCGCTGGTGGACTGCGGGCTGCGCGGCGCTCGGCTGCACGACACCGCCCCCCTTGCATATCAAAATTACGCCATGCGTCAGTTGCGCGCCGCGCTGGGACGACGCCGATCCCAATCTGCTCGTGGTCGCCTCGCCGCTCGCGACGGCTGCCGACCGTGCGCCGCTGGAGCTGTCCCCCGACCAGGAAGAAGCCATTGCGGAACGGCTCGCCGAACACAGCTTCGAGGTGGCTTCCGGCGCGCTGCGTCCGAACGCGAACAGTGATGCGGCATGGCTGCAACAAACGATCACCGAATGGCTGACCGCGGCGACCCTCGGACGTGGCAACCCCGCGCAAATTGGCTTCATCCAGAGCGTGCGTGATGCCTACGGCGCGGAGACGATCCCGGCGCTGGTGAAGGCGCTCTCTCCGAATTCCGACATCAGCATTCTCGGCAAGGTCCTCGGCCAGCCCTTGAACGCGCTCACGGTCGATTGGCGCACCTTCTTTCAATGGCGGCTCGCGCTCGAACGCGAACTGCTCAAGGCCAACAATCAGAAGGATTTTCTGGCCTTGTGGGATAGCGGCGCGGATGCGCTCGTCAACGCGCGTCGGCGGCTGGCGCAGCCCGGTGCGGCGCTGGCGCAGGTGCAGAGCGTGACGCTTGGCGTGACGGCGGCGGGCATCCCGGCGGCGCTGGTCCGCACGACGGTCAACAATGTGGCGGCCTCGGTCGAGTTTCACATCGTCAATGGGACGTGGAAGCGTTTCGCCTGACCCGCGACAAGAGACTCCCATCCCCACCCCTTTCCCCAGAAGGAGCTGACGGGGGTACAGTTTTGAAAAAGGGGTTTACAAAAAACGGTTCAAGAAGGGTTCAACAAACCAGAGGACAGCAGGAACCGTGCCGAAATGTTAACCGAAATACAGCAG
>Ga0123337_10001539_pt1 | contig 29161 bp, 18 predicted proteins | sample frozenSSSSmetaG_FD_89792 | JGI IMG/M metagenome (GOLD analysis project Ga0123337, IMG submission 89792) | Glacier valley bacterial and archeal communities from Borup Fiord, Nunavut, Canada, to study Microbial Dark Matter (Phase II) -... | ecosystem: Environmental > Aquatic > Freshwater > Ice >...
CTAAATCCTTTGTTATTGGTTTCTGACAAAGTTTTCCAGTTTAAAACGGTGGTGGTACCACGCTTTGCAGCTTTAAAATCTGCCAGGGTTACCGGCAATGGAAAAAATGTTGTTGGTACAGAACTCAAGTAAATATTGTCCAGGTACAGCGTAGTGTTAGATCCTACAAATAACAGTTGCGCTAAATGTGCCTTTGTGGTAAGACCGGTTAAATCAGCCAATGGAATATTGTAGCTGGTCCAAACACCCGGAGTTGGGGCCGGAGATAAAAGGTACTCAATTGATGAGGCATCATCGCCACCATTACTGAAAATACCATCTGCACCAAAATCAACCAGTTTCACTTTAATTGGGGTAGAATTAGGCGTCCATACATCTACATGAAAATGCAACATTGAGGTAGCATCAATCACATTACTGCCTACGAACTCGGTACCAGAAAAAACGAGGTTGGTATACAATTTAGTATCATTTCCGGCAATGACCACATCGGCAACTGTTGCATTGTCCCACACAGTGGACCATGTATCAATCGTGCGGTTTGAATAGGTATTGCTAAACAATGAAATTACATTTCCCGGAGCTGTACTGGGCGTTGGTGCAGCAACTGTTGGCGGATTGTAGGTTACCACCAAAGACGAAGTGGCACTACCGCTGCCGTAGCTGCCTGCCGCCGCCTGGGTAGCAGTAATGGTGGATGTTCCGGTACCTGTAATGGTGATAGTTTTACCAGAAATAGTAGCTACATCCGGATTGCTGCTGGCGTAGGTAAATGCACCAGTACTATTGCTTGTCGGATCTGTAATTAAAAAAGGTGCATCACCCACCACTTTGGCAGGAACCGAAAAGCCGGTAATGGTTGGTAAACTGGCCGCTGTCCAAAAATAAACATTGTCTAAATAAACAGTTGGGCCGCCAAATGGGGTTGACACAAACTTAAACTGACCAATGGTTGAAATTGGACGGGTGTAACTTGAAAGAGGAATATCAATAGATGTCCAGCCCGACAGGGTTGTAGTAACAGTTACCTTTTGCTCCGGTGCTACAAAATCGATCAGGAAAACATCGAGGGCTGTACAGTCAGATGTCCAGATATCAAGGTGTAAATTGGTCATTGACGCTGCACCGATAGCCGGTGCAAATTCCCAACCCTGGTAATTCATATTGCCATACTTCTTGATCACATCGGTTCCAATGGTGATTTCAGATACCGAGTTCAGCCCACTTTGTCCCCAGTCAGGGTTAAAGTTAGTCCCTGTAATATTCGTGTAAGCCCCACTAAAAATGGAGATCACGTTGGCGGCATTTCTTGCCGGCGGAGTTGGTGCTGCTACAACAGGTTGAGCTACCACCCTTGCAATCATGCAAACCATGACTACAGATAAAAGGAGAAGTTTTTTCATGTGCTTGTTTTTAATTTTTGTGTTTGTGTAAAAACTGTTTTTAAAAAATGCTGTTAGCAGCAATATTGATTTATGACGTAAGGGGATGTCATTTTGAATACCTGTTGTTTTTAAAACTTCAGTAAAAACGGTTGCTGTTAAAAACAACCGCTTTTACTGAAGCAATGATTGCATTAGTTCACTATAAATTTCATTGGCGTGTTGCCTGCAACTTTTATAAGATAAATGCCTGCTACCGGTTTAGCCGGCAACGTCACCTGTAATGAATTACCCTGGGCGGTAAACATGCCATTGTACATTAGCTTACCGGCGATATTGGTTATCTGTACGGATAGTTTTTTAACAGAAGGCTCCGCAAGTTTGATATTGATTTGAGTGCCGCTCAATGGATTCGGATACAGACTGATACCAGTATTTCTGCCGGCAATCAAAATTGCTTTTGTTCCAATCACGGTCAGCCTGCCGTCCTTATCCACCTGCACCAGGCGATAATAATTACGGCCATTCACCGCATTTTTATCCACTACTTTATAATCAATTTTAATGGTTGAATTGGTTTGGCCGGCTATTTTTTCAATTGCAGCATAGCTGATGCCATCTAAACTTTTCTCTACTAAAAAGTGATCATTGTTTTGTTCAGCAGCAGTTGTCCAGCTAATGGCTACATTTCCATCGGCCTGTTTGCTCACTGCGAAGTTGACGACTGAGACAGGCAATGTACTCAGGCAATTGGTGCCCACAGTATAACTATGTGGTGTGGCACTGGAATTTCTGTCTCCAAAACCCGGTACATTGTAAGTGAAATAAATACTGAGTGGTGTGCCATTGGCAATGGCTTTGGTAAATCTAAAGTCAGATCCAACAGGCGTCATGGCATAGCCCGGATAACCACCAGACAATCCTTCCCGGATATAAATCAATGCACTGTTGCTACCAGCAATGGGAGCTTCCGGATGAAAGGTGAAGGTAACATTGCCATTGGCAGTTTCGGCTTTGTAGCTATAATCGCCATTGGCCAGCGTGCCGCAAAAACCGCCACTGTTATTAATATTGACAACCACGTTGATCAGTGATGAAATGGTTGTGAGGTTTACATTATCTGTAGCTTTTGCAGTAATGGTATAATTACCTGCTGTAACACCCGTCCAAGTATAACTGTAAGGACTGCTGTTATCAGTACCTAGTAAAGTTGCACCGCTATAAAAATCTACCTGGCTGATGGTGCCATCTGCATCGGTAGCTGTTGCTTCAAATGTGATGGAAGCCGTTTCTGTATAAGTCGCATTGTTTACCGGAGAAGTAATAGTGATGGAAGGCGGTGTTCCGGTAATGCCGGTGCAGTTACTGCCTACGGTATAACTATGTGGATTCGCCGCAGAATTTCTTTCTCCTGCAGGCGGTGTTTGATATGTAAAATAAAAGCTAACCGGGGTGCCATTGGCAATGGTTCTGGTAAAAATAAAATCGCTGCCGGATGCAGTCATATTATATCCGGGATATCCGCCTGATGCTCCTTCTCTTACATAAATGAGGGCATATGCACTACCAGCAATCGGTGTTAATGGATGCATGGTAAAAGTGACCACGCCTCCAACTGTTTCTGCTTTAAATTCATAATCACCATTTACGGCCGTACCGCAATACCCATTTAAGTTAGGCGCATTTACAGTAATATTTACCGGGGAAGATGTGGTGGCAAGCAAACTGTTGTCGGTGGCTTTCGCTGTTATAACATAAGAGCCTGCTGCTACTCCCGTCCAGGTGTAGCTGTAAGGACTGGTGTTATCCGTGCCCAATAAAGTAGCTCCATTGTAAAAATCTACCTTGGTAATACTACCACCGGCATCAGCCGCTGTTGCCTCAATGGTAATACTGGCCGGGGCTGTAAAACTGGTCGCATCCAGCGGCGCCGTAATGGAAACGGTTGGTGCACCGGGCACACACACGTCACCAACTGTATAAATATGTGGATTGGCGCTTGAATTTCTTTCACCGGCAGGTGGTGTATTGTAAGTAAAATAAAAAGTAAGCGCAGTACCAGCCGCAATGGGTCTGCTAAAAGTAAAATCTGAACCTGAAGCTGTCATTCCATAACCATTAAACCCACCAGCTGCTCCTTCTTTTAATGCTAATATGGCAAGATTGCTGCCTGCAATTGGTGCCAATGGATGAAACTTAAAATATACGGTACCAGTATTGGTGTACACTTCATAGGTATAATCGCCGTTGGTAGCAGTACCCGTACAAGTGTACGGTGCCACAATAATATTAACTGCTGTAGATACAGTTGTATTGCCATCGTTATCGGTGGCTTTTGCTGTAATGGCATAATTACCCTGCGGAACACTGGTCCAGTCATAACTGTAAGGACTGCTTAGATCTGTTCCCAACAAGGTAGTACCATTGTAAAACTCAACCTGGGTAACCGTTCCGTTGGCATCTGCTGCATCTGCAGTAATGCTGATGGAGGCGGGTGGCAAAAAGCTTGCACCATCCGCAGGCGATGTAATTGAAACCGTAGGTTTAACAGGATTGGTTACTGAAATATTTATAGCAGTTGACGTTGTAGTCAATCCACCTTTATCAGTTGCTTTCACAGTGATCACGTAATTACCTGCAACCGCCCCGTTCCATACATAACTATATGGACTGGTTGTAGAGGTTCCAAGCAAGGTGGTGCCATTATAAAAATCTACTTTATAAATACCTCCATCTGCATCGGTGGCTGTAGCGTTGATGGTAATGGTTGAAGGCGTAAGAAATGCAGCATTGTCTGCAGGAGAAGCAATAGAGGCTGTCGGCGGAGTATTGCCCGCAGCCGACACAAATACAATCACTGGTGAAGAAACGGTTTCTACTCCTTCATTGTCGGTTGCTTTGGCGGTAAGCGTATCGACGCCTGCCAAAGGACTGTTCCAGGTAAAGCTATAGGGGCTGGTAGCATCTGTTCCTAAAAATGTGCTGCCACTGTAAAAATCCACCTTGCTAACGGTACCGTTTGCATCCGCCGCAGTTGCATCAATGGTGATGGATGTAGGAATGGTAAATATGGTACTGGCGGCCGGCGCAGTAATGGAAACAGTTGGCGGAGGATTAGACAATATACCACCCGAAAAATAAATATTATCAAAATAAAAATCGGCTGCTCCCGCCGCAGGATCACCGGCAAACATAAAAGCACCTTTTAAAGAAAACAAATCGATGTTCATGCCCATTGCGCCATTGTTGAAATCGGCCAGGGGTATCGAAACCTCGTGCCAGTTGCCATCCCTGATCAAACCATATTTTTGTGTACCGGCGGCAAAATTCATCCAGGTTTCTCCATGCCCTGTTTTCAATCCTATTTTATATTGACCGGCATAGGATGATTTAAAATGAAACTTTAAAGACCCGGTTCCAAAATTATTCAGGTTTACATAATTGTTATCTACCCCCATTCCAAACCAGTCGCCGGCATTGGCATGCACTGCCAGCAAATGCGTTCCTTCAAATGGAACGGCATTGTTTATATTGGTCAAATTATTCCAGTAATATAAAGTAGCGTTGGTACCATAGGTCAATGAATCCGTAACGGGGGTGGTTTCAGTTAATACACCAAAATTCCCGCCCTCTGCATTGTTGGTACCAATAAATAACTCATCACCCGGATTTTGATAGAGCTTAATATAATCCACCAGCATCTTACCTGGAAATGGAGCAGTGATGCCGCTGGCATTGAATATACCGGTGTATTGTCCACCTACTGCAAGGTTGAGCAATAAAAAATGTGGGGTATGAAACTCACTCAAATTGGCGGCAGCCCCTCCGCTGATATCAAATGTGTAAAACTCAACGTTGTCGAGGTACATCTTTATAGCCTGGCTGGTCCAAACCATTTTATACAAATGATAGTCAGCGGATAAATCGACTGCTGCATCGGTGGATGACACATTAAACTGGTGGCCACCGGTTGCATCGCTCCAGTGTGCCGCCGAACTAACCTGCCTGTTCCCCTTTCCGGCCGCCAATGCGGCAGCAGCGCCTACTTCCATCATATCAATCTCACCGATCGAAGGCCATGATCCACCGATGGTACCCAATGTCCAGAATGCCGGCCAAAGGCCATTCGACAAATTGGGCAGTTTAATGCGGGCTTCAACGGTACCATATTTAAAGTGAATGCGACCCTCTGTTTTTATCCGGCCAGAAGTAAATGCACTGCCCTGGAAGTTTTCTTTGATGGCTTCTATTATAAGACTGCCATTCTCTACCCGAACGTTTTCGGGGCGACTGGTATAATATTCCAGTTCCTGGTTGCCCCATCCCCATCCTGCAGGACGCTCACTGCCATTTCCAAAATCGTAGGTCCAGGCATTGGTATTTACACCGGTTGAATCAAAATTTTCCTGCCATACAAGCGTTTGGGCTTGTGCCGGAAACAGGCAGGACGAAATCAGTAGGAGGCCGGTTGCGACCGCCAGTTTCAACCTGTTTGTAAGTAAATTGGTAAACTTTGAGCGTTGGTTCATGAAAATTATTTTAATGATAGGCTGAAGAAAAATGAGTTGACAAAGCAATTGACAAGGAGTAAGGAAGACGGAACAGGACTGTTTCAGACCGTTCGATTGTTTGGCTTTGAGGCATATCGGTCAGGATCCCCAATATTCATTAATGGAGTAAAGAAATGGAGCAGGAAAATTTTTTGGATAAAATCTTGAATGGGGAAACAAGCTTGTTTTGCACCCAAAATAAAATAGCAGGCGGGTATAATAAAATTCATACGCAATCGTTTTAAAAGCTGGACAATAGAAAGAAAAATCGTTTCTCAAAGTTATCTTTTACCAATTCCAAGCCGCCCAAAACGTCCACTTCATTACTACATCAGTAGAGTCAAATCAGTTATTTTATAGCTAATTCCACTACATCAATACTACATCAGTAAATTTTTATTTACCTTCCTCCTTCATTTGATGAACAGACAATGAAGCGACTCCTGATACTGATATGTTTGCCACTAAAGCTCTTTAGCCAGAATACAATTGGGCTGCCGGATGTAATCAATTATTCAAAACAGTCCTATACCGCCGGCCTGCAAAACTGGGATATCCGGCAGGATAAAAACGGGATCATCTACCTTGCCAATAATGAAGGACTGCTTTCCTTCGATGGCAGAAACTGGAATTTATATGCCTTGCCCAATAAAACCATCGTACGGTCTGTTGAACTTGGAGCAGATAATAAGATATATGTTGGTGGACAGGATGAGCTGGGTTATTTTTCTCCGGCGGCAAACGGATTACTACAATACCATTCCCTTACACAGTTTATACCGGCAAAAGACAAATCATTTGGCGATGTCTGGGATATCATCGCTTATAAAAAAGATATTTTCTTTCGCTCCCCTTCAAAAATATTCCGGTTTAGCAATGAATCGGTCGCTACGTTTTACCCGGTCTCCGAATGGGAATACCTGGGCATTTGCGATGGAAGGCTCTATGCGCATGATTACAAAACAGGCTTAATGACCTTTGAAAATGATGCGTGGAATCCATTACAGGTAAAAAGCGAACTCCCCGTCAACGATGCGGTTACCGGGATTCTGCCCATCCGGCATGACAGTGCACTGATCACCACCTTGAAACACGGTTTGTTTCTGCTTTCCAAATCAGGCATCACAAAACTTCCCTCGGCAAATAATCCATTGTTTGAAAATGAAAGAATTTATGCTGCTACTGCCATCAACAATGAATGGGTAGCATTGGCAACCAGCAACAGCGGTGTGTACATCATCGATTTGAAGGGCAATGTGATTCAACAATTCTCAAAAACAGAGGGTCTGCAAAACAATAATGTGCTGAGCATTTTTTTGGATCGTCAAAGTAATTTATGGCTGGGCCTCGATAACAGCATTGATATGATTGCTTACAACAGCGCTATCAAACAGATCAATCCTTTTCTGAAGAACGGCTCCGGTTATACATCGATCATCAAAGACAATCGCCTTTTTTTAGGTACTACCAACGGACTATACAGTGTGCCTTTGCAACAGATGCAGGACCTTAGTTTTAGTAAAGGCGAGTTTTTGCTCGTAAATAATACAAAGGGGCAGGTATGGGGATTGGCAGAAATCAACAACCAGTTATTGCTGGGAAAACATGAGGGAGCTTTTGTCGTGAAAAATAATTCGGCCGAGTCGATTTCATCCGATCCCGGATTTTGGAACTTTATCCCGCTATCCGCAACTTTCCCGGCTGCCCGGATAGTGGCTGGCAATTATAAAGGGCTTGCATTGTTCGACTATAGCAACCAGCAATTCACTCAATCGCAACAAATACCGGGCTTTAATGAGTCATCGAGATTTGTTGCAATCGATAAAAATGACAATATCTGGGTATCCCAACCATATCATGGTGTGTATAGAATTAGTAAAAACAATGACGGTAAATATATCACCTCCCCCTACACTACTAAAAACGGATTGCCATCTACCCTCAACAACCATGTATACAAGATAAAAAACGAAGTGTTGTTTGCCACGGAAAAAGGAGTCTTTGTTTACAACCCTGCAAAAGACCAGTTTGACGCCTCTCCGTTTTACCGTAAAATTTTGGGCGATCAAAGCATCCGGTATATGAAAGAGGATATGTCGGGTAATATCTGGTTTATCCATGAAAAAAAACTGGGCGTAATAGATATGTCAGGCAAGGAACCTTTTCTTATTTACCTGCCCGAACTAAGCAATAAACTGGTAAGTGGTTTCGAATTTATTTACCCGGTGAATGAAAACAATATTTTTATTGGCGGGGAGAAAGGATTTTTTCACATTGATTTTGAAAAATACAAGCAAAGTATCCCCGGCCTTGCTGTGCATATCGGCAGTGTAAGAATTTCCAATAAAACAGATAGCCTGCTTTTTGGAGGTTATTTTAAAGAGGTAAACGAACAACAGTTGCAGGATGTAAAAACCATCCCGGAGGTAAATCATGACTGGAAAACAATTCGGTTTGAATTTGCGTCTGCACTATTCGGTTACCAATCTAACCTTGAATACAGTTTCCGTTTAAAAAACTTTGATGAAACCTGGTCGGAATGGACCAAACGTACAGAAAAAGAATACACCAATGTGCCTGCCGGCAAATATAGTTTTGAAGTGAAAGTAAGAAACAACCTCGGCAAAGAATCAGCCATTACCAGCTACACCTTTAAAGTATTACCACCCTGGTACCGGTCGATCTGGGCTAATATTTTGTACCTGGTTTTGTTTTTCACAGGACTTTATTTTTTATACAAATGGCAGGAGGCAAAATTTAAACAGCAGGAGGCAAAGCATGAAGAAGAGCAAAAGAAAATAGTATATATCCACGAACTGGAACTGGCTAAAACTGAAAGTGAACTGGTAGCATTGCGCAACGAAAAACTGGAAGTGGAAGTAAACTTTAAAAATTCTGAACTGGCGTCTTCCGCCATGCACCTGGTTAAGAAGGGAGAATTATTTACAAAAATAAAAGGTGAACTTTCTCATTTGATGAAGGGCATTGAAAATCCGAAAACCATTGCAGAATTGAAGAAGATGGTGAAGACCCTAAGTGAGGATGACAATATGGATAAAGAGTGGGAAAACTTTGCCAAACATTTTGATAAAGTACACAGCGATTTTTTGGCGGAGCAAAAAGAAAAGTATCCCACCATTACGCCCAACGAATTGAAATTATGTGCGTACCTACGGATGAATTTATCTACCAAGGAAATTGCACAACTGATGAATATATCGGTGAGGGGTGTGGAAATCAGCCGATACCGGTTAAGAAAAAAATTACAGATACCTTCTGAAATGAGTTTGTTTGATTACCTCATCAACGGACAAAAAAAGGATTAAAATAAAAGCCGCAGTGATGAATAACACTGCGGCTTTTATTTATTGAGTTGATTACCCGACTTAATTAAACTTTATCCAATCCAACTGAACCGTGCCAGACTGAACAAAGATTTTAACCGTGTTCATTCCTTTTTTGAGTTGATGATCGCCAACGCCAATTTCACTAAATTCTTTAATGGTTATCGCAGCATTTACTTTTTTATTGTTAATCACAATGTTCAGTCTTGCGGCCCCGGCAGCAGATGCTCTGATGGATAGATGGTGTTTTGCATTATCCAAATTCTCGAAATTATACAGCACCCATTCCTCGGGTTGAAGTTCAATGGACTGCTCCGACCAAAGGAGGTCTTTCTCCTTGCTATCCAGGTTTACTTTTACCGGCTCATTGGTTCTGTAAAATTTAGATTTTGTAATTGTATCAATCACAAACCAGGAGCGATTGAATCCATTGTGTCCATAATTTTCCGCTTCTATTTTTGCAGGAATTCTGGTTAATATAGCATTGTTTACATCTTCAAAATAATCGCAGTTCAATAGTTTTATATTTTCCAATAACTCATTGAATGCCTTTTCGGCAGCGACAGTTTCAGGCTTTGCTCCTCCGTTGGTATATGCTGAAATCAAATCCCAACCGGTTGGTTTTTTAATTGAGTAAGGGGTATTTTTGGTATCCATCTTCTTCCAGGGCCAAAAAGAAAAACCAATATTGTTGGCTTCAAATAATTGCGTGGTTGCCCAATAAATGGCATTCCCTTTTTCACCTGTTTCACCCACCCAGATGGGCGTGTTCAACTGGCTTCGCTTCTTAATATATTCATCAATGCTGTTGAGATTGTCGGGCCTGTTCCAGCAATAATAATGAAACTGGTAAAATACATTGGTGTCAAACGGTTTTTCAAAAAGTGACCAGTCATTCGACCAGTTAAAACCTTCCAACGTAATCATGTGCTTTGTATCCACCTTCCGTATTTCGGCCGTGATGCGCTGGTACAATGGCACCAGCAAATGCTTGTATTTATCGGCAGCTCCCGTGCGGATGGGCAATGGTTCATTCAGTAAATCATAAGCTGCTACAACCGGTTCATCCTTATATTTTTCAGCAATTTTTACCCAAAGATTTACAAGCTGGTCCTGGTATTTTTTTTCAATAAAAAGTTCCGGAATATCGTTCGGGCTATCATCAATATTGGCGCCTGTTTGTCCACCCGGTGCGCCATGCATATCAATGATCACATAGAGCTTATATTTTTTACACCATCCCACCAACGAGTCAATCAACTGAAAACCTTCCTCCACATAAACAGGGTTTTCTTCTTCCGTTAAAAACAACCTCGAGTTTAATGCGGGCCTTACAGAGTTATACCCCAATTCACCAATGCGTTTTATATCAGCCTCCGTAATATAATTTTTCCGGAATGTTTTCCAAAAATGAGCTGCTTTCCCTTTGCCAATTAAATCAGCCACTACTTTTTCAATTTTGCGTGGGCGATCACCCATTTCGCCAAATTTCCACATATAGCCTTCGGGCAAAAGCCAGTTGCCGAGCCCCACTCCTTTTAAGTATATTTTCTTTCCAGATTCATCCACAATGTCCTGGCCTGAAGTACGAAGGAAGGAGAGATTGCTCTTTTGTTTTACTTGTGCAAATAGCAAGCTGTTTGCAAGCATTACCAGGACTAATAGACATAACTTAAGAAGGCGCCGATTCAGGTGGAAACATGGTTTCATATTTTTCGGTTTGTGGTTTAAAATATTTATTTAGTTTGAAAAACCCTGATATAATCGATCTCCATTGCATCACTTGAAAAAAGCGGATCTACTTTTCCTCCAAAATTTCCTCCGATCGCAATGTTTACCAGGATAAAAAAAGGATGATTGAATGGCAGGCTATCGTTGTTGACAACCGAATGAAACAATATATCATCCACATAAAATTTCAAGTCAGTAGCCGTCCATTCTACCGCATAAATATGAAAGGCAGTGGTGGCAGTTGGAATGTTCGTCGTATTGCCATTGGCATTGCCACCAGAGTGCCCGGGGTAATGCAGGGTGCCAAAAATTTTATTCAATTCCATCCCACGGTGTTCCATGATATCAATTTCGCCGGCTTCGGGCCAGCCTGCTTTATCAATATCGCTTCCCAACATCCATATGGCGGGCCAGGTACCAACAGCGGCCGGCACTTTTGCCCTTGCTTCAATCCGGCCATATTTAAAACTCGCTTTGTTTTTTGTAAGCAATCTTGCGGAAGTGTAGGCCCTTGTTTCATCCGGATGTTTGATTACCGTAATTTTCAAGTGCCCGTTTTTCACCATGGCAGTGGAGGTATCTTTTTCGGTGTAATACTGCAATTCATTGTTGCCCCAGCCATTGTCGCCAATATCGTAATTCCATTTGCTGCTGTCGGGCAATCCTTTGTAATTAAACTCTTCACTCCATATCAGTTTCATCCCCTTTAATGAAGGCGATAACTTCATTCGCTCCATCAATAATTCCGGCTCGTTGGTGGTAATAAAATCAAAACTATTTGCCAGCAGCCAATCCATATCCACTGCATCATTTACGGTCCATGCGTTTAACAAAATGTTGTTTTGCTTTGCCATTTCAATCCATTCCGGATGCTTTTGAAATACAGAAAAATGATAATCAGCACCACTGATACCATCGGCTTTTAATTGAGCCGGTGTTTTATTTCCATCCAGGTATTGCGTGGATGCGGAGGGATTTATTGCCACAATCTTTTGAAGAATTCCATAATCAAAACTGATGTACGCTACCTGCTGCTCTGCCTTCAACTGTTTGATTAGTTCCACCACTTTTGCTGCAATTGCTTTACCCCGCTCTTTACTAATATCAGAAGGTTTTATTTCGCATACCAATCTTGTCGCCCGATTGTTGTCCATCCCTGCTAAAATATATTCTCTCAATGTAGGCAGCTTTTCTCCGTTGGAAAGCGGGAAGGCGAGCAACTGAGCATAATTCGTTTTTTCGATGATAAGCTTGTTATAATGCGGATCATGATTGATCACGAGTGAATCATCGGCCGTCATACGTACATCAAATTCTGATCCGGTGCATTTCAATGCGATGGCCTGTTTCAGCGCAGCAATCGAATTTTCGGGCAGCTTATTTTTTTTCCATGCACCCCGATGGGCTACCACTACGTTTTTTGCAAATGTTGCATTGCTATTGAATGTTTTTTTTGAACTGCTGCAAGACGCACAGGCGGCAATTATTAAGACAAGGCAAACAAAACGCATAGATAAAGAATTATTTATTTGAGGTAATTTTTTTATGTTTAAAAATGAACCTATTTCATTTATAGTACAGGCAATTTTGATCTTCGTTCAATAATCTGCATGGATGCTTTTTAAATGATCGCCCTCACTTTAAACAAGCCTCCCATTTTTAAGACCTTTAAAAGGCAAAAGGTATTCATAAATCAGAACAATGAAGGCTACATTCCTGATAATAATATTAATTTACCAATCAATGTCATTGACTTAACGAGTGGACGGCAAATACGAACAACTATTGCCAATCAATTCATTCATGTAATTGTTGATATTGGTGGCAAACTCCCCTTAAGGCAACGACATTAATTTACCTCTCACTAAATTTAAAACAATGCATCGCAAAATTATATTTAGCAACCGCAATAACGGGTCTTTGGCAAAATATATTGATTAGAGTGAGAGTGCAATTACATTCAACCAATTAAGTTCACCGGATAAACCCCGGCTGTGCATCAAAAAAACCGGCATCCTTAGCCGTTAGCAGGTAATCTTTCAACCCGAATAAGATGGATTTAAAAGATGTGTACAACTCCCGGTTAAAGTTGATGAGGGTAGATATTTCCACTTCACTCACACGGTCGGCGAGGCTTTCTTTATACAGCAGTTGCAATGTATCCGGGTAACCTTTTGTAACGGATTTAAAAATAGTATCCAATTCAGTAAAATAATCTTTTGCAGGTTCTTTGTATAACAGGGATAACACCTGCTGATAAAAAGAAGCAATTTTCTCCCTTGACTGAATGTAAAAATTGTACTTGATTTCATTGGAAGAATTCCGCATCTGGCTGATGTCATTTTGAGCATCCCGGATATTCTTGGCCGCATACATACTGTTGCGGATTGTTGCAACCAATTTCCCCAGCCTTTCTGCGGTGGCTGTATCCAGTTGCTCCTTCTGCAGTTTGATACAAAAGCCATGCATCTCTCCATGAAGTTGCTTGATGTAATCATATTTATCTGCCACTGCTTTACTGTGAAAGCTCTCCTGCACCGGATGAATGGCTGCAATGCTTTCTTTTAAATCAAAAGATTCAAGGCTGTAGTCGATTACATGACTGATAAAATGTTTGGTTTCATTTTCCAATGCTTCCATCGCCAGGTCGGTATCCGCCACTGCCACTTTACTGATGTAAAAACTTTCATCTTCCCGGTTGATATAACGCTTTAATAAAAACCTGCCGAAGATCTTTAAAAAAGGAAAAAACAATGCTACGCAACAAAGATTGATAAAGGTTTGAAAGAAGACCAAAGCAATCAGCGGATCTTCAATGTGCAATGCATGTACAATAAATTGGTTGATGGGTTTTAATAAAAAAAACACAATAATAACCGTACTGATATTGAAAAGAAAATTACCCAGGGCGACTCTTTTTTTAATGGCCAATCCGTCGGAAGATGCTAAAAATAATTTTAGCGTAGTTCCAATTTCGGAGCCCAGCACAATTGCGGTGGCTACATACAAACTGATGGCATTGGTATGCAGGGCGCTTAACGTGAGTGCGATGGTTGCAGAACTTGATTGTACAATGCTGGTTAATGCAATACCCAATAACAGGAAAATGACAACAGGATACTGGTTAAAAAAAGACAGATCGGTTTGTTTTACAAATCCCTCCATCCCAGTTTTAATATACCCCAATGCTAAAAATAAAAATGCCAGGCTAAAGACAAACCGCAGGCTAAAAAAAGGTTTACTATCCAGCTTTACAAAAGCCATTAAAATACCAGCTACACCAGCTACTGGTAATACGATGCTTTCTATATTGTAATTAAAACCCAGGGTAACAACAATCCAGCTATTGAGGGTTGAACCCAGGTTAGAGCCAAGCATTAAAGCCAGTGCATTTTCCATTTTCACCACACCTGCACCCACCATGCTCAGCACCAGCAGGTTTACGATGGAACTGCTTTGCAGTAAGCCGGTTATAATGGCTGCTCCACCAATGGCCTTTGCTGTATTGTTGGTATGCTTCTTTAAAAAAAGTTTAAAACTACGACCCGCCAATCCCCGTAAAGCCTGCTCCATAAAATTCATCGCCAGCAAAAAGAAAGCTACACCAGCCAGCATTTTCCAGATATCTAAAGAAGTCGTCATGATGGCAATTAAGATAAGCTATGCCGTTTTTTTTTCCGATGATGGCTATCAATTCAATTGCTTATCCTGATCATATTTAAGCCCGGTTTATTGGTTCAATTTAGTTGAATAAATTCGCATGCAAACCCAGCAACAACCGGTTTCGTTTTTTACAAAATACCTGCAGGTATTTTTTTTCACAACGGCCATTTTATATTTTGGGAAAACGCTGTTCATTCCTTTATTTTTTGGACTCTTAATTGCCATGGTCATGCACCCCGTTTGCAAATGGCTGGAAAGACATCGGCTGAATAAGCCCCTTGCGATAACGGTTTGCCTGCTGATTGTTACAGTTGTTTTTGCTGCGTTACTTGCTTTATTGTTTTGGCAAATAAATGTTTTCAGCAAAGATGCTCCGGCACTGCTCAACCGAATAGAAGAAGAATTGATGCAATTAAAAAAATGGATGATTCTAAATTTAGGGGTCACCGATGCTACACAAAACAACTGGATAGAAAAGCTATCCGGCAATTTGGGTGGGGTACTGCAGGCAACTTTTGCAACTACTATGAATACCATGTTTATTCTATTTCTTACACCGGTGTACACAGCGCTGTTTATGTATCACCGAAAAGTATTTGTACAGTATTTAAAACTGGTAGTACCCCAACAATACCAACAACAACTGGATACCATTTTAACACAAACCATTCATACTTATTTTAATTACATCAAGGGCATGGTGCTGGTTTACCTGATCGTTGGCATACTCAACGGCATCGGATTATATGCATTGGGAGTAAAACACGCCTTCCTGTTTGGAATGCTATGTGCCATCATGACCATCATCCCATACGTAGGTATTTTTGCAAGTGCATTGTTACCAATTTCAGTAGTGTGGCTGGAGACTGGTAATGTATGGTATCCCATTGGTGTGGTTGCTGTATTTAGTTTTGTTCAATACCTGGAGGCCAATGTAATCTTCCCAACGGTGGTGGGCACACAATTGCATGTAAGCACATTGGCCATGCTGGTGGCAGTTATAGCGGGCGGTATTATCTGGGGCGTTGCGGGAATGGTGTTGTTTATTCCCTTTGTTGCCATCCTTAAAATTGTGACGGATAATATTGAAGAATTGAAGCCACTCAACTTATTGCTTAGCCGAAAATAAAAAACAAAATGGCCTCACATTCACTCATCCACTCATTCACTCATTTTCATTTAGCCTCTTTCAATAAAAAACCCGTACAATTTCATCAGTACCCATTCTAATGCCTGCCGGCCGTAGATACCAAATATTACAAACAGCAGTACCAACATAAACCAGTAGGTTGAGATATCAGGTTTCATTTTATCTGCAGTTATCATGAAATTTATTTTAAACGGTTTATAAAAACAGTTTACACCATCAACCAGCTTAAGCATATTGCTCCTGCGCTACCAGTATTTCGCTATGGTAAAACACCAGCGCATTTACGGAATTGGCAACCAAACAATTTTTATGCGTTTTGATCAATGCCTGGCTTGCTTTATCCCTTAACGACTCATCGGCTATAAACACTTTTGGGTAAAGATTGACATGAGTAAATTTATATTTTCCTTTTACAACTTCTATTTGCCCGATGGCATCACATGCAAATTGAATGACACTGAAACGAAGTTTTTTGGCGTATGCCAGGTAGGTTGTCATAAAACTACTACTGATGGCGCTGAGAAACAGGTGCTCCGGCGTCCAGGGTTTTCCTTCGCCGCCAAACTCGGGTGGAGTCGCCACATGCAATTCGCCCTCAGCATTGCTTGCGCTGAGTACTCCTCTTGTATCTGCAATCCAGTTTAACTGCACTTCAAACAAATAATGTTTATCCGTTTTTCCAGCCATGCTGCAATGTTTTACAAGCCAAATCTATTAGAGAAAATGGATAAAAAAAATGACTGTCATCAACCTGTGTGCTGATTGTGTAAAGTTTGCCAATCTACAACTGAATCTTATATCCGATTATTTGTTGGTTGCAGGTGACAAAAAAATAAAAGCTATTGATACCCTTTTAGAAAATGATATCAAGCAGTCTGAAACAGTCAGCATCGAACAATATAATAGAGAAATAGGCGAAGCCATGGAGGCAATTAAACGGGGGGGAGTATAGCCATGAAGAAGTAGTTAACATGTCTAAAGTTGTAATGCCTAAAACAAAAACCTTCAAATGATTCTTATCATTAGGCAGCCCTTCAAAACCGGTCTGACCTGCGGTGACGACCGGTTTTACCAACGCTACACCAATTGCAGTTGCGTCGCAATCCTCACCAGTGAAGCGGTATTTTTTGCACCAAGTTTGGCGAGTAAGTTTTTACGGTGCGTATCTACTGTAGAAATGCCGATGAATAATTGTTGGGCAATTTCGCCATTGGTCATTCCTTCTGCAATCAACAACAACACTTCTTTTTCCCGGCGGGTGATTACCGGAATATCATTGTGATTGTCTGCTTTCCGCAATGCTACCGCCGCATCAAAACTTAAATATTCTTTGCCCTTTACCACCGTATGAATGGCTTCCATCAATTCCTGTTGGGTGGCATTTTTTATTACATAACCGGCTGCTCCGTTTGCCATCATTTTTTCTATAAAACTTTGCTGATTAAAAGTACTGAGGCCCAAAATGTAAATCCCGGGATAACTGGCTTTTACTTCCTTACACAAATCGATGCCGCTTTTATCTGGCAGGTTAATATCCATCAAAATCACATCCGGCTTTTGCTGTTGCAAAAATGCCAGGCAGGATGCAGCATTGGTAGCATGCCCCATCCATTCAACATCGGTTTCATTTTGTAACAATGAATGAATGCCTTCGATCACCATATAGTGATCGTCCACAATAAATATTTTAATTGCCATAGCTGTACCTGGTGAGGCATTTAGTTGATTAAATAGTTAGCTCAATATATACCGAAGTGCCATTTCCACTTTCAGATTTTACATCTAATGTACCTTTTAAAAATTCAACCCGGTTTTGAATATTGCTCCAGCCAATTCCTTTGGACTGGCTCAATACCGATTTGTCGAATCCTTTGCCATCATCCTCTACTGTTACGGTTAAGTGCCCGTTGCTTTGTGCCACCTGCACAATGGCATGCGTTGCAGCAGCATGTTTCATCGTATTGTGAATTAACTCTTGCACCACCCGATAAATGGTGATGGCAACTGTTTGGTCCAAAACAATTTGCTCTAGTCCGATTGACTGGTAAGACACTTCCAATGCACCAGATTTACTGATATCATTGCAAAAATCTTTCAATGCGGTATCCAACCCAAACTTTACCAATGCTTCCGGCATCATATTGTGGGCTACCCGCCGCATTTCTTTGATGGAGCTATCCAGCATGTCCATGCTGCGTTCAAACGCCTGTGCATTATCAGGCGTCATAATTAAATTTCCCTTCATGGTATTAAACGAATATTTTATTCCACTTAGCATCCCTCCCAGTCCGTCATGTAAATCTTTGGCCAACCTTGTCCGCTCCTGCTCTTCGCCTTTCAATACAGCTTCGGTGGCATTGAGCTGCTGCTGTGTTTCCAAGTCACTGATGCGCTGTTGTTGAAGCTTTTGCTTTTGCTGGTAGGTGCGATAGGAAAGTGACAGGATAACAATTAAGGCCAGGGCACTTCCTGCCAAAACATAATTCAACATATTCTTTTTTTGTATGATGGCCCGCTGTGCCAATAACTGTGCTTCTTTTTTTTGGGTTTGATATATCGTCTCCAACTCGTTTGCCCTTTTCCGGTTATTTCGATTTTGAAGTGTGTCGTTTACGGCAACATATTCTTTTAAATAACGAAAACTCTCATCTATCATGCCCAACTTTTCAGTTGCTTCCACCAAATCCAGTAAGCTGTAGTGAAGTACCTGGTCCAGCTTTAAATCCCGGGCCAATGCAGATGCCTCCTTAGCATAAATAATCGCATTGGTAAAATCCTTACCCTTCAGGTAGGCATTCCCCTTTTTTTGTAGCACCCGGGCAATATCGTACGGAATATTTATTTGCTTAAAATATTGAAGTGCCACATTGAAATGAACAATGGCAGAGTCGGCCCTGTTTTCATTTTCAATAAAATATTGCCCCAGCAATTCATGAAATTTACCAATCGTAAAAGGCACTTGCTGCAACTCCGACATGGCCAGCCCTTTTTGTGAAAGCAGCAGTACACTATCGTATTTTTTCAACGTTAAAAGCGCTTCACTTAATACAATTAAACTTCTGATGATGAAGGTGGAATCGTTTACGTCCACTGCAATTTTATTGGCTTCCCTGGCATAGTACAAAGCCTTTGCGGTATCTTCTAAAAAACCATACATCACCGACAGGTTATAACAGGTGTATATAATCTTAGAATCATTTCCTGTTTCGGTATAGATCTTTGCCGCTTCCAGGTATTTTTCAACAGCAGAAGCATACTCCTGCTTTTGTTGCAGAATGGAGCCATACATATTGGTAAGCAGCGCAACCTGGTTTCTGTATGGAATGCCGGCATTGTCTTTTACCAATGCATAGGCTTTGTCGAGCAATAGTTTGGAGCTATCCAGCTTCATCTCATAAAACAATAAATTGGCCTGCATGCCATAGGCAATGGAGGCACCCAACGGATACCGTATTTTTTCTGAAAGATGAATGGCCGATTTAAGAATTGTGATGGCTTTTACCGGATCTGTAAATTGTATTTTTCCAGCCAGTGCATTCAGCTTGTTTACTTTGCTGGTATCATCCGGTAATTGATGAATGATTTTTTCCTGTCTATCCGCATCATTTTGCTGCGCCAAAAGATTGGTGCTTATAAACAATATCAGTAACAGTATCCATCTGTTTATTTTCATATCGTCAATTCTATCAGCACCGAAGTACCGTTGCCTGGTTGTGAGTTAATATCCATTTTTCCCTTTAAAAAATCTACCCTGCTTTGTATATTGATCCAGCCGATTCCTTTCGCAATATTTAGCATTGCTGTATCAAAACCTTTTCCATCATCCTCCACGGTTACTGACAGTTGGTTGCCGGTAAGCGCCACCTGCACAAGGGCGGATTTGGCGGCAGCATGCTTCATTGTATTGTTGATCAGCTCCTGCACAATGCGATAAATGGTGATGGCAGTTGTTTGTGCAACCTGCACATTTTCAAAACCGATCGATTGATAAGATACCTGCAATGCACCGGATTTACTGATATCATTGCAAAAGTCTTTCAATGCAGTATCTAATCCAAATTTAACCAATGCCTCCGGCATCATATTATGAGCCACCCTGCGCATTTCTTTGATAGAACTGTCCAGCATATCCATGCTGCGTTCAAATGCCTGTGTATTTTCAGGCGTCATGATTAAATTTCCTTTCATTGTATTGAATGAATATTTTATACCCGATAACATTCCCCCGAGGCCATCGTGTAAATCCTTTGCCAGTCTTGTTCGTTCCTGTTCTTCTCCTTTCAATACCGCCTCGGTTGCATTAGCTGCTGCTGTGTTTCCAGATCGCTGATGCGTTGTTGTTGTAATTTTTGTTTTTGCTTATAGGTCCGGTAACTAAGCAAGGAAATAACCAGCAGTGAAACAGCCGCTGCAATCAATACATAATTCAGGATACTCTTTTGCCGGATAGAAAGTTCATGCACTTTATTTTCAGCCCCCAATTGTTTAATGGTGGCTTCCTTTTTTTCAAATTCGTATTTCGCCTCCAGGTTAGTAACCAGTGCCCTGCTTTTGTCTCCTACAATCGAGTCGTTCAGCACTTCAAATCTTTTCCGAAAGTCCAGGGCCAACAATGCATTGCCCATCGCCTCATACAAATTGGCCGCTTTCAGATAAAGGTCTTTTAGTTCAAATTTTGATTCAAGTTTTTTTGCAATGCTGATACCATTGATTACAAATTTTTCACCGGTGGAATAATCCTTCATTTTCAATTGCAAATCACTCAGGCCCATGCAGGCATACATCTCATACTCCGGCGTGTATTTTTTTTTTGAAAACTCAATTACTTTTTTATAATACTGTTCCGAAAGTAAATAAATATTCAACGCATTGTATGCATCTCCCATGCCAAGCCAGCCATCCAGCAATACGATATCATCCGATGTTTTTTTCCCAATCTGTTCTATCTCCCTGTACATATCCAGCGCCTTATTATACTCCTTTAACTGCATTAGAGCAGTAGCAATATTGTACATAGAAGATGAAATAGCATAATCATTTTTCAGTTCCTTTGCTATCAGCAACGATTTTTGTGCATACTGCATTCCTTTCTCATATTGCTGCAATTCGATAAATACCGATGCCAGGTTATTGTTGGTTAGGCGCTGTAATTTTTTATCATTAATTTCATCTGCTGTCTTCTTCGCCTGCAGGTAATACTCCGCCGCCAATCCAAAATCCGAAAGATACTGCCACTCGCTACCTATATTCAGGTTAGCAATTGCCTGTTCCTTTTTATCACCAACTTCTTTATAAATCTCGAGGGCCTCTTTCGCTACCAGCAGCGCCTCTCTAAATTCGCCCCTGTTATTCAATAAAACAATGTAATGACTGGAGAATGCTGCAATGCCCTTTTTAAAACCAATCTTTTGGGCCAGTGCCTTTGCCTTTTTGTAGTAATACGCAGCGGAATCCGGCTGGTCATTTTCAAAAACTTCGCCGTAGGCATAATATAAATCAACTACAGCAGCATCTTGTTTTGCAGATAAAATCAGCGCATAAAGACTGTCTTTTACAGTGTGTTGCCGGGAGAACGCAACTGTGTAAACAAGTAAAGCCAATATGATGGTGCTGGTTTTCTTCATTCTTTAAACAAATGGCTTTTTCGTTTTACAAATAAAGAAACAAGCTGCTGAATTCTACTCCCCTTTTTACATGATTTTTTATATTAGAAAATATCCGGTTTTTAAGGGATGGCGGGATGAATTTTAAATATCAATATTTACATATCCAAAAAATAATCATCATCAAAAAAATCAATCATGAAAAAGATCTTTTACCTGTTGGCTTTTGTCGCCAGTTTTTTTTATTCCTCAACAACCCAGGCTAAGGTATGGCGCATCAATAACACACCGGGTGTTACTGCAGATTTCTCAACTCCTGCGCTTGCAGTGGCAAGTGTAAGTGTGCTAAATGGCGACACCCTTCATATTGAAGGAAGCGCAACCGGCTATGGCGGATTTACCCTGGGCAAAAGATTGGTTGTTATTGGCAGCGGCTATTTCTTAACCGGAGCAAATTCCAATACAGGTTTACAAGCAAATCTTAACGATTCGGATGTAGGACCCGTTTACCTGGATTCTGTTTCGTCAGGCTCTACCTTCATCGGATTAACCCTCGCCATCGGTAATGGGCCTACACTCGGCTCCGCTACTGATAATATTACGTTAACCCGTTGCCAGATTAGTTCATTTAGTCTGCCGTATGGTTATTCGCCCAATACAAAAATGGTGGGTTGGAAAATCAACAAATGTTATATTAACGGCATTTCTTTTGCGTCGGTTCCACTACAAAATTGGGAGGTCACTAATAATATATTTACCGGGTCTGTTGATATCAGCAATACCAATTGCCTTAACAATCTTGTTCGCAATAATGTTTTTAGATCACAGTTGAATATGTACAATGGTTATTTAGCCAATAACATCATTCAGAATACAACTTTTACAATTACCAATGTAACCGTTAAAAACAATCTGTGCATTGGTGCACCTACAGGCTTTACACCTTTTGTAGGGTTAAACGGCAATTTGAATAATCAAACAGATGTAGCATTGTTCCAGGGACTTACCGGCAACAGCACCGATGGGCAATGGCGTTTAAAAGCAGGCAGCCCGGCTATTGGAGCAGGAGAAACCGTTAGTGCCATTACTCCTGATTGCGGGGCTTTCGGCACAGCCGATCCTTATGTTTTAAGTGGCATACCTGCAATACCCACCATTTATTTATTAACGGTGCCGGCCAGTGTAGCCAGCAGTGCTACAACAATGCCAATTACCATTAGTACAAAAAGTAATAATTAATGATTGTTACCAATAACTTTTTGTAGTGCAACCTGGTACCTTTCGTGACTTCCTGGTTCAAATAAAATAAAATCAATGAAAAAATATTTAATCATAACAGGCTGGTTGGTTTGCAACTTCGCATACGCACAAACGCTGTATCCCACCGCTCCACCGGCCGCAGGCGTTATAACCGATATAGAATATTTTATTGACGGCAACCCGGCATTTGGCAGTGGCACAGCATTAACTGGCTTTTCTTCTTCCACCAATATTTCGGGCTATAATGGCACCGTTAATTTAACAGCATTGCCCCAGGGCTTTCACCGGATTTATTTTCGCAGCAGAGATGCTGCTGGTAAATGGAGTTTGTCGAACAATGCTTTTTTTGATAACTACAGTGTACCTGTTTATTCAGCTGCACCAATAGCAGCAGGTGCTATAACTGACATTGAATATTTTATTGATGCAAATCCCGGATTTGGCAGCGGCACTGCATTAACAGGCTTTACGACTTCCAGCAACATTAATAACTATAATGGCACTGTAAATTTAGGAGCTTTACCCACAGGGTTCCACCGCATCTATTTTAGAAGTAAAGATGCCAATGGCAAATGGAGTTTAACCAATAATAGCTATTTCGATAATTATTCGGTACCTGTTTACAACACAGCTCCCGCAGCCTTTTCGAACATTGTACAACTGGAATATTTTATTGACAACAACGACCTTGGTTTTGGCAATTGTACTCCAATAGCGATTACCCCCAATACCAATATTGCCGATTTAAACGCCAATATAAATGTAACAGGATTACCAGCAGGTGTGCATCGTTTATTCATTCGAAGCAAAGATGCAAATGGCAGATGGAGCCTTACCAATTTCAGTGTGTTTGACAATGCTTCTGCCGTACCTTACCCGGGTGCTCCAGCTCCGGTAACCAATATTGTGCAGGTAGAATATTTCTTAGACAACAACGATCTTGGTGTTGGTAACTGCACTCAAATCCCTGTAACACCCAATACCAATATTGTGAATTTGAATGCCAATGTAAACGTATCCGGTTTGGTGCAGGGAGTACACCGATTATACATTCGAAGCAAAGATGTTTCCGGCAAATGGAGCCTTACCAATTTTAGTGTGTTTGATAACTCAAGTACACCGCCCTATCCCAATGCCCCGGCAGCAGCGACTTCTATTGGCAATATGGAATATTTTATTGATACAGACCCTGGCTTTGGCAATGCCACCGCAATGACTGTTCCTGGAAACACAGGTAACATCAATGGTTTTTCAGTAAATGTAAATTTGCCCGGCAACCTTTCTACAGGCACCCATTACCTGTACATTCGCAGCAGGCAAAATCCATGGAGCTTAACCAATGTGATACCCTTTAGTGCAACAGGTGTATTGCCTGTTTTATGGTCGTTTGTAAAGGCGCAAATAATCAACAATCAAACCCAGGTAAGCTGGGCTACTACACAGGAAATAAACACTCAAAAATTTGAGATAGAACACAGCATTGATGGAAGAACATTTAAAAACATTGGAACGGTAGCAGCGGCTGGAAACAGCAATGCCCTCAGTAATTACAGCTTCACGCATTTACAACCTGCCAACGGCTTTAACTACTACCGCATCAAACAAACAGACCTGGATGGTAATCATAAATATTCTGTGATTGTTACGGTATTAAAAAAAGATCAACTTCTTAAAACATTGGTTGCCCCCAACCCCGTAAGAGATGTGTTGCATGTGGTAGAAGCTAAAGAAAAATTTGTTGGCACTGCAGAAATATTCAACGCCTCGGGCAGCCTGGTGATGCGTAAAACAATTAACAGCAGTGTGCAGGTATATAGTTTACCCGTAAGTATTTTAGCAACGGGCAGGTATATTTTAAAAATAAAATATGCAACAGAAACCGGCACTTATCAATTTATAAAGGAATAATTTCAGGCGGGTATTTATCAATAAACAGGTGGCTTTTCTTAAAGAAGCTGTATCAACATTTGATGCAGCTTTTTTTATTGTCTAAAATAATATGCTCACAATTAATTGGAGGAAATGATTTTATTGGATAAAATAAAACAGCGACACACTCTTTAGAAAATCCTGCTTTTAAAGGATATCAAATTGATATAGGCAATGCTATTTTTAGTGTACAATTAAACCAAACAATGATGAAAAAAATCATCCTTTTATTTTCAACCTTGCTTTGTTGCATTTTTGCCGTTGCACAAAATGTAGGCATTGGCACTACCACTCCCAAAGCCCGGCTACACGTTGCAGATAGCAGTGTGTTGTTTACCGGCGGCGACCCATATGCTGCAATACCGGGGCCTTTACCAATCAGCGGCCCAGGTTCCCGCATGCTATGGTATCCTGGCAAGGCAGCCTTTCGTGCAGGATTTGCCAATGCGTTACAATGGGATAAAGACAGTATTGGTTTTTTTTCACTTGCAGCCGGGTATGGCACAAGGGCTACCAATATACAAACAACGGCGCTCGGGTTGTGGACACTTGCCTCAGGGGAACATGCCACTGCGATAGGATATATTACCACCGCATCAGGCAACAATTCCACTGCAATGGGAAGTTATAGTGTTGCTACCGGAGATGTAGCCACGGCATTAGGGAGTGGCAATTTTGCAAATGGGTTTGCATCTACCGCCATTGGATTTAGCACCATTGCCAATGGCTCTTCTTCTATAGCCTCAGGTAGTGGCTCTGTAGCCAACGCGGATTATTCCGCAGCGATGGGCTATTATACCAAATCAAAATCTCCCAAATCGATGGTGATAGGTTCATTTAATGACACCAGCAATACCAACCGCTTATTTGAAATAGGCAACGGAACCGCCAATAATGTACGGTCAAATGCAATGACCGTATTAAACAACGGCAATATTGGAATCGGCACATCCAACCCGGTAGCAAGATTACAGGTTGAGAAAAAAAGTGTTTTATTCAAAGCTCCTTATCCAAACTTCACCACTTACGACGACATTCCGTATGCAGGCCCTACTGAATCGGCCATGATTTGGTATGCAGACAAAGCTGCTTTTTTAACGGGTGCAGCATGGGACAATGAACGTGCTAAAGACAGCGTTGGCTTTTTTTCCGTTTCCGGCGGGCTTAATAGTGTAGCTCCGGAATTTTGTTCCATTGCATTGGGCCAAAGGGCGAGGGCTTATGGGTTTAATTCCGTTGCACTGGGACTTTCCCCAAAAGCATTTGGCTCAAATTCGGTTGCAATAGGATGGGATGTTACTGCATCAGCTGCAGTAAGTATTGCTATGGGCTACAGTTCACATGCCACACAGGATTATGCGATTGCTATGGGACGATATTCAACAGCATCCAATTATAGTGCAATAGCACTTGGCGAAAAAAATACTGCTTCCGGAGGATTCTCGGTAGCCACCGGGCTTTTAAGTGTAGCTTCGGGAGAGTCATCCTTTGCAACAGGAAACACCAGTTTTGCACGAGCCAATGGCGGTTTCACTTCGGGCATTTTTAATGATTCTACCGATGCGCCCAATCCTTCTGTAACTGCGGCCACCGACCGGTTATTTCAAATTGGCAATGGCACCAGCAATGCAGCAAGAAGCAATGCCCTGACAATACTGCGAAGTGGAAATATGGGAATTGGCACTACCAACCCTGCAAAAAGACTGGAAGTAATTGGCCCTGGTGACGGCACCCCGGTGACGCTAAGAATCGGCAACAGAAGCGGGTTTGGTCCAACCGCACTTGAGTTTATCAGCGACTATGGCGCCAGCAACCAATGGCGCCCGGGCTTTATCAAGACAAATGATCTCGGTGTTTATACAGGCGCCCTTGAATTTTATACAAACGGTACCGGTGCGGCAAGTTTGAACGGTTCGGTAAAAGGGTTTGAGATTCGAAATGGAGCGGCTCTCACTGCAACAGGTGCTGTGGGGTCTTACAGCGATGCAAGACTTAAAAACAATATCACTTCATTTACTGATGGGTTAAATGTGATTACAAAAATAAATCCCGTACAATTTTATTACAATGCAGATGCACCATTTAAAACGGACCAACAGCAGATAGGAATTATTGCCCAGGAATTGGAAACTGTTGCGCCATACATGGTTGAAAAAAATGCCGATCCTTCCATCGCCGATTTAAGAAGTGTAAATAACCAGGCTTATATTTTTCTTTTAATCAATGCCATCAAAGAACAACAAAAACAGATTGAAGAACTAAATAAAGCAGTAAGTGAATTGAAACGCAAACAATAATTGACTGGCCTGCTGATGTTTTCATCGGGATCATTTCAGCAGATATTCAATTACAATACATCACTTCAGAAAAATATAGCATGCCGTATTAACGCACCTAAAATAAGAAAGCAGGGGTAAGATATTCTGTCGAAAAAAATCCTGTTTTTAAAGGAGTATTTTATTGCTGCCAATTGATAATTTTTACATCTCAAACACAGTATATGAAAATCATTCTAACGCTGGTGGTCATGCTTTCATTTCATCCATGCTTTCCACAGTATGATTTTAACAGGTCTGACAGACCTGTTAAAAAAGCAAACAATGCCGTAATTAATAGTCTCGCAATAAACAAATTGTATGATTTTAGTGCTGTAAAAAATTGCCAGGAAGTGGCTCCTCCCTATAGCGCTCTACCACCGAGGGCGGCATCCAATGCTTACACAATTTATAAGATCAATACCGACGGAACAGTAAGTAATATTGCCTATCAACGCCAGCCATTGGCAGCATACACTGATAGAATGTGGGAACCCGGAGAAACCATTAGAGTTGGTTTTGATATCACCAACAGCGATATCAGCACGATACTTAGAGTGCAAAGGTTTGCAAGAGAATGGGAGCGGATTGCCAATATCCGGTTTGAATTTGTACCTGATATTCGCAACGCAGTAATCAGGGTAGGATTCATTGCTCCATTGTCCTATTCCTGGATAGGGAGAGATGCGCTGGTGAATCCCTCAAAAGTTACCACCATGAATTTTGGTTGGTTGAATAACTCCTTAAATGATACCGACTTCAGACAGGTAGTGCTGCACGAATTTGGCCATGCGCTTGGTTTTATTCACGAACACCAATCGCCGGGCGCTGCCATCAATTGGGACAAAGAAAAAGTATATGCCTATTATGCAATGGCACCCAATAACTGGAACAGAGCAATGGTGGACCAAAATATATTCACGAAATTTTCCACCACTACTACCAACTATTCTACCTACGACAGGCTGTCGATTATGCATTATCGTTTTCCCCCGGAGCTAACGGTTGATGGAAACAGCTCACCCGTCAATAATAATTTTTCTGCCATGGATCAGCAATACGCAAGATTGATTTATCCGTTTCCAACACCACCTCCCAATGCCAGCGGCACTTTAAAAACCGGCGATGATTGTGATGAGATTGCATTCTTAATTGAATACGGGGTGGTACCAGACCAACTGGTAGAATTTAAAATGGAATACGGGCAAAGCGGCAACAAAAAAGTTAGCTGGTGGAAACAAATTGCCATCCCCAAAAACAATAACCAGGAAACCCTCTTATACATCCTCAACAATTCGCTGATTGCAGCCGAAAACAAAACTACCGCCACTGTGCAAATACCCTTCACGGAATTAAACAAAACCAAAGGCATTGGTTTTTGGAAAGCAAAGGTATTGGGTGTGCATACCCCATTGAATTATAAATGGAATGTATTGCATGCTTTACGGGGAGGTTGCAGGATCAGCCTGGTTTGGAAAAAAGATAGCTGTCTTTAAAAATCCATTTTTTAAGGGATAGGCAACATCGTTATAAACGATCATTTTTACATCATCCAAAAAATCAAAATTAATTCAACATGAAAAAATTACTATTTACCCTACCCATCATTATTATAGCCCTTGCAGCAAATGCCCAGCAAACCGAAGATGATGTATATGTTGGCAAAAGCAAAACCTTCGGCAACTACAGGGGCACAGATATCGGTTATTCAAAACCAACGAAAGGCCAAACTATACTAACCGGCACGGTAGTAAAAGTAGGCTGGTGCGAAGAGGACTGCCTCACAATACTGGTAAAAAAAGCAGATGGAACTACCGTGACAGTTGGAACCAAAGATTATGGCTTTAGGGTGCCCAAAGGAATTGTAGGTAAAAAAATAATCATTGAAGGAATTGATCCTGCCAAACGTATAGCTGATAAAAAGACGGTGAAACAACCCTATCAAACAGACATTCAATTTGCGGCATCCGGAGTAAGGCTTCTTGATTAAAAAGCATAAAACCAATCTGCCATCAGTTTTATTCAGTTGAAAAATATTGCTACCAGTAGCAATACCTGCAAATAAAAAAAATAACTACAGCTTACGCCTAAACAAATTTCGATGGCAAAATACATGCTACCGCTTTTCATTGCAACAACGCTATTCGTTTTTAGTGGCTCTGCACAATCCGATAGTTTTGATGTGTACAAATACCAGGCACCTGAGTTTTTTACCAAAAGCGAATTGTCGAACA
>Ga0123337_10001542_pt1 | contig 29148 bp, 30 predicted proteins | sample frozenSSSSmetaG_FD_89792 | JGI IMG/M metagenome (GOLD analysis project Ga0123337, IMG submission 89792) | Glacier valley bacterial and archeal communities from Borup Fiord, Nunavut, Canada, to study Microbial Dark Matter (Phase II) -... | ecosystem: Environmental > Aquatic > Freshwater > Ice >...
ACATCACTCATGCCCCTCTCCATAACTATCCATTGTCCAGTGAAATTGTTTTTTCAACACAGGAAGTTCTTTCCAATGGAGTGCTTTAGCCTTGTAATGATGGAGATGATGACCATCAAAATAACTCAACTCCAATATCGCATCTTTCGCCAACCACTTATAAGTCACTTTGATTTGTTCCGAATGATAATCAGTCAATAACATTTGATTTTTTTCAGGATTAATAGTCAATTGATAATCGGTCATTTTATCCTGCCAATCCTGAAAAATCAAATATCCTTCCCTATGGATAAAAAATCTCCTGACTGGCGATTGACAGATATTCACAGCAAGTTCATCCTCTTTCATTCCAACAATCTCATAGGCTCCGTGTAAGAATGGTCTTGGAACTGAATCATCATTCAATTGTCCGCTTTTTAATGCCGGATAAAGCGCTTCCAAAAACAGCATCCCTATGATAAATGTTTTTAATGACACACGCACAAATCCATGATACATGACTGAAAATGTCTCTACTTCCCTTTTGAGTGTATCTAAATTATGTAACACAAAAAAACTGTATAATCGATTCAACTGTGGCGACAACAACAGCAAAGCAATGAACAAAAGAAAAGCAGAAAAAAGTTTGACAGAAATATCAAAACCCAGATTAATCAACAAAACATGTGACAAAACCATTACTGCAAGACATAATGCAAAATCTCTGGTCCTGCGAAAAAACAACATACACCCAACAAGACATTCGATTAAGCCTGTAAAAAATGTATATAGATAAGATGTTCCTACAGCACTCCAGAAAAGCATATCTTTATCTAATTGCCCTAGCGGAGTATAAAAAATATTAGGTTCAGGACTGTAAAACTGTCCTTTAAATATCTTATCAAATCCGTATGTCAGAAGTTGCAATGCCAGATAATACAGCAAAATGCGTCTTAACAGAAACATCATCTTTTCCCTATTAATATGCCACCACTTGATATACCTCAAGCAGAAAGACAAAACCAGAGAAAAGATAAAAAGTATGCCAATAAGCACATACATGGAAGCTGAATCGGAAGAGATAGACAGTTTAAAATCGGAAGAACAATATCCCGAAAGAAAATGAATGAGCCCGCCAAAAACATGGTCAGCCAAACTTAAATGAAACAGATGAAACGGAAATGGAATGAAAACAACACCCAAAATAGCAAAGACCATTAAACTATCCAGGCTATAATGCCATATATGTCTTCTTTGAGTCATCATCAATTTCTTGAAGGTTGAACAAATTTCCAGGAAATAATACCTGCTAGCAATGACACCAGCAAAACAATAAGCGTCATCCAAATCCAGTCATCAAAAAGCGAAGTCTGACTTCCACCTGCAAGCGGCAAAAATTCCTGTTTTTGATTCTGCTGCTGCTGTGGTTGAAACTGCATCTTGTTATTGTCAAATCCAATAAACTTAACACTATCCATATTATTTTTGAAATAATAATGACGCTTAAGTGAGGTTTTAATACTATCCAATTCGTGCTGCAAACTAAATAAAGGATGATGTATCACCGTATCGCTTCCGGCTTTCCATAATGAACTTTTGTTGATATCCTTTTTTCCATGAAATAATGGTTTGCAATATTCACTGGTAAACATCACAGCTACTGAATCTGAAACAAAAACGACACTGTCCAATTGGGACGATTTCACCCGTCTGTCGGGTGCCTCTCCAAAATTATCCAGATCATAAAAGCCGCTTTTCAAAGCCAGCCTGAAATTGGAGGAGTTGCCACTATGACTTTTATGCGCTATAAGTTTAGTTTGCCCTAAAACACCGCTAAAAGAGCAAACAAGAAGAAGAATTAAAACAAATCGATAGTTCCTACACATAAAATTGGCTTTTTACAAACTTAATAAATTATTTAAACCCAGACAAGCGGCGAATTAAAACCGACAAAACATGCCATTTGGCGGTTAAAACGTTTGGATTTCCGTCATAAAATGAGGTAATTCGCGGCACTTATTATTTAAAAGATGAAAAAATTATACGCTTTATTTACCATCGCTTTATTGTTTATAAGCAATATAGCAAAAGCCGACGAAGGCATGTGGTTGTTGTCCCTGCTTGAAAAACTCAATTACAAGGATATGCAGGCAAAAGGTCTGAGATTGACTCCTGAACAACTTTACAGTGTCAACCATTCCAGTTTGAAAGATGCATGTATCTGGTTTAATGGCGGTTGCACAGGTGAAATCATCTCTTCTCAAGGTTTGATTCTTACCAACCACCACTGCGGATATGATGCCATTGCAGATTTAAGCTCGCCAAGTGATAATTTACTTGACAATGGATTTTGGGCAAAAACCAAAGCAGATGAAAGACAACCTAAAACTCCGATGTCTATCACCAGAGTAGTCAGAGTAGATGATATTACAACTCAGGTATTATCTCAACTAGAAGGTGTAGCTGAAAAAGACAGAGCTGCTAAAATTCAGGATATCTACAAAGAATTAATTAAAAAGGCTACTGAAGGTACCCATTACGATGCAACAGGTAGAGAAATGTTTAAAGGAAACGCTTATTATCTGTTTGTAATGGAAAAATTCACCGATATCCGTTTAGTTGGAGCACCTCCGCAAAACGTTGGTAAATTCGGTGGAGAAACGGACAACTGGATGTGGCCAAGACATACCGGCGACTTCAGTATGTTCAGGGTGTATGCCAATAAAGACAATAAACCAGCTGACTTCAACGCTGAAAACGTACCTTACAAACCAATGCATTTCCTTCCGGTATCTTTAAAAGGTGTTAAAGAAGGCGATTTTGCGATGATTATCGGTTTTCCGGGTCGTACCAACAGATATGAATTTTCTCAGGGAGTGGCTTTAGCGACCGATGTAGTGAACCCAAATATTGTGAATCTGAGAGCTATCAGATTGCAAGCCTGGAAAGAACAAATGGTGGTGGATGAAGACACCAGATTAAAACTTTCAAGTGATTATGCTTCAATTGCCAACTACTGGAAATATTTCGACGGTGAAGCTGAACAACTTAAACACAATAAAGTATTTGACAAAAAGACTGCCGAAGAAAAAGCCTTTGCAAAATGGGCTGAAAATAAAGATGAATACAAAACCTTGTTTTATGATATCGACCAGGTCTATACCCTATACAAACCATACGCTTTACAAAGAACGTATCTGAATGAGTGTATTTTTGCTCCTACCATTTCCCAGCTTGCCTCTTTCGGTTTTGCTTTGGATGATTTATACAATAAAAAAACAACCCTTCAAGCGGACAAAACAAAAAGCAAAGAAGAAAAAACAAAAGGAATTGCAGAACTTGATGCTAAAATCAAAACTACTTGCGACAATTACATCGCAGCTTTAAAAGAAATCCCTTATACAGAAAGAATAAAAACTGCCGACAAAAAGATTTACGCCGGTATGTTAAAGATGTATTACAAAAATATTCCCGCCAACCAGTGGCCGGAAGTATTTACCAAACTGGCTTCTAAAATCAAAAACGGCAATTCAGATGAAGTTTTTGCTAAGTATACAGACATGATATTTTCAAAAAGTATGTTTGCTTCAAAAGAAAAAATCGAAGAATTCTTAAAAGAACCAAATCACAAAAAACTATTAAAAGATCCTGCTTTTGCTTATTTAAAAGCACACAGAGAAAACTATGTCAACAACTACAAAGCCAAAGTAGATGAATTTACTGCACAGAGTATGGCACTTGGAAGAAAATACATTAAAGGATTAATGGAAATGAATCCTAACCGTACTTTTTATCCTGATGCCAATTCTTCACAAAGACTGACTTACGGAACTGTTCAATCTTACAATCCTAAAGATGCAGTGCATTACGATTTCATCACCACGCTTGAAGGTGTAATGGAAAAATATGTTCCCGGTGATTACGAATTTGATCTGCCGTCAAAATTAGTAGACTTGTATAAGGCTAAAGATTATGGCAGATATAAAATGGAAAACGGCAGATTACCTGTTGCTTTCTTAACCAATAATGATATTACCGGTGGTAATAGTGGCAGTCCAGTAATGGATGCAGATGGCAATATTATCGGTCTTGCTTTTGATGGCAACTGGGAGGCGATGAGTGGAAATATCCATTTTGACGAGAAATACAAACGCACCATCAATGTGGATATTCGTTATGTATTATGGCTGATTGAAAAATTAGGCGGAGCCAAACACATCATTGACGAAATGACCCTGGTAGAATAATATTCAATTTTATAACAAAAAAAGCCCTGAATATTTCAGGGCTTTTTTTATGCTTTGTTCTCAACGATTATTCATGTGCACAAAACCTTTATAAGAAGAAAAAACAAGCGGTATTTTTTCGACGATATTACCTAGAATATTTGAACAAATAACTAACTTCGCAGCTACCATGAATGAAGTCCTTGAAATCATATTAATGGGCTTATTAGCCGCCGTTAAATTTCTCTTTGCTGCCGGCGGTCTGTTAATTCATTCATCCCGCCCCTGGTATATGGACATGCTTATTGTTGCAGTTGGCGGTTGCACAGGCGTGGTTGTTTTTACTTACCTTGGAGCTATCATTTCCAAATTCTTCTCCCGTTATCATTTCTTTAAAATCAAATACAAAACACTGAGAAGACTTACGCGCATCATGAATAGTTACGGACTTATAGGCATTGCCTTTATCAGTCCTATGACCATTAGTATTCCTATAGGTTGTATTGTCAGTGCCTCTTTTGAACACGATAAAAAAAGAATTATACGCTTACAAATGGCTTCAGTGTTATTCTGGAGTATTCTGGTATTTGGTTTAAAAGGCGTATTCCATATCAATATTGCAGAAAAACTATAAATGGCAGAAATCGGAAAACTCTACCTCGTACCTACCCCTGTAGGCAATCTTAAAGATATTACCCTCAGGGCTCTGGAACTCTTAAAATCCTGTGATATTATTCTGGCAGAAGACACGCGCAACTCCGGTATTTTGCTCAAACATTTTGAAATAGATAAACCTTTACAAAGTTACCATGCACATAATGAACACGAAAAATATGTGGATGTGATCAATCAATTACAAGCGGGTAAAGAGATGTGCCTGATAACAGATGCAGGTACACCCGGTATCAGCGATCCCGGTTTTCTGATTGTGCGTGAATGTATTAAAGCCGGCATAAAAGTGGAATGCCTGCCAGGTGCTACGGCCTTTGTTCCGGCCCTTGTAAAAAGCGGACTGCCTTGTGATAAATTTGTTTTCGAAGGTTTTCTGCCGGTAAAAAAAGGAAGGAAAACAAGATTTGAACTGCTGCAAAATGAAACCCGCACCATCATACTATATGAAAGTCCGTATAAACTTTTGACTACCTTAAAAGATATGATTGAATATTTTGGTGAGGCAAGGAAAATATCTGTGAGTCGCGAAATCAGCAAGATATACGAGGAAACTATTAATGGAACCACACAAGAGGTTTACCAGCATTTTAAAATTAAAGCCCCTAAAGGCGAATTTGTAATTATCATAGACGGAAAAGACGATGTTTAAATTAAAACCACTCTACCTAAGTCTGATATCAGGTCTATTGCTGGTATTGGCCTGGCCACCGCTACCCACAGCTTTTATCTTGTTGATTGCTTTGGTCCCTTTATTTATCATCCATCAACAACTGGAAAACGAAAAACGAAGACACCTCAAATACTGGGCATTTGTATATCTGGCCATGTTTATTTTCAATTCAGGCACTACATGGTGGGTATGGAATGCCAGTCCCAGTGGCTGTATGATGATGCTGGTGCTGAACAGCCTGCTAATGAGTCTGCCCTTTCTGGTTTTTTCATGGACAAAAAAGGTATTACCCCAAATTGCTTACCCTGCTTTTATCAGCTTTTATCTTGGATTCGAATACTTTCATTTTAACTGGAGTGCCAGCTGGCCATGGATGACTTTTGGAAAAGGATTAGCGTCTGTGCCCTTTTATATTCAATGGTACGAATTCACCGGTGAGATGGGTGGCTCTTTATTGATTTTGATGGTTAATGTGATGATTAGTCACAGACTGATTCAAGGGCAGAGCAAAAAACTTTGGCAAGCGGCCACCCTTGTGGTAATGGTCGGATTGATTTCAATTGGCATTCAAACAGTTGAAAATGGAGACGAAAAAGCCATGATAGCACTGGAATGTGTCATTTCCCAGCCCAATATTGACCCATACTCAGAAAAATTCGGAGATGGTGACAATTATCTGTATCCTGAAATACAACTGGAATATGCGATAGAAGTAGCAACACCATTACTCACACCTCAAACAGATATTTTACTGATGCCGGAAACAGCGATAGTGGGTGCCAATGATGAAGCACAGCTAGATAACTCACAATTGCTGAAGCCTCTATTACAAATGACCGATAGTAATCAGCTTTGTGTTCTGGCCGGCGCCGAAACCTATTCCATTTTCAGACAAAAAGAACGTCCATCTATTACGGCACGGTACGATAGTTTTTCATCGTTCTGGTACGATAGCTACAATACTGCATTGTTATTAGACAGTAATAGAGTCTGTAATGTTTACCATAAATCCAGATTGGTACCCGGAGTTGAGAAAATGCCCTTTGAGTTTCTTGAAAAGTTAAGCATACAGCTTGGCGGTACTTCCGGAAGCTTAGGCACCAGCAAAAAACCTATTAATTTTACCCTAGCCAAAGGCAAAGGCATTAAGATCGCTCCACTTATCTGCTATGAATCCGTTTTTGGCGATTATACCAATGAATTTGTAAACGACGGGGCTCATATTTTAGCTGTTGTGACCAATGACGGTTGGTGGGGTGAAACACCCGGTTATGCCCAGCATTTATTGTTCGGTGCTATACGATGTATTGAGACCCGCAGGGAAATGATAAGAAGTGCCAATACCGGTGTATCGGCAAAAATTAATCGTTTTGGAGAAATCACACAAAAAACAAAATACAAAGAAAGAACCGCTTTTAAGTGTGAAGTAAGACCTTATAATATCAAGACCTTTTACGTGCGTTTTGGCAATCTGATTGGTAAACTGGCCTCTATATTCAGCATACTCATCATTTTGAGTCTGATAGTCAAAATAATCATCAGGAGATAAAGCGAGATTATTGTTTTATTAATTTTTGGAAATACAATTCCCTGCCGTCTTTACCTCTTAAGCGGGCCATATAAATGGAAGCTCCCCAATAACTCATATCAATGGCATGATGGGCTTCCGTGATTTCTGTTCTGAGGATTGGTCTGCCTAATACATCAAACACTTCGAATACACATCCGCTTTCAAATGAATCTTTAAAGTCAATATGAAACTGATCTGCCACAGGATTCGGATAAAACTGAATATCCAGTACTTTGGTGATATATTCCTTGTGAATCTGCAGGTCAAAAAGATCAGGTCTCAGCCTTAAAAGACAATACCGCATCAATGCAATCTGGGCTTTTGTAAAACTGTTGCGGCAATCATCACCGGTATAATCCATAAAATTCTCCAGCATGTCCGGCATATCGGCCGAATCTTCTATGCATGAATTAATCGTTTTATCGCAAGTGTAATAATTCTGATGTTTTACCTGCGGTGTATCATAAATATAATCGTCATACTCACACGGTTCATTGGGATTGTTAAATGGACCAGGAGGGTCGCCGGAAACATGTCTTAAACCCAGATAATGGCCTACTTCATGGGTCAAAGTACTTCCTCTGCCTGGATTATCAAATACCGATTGGTCAATGGCAATGCCGTCCACTCTGGTATCGGCCGAATACATGGAGTTCCAATATGGAGCGTATCTGGGAGGTGTGGCAAAACCAACAGTATTAAACTGCCCGGACGGTGCACGTAAATTACACACCCAGATATTGAGATATTTGGCGGTATTCCAAGCCGTTCTGCCGCCGGTTGAATCAAATTTCATCTGATGCCATTGGTTATAAGGTGCACCTGCATCTGTTCCGAAAGCCTTGGCACTTCTTCTATTAGTAAATCCCAAGCTTGGAGAACTATCGGGCGTTAAAGTAGCCAGATAAAATTCAATTCTGGGGTCTCCTACTCTACTGTTAAAAATGTGTCTTAAGTTAGCGGCATCGGCATTCATTCGCCTGAAATCTGCATTCAACTGTTCCACCTTGTTTTTAAGTCTTCCGTAATCAATATCCGGCATCATGGGATGGAGAAAATGAAATACAACAGGAATGCGCAACACCGTATCGGTTATTTTATAGTCCCTTTTGCGACTATCCGGTGCATTGGCATAAACAACTGCCTGCTGGTACCAATTATTGTAAAACGTATTAAAGGCGCTGTAATCAAAACCGCAGCGTGGACTGTTAAGTTGAGCCTGACCTCTATGCAGGCAGCCAACAGCGCACAGAATAAAGAACAAAAGACGCCGAGATTTCATGTTTGTTGTTAGTTTTCTATACAAATGTAAGATTATTTGGTAAATTTCCGAATTCACTTAAAAATAAATCAGAGGATAAGATGCTTAGAATTGACAATATCAAAATATTTTTGTTTAATTGAAACTTTTTGAGACTTTATGGTACTTATATCCAAAACCAGTCCGACAACTTGAATACAGAGAGCAAACAACAAAGGTTTACAGAGCAGTATCTACAGGTGCACTCACAACTGTCGCGTTATTGTATGGCGCTGATGCAAAACCGCAATGAAGCGCAAGACCTGATGAGTGAAACAGTGGTGATTGCTTTTGAAAAATTTGACAGCATTCGGAACATGTCTTCTTTTAAGTACTTTCTGTTTGCCATTGCCATGCGTTTATTCAAAAAGAAATGGTCGCGCAAAAAAGAATTTGTCCCTATTGATAACAGGCTTACGGAAACCCTTTCGGAACCTGTAGTTTCAAATGAACTGCCCGATGTCAAAGACTTATACAAGGCCATTGAGCAATTGAATGCAGATCAGAAGGACATTATTGTACTGTTTGAGTTATCCGGATTTAGCCTGCAGGAAATCTCCGACCTCAAACACATGAATCTTTCAACCGTCAAGACAAACTTATCAAGGGCAAGACAGGAACTGGTTAAACGTTTAAACCCAAACAAAACCACCATTAAAACTTCAAAAGTATGAAAAACGAAGACTTCCTCGACCAACTGTTTGAAAAGGCGCGCCATGCACAGGATGTAATGCCTCCGGGAGATATACTCGATAAAGGCCTGAATGTCACAAAGACAAATATGCTAGAGCATTTCAGGCAACATGCATTCAAAATAAGCATCGCTGCTGTGGCCTGCTTGGCATTGATTTTTGCCGCTATACAGCTCAACAAACCTGCAACAACACAGACTCCGGCGCTTGACCAAACAGCAAACGGCAAGCAGACAGGCGATGCCTTAAGTTCAATGATGGATTCTACTTTTGCAGAAACACAAAACTCTGATTCATTATCATCTTTAAGCCAAAATAAAACAGGTTTATCAGGTCAGCAAGAGTTCAGTTACAAATCCTCAAGTGTGAATGATAAGAGCAGAGACATGGACAGAAACACCGAAGAATCATCAAAAAAGAAACCTCTTGTTTTAAAAGGGAATATCGACAAATTGCTTAAAATGCAAGAGATGCCGATGCAAACCTACGAGATTGATTGTTCTAAAGACACCGTTCTTATTGCAGAACAGGGCAGTAAATTCCATATAGAAAGTTATACGTTCAGGAATCATCAAAATCAGGTGATACAAGGAAAAGCGACCATTCAAATTAAAGAATGTTATACGCCTTATAGCTTTATGAGAGAAAATCTGAGCACTTGTTCAGACAGCAATACCCTGCTTGAAACAGGAGGCATGTATTACGTGAATGCATTGCAAGGCAAAGATACACTGAGTATTCGCAAAGGTTTTGAGATTGGGATTACGCCAAATTACAAAGTACCTGACAGAATGAATCTGTATTATGGCAAACGGGATAACGCACAAAATTTAAACTGGGAGATAGATTCCTTGGGTAAAAAAGAAACACCATTATTTATCAGTACAGATGGCAAATACAGCAGGGTGATGAATCATTTTTTCCATAAAAACTACAAGCTGGATAAAAAAGCAATGCTGGAACTACAGGATACATATTGGCATACACATTTTACATCCGATCAAAGAAAAGTACTCGGACATACCAATTGTGATTCAAAAGACGGGGTTCTCAAATCGGCCTGTGAAGAATTTACTGCCCTTTCACATGTTATGGCAAAAAGTGATACATTTAATGTGAACAGCCGTTTTACTGATTTTCGTTTCGACTGCATCAGTAAAAATAAATACGCTTATTATCAATCACTGAACTCATTTGACACTTTCAGAGCTTATGTGCCGGCTTCGGATTATCGAAACATTAGAATCCCTGATTTTTTTGCTATCAGTACCGGATGGCTGAATCTCGATTGTGTACCCACAATTGATATCAGGTACAAAAAATTCAATATTATTCCCAAAAATGATGTGGTGATCAAACTCCCGGAGGATTTACGCGCCAATGCTGTTTTATATTTACCCGAACAAGGCTCCGTAGCCAGAACGATCAACATCAACAGACCCGAACTGACCTTCACTGCCATCCCCAAAAACCAGAAAGGTTTGCTTGTTATCACGTCATTAATCAACGATATCTTTTATGTCTACAGCAAAGAAATAGACACGGATGATTTTATCGACACAGAGATAAAGTTTGATAAAATCTATGATTTTGATGCCTATATGGCTTGGTTAAAAAAGACTACAGAAACGGTGAATATGATGGCAACACTTCCAAGTGAAAAAATATAAAAACTAAATGAACAAGAAAAGCGGTCTTTCTTTTGGAAGTCCGCTTTTTATTTGAAACTTTTGAAACCCCTCCTAAATCTTTTTAGTTGCAAGCAGCGCATACACCATGGGAATCTTATTTTCCAGATGTTTGATGCGGAATTTACCCGGTTCAAATTCTTCCGTACCCTTAAAACAATTATAAGGTGAATAATCAAATTCATCCAATGATTGTATCTCAAGTCCGTTTTTGATCAAATGATGCAGCACCTCGCCCATACCGTGATTCCAAGTCACATATTCTTGTTGAATGGGTGCATCCCTGTTTGCATAAGTTCCGCTCTCCGTTTCTATAATAGCGCCCGTATTAAAATAACTATAAGCAATCTTCTCAAACGCATCATCGAACATCCATACCACCGGATGAAATTCAACAAAAACCAAGCGACCTCCGGGTTTTAAAAACTGATGAATAATCTGTGCCCATTGATTGAGGTCGGGCAACCAGCCGATGGTGCCATAAGTGGTAAAAACAATATCGAACTGCGTATCCAGATGTTTGGGCAAATCATATACATCACAACAGATAAATTCGACCTGTTGATTGGTTTTTTGAGCCAGTTCCTTTGCGCGATTGATGGACACATCCGACAAATCGACACCGGTAACCTGAGCTCCCAATCTTTGCAACGAGATACTATCCTGTCCAAAATGGCATTGAAGATGTAAAATAGTTTTGTTTTTAAGCTCGCCCAGTAAATTTAATTCAATAGTTTTCAGGGAGGTATTGCCTTTTAAAAAGCCCTCCATATCATAAAAGTCCGAACTCAGGTGTGCATCTGTTCTATTATTCCAGGATGCTTTATTAACACTTAAATAATCTGTTGCTTTTGTCATGATGTTGAATGGAGAATTGTCTTGAGCTTATGATATCTTTTCCCTCTTTGTGTCTCTTATCCCCGCATCAAAAATAAACAATTACCTTTAAAATACATGACAGCTTCCATTGCATTCAAAAACTTTGCAATTAACAAAAACTGACTATATTTGTTTTAAACTTCTAGCCGCATGAAACTACACTTAAGACATTTCGTTTTTCTCTTCCTTACCTTTACGCCTTATATCATCGAAGCGCAGGTACTCAAAAGTATGGCGGTAAAAATGGGTGTTTCAAGGGCTAATCAGAATTGGGACGTAATTGACCCCAAACGCAGAACAGAAGATCTATACGGTGGCTTTTGCGCCGCAGAACTTGAATTTCTGAGAGGTAAAACTTTTAGATTTTCGAGCGAGTTCAGTTATTGCCAGAAAGGTTACCAGGCACTTATCCCTAATACGAATGCAAATCAGCCTGATGGAACAGGCGCCTATCGGCGCTTGAAATTCAAAATAGATTATATGAGTTTTTGTCCGCAATTAACAGCCAGACATCAGGGCAATCGTTTGTCTCCTTATATCGGTTTTGGCCCGCGCATCGACTATTTATTCTCGTATCGGGTCGATGGCGTAAAAACCTCTACAACACATATCCGCAGTACAGCATTTGGCTTCAATTTATTTGCCGGCCTTGAATACCAATTGAATGACGTCGGACTGTTTATTGAAGGAAAATACATGCACGACCTGACATATGTCTTTGAGGCCAAAAACAGAGCTTATATTCTCTCCCTAGGTGTCCGAATAAATCTTTCAGATAAATGACTCCAGCATCCATAAGTCTAATCTGATTTTTAAACGACTAAAACATTTTAACACCCCTGCATGAAACCACACTTAAAACATTTCCTTTTTCTCTTCCTTACCTTGATTCCTTTTATTATCAAAGCTCAGGTGCTTAAAAGCATGGCCGTAAAAATGGGCTTATCAACTGCGAATCAAAAACTGGAATTTATTGGCTCGCGATACACAGAAACCACAGAGGTCATTAACGGTGGCTTTTGCGCCGCAGAACTTGAATTCCTGAGAGGTAAAACTTTTAGATTTTCGAGCGAGTTCAGTTATTGCCAGAAAGGTTATCAGGTACTCGTTCCTATTACTAGTGCAAGCCAACCTGATGGAACAGGTGCCTATAAGCGCATTAAAAACAAGTTTGATTACATGAGTTTTTCTCCACAACTGACAATCAGAAATCAGGGCGATCCTTTGTCTCCTTATATCGGTATTGGCCCGCGAGTTGATTATTTATTCACTTTTCGGACTGATGGAGTCAAACAATCTACAAGTAATATCAATAGTACCGTTTTTGGCCTCAATGTGTTTACTGGTGTTGAATACCAACTGAATGATGTAGGACTATTTTTTGAAGCCAAATATATGCATGATTTCACACACGCCTCCGACCAGTTTTTTTTTATGAGCAAAAACAGAGCTTTAATTCTTACCCTGGGTGTCAGGATCAATCTTACAGATAAATGAATATATCTTCCACAAGTTTAAGATGCTTTTTATACTGCTAAAAAATTTTATCTTGCGAGGCTAAAACTCAACTACAGCTTTTATATGTACATTAAACGTCACCTGAATATTGTCCTGCTATATTTCTTTACCTGGCGCATTTTACTTTTATCTTTGATTACCGGTGTAACAGCCGTTGTCTTATATCAATATCTAGGTTGGAAATGGGTAGCTATACCCTGGCTTCCTGTATCATTAATCGGTACAGCGGTGGCGTTTTATGTTGGTTTCAAAAACAACCAGGCTTACGATCGCGGATGGGAAGCCCGCAAAATATGGGGTTGTATTAACAATGTCAGCCGTTCTTTCGGTGCTGCCATCAGGGCTTTTGTGAGTGATGAGTTTGCCACTGAAACGATTCCGCAGCAAAGACTGGATGCAGAAATAAAAATTATTATTTACAGACATATTGCATGGTTATATGCACTCAAACATGCCATGTGGCAGCGCACACCTTGGGAACACCAACGCAAGGTGAATGCGAAATACCGCAAGTATTTCGGAAAACATTTTGCTTATGGCACTTTTGAAGATGAATTATCAACTTTCTTAAGTAAGGAGGAGCACGAATGGATAAAAACCAAAAAAAATGCACCCGCACAATTGCTCGACCGCCAGTCACAACATTTAAAAAGATTAAAACGCGAAGGGTTGATTGACGATTTCCGTCACATGGAATTGCAGAAAATGATCACAGAAATGTATGCGGAACAAGGTAAAAGCGAAAGGATTAAAAACACACCCCTACCCAGACAATATGCGACATCCAGCACCATATTTATTAGTATATTTGCACTGTTGTTACCGTACGGCATGATATCAGAATTTCAGAACCTCGGCGATGGGATGTTATGGTTATTGGTGCCGTTTAACCTGATTGTTTCGGGTATATTTTCCTTGATGGAATATATCGGCGATTACAGTGAAAATCCTTTTGAAGGACTTATTAATGATGTACCTGTGCTGAGCATCGTGCGCAATATAGAAATAGACCTGAAAGACATGTTGGGTGAATCAGAACTTCCTGAAAGAATTCAGCCTGTGTATGATATCCTTTTATAACACGATACAAAGCCTCAAAACATGCTAACAAAACATGCTAACAAAACCTAAAAACAATACCATATGCCAAGTTACGAAGACGTATTTAAAAACAACCAGGAGTGGTTGAATAAAAAGAAGGAAACGGACCCTTCTTTTTTTGAAAAACTCGCCAGAGATCAACATCCGGAATATCTCTACATCGGTTGCAGCGACAGCAGGGTGACAGCGGAGGAGATTATGGGCGCTGAGCCGGGCGACGTATTTGTGCACCGCAATGTCGCCAATCTTGTGAACGCAACCGACCTGAATGTGATGGCGGTGATTAATTACGCAGTGCGCCACTTGAATGTCAAACATATTGTGGTTTGTGGTCATTATAATTGTGGTGGTGTAAAAGCAGCGATGCAACCGAAAGATCTCGGCATTTTGAATCCATGGCTCAGAAACATCAGGGATGTATACCGCCTGCATATGGACGAGCTCAACGCCATTGAAAGTGAAAGCGAAAGGTATAACCGCCTGGTTGAACTTAATGTCCAGGAACAATGTGTGAATGTGATTAAACTTGCCAGCGTGCAACAGGAGTTTCTTAATAAACAATTTCCAACAGTGCACGGCTGGGTCTTTGACATCAAATCGGGCAAGATCATTGACCTGAATCTTGATTTCCAAAAAATCTTGAAGGATATCCAGCAGATTTATGACCTGACAGGCAATCTGTCAAATCCTTCATAACCATACAGGGTAAAAAAACACCGAATGATAGTTGTCATTTTATTTCGTGACAACTATCATTTGTCGTTTCTTCATATCTGTCTTTATTTGCAAACCCTTACAAAGGGATTGCTGCATAGTTGATGATTCAGTCATCAATTTTTTCTCTCACCTCCATCAAACTCACATAAAAAAAATGCAAACACCTTTTAAAACTGCCGACCAAGCCATTCAAATCATACAAAGCGGACACCGTGTATTCATTCAGGGAAGTGCCGCTACCCCTACTGTTTTGTTAAGAGCCATGTTAAAAAGGAAGGATGAGTTGAGGCGAGTGGAACTGGTGAGCATTACCACTTTGGGCGATGTCAATTTTAATCCGGCAGAACTTGACGACAGTTTCTTTTTTAATTCGCTGTTTGTTTCTGCAAATGTCAGGGAAATGGTGAATTCAGACCATGGTGATTACGTCCCGGTGTTTTTAAGTGAAATACACCTCTTATTTGAAAAGGGTATCTTGCCCATTGATATAGCGCTTATCCATGTATCTCCTCCTGATAAACATGGATTCTGTTCATTGGGCACCTCTGTAGATATTTCCAGGTCCGCCATCAAACATGCCGAACATGTGATTGCACAGGTGAACCCTCTCATGCCACGCACCCATGGCGACGGTATTATCCATGTAAGTGAGATAAATGCATTGGTGGAAGTAAACGAAGCATTGCCTGAAATCAGTTATGCAAATAAAATAGATAAAAATAAACTCGCTATCGGAAAGTTGTGTGCAGAGTTGATAGAAGATCGTTCGACCCTGCAAATGGGTATTGGTGGCATTCCTGACGCGGTATTGTCTTGCCTACACAACCATAAAGATTTAGGCATACATACTGAAATGTTTTCAGACGGTATTTTACCTCTAGTAGAAAAAGGTGTGATTACCAATGCATACAAAAACAAACACCGAGGCAAAATTGTCACCGGATTTGCCGTAGGCACCAGAAAACTCTACGACTTTATTGACGACAACCCACAGGTGGCCTTTCTGGATATTGATTATGTCAATGATACCAAAGTTATTCGGGCCAATCCCAAAGTAGTGGCCATCAATTCAGCATTAGAAATTGACATTACAGGGCAGATTTGCGCCGATGCTATAGGCACTTATCAGTTTTCCGGTGTTGGAGGTCAAATGGATTTTATTCGCGGCGCAGCTTTGTCAGAAGGTGGCAAACCCATTATTGCCATGACCTCAACAACTGAAAGCGGAGCTTCCAAGATTGTGCCTTTTCTCAAAGAGGGAGCTTCTGTAGTGACTACCAGGGCTCATGTGCATTACGTGATTACTGAACATGGTGTTGCTTATCTGTTCGGCAAAAACCTGAAACAAAGGGCTGTGGCGCTTATGCAAATTGCAGCACCGCAGCACCGAGAAAACATTGAAAAAGAAATCATCAGCAGATTTGGACGGTAAATCCAATTGATTGTAATTTGTATTTGTTATCCCCCGAGAATAGTCCAACGATTTAAACCAAAACCCACATGCCATATACAGATGCCTGGAAATTTTTAGCCGGTCTGGGATTATTTCTTTATGGAATGGGCCAGTTGGAGATGGTATTAAAAACAGTTTCGGGCAGGTCTTTAAAATTATTCCTGAAACGCAACACACAAAATCTTTTTAAGTCCATTGTCGGCAGTGCCATCATTACGGGTATTGTGCAGAGCAGTTCAGTAGTCTCTTTAATTGTTCTGGCTTTTGTTGAGTCGGGCATTATCACTTTCAGAAATGCCATGGGTGTGATACTTGGCACCAATCTGGGCACTACCCTCGACAGCTGGATTGTGGCCAGTATTGGGTTTAAACTCGATATTGACAGTTATGCTTTATCCATTATCGCCATCACAAGTATCTGCATGTTCTTTTTCCAGAAACGCAAAAAACTGTACAATCTATTTGCTGTATTTTTTGCTCTAGGCATTTTATTTCTGGGATTGGGCTATATGAAAGACGGAGCCATGGAACTGGTAAAAGGAGTCGACCTGAAATCTTATAGCGCATACGGCACCTTTGTTTTTGTGATCATTGGTTTTATCATCACTACTATTATTCAATCCAGTTCTGCCACCGTAGCCATTACCCTTACTGCTATTTATTCCGGTGTTTTAGACTTTCCCTCCGCAGCAGCGATGGTGATCGGTTCTGAAATAGGCACTTCCATTAAACTTTTATTATTGGGCTCCAAAGGTTCGGCAGATAAAAAAAGAGTGGCTTACGGCAACTTTTATTACAATATTTTTACCGCTGCCATTGCTTATATCTTCATGCACTGGATCATTTACGTGATAGAACAGTATATCGGTATACAAGACCATTTAATAGGACTTGTATTTTTCCAAACCACAATCAATACACTGTCTATTGTACTTTTTGTTCCCTTCCTGAATATCTTTTCAAAATGGCTTGAAAAAAGATTTCAATCAGAACATGATAGACACAATTCTTATATCAGTGACAACTTACCTGTGCTTCCTGTAATTGCCATTGATGCCTTACGAAACGAAGTGCATCAGTTATTAAATAAATCGCGCAAGTTCAGCCGTCAATTACTGAATTTTGAAGCTCCCGCGAATCAGGGTCTGTTCGACAATTTAAAAGCATTGGCTCAAACACCCGTCAATATTGAGGAGGAATATTATAAGTTGAAACAAACCGAAGGTGATATACTGGAATATCATACGTTAATATTGGAAAACAATCCCGGAAAACAGGACAGTAACCTGATGCAGCTTTATGTGAATGCCGGCAGACAATCGGTTTATGCCGCCAAAGCCATCAAAGATATTGCACATAATCTGAAGGAATTTAATGCCAGTGCCAATGAAATTCTTTTTGGGCAATGTCAGTTGATTCAAGATGAATGGATGGCTTTTGAAGCAGTTTTGAAGACTATACTGGAATCTGTGAAGAAGGAAGATTTATCTGTGCTTGTACAACAGAGTTACAACGATGCACTCTTGCTGGAAGAACAACACCGCAAAAAAGTAATGACACAGTTAAAGGCGGGTGAATTAAATGAGATAGATGCTTCAACGGTCTTAAATGTTTATCGTGCGATGTTCTCATGTAAAAAATCCCTGCTGTCAGCTATTGGCAATTTAGATTCTGAAGCGGTATTGCAGCAGCCTTATAATTTGTGAGCGTTGGGACATAAAGGAACACATCAGACATACATTCACTTGACAAATGAAGCCTGAGATTTGGATAAGTGCAGAAATCCATCGACTTTTGCTAAAAAAATATAATTCTATTACACAATGATTAAACAATTACAATTCAAAACCAAAGCCTTCTGTTTATATGTGGTATGCATGTATTCTGTTCTCAGCATGAATGGGCAAGGACTTGTTAATACCAGTTGGGATGCAGCCGACAACCTGAAAAAATCTTTATATAACAGCGGAATTGACTCCATCCGAATTATTTTCAAACCCGGAAATCAGATGCAGTTCAAATACTCCTTTAATACCGGTGACACGGTTGGCAATGGCATTTGGTGGCAGATTGATGCAGACCATGTCGGATTTATGGACACCTCAGGTGTTGGTATCGGCATAGCTTGTAACGCTGACGATACCTGCATATTCAAATATACAATCAGCTCTGATTTTTTACTGCTTGATGTTCAAATCACTGACGGATGTGCCACCCGAGGTTCTATATTTGCAGGCTCTGAATGGAAAAAGACAGGCAGTTTATTGGGTATTCAAACAAAGTTGACCAATAGTTCTTCTATTCATATCTACCCAAATCCGACCGCAGGCACTTTACATATCAACCTACAAAATAAATTGACGAATGAATCCCAGATTAAGATATCCATTTATAATTTTATGGGCAAAGAAGTCTTGAACACCGCAAGCGATAACGGAACTATCGAGATAAGAAATCTGCAGACATTACCTATCGGTCAATATCTGGTATATATTCAAACCCAAGATGGCGAAGTGCATGCGCGTACTTTTTCGCTGAATTATTAGGTCCTGCAACGGGAGCATATTTTCAGTGATAATAAAAACCTGAGTTCCAAGACGGATGCTGAACTTCATCCTTGACACGATCAGCACAGGGTTTATTTGCACAACATTTCTGCTGATCGTCGCTTATATGGTATGGAGCCCGCTTCATACCGGGGTAAGAACACTTTTAGTAATTTCCAATACTTGCCTCTTGTCCATTGCTGTCTTATTCCTAATTTGTACTTTATTGGATATTGATTTGCAGTTGAAGGAAATTGGCAATGACTATGAAAGCTATGCTTATCTGAATAGATTAAGCGGCCCGAGATCTTATATATTTTGGATACCTGTACTCTTCAGGGGCATATTACCACAGATTTTATGGCTAAAAAAATGGCGCAGAAAGGTCCGGGTACCTTTTGTTTTTATGCTACTAATGTTAATTGCCTATTACCTCCCCATCTATAGTGCAGAAAACAATGAGTACCTGCCCTCATCCTACACATGGCAGTTCAACTTCACAGCCATTCTCTTTTCTATGGTTTTATATGCGGGACTAATGGGATTGCTGTATTTGATACAAGTCAAACTGAGAAGAAAAGAATAGAACATTTTATTGGATCGCATGATATTCAAATATAATAAAATTCTTAAAATCAACACCCCAAAAAAAAGGTCCGGCTATTAGGAATAGGAACATCAAGATCTATTTGATACCTATTGTCGTTTAGAGCGATTAAATGCCTAAAACACAGGTTTTATCGCTTGATGCGGGATCATTTCCGGCAAAACAAAGCCCTAATTTTCAAAAAAAAGGCCCTTAGCTATACCTGTTATTCCAAAATCGGCCCACTTATTAAGTCATTGGGCCACTTGCTAATCGGATTTGGGCTCTGAGAAATACTTGCTTTAGCTTTGTATTCGATTCACAAACAATCAATTCAACCCATAAAAGACCTAGAAAAATTCAAACGATTGATACTATATGTCAACACAAGCGCCACAAATCCAAATATCTCTCTCAGGTCCTTTCCAGCACCTGTACAAGGTCGATGTCCATCAAATAAAGAGGGCCAAATGGTCTTTAAAAGCATTCATACAGGGTAAAAAGACCATATTATTAGTCGTGCAAATACCCATAAATACTATACAGAATAAGATATACAATGCGCAAGCGATGATAAAGCTTGTGCAAAGAACAATATGCGGTGCGCAAAGCGTCATAAAGCTCGCGCAAAGAACAATATGCGGTGCGCAAAGCATCATAAAGCCTGGGCAAAGGACAATATTCGGCGCGCAAAGCGTCATAAAGCCCGCGCAAAACATCATATACGGCATGCAAGCAGTCATAAAGCTTGCGCAAAGAACCATATGTGACGTGCAAAGCATCAAACAAAAGTTTCAAATTGAGCTTAAGCAAAATAAACACCTATTAATACAGGTATTTACAGGTCCTAGATACAGACAAACAGATGAACAAAAAGGACAAAGTCTGTTCAACAATCTCTATGACAAAAGCGGCAGAACCAACAGCCGGAGAAACCAAATAATTTTTAATTACTAAACATTTAATTCTATTAAAATCATGAAAAATCGATTTTTTAATTGCACACAGCAAGAATTGTACGCTGTCTGCACACTTGGCTGGGAAAGTTGCAGCCAACACTTAGCTAAATTTTCGAGCTTTAAACCTAAGTACACAGCTGCTTTTATTGAAGCCAAAAAAGCAGAAATCAGTGAGACCACCAACATGCACGACAGTTACCAACGGGCCTCCGTTACTGAACTGATGAGACTATCGCTGAAAGAACAAGCCAATCTTTGTGTAAAAGCCTGGCGAAAACTCCAGTTGCATATCCAGGAAGCCTGGCCTGCAGAACAGCACAAAATCAGGTTAAAAAGTGCCGGTCAGGCGTATTACAGTGCTGCTTATAATTATAGCTGGGAAGCTTGCCAGGGATTGATGAACAGTGCATCAACCTTTATTAAAGCCAACGCCGAGGTATTGACCGCAGGAGATAATATGGCACCTGCTTTTGTCGAAGAGTTTGATGCCCTGTATAAGAGTTTCAGTCAGGCGTATCAACAGTACCTAGACGGTGGTAAAAAAGCAGGGATTAAAACCGATGAGAAGTTAAATGCCAATAACCATCTGCACAAAGAACTGATGTCGATGTTCAGGGATGCCAAAGCAATCTTTAGCGGGCAGGCTGCCATGGAGAAGTTATTTACTTTCGAACAGGTGCTCTTGCAAGTGAGTGGTCCGGGAGTGGCCGGCATCAAAGGAACTGTCAGCAGCAGCAAACCCTTTATAGAAGTAATTCCCGGACTGGAAGTCAGCATAGTCGAAACAGGAGCTAAAGCCGCCTTGGATGAAAACGGCAAATTCCAGTTCAGTCAACTGGGTGCCGGTACCTATACCTTATGGATAAAAGCCTTGGGTCACCAAGACCAGCGACTGACAGTGAATGTCAACACAGGCACCTATACCACACAAAATATCCTGTTGCTGGAATCTTTATAATTAGAAAAAAACATATTGGTGTTGCGTTGTTATGTGCTCATAAATGGCCGGCGTTGCAAAACGCCGGTCATTTTATTTTCCCTCCAGCGGTTTGCTGTTCCACCAACAAGCACCATAATCCCCGTCCCGTGGTTGAATGTTCCGCCACCAACCACGCATATCCTTCCCTCCCGTGCTTGTGTCCTGTGGCCACCAAGCACCAAAATCTCCGTCCCGTGGTTGTGTGTTCCGCCACCATTGCACTCATATCTTCCTCGGATCTTCCTTACATAATAACACATATAATAAACATCATCTACAACCTAAATGTTTTCCTCATTCTCTGATACGTATTTTCCACCAAGCACTATAATCCTCGTCCCGTGGTTGTGTGTTCCGCCACCAACCACCCGCATCTTCCTCGCATCTTCCTTACATAATAACACATATATAAACATCATCTACCACCTAAATGTTTTCCTCATTCTCTGACACCTGTTTTTTTACTGCTACGATTAATAGCTGGAAACATCTCTTATCCAATGAAAAGAGAATAAGCGTTCTAATCGATAGTCTAGATTATTTCTGCAGAGAAAAGCGCATACAACTTCATGCATTTGTTATCATGCCAAATCATCTGCATTTAATACTTACACTTGGAGAAAACGAATCTCAACTGACTTTTCAGCGTGACTTTCTCAAATACACAGCACAACAACTGATCAAATTAATCATAGAGAATAATGAAGACGAAGAATTATTGCCATATCTTTCAACACAGAATGATAGAATTTATCATATCTGGGAAAGAAGGCCGCGATGGATTCCAATTGATAATGCTCTGATTTTTGAACAGAAAATGCAATATGTACACGAAAATCCCGTGCAGGAGAAATGGTCATTATCGAACCACCCTGAGGATTATGCGTGGAGTTCTGCATCCTATTACATGAGTGGTGATTCTAGTTTTTATTTCCTAACCGATATTGACGATTAAGTACCGTCATAATTTAAGTAATCTTACATAACAACTGAATCCGTATGGTTGGTGGCGGAACACACAACCATGGGAGAAAGATTGCCTCATCCTTTTTTCTTGTATCATTCTCCTGTGCTTATGTTATAACAGAATCCGGATGCTTGGAGGCGCCATACACAAACATTGGAGAAATTCCCGTCATTTTATTTAATAACCTATATTGATGTTAAGTCGTCAGTTATTTTAAGTAAGCTTACGTAATAACTTAATCCGTATGGTTGGTGGTGGAACACACAACCATGGGAGAAAGATTATGTTATAACCAAATCCGTATGCTTGGTGGCCACAACACACAACCATGGGAGAAGGATTTATTATTTCGGTGTTCCAACACCAAGCACCGAAATCCCCGTCCTGTGGTTGCGTGTTCCGCCACCAACCACTCGTATCTCTCTCCCGTGCTTGTCTTATGACAGAATCCGTATGCATTGGTTACTGAACACTCAAGCATGTGTGAAAGATTCCCTAATCTTTCGTTTCCATCAAAGTCACATGTGAATCTTGAAAATCATAGAGCAAATGATGTAAGATATATGCCGTGTTAATGATTCAATTTTGTAGAGTGAAAATGTCTTCACAGATAAAGTAAAATTATTATTATGATATCCCTTAAAGCCAACAGAGCATTAGATCAGGACAGCGGCCAGCAAATAAGTCCTAATACCAATCAAACAAGTCCTAAAACCAATGAGGATTTTAACAAAAAAAGTCCTAGACCGGAAGACAAGGAATTACACATCAAAAAAACAGAACCTTTGGTGATGATAAAAAAGGACGAGTTATTGGATGATGAAAGTACAGACCCGGGTGATGCCGACGGCAATGGCAACCTGATCAATGAATATGACGATGAAGGAATAGAAGATCAATCCAACACTGAAGAAGAAATTAAACATCACGATACACATATAGATTTTAAATCCAATTCCGGTATTAAAAACCCGGATTCCAGAGAACTATAAAAACACCTTTAGAATACCTCCCACAAATACAAAAAAGTGTGGCCTGTCAAATGGCTGCACTTTTTTTCCCTACAGTGCTTGCGCGCTGTGGCCAGCCATACACAGGCAAATTCATACCATTTATCCAATTTTACTGTTTCGTTTTATATTTAACAAGTTCCCATACACTGCCATTTGGTCTCATATATTTTATTAAACCAATGTTTTTTACATAATATGCTGTTGAAAAAACATCCGGATAAGTCACAGGTATAGTACTTCTTCTTACCAAGACATCAGTATAATCTTTCCCATTGACATGAATTGCTGACAATGAATCTATTATACCATCTGCAATCCCTTCATCTCGGTACATATTCTCTTTGAGATTAGCATACACTATATATGTACTTGTATTTAAAATCTGCAGTCTTAAATCAAAATAATTAGCCCCTCCATTTCCACCGGTTGGAAATAATGAAAAAGAGTAGTCAATTCCCAGCAAGGATTTTATATCATATTCTCCATATTGATAACATTTTCCCTTTGAATTGGCATCTGAAGTTTGTATCGGGGCAGTTCCTGTTTTTGAATTAAAAACCCAAGCACTATCTAATTGACCGCTTGCACTGTCTTTGTATATCCAGAAAGTTGAATCCTTAAAATAAAAACGAGCAAATGCATCGGGAGGAAACTGTACTGTATTTTCTCCTGTGCAGATGATACTTTGATCTTTATTCTTCTCTGTACAGCTGTTTACAAAAAAAAGAATGAAAGATAAAAAATAAAGCATTAATTTATTTTTCATAGATTATGTCATTTCCCATATTATATCTCCCGTGGTTCAGTCTTCCGCCAACAATGCACCCGTATCACCCTCCCGTGGTTGTGTGTTCCGCCACCAATGCACACAAATCCCATAGAGGAATTATTTATCTTTCTCAATCTTCCGCATCCTGTCGTATAACATATACCTAACAAGTCCCGAACTCACATAGACAAACACGATGATGAGCAGGAAAATCCAACCAATGGATTGACTTAAGATTTGAATAAATGAAATCTCAGAAAAACCCAGCAAGGTGATCAATGTTGCAGCAAGCAATAATTCAAAGACATACAGTAAAAGAAATATCAATGAGAAAGCATACCATTTCCTGTCCCTCCGGATATAATAAGATAAAACGAGATAGTTAAGGAGATAAAAATAAAACTGTATCCATATCATTTCAAGAAGTACCATAAGTATCCTTAAACGTCTATTTCAACTTGCGCTGTCAATAAATCTTCAAGCGTTTCCCTTCTGCGAATCAGATGGGCTTTACCATCCAGAATCAATACTTCTGCAGGTCTGAATCTGGAATTGTAATTACTTGACATACTGAAACCATAAGCACCGGCATTGTGAAATGCCAGTATATCCCCTTCCCTAACTTCATTCAGTTTGCGGTCCCAGCCAAACGTATCGGTCTCACAGATATAACCTACTACTGCATATATTCTTTCAATACCTGCGGGATTGCTCACATTGGTAATTTTATGGTAAGCATCATACAACATCGGTCTGATTAAATGGTTTAAACCTGTATCCACTCCCGCAAACATCGTGCTGGTAGTTTGTTTCACCACATTGGTACGGGCCAGAAAAAAACCGGATTCACTCACCAGGAATTTACCCGGTTCAAACCAAAGTTCAAGCTCTCTGCCGTATTGAGCACAAAACTCTGTAAACCTGCGTGCAATTTTACCCCCTATATCATTAATATCTGTGGTGATATCAGCATCTTTATATCCCACCTTAAAACCACTACCAAAATCCATATACCTTAAATCACTGAAATCTGCAGCCGCTTCAAATAATAATTCTGCGCCTCTTATAAATACTTCCGCATCCAGAATATCACTTCCGGTGTGCATGTGCAGACCTTCCACATTAATGCCATAAAGTTTCACCACCCTGGCCACGTGCCTGAGCTGGTAATAACTGATGCCAAATTTAGAATCGATATGACCGGTAGATATTTTATGGTTGCCACCTGCCATAATATGCGGATTAACACGGATACATAAAGGCACACGGTTGCCATACTTAGCACCAAACTGCTCCAGAACCGAGATATTGTCAATATTGATTTTAACGCCTTCTTTTACCGCCATGTCAATCTCTTCCATACTCACCCCATTTGGTGTGTAGAGAATTTCATGTGGTTCAAAACCCGCCTTAAGCCCCAGCCATACTTCTTGTATGGAAACAGCGTCAAGACCGGTACCTAGCTTCTTCATGTATTTTAGAACGGATTGGTTGGACAAGGCCTTACAGGCAAAATGCAATCCAAGCTTCACACCGGGAAATGCCTGATTTAACTTTTCAAACTGTCTTTTCATTGTTTCTGCACTGTACACATACACCGGTGAATTAAATTCCTCGACCAATCCCAGCACATCCACGCCATCAATTACATATCTTCCGTTGACTAATTCCATAATTGTGCGAAAATAATTTTTTTATCTATCATTAAAAAATGCAATTTGCAGATGTTTGTTGAGAATACAATCGTGCTACATCTGCATCAAAGACAATAGACTTGATGTAAGTGCTTTAAGTCACCGGCTGATGCCATCAAACTTATAAAATTACACAAAACATGGGAAGAATAATCGCAATAGATTACGGAAAAAAAAGAATTGGCATCGCTGTAACCGATCCGATGCAGATGATAGCACAACCACTTGAAACCGTGGACAACGCCAAAATATTCGACTATCTCAAAGCTTATTTTGCCAGAGAGACGGTTGACGTGATTGTATTGGGCGAGCCCAAACATTTGGATGGCAAACCAACAGATGCCACCCCTCTGGTAGCAGAATTCGAGATTAAACTGATGGAAGCCTTCCCGAATCATCCTATAGTAAAAATAGACGAAAGGCTTACCAGTCGTATGGCTAAACAGGTATTAATAGACGCCGGATATAAAAAATCTGACAGACGAAATAAAAAACTTGTAGATACAGTAGCCGCTGCCTTAATTTTGCAGACTTATTTAGAGATTAAATGATATTACCGATTTATGCATACGGAAGCCCGGTGCTGAGAAAAAAAGGAGCGGATATTACACCCGACTACCCCGAATTAAAAGAACTGTTAATCAACATGTACGAAACGATGTACGACAGTCATGGCATTGGACTGGCGGCACCACAGATCGGCTTGCCCATCAGAGTGTTTATTGTTGATGGCTCACCGATAGATGATATTGAACCTGCAGGATTCAGACAGACATTCATCAACCCACAAATCATCAAGGAATGGGGTGACCCTTGGAAATATGAAGAAGGCTGCCTGAGTATTCCGACTATCAGAGAGAATGTTTACCGCAGACCGGAACTCACTATACGATATCTGGATGAAAACTTTGTAGAACACGAACAGTCATTCAGTGGTATGGCCGCGCGTATTATTCAACATGAATACGACCATATAGAAGGCAAACTCTTTGTCGACATGATTTCTCCCCTGAAGCGCAACCTGATTAAGGGTAAACTGGCAAATATCAGCGCAGGACGTGTTGAACACGATTACAAAATGAGATTCCCTGTAAAAAAATAAAAATGGAAATAGACAGAAAACAAACCTGGCAGGACATACTTGCTTTTATGACGGAGCGCTTTGGCAAAAAACCTGACATGGATGCCATACTGTTCATTATAGGTATGCGCGAGCTGGGTCACCTGAATGAGAACAACTTCAAAAAGGATGACAAGGTCTCATTGATGCATATCGCTACATGTAAAGTATTGAGCTATTCAGACCACTATGAATTGATTGGAGCGGATGCGGATGGATGGCCGCATTGGGAATTAAAAAAATCTTTACCGGATATGTCACTTTTAGAACAGGAAACTTATCTTCGCGAACACATTATAGAATATTTTATAAACGAACAAATTATATGAAATACATTTTAAACCGCAGTGCCATTGCTTTAGCGGGCATCCTATTTGCAGCTATTTCCTGCAACAACACGTCAAACAACAACACAGAAACGGAATCAACCGACAGCATACCGGTAGAAACACCGATTGCTCCAACACCTGTGGCCGACACCCCTGTAAGCACCAAAAGAGACACCATTACCATTAAAACCACTGCAGGAAACATTAAAGTGGTATTATACAATGAAACACCTTTACACAGGGCTAATTTCATGAAAAACGTGAAAGAAAAATACTATGACGGTTTATTGTTTCACAGAGTCATCAGTGGTTTTATGATTCAGGGTGGTGACCCGAACAGCAGAAATGCAGCTCCGGGAGCTATGCTTGGCAATGGTGGTCCAAACTACCTGATTCCGGCAGAAATCAAACCAGGACTTCTGCATAAAAAAGGTGCCCTCGCTGCTGCCAGAACCGGCAATCCGGAAAAAGCTTCAAGTGCTTCACAATTTTATATCTGTCATGTGGCAACACCTATGTTAGATGGTGAATATACAGTGTTTGGGGAAACCATTGAAGGATTTGAAGTGATTGACAAAATTGCTGCTGCACCTAAAGATAGCAACGACAGACCTCTAAGTGATATCAAAATTATCACCATGGTATTACAAGGTGATTCAATGGCTAAAGAAGACAAACCTGCTAAAGGCAAAAAATAATCCTCATCATGAAAAAACTATTTCTGGTTTTACCTTTTGTTCTTGTCCTTTTTTTCGCTTGCAAGAAAAAGGAAGCCGAACCTCAGGTTGCTGAACCCAAGGTAATTGAACCTCAGGAAGACGTGGTAGAAATGAGCACGCCTTATGGCAACATGTATGTCTGGTTGTATAAAGCTACTCCGCTTCACAGGGATAACTTTATCAAACTGGCAGGTGAAGCTTATTTTGACAACACGACTTTTCACCGTGTCATTCCTGGTTTTATGATACAAGGTGGCGACCCTAACAGCAAAGACAGCGATCCTAGCAATGACGGTCAGGGTGGTCCAAATTATACCATTCCTGCTGAAATCAAAAGCGAAATCAAACATAAACGCGGTGTCATTGCTGCCGCCAGAACGAATAATCCGGAAAAAGCTTCAAGCGGTTCACAGTTTTATATCAGTGTAAGCACACCGGGTACTGCTGCACTTGATGGCAATTATACGGTCTTCGGTTATGTGATGAAAGGTATGGAATGTGCCGACAGTATTGTGAGTCAGAAAAGAGCTCCGATTTCCAACAGACCATATACCGACCAGAAAATGCAGGTAAAAATGATTAAAAAGACTTTAACTGAAATCAAAAACGAATACGGTTATACACCGGAATTTTAAAACAAGATATAAGTTTCAACGATTAAAAAAGCCACTGTCATCAGTGGCTTTTTTGTTTAATATATATAAAGCTTGAGAACTTGTATTAAAGTCCCTTTACAGATTTCACTGCCGGATAGATGCCGGTTAATAATCCTAAACCCAGAGCCGTAGAGGCCACCAGAATAATATCCTTATACATCAGTTTTACAGGATAACTTTCAACAATGGCTCCCTGCATGGTGATTAAACCATATCGCTCCTGAAGATACACCAGCACAATGCCGATAATCAGACCCGCAAAAGCACCAATGTCTGCAAAAGGAACTCCATCGGTAAAAAATATCTCTCTTATCCGACACTGCTTGGTTCCCAGCGCTTCCATGAC